>Ga0194047_10000009_pt1 | contig 180603 bp, 158 predicted proteins | sample JunL225m_MetaG_2_FD_160070 | JGI IMG/M metagenome (GOLD analysis project Ga0194047, IMG submission 160070) | Anoxic zone freshwater microbial communities from boreal shield lake in IISD Experimental Lakes Area, Ontario, Canada - Jun2016-L221-5m | ecosystem: Environmental > Aquatic >... | reverse complement strand
AATAGCTTAAAACTCCGCTTTTCTGACTTTTCGAGCGATTGAATCAATAAAAAAAGGGCATCAGTTGAACGGTTAGGCATCGTATTATTTTAATCCTATAAGTCAGTATCAGTAAGGGTTTTGCCAAATATAAGACAATTTGAGCAGTGTAAAACAGCCCCTATTTTGATCGGGCTTTGCAGCCCTTATGCGTTAAATTCGGGATTGGCAGGCTTTCTGTTTGTTATTAAAGGCAATCGATAACAATAACAGAGCGCCTGCTTTTTTATCATATTAGTACGAAAATTGTTAGTTCATGAGTGAAAAAATCTTCATTTTCGACACCACTTTACGCGACGGCGAACAAGTGCCTGGTTGTAAGCTAAATACAAAGGAAAAATTAGAGTTAGCCTTACATATTGAAGCCTTGGGCGTTGATATCATTGAAGCAGGTTTTCCTATTTCAAGTCCGGGTGATTTTGATGCCGTTACCCAAATTTCAAAAGTCATTAAAACGGCTACTGTATGTGGTTTGAGCCGTGCAGTACAAAAAGATATTGAAGTGGCTGGAGAAGCTTTAAAGTATGCCCAAAGACCGCGTATCCATACCGGAATAGGTACTTCTGATTTTCATATTAAAAGTAAATTCAATTCAAATAGAGAAGATATTTTAGCCCGTGCTGTTCAGTGCGTTAAATGGGCCAGAAATTTTACAGATGATGTAGAGTTTTATGCCGAAGATGCAGGCAGAACAGACAACGAATACTTAGCACGTGTGGTAGAAGCGGTTATTAAAGCTGGTGCAACGGTGGTAAATATTCCAGATACAACTGGCTATTGCTTGCCTTATCAATATGGCGAAAAAATTGCCTATCTCATTAACAATGTATCGAATGTAGACAAGGCCATACTTTCTTGTCATTGCCATAATGATTTAGGATTGGCTACTGCCAACTCTATTGCTGGTATTATGAGTGGTGCGCGTCAAATTGAGTGTACCATGAACGGCCTAGGAGAAAGAGCAGGTAATACTGCTTTAGAAGAAGTGGTGATGATCATTCAACAACACAAACACATGGGTTTCCATACCGATATTCATGCCAAACAATTGTATGGATTAAGCAGAGAAGTATCGGACGTAATGCGCATGCCTGTTCAACCAAACAAAGCCATTGTAGGTGCCAACGCCTTCTCGCATTCATCAGGGATTCACCAAGATGGATTTTTAAAAGATGCCACTACTTACGAAATTATTAATCCCGAAGAAGTTGGTGCAGGCGAGAGCCGAATTGTTCTAACTGCACGGAGTGGAAGAAGTGCACTAGCACATCGATTCCAAAAAATTGGGTATGCATTTAACAGAAATGATATTGATGTTTTATACGAGCAATTTGTAAAAGTAGCCGACCAGAAAAAAGAAGTAGAGGAAAACGATTTACACCAGCTAGCTAGGGCATACAATCCTGCATTGGCTACAAAATAATTGAACCATGGAATTGAATAAGTATAGTAAAACCATTACACTCGATGAAACACAACCGGCTGCGCAAGCCATGTTTTATGGAATTGGTTTAACAGACGCAGATTTACAAAAAGCGCAAGTAGGTATTGTGAGTATGGGCTATGATGGCAATACTTGTAATATGCACCTAAATGATTTAGCCAAAAAAGTAAAAACAGGTGTTTGGGAAAACGACTTAGTGGGATTGATTTTTAATACCATTGGTGTGAGTGATGGCATGAGTAATGGAACCGATGGCATGCGTTATTCTTTGGTGAGTCGCGATATTATTGCAGATTCAATTGAAGCAGTTTGTGGTGCACAATATTACGATGCATTGATTGCTATTCCTGGTTGCGATAAAAACATGCCGGGTTCATTAATTGCCATGGGACGTTTAAATCGTCCATCAATTATGGTTTATGGCGGAACCATTGCACCAGGTCATTATAACGGACAAGATTTAAATATTGTATCTGCGTTTGAAGCCCTTGGTCAAAAAATTGCAGGTCAATTAACCGAAGCAGATTTTAAAGGAATTGTACAACATGCTTGCCCAGGTGCAGGTGCTTGTGGTGGAATGTATACCGCTAATACCATGGCTAGTGCGATTGAAGCATTAGGAATGAGTTTGCCTTTTTCTTCATCGAATCCAGCACTAAGCGATGAAAAGCAAAAAGAATGCGAAGACGCAGGAAAAGCCATTCGTTTGTTGTTAGAAAAAGACATCAAGCCAAGAGATATTATGACGCGCGAGGCTTTTGAAAATGCCATTACCGTTATTATGATTTTGGGTGGAAGTACCAATGCTGTATTGCACATGATTGCAATGGCAAAATCTGTAGACATTCCATTAACGCAAGACGATATTCAAGCCATTAGTAATAAAACACCCGTACTAGCAGATTTTAAACCGAGTGGAAAATATTTAATGCAAGACTTACACCAATATGGTGGTTTGCCAGCGGTAATGAAATACTTATTAGCAAAAGGATTTTTACATGGTAATTGCTTAACAGTTACTGGTAAAACCATTGCCGAAAATTTGGCAGATATGCCTGATTTAAATTTCAACGAACAAAAAATTATCATGCCATTAGAAGCGCCATTAAAAGCAACTGGGCATTTACAAATATTGTACGGCAATTTGGCCGAGAAAGGATCTGTTGCAAAAATTAGTGGAAAAGAAGGCGAACGATTTGTAGGACCTGCCAGGGTTTTTGATGGCGAACAAGAATTAATTAAAGGGATCAATTCGGGAAAAATAAAAGCGGGTGATGTAGTAGTTATTAAACACGTAGGACCCAAAGGTGCACCGGGTATGCCAGAGATGTTAAAACCTACGTCTGCCATTATTGGTGCGGGTTTGGGAAAATCAGTGGCGCTAATTACCGATGGACGTTTTAGTGGTGGCACACATGGTTTTGTAGTAGGTCATATTACGCCCGAAGCATTTGTAGGCGGTTTAATTGGGCTTGTTGAAGACGATGATATTATTGAATTAGATGCCACAACCAATAGCATCAATTTACGCGTAAGCGAAACTATTATTGAAAGCAGAAGAGCCAATTGGAAACAACCAGCTTTAAAAGCAACCAAAGGACTTTTGTTTAAATACGCACAGTGTGTGAAAGATGCATCTGAAGGTTGTGTAACCGACGAAGCATAAATTAAAAAATAAAAAATTAAGTGGATGGCAACGACAGATATTTCAGCAGCAACAGAAACAACTGCAACAAAAACAATTTCAGGATCACAAGCGGTTTTAGAAGCATTTATTGCCGAAGGAGTTGATACCATTTTTGGTTATCCTGGTGGCGCAATTATGCCTATTTACGATGCGTTGTATGATTACCACGATCAACTAAAACATATTTTGGTACGTCACGAACAAGGCGGCATTCATGCAGGTCAAGGATATGCAAGGTCGTCTGGAAAATGTGGTGTTGTATTTGCAACAAGTGGTCCGGGAGCAACCAATTTAGTAACCGGATTAGCAGATGCAATGATTGATAGTACACCGCTAGTTTGTATTACCGGACAAGTGTATGCGCATTTATTAGGCACCGATGCGTTTCAAGAAATTGATGTAATTAATATTACCACACCAGTTACCAAATGGAATTACCAAGTAACCGATGCAACTGAGTTACCAGCTGTTTTAGCCAAAGCATTTTATATTGCCAAAACAGGCCGACCAGGTCCGGTATTGATTGATATTACCAAAAACGCACAGCTACAACAATTTGAATACGCAGGCTACACGCCATGTAAGCATATCAGAAGTTATCGCCCAAAACCAATTGTGCGCAAAGAATATATTGAAGACGCTGCTGCTATTATTAACCAAGCCGAAAAACCATTTGTAATTTTTGGTCAGGGAGTAATTCTAGGAAAAGCAGAAAAAGAATTCAAAGCATTTATTGAAAAAGCAGGTATACCAGCTGCTTGGACGATTATGGGATTAAGTGCCTTGCCAACAGACCATCCATTAAATATGGGTATGTTGGGTATGCACGGAAATTATGGTCCGAATGTATTAACCAATGATTGCGATGTATTGATTGCAATAGGCATGCGTTTTGATGATCGTGTTACAGGACGCTTAGATAAATATGCCAAACAAGCCAAAGTAATTCATTTAGATATTGATCCATCTGAGATTGATAAAAATGTAAAAGCAACTGTAGGTGTTTGGGGAGACTGTAAAGAAACCTTACCCATGCTTACCAAATTAGTGGAATCAAAAGTGTATCCACAATGGGTGAGTAAATTTAAATCATACCAAGAAGAAGAATTGAAAGAAGTGATTCACGAAGAGTTGAATCCTAGCACCAATATTTTAACTATGGGCGAAGTAATTCGTAACCTAAATGAGTTAACAGGAGGCGATGCCATTATTGTAACCGATGTAGGCCAACACCAAATGGTGGCTTGCCGTTATGCAAAATTCAATCAGTCGAAAAGTAATATTACTTCGGGCGGATTAGGTACCATGGGATTTGCATTACCTGCAGCCATTGGTGCAAAATTTGGTGCGCCAGATAGAACGGTGGTTGCCATTATTGGCGATGGTGGTGTACAAATGACTATTCAAGAATTGGGCACCATTATGCAAAGCGAAGTAGACGTAAAAATATTGATTTTAAATAATGAGTTTTTAGGAATGGTGCGTCAGTGGCAACAATTGTTTCACGACAAACGCTATTCATTTGTAGACATTGCAAGCCCCGATTATATAGCACTTGCAAAAGCCTATAAAATTGAAGGACAAAAAGTAATAGAACGTAGTGATTTACGCGGCGCAATAGATACCATGCTTAACCACAAAGGCTCGTATTTATTAGAAGTGATGGTAGGAAAAGAAAACAATGTATTTCCCATGGTTCCTCAAGGATGCAGTGTTAGTGAAATTAGATTGAAATAAAATTTGCATTGAACAGTATAAAATTCCCTTAGGGATTATTTATGAATAAACAGGAATTCACCATTACCGTATATACCGAAAACCATATTGGTTTGTTGGTAAGAATTGCTACCATGTTTTCGCGTAGAAAAATTAATATTGAAAGTTTAAATACTTCACCGTCGGAAGCAGAAGGCATCCACCGCTTTACCATTGTTATTAATGAATTTGAAGAAGTGGTAAGAAAATTGGCACGCCAAATTGAAAAACAAGTAGAGGTATTAAAAGCATATTATAATACCAATGACGAAATTATTTGGCAAGAATTGGCGCTATATAAAGTGTCTACCGATGAAATTGCAGAGAAAGCACAAGTAGAAAGATTGTTGCGCGAGCACGGTGCAAGAGCGGTAGTAATTCGCAAAGACTATACCATTTTTGAAACCAGCGGACACCGCGAAGAAACCGATAACCTAGTGGCGGTATTAGCACCTTTTGGATTAATTGAATTTGTAAGAAGTGCTAGAGTAGCTATCATTAAAGCATCTCACGGCTTCCACGAAAAATTAAAAGAATTCGAAGAAGCGCAACCAGGCGAAGAACAAATTGAAAATGAATTTTTAGACAAACAAGACGAAATTTTTACCATGTAATATTTCTTGTAAAAAAATACAATTGATTTTATCATCATAATACACTTACAAAAAGATCTTTAAAAATATTTATCAACAAACCCAAAATCAAAAGAGATTAAGGAAAACAAAACAAAAAAAATGGGCAATTATTTTAACACATTATCATTAAGAGAAAAGCTGAATCAATTAGGCGTTTGCGATTTCATGGATAAATCTGAATTTGCAGATGGCGTAAACAAATTAAAAGGAAAAAAATTAGTTATTGTAGGATGTGGCGCACAAGGTTTAAACCAAGGTTTGAACTTACGCGATTCTGGTTTAGATGTTTCTTATACGTTGCGTAAAGAAGCGATTGAAGCAAAACGCCAATCATGGAAAAGTGCTACTGAAAATAATTTTACGGTTGGAACTTACGAAGAATTAATTCCAACAGCAGATTTGGTAATTAACTTAACCCCCGATAAACAACACACTGCAGTAGTGGGTGCTATTATGCCTTTAATGAAACAAGGTGCAACACTTTCTTACTCGCACGGTTTTAATATTGTAGAAGAAGGCATGCAAATTCGCAAAGACATCACTGTAATTATGGTGGCGCCTAAATGTCCTGGATCTGAAGTGCGTGCAGAATACCAAAGAGGATTTGGTGTACCAACTTTAATTGCCGTACATCCAGAAAATGATCCTGAACAAAAAGGATGGGAACAAGCAAAAGCTTATTGCGTAGGAACTGGCGGACACAAAGCAGGTGTTTTAAAATCTTCTTTTGTAGCCGAAGTAAAATCAGATTTAATGGGCGAACAAACTATTTTATGTGGTTTGTTACAAACAGGATCTATTTTATGTTTCGATAAAATGGTAGAAAAAGGAATAGACAAAGGATATGCGTCTAAACTCATTCAATACGGATGGGAAGTAGTAACAGAAGCCTTAAAGCAAGGTGGTATTACAGCTATGATGGATCGTTTGTCGAATCCTGCAAAAATTAAAGCCTATGAATTGTCGGAAGAATTAAAAGACATCATGCGCACCCTATTTCAAAAACACCAAGACGATATTATGAGTGGCGTATTTTCTACCACCATGATGGAAGACTGGGCTAATAACGATAAAAATTTATTGAGCTGGCGCGCAGCAACTGGCGAAACTGCATTCGAAAAAACGCCTGCTGGCGATGTAAAAATTGCAGAGCAAGAATTTTTCGACAATGGTTTGCTAATGGTTGCATTTGTAAGAGCAGGTGTAGAATTGGCTTTTGAAACAATGGTTCAATCTGGAATTAAAGAAGCATCGGCTTATTATGAGTCATTGCACGAAACACCATTAATTGCCAACACCATTGCGCGTAAAAAATTATTTGAAATGAATCGTGTTATTTCAGATACAGCAGAATACGGTTGTTATTTATTTGATCATGCTTGCAAACCATTGTTGGCTGATTTTATGAAAAACGTTGATACCGATATTATTGGAAAAAACTTTAATGCTGGCATTGATGCCTGTGTTGACAATAAAGTATTAATTGCGGTGAACGAAGTAATTCGTTTTCATCCAGTAGAAATGGTAGGTGCAGAATTGCGCAGAGCCATGACTGATATGAAAACCATTAGCACCGTAGGTTAAATTTTTGTTGTATGCCACTCCTTTGTTAAGTGAGTGGCATACAATTAAATTTAATTCTTTACATTTGTTTTGATACATGTATTTACAGCCATTACATATTATATCTTCTATCTGCACAGCAACGCTGCTGCATACTGCTGTAACAACAACAACGTCTACTACAACGACCCTGTAAGGGGTTATAATATTTATATTGCCATTGGGCTGTTTTTACAGCTGTTCTAAAAAGGAAACTCAAGTAGGTTCATCTTCCGTATACGGATCAGAAATATCAAAAATGCAAGTATTAAAATTTGGTGGAAGTTCAGTAGCAACTGCTGCGAACATAAATAAAGTAGTAGCCATTGTATTATTGGCCGTTAAAAAAGAACCGGTATTATTAGTGGTATCGGCATTAAGTGGCGTAACAGATGCTTTATTACAAACGGGCAAATATGCAGAGTTGGGTAATGAAGCGTATAAAATTGTTTTAAAAGAATTAGAACAAAAGCACTTAAACACTGTACGTGAATTATTGCCTATTCAACAACAAAGTTCCACATTGAGTTTGGTGAAACAAAAGTTCAACGAATTAGAAGGTATTACAGATGGCGTATTTTTATTGGGAGAATTATCGAATAGAACCAAGGATAGACTTGCAAGTTATGGCGAAATATTATCGTCATTAATTATTGCAGCAAAAGTAAACAGTGTGCCATTTGCGCAACAATGGGTAGACTCTCGATTGTTAATTCGCACGAATGCTAATTATGGAAATGCCGCGGTAGATTTTATTGTGAGCAATCAAAATATCCAACAATTTTTTAGCAATAATCCAGCACAATTATACATTGCGCCCGGATTTATTGCCACAGATGCAAATAATAATACCACTACTTTGGGCCGAGGTGGATCTGACTATACCAGTGCTATTTATGCAGCTGCACTAAAGGCAAGTGTACTAGAAATTTGGACCGATGTAAGTGGTATGATGACGGCTGATCCGCGCTTGGTAAACAATGCAAAACCCATTCAACAAATTTCTTACCAAGAAGCCATGGAGCTATCGCATTTTGGTGCAAAAATTATTTATCCGCCCACTATTCAACCAGTGATGGCGCAAAATATTCCTGTTTGGATTAAAAATACTTTTGCGCCAGATGAGCACGGAACACTAGTAGAAAATACTTCCGCTATTTCAAACAATATTATTAGAGGCATATCGTCGATTAATAAAATTAGTTTGCTAAGCTTAGAAGGTACAGGCATGATTGGCATACCTGGTTTTTCAAAAAGATTATTTGAAGCGCTGGCCAATGAAACCGTGAACGTGATTTTAATAACACAAAGTTCGTCGGAGCATTCTATTTGCGTAGGCATTAATGAAGTAGATACCAATAAAGCAAAACAAGCAATTGACCATGCATTTGGTTACGAAATTTCTTACGGAAAAGTAGAGCCACTAAAAGTAGAAACAGGTTTGTCAATTATAGCATTGGTAGGTGAGCAAATGAAAAGCCATCCGGGTATTAGCGGAAAAATGTTTGGAGTTCTGGGTAGAAATGGTATTAATGTACGCGCCATTGCACAAGGCTCATCCGAAAAAAATATTTCTGCAGTCTTGTCATCGATTGATGTGCAAAAAGCCATCAACGTATTGCACGAAGAATTTTTTGAAACCACTTTTAAGCAATTGAATGTATTTATTGCAGGTACCGGAAATGTGGGAAGTAAATTATTAATGCAATTAAACAAACAGTTCAACTATTTACAAGAGCATTTACGTTTACAAATTCGGGTGATAGGGCTGGCCAATAGCAAAAATATTTTATTGAATGAAGAAGGGGTTGACCTTGCCAACTGGAAAGAAACATTATTGGCTTCACCCAATGGATCGATTCAAGATTTTGTATTGGCTATTAAAAATTTAAACCTGCGCAATAGTGTATTTGTAGATGTTACAGCCAATGCAACAGTAGCTGGCGTGTATGCCCAATTATTAGAAAAAAGTATTTCTGTAGTGGCTTGTAATAAAATTGCGTGTTCTTCTTCTTATGCATCTTACCAACAATTAAAATCATTGGCGCGCGAATTCAATGCCTTGTTTTTGTTTGAAACCAATGTGGGCGCTGGTTTGCCAGTAATAGGTACACTGAATGATTTATTAAGAAGTGGCGATCAGGTTAAAAAAATTCAAGCAGTATTATCGGGCACTTTAAATTTTGTGTTTAATAATTATAACGGAACCCTGCCATTTGCGCAAGTAGTACAAGAAGCACAAAACGAAGGCTACACCGAACCAGATCCACGCTTAGACTTAGGCGGTACCGATGTAATGCGTAAGATTATGATATTGGCGCGCGAAGCAGGTAAGCAATTAGAAATGGAAGATATAAGCAACGAATATTTTTTACCAGCCAAATGTTTTGATGGATCGGTAGCGGATTTTTATGCCGAGATGGAAAAACAAGAACCACATTTTAAAGCCATTTACAATGCAGCGGCTGCCAAAGGATGTAAGTTAAAATTTGTAGCAACTTATGAAAATGGTAAAGCGGCAGTAGGCTTACAACATATACCTGCCGAATCAGATTTTTATCATTTATATGGAAAAGACAATTTGGTTTTATTTTTTACCGAAAGGTATCCAGAACAACCTTTGGTTATAAAAGGTGCAGGAGCTGGTGCAGAAGTAACGGCATCGGGTGTGTTTGCAGATATTATTCGCGTAGCAAGGGTTTAAAAAAGCAAATACATTTTATTAGAAAAATAATAGCAGTATACAATTGATGCTTACTGCAATAAAAAAATAATTATGGCACCATTAAATATTAACTATTCCACTATTGTAAAAATCCATGCACCAGCTACTGTTGCCAATATGGTTTGTGGATTTGATGTATTGGGTTTTGCAGTGAATGACCCTTACGACGAAATGCAAATTCGTTTTTCGGCAACACCCGGTATTACTATTATAAATGATGACGAATACAATTTGCCAACAGATCCTGAAAAAAATGTAGCAGGAGCTGCATTACTAGCCATGATGGAAGAAATTAATGAACCCGTTGGTTTTGAATTAACCATTAAAAAAAATATCAAACCAGGTAGCGGTGTTGGTTCAAGCGCCGCAAGTGCAGCTGGTGCGGTGGTGGCAGCCAATAAATTAATGCAGCATCCATTTAATAACGAAGACTTGGTGCGTTTTGCTATGAACGGCGAAAAATTAGCTTCTGGCGTTAAGCATGCCGATAATATTGCACCTTGTATTTATGGCGGCGTAACACTTATTCGTTCTATTTTTCCATTAGACATAGTGGCACTAAATGCACCACCTTTATTTGTAAGCATTGTGCATCCTCAAATTGAAGTGCGTACTGCCGATGCCAGAAGTATTCTTCAACAAAAAGTTTTGCTAAAAGATGCTATTAAACAATGGGGCAATATTGCAGGATTGGTAGCCGGATTATTAAAAGAAGATTACGATTTAATAGGACGCTCATTAGAAGATGTATTGATAGAACCAGTGCGCAGTATTTTAATTCCAGGCTTTGACTTAATCAAACAAAAAGCCAAAGAAGCGGGTGCATTGGGTGGCGGTATTTCTGGTTCTGGTCCATCTATATTTATGCTAAGTAAAACCCAAGCAACGGCCAATCAAGTAGCAGAAGCCATGCACCAAGTGTACGAACAATTATCACTCGATCATCATACCTATGTTACCACAGTAAATCATGCTGGAGTAAGATTTGTTGAATAATGTGTATTTCAAAAACTAGCAACTATGAATTATTATAGCCTCAATAAAAATGCACCGAGCGTTAATTTTAAAGAAGCAACCATTAAAGGGCAGGCGCCAGATAAAGGATTGTATTTTCCAGAAAAAATTCCGGTACTAGATTCGGCACTCATTAAAAATATCCAGCAATATTCTAAAGAAGATTTGGCTTTAGAGATTATGCTTCCTTATGTGGGAAATTCTATTCATAAAGCAGATTTAAGTAGCATTGTTGCAGAGACAATTAATTTTCCATTTCCACTTGTGCCTTTAAACAAACGAATGGAAGCCTTAGAATTATTTCATGGTCCTACACTGGCATTTAAAGATGTGGGTGCCAGATTTATGAGTCGATGTTTGGGATATTTTTCAAAAGACCAAAAAAATACCATCACCGTTTTAGTGGCTACATCGGGCGATACAGGCGGTGCGGTAGCGAATGGATTTTTAGGGGTGGAAGGAGTGGAAGTAGTTATTTTATATCCATCAGGCAAAGTGAGTCCGGTACAAGAATTACAACTAACTACTTGTAACCAAAATATAATCGCATTAGAAATTGCGGGAAGTTTTGATGATTGTCAAGCCATGGTAAAAGATGCATTTATGGATGCCAGTTTAAACCAACGGCTAACACTTACTTCTGCTAATAGTATTAATGTAGCGCGTTGGTTGCCGCAACAATTGTATTATTTTTTTGCATACCAATCTTGGATGCAAAATCACGAGCAAGCGCCTGTAATAGCCGTGCCTAGTGGAAACTTTGGAAATATTTGTGCAGGATTGTTGGCGCATATTAGTGGATTACCTGTAGCGCATTTTATTGCAGCTTGTAATGTGAACGATGCGGTACCTGCTTATTTACGAAGCGGAAATTATGCCGTACAAAAAGCAGTAGCCACTATTTCAAATGCCATGGATGTAGGAAGCCCAAGTAATTTTGTACGCATCCTTGAATTGTTTCAACACAATTACAAAAACATCAGCCAAAAAATAACGGGGTATACCGTTTCAGATACTATTACCGAGCAAACAATTTTAAACACTTATTTGAACGAGCAGTATTTATTAGATCCGCATGGGGCAGTGGCTTACTATGCATTATCAGAATACCTAAAACAATATCCAAGCCAAGCAGGTATTTTTTTAGAAACAGCACATCCAGTAAAATTTCCTGAAACAGTTGAAGCACTAATTCACAAAAAAATTGAAATACCAGAAGCCGTGCAACACTTATTTGCTAAAGAGAAAAAAAGCATTTTAATGGAAGCAAATTTTGAAGCATTGAAAGAATGGTTGCTAGCGCGCTAGAAAACTAAATTTGATTTTCAATAATAAACTTCATTAAGGCCCCTGGAGAATTCAGTTTTAATTTTTGCATGATATTTTTTCTATGTGTTTCTACAGTGTACACACTTAAATGCAAAGTATCTGCAATATCTTGATTGGTTAAACCCTTTTTAATATGCTGAATGAGTTCTTTTTCGCGTTTGGTTAAATTAAACTGTTGCAAAAACTGGTCGTTCACGGCAAAACTTTCTGCAGATTTTTCTTCGTTTTGAGGAGACGAAAAATTATTACCAGCATAAGCCGCTTTAATGGTTTCAATTAATTCGTCTTTTTGACTGCTTTTTAGCAAATATCCATTTGCGCCTTTTGATTTTGCTTCTTTAATAATGGCATCATCAAAATAACCCGATAACATTACAATTTTTAAGGAAGGATAACTTTGTTTGATGTATTTAATGGTTTCAAGGCCATTCATTTTAGGCATATTAATGTCTAAAAGAATTAAATCGGGTAGTGCTTCTGGAAGCATATCTAACACTTCTCTACCATTATAAGCAATCCCGCAAATTTCAAAATCAGGCTCATTACTAAGCATCATTTTAAGGCCTTCAATGAACAAAGGATGGTCATCGGCCAACATGATTCTTATTTTTTCAATTGCTTCTATTGCCATTTTAGTTTAGGGGTCACTGGTTAAATTCCATTTAAAAGTACAAACTAGTTTGTATATAAAGAAAAATTTGTATGCTTCTGAACCAGTTTCTTATAAAATACCTAATTGGTTTTGAATTAATTAGCCTTAATAGAACTGAAAATCAACATATACAAACTACTTGGTATTTCCCAAAAAAACAGCAATTGATAATTTAGTGTTCTTTTCTCTATACCATCAACTGGAAATAGGTATTCCCTTTGAAGCAAAACTTACAGATGAATACATTTATACAAAAACTGTTTTTAGGAATTTTATTTATAACAAGCAGTGTTGCAGCAACAGCGCAATATCAGTCAATGGGTAGCTGCGGTTCAAATGGCCGCCCCAATTATTTGGCAAATCCATCGGAGGACATTTCAGACAAGTGTAAAAAAAATATTAAAACAACATTGCCTGAATGGCGTTCTGTTTGTACATACAATCCTAAATTAATAGATAAGGACCTACCCGAAAATATTTCAATTACTTGTAGCGCCGATGTTTGGATAAGTTTTGTAGACGAAGGTTCAAGTTATTTAAATGCACTTGGTTATTATACCTATCCTACAAATGCACCTTTAACGGTTGTGCCAACACCCGATAAAATAAAAATCGTTTTCCCTTATGCTTCAAAAGAAGGCAATGGTGGCGGATTAAAAACAGGAGATAAAGTTTTCTTGGGCAATTTTCCAGCCAATACCTCTATTGCATTTGTTTTATTAGCCAATGGATGGGATAATACCAATAAAAAAGTTACTGCAGGTAGATGCCAATTATATACCGACAATCGTTTTAATCCAGAATCGAATCAAGAGCTAAAGAAGCATTCGGTTATTATTTACGACGAAGATTCAAAGCGTTATGTAGTGGGTATGGAAGATGTGCGCAGAGACGATGCTAAATGTGACCATGATTTTAACGACTTATTATTTATTGTAACAACTTCATCGCAAGATTGTGTAGAGCACAAAGAGAAAATTCCAAAATGCGACCATGATGGCGATGATTCAAATTCAGGACACGAGGGTGGATTAGAAAGTAAAAGTTTGGGTGATGCTGTTGCAAAAAGAATTTTTAATAACGCAGTTAATAGTACACAAGGTGCTATCAATTATGCAAAAATGCCATTGGTTGCAACAGATATTCGTAATACGGTAACAGGTGTAGGACCTAATGCTGCTTTAGGTTTGGCCGATATCATGCCAAGTAAAATGATTGATCCTGGCTATACTGCTTATGTTACTACTGCAGCAGATATAACTAGTTTCACCAACGCTACAGAAGTTCGTTCAGTAGATTTTACCATTAACAATAATTGCCGTGCTGTAGCATTTGCTACCAAAACATTGGGTCAATTATATGATCATACCAAACCTGTTTGCGACCGATTAAAAGGTGCTTCATTATTGGGTATGGAAAATATTAGTATTAACAACCTAAATTTTGTTCGCTATACATTATTGCAACCAACAGGTAATACAGAATATGCCATGAGTTTTTCTGTTGGAACAAAAACTGGTAGGTCTAATTTTTCTTTTCAATCAAATTGGTTAACACAAAATTATACCCCAGACGAAACCATGTATAATTACCAAGTTTGGGGAGCAACACCTTATTACTGCATAGATATGGCTATAGAAATTTTAGACAAACTAAATGCCATCATGCCTGTACAAGTATTAAATAGCGCAACAGCATTGCCTAAAACCTATATTGTTTCAGGAAAAAGAGACGGCACAAACCTTAATTTTTCAATCAATAATACCACAACTGCTGCTACAGGTTATTTTCAAATAGAAGAAAGGCTAGCCGAAAACACCACGGCTATTATTAAAAGAAATGTTCCGGTAACAGTTGGTGCGAATGCTATTTCCACCATTGCATTACCAGTGAGCGATTCATACGAATCAACTATTAGTTTGTATTTGAACAATCAATTACAAGACGTAGTATTTATGGCCGATGGTACTTGGAATGTAGACTACAATAAAAACACCACTGTGTTAAAATCGTTTACTATTCAAAATGATCCAAATATTGCCAATACACCTAAAGAAGACTATCCATTATTTAGAAATGTACAAGTTGCGGCAACTACCAGTGACTATACAACTGTATATAAATTATTAAAGGGAGGTGGCGCTGCACAAGATTTAACCGCTTATAAAGCCATTAAATTTACTGCATCGGCAACAGGCGCTAATATGCGCATTACCCTAGTAAAAGCGGGTGTAAGCAATTGGGGTGACCAATATAGTTTTTATCAACCATTATCGGCAGATAGTAAAGAATATAGTATTGCATTAGCAGATTTTGCAACAAGTACCGGTAAAGGAAATATCAGCCCATCAGATATTACTACTGTTATTTTTGCACTAGAAGTTCCTACCGCAACACCTACTGCCATAACTGCTAAAATAGAACAAGTAGCATTTAGTAAATCATTACTTGCCCCAGCCGATGTAGTAACCATTAAAGAAGTACAATTGTATCCAAACCCAAGTAAGGGAAGATTCAGTGTAAGCTTTCAATCGGAGAAAGCAACTGTTGTTACCTTAAAATTGGTAGACATTAATACAGGGGTACTTCAATTGAGTAAATCAATTAACGCAGTTGTTGGAGACAACAAAGTATCGGTTGAAATGAATCAAACAATGAATACCAATGGCTATATCCTTCAGCTAGAAGCCGAAGGAGCCAAGTATCAAGCTAAAAAGCTAATCATACAGAACTAATTCGTATAAATTTTTTGTTGGAAAAGGGTCGATAGCAGGAAGGGATTCCTGCTATTTTTTTGTATAATCTATTCTTTGATTTAGTGGTTTATATAATTATACTCAGCCAAAACGATCAAAAAAATACCAGTTTTGGCTGGGTATAAAAAATTATACTCAGCCAAAACTCGAAAAAAAATACTAGTTTTGGCTGAGTATAAAAAAACATACTCAGCCAAAACTCGGTTTTTGATCGTTTTTAAAATCAAAGAATGGAAAAATTAATAGGTAGAATAGCAGAAAAAAAGGTGCTTGAAACTGCTATGGCAAGTAATAGTACAGAATTGGTAGCTATTTATGGCAGACGTCGTGTTGGTAAAACATTTTTAATTAGGTCTGTATATGAGAAACAAATTGCGTTTGAGTTTACGGGAGTAAAAAATGCAAACCTATCAGAGCAATTAGAAAATTTTAGTCGCTCTTTAAAAAAAGCAACTGGCAGTCCTTCGGATTTTGCAGTGCCCACTAATTGGTCTGTTGCATTTGATATTTTAGAAAAAGTATTAGAGCCAATAGTTAACAAAAAAAAAGCAGTCATATTCTTCGATGAATTTCCTTGGATTAATTCTCCTAAATCTAATTTCTTAAAAGCATTTGATTATTTCTGGAATACATGGGCCTCAAAGCACCCGAATCTTACAGTTGTAATATGTGGATCGGCCGCTTCGTGGATGATACAAAATATTGTAAAGAATAAGGGGGGATTGCACAACAGGGTTAGCGTTCGAATAAAGTTATCTCCGTTTACACTCCAAGAAACTGAAGCGTATTTAAAAAGTCGTTCTGTAAAATTAGATAGGTATCAGGTGCTTAATTTATATATGGTTATGGGAGGCATTCCACAATATTTATCTAATATTCAGACTGGTGAAAGTGCAACACAGGCCATAGACAGAATCTGTTTTACGCAGCACGGCTATCTTGTAGATGAATTTAATAATCTCTATTCATCTCTTTTTGATCATTCATCAAATCATATTACAGTAGTTAAAGCATTAGCAGGAAAAAGTAAAGGACTAACAAGGTCGGAGATCATTACAAATACTGCTTTGAGTTCTGGTGGCACAGTTAGTCAGGTATTAGAGGAACTTGAAGAGTCGGGATTTATTAATAGCTATATTCCATTTGGCAAAACCACAAAAGATTTAGTGTATCGTTTATCGGATGAATATTCTTTGTTCTATTTAAAATATATGGGCAAAAAGAAAGGAACAGGAAAGGGCACATGGTTAAGAATAAGCGAAATGCCGTCTTGGGCAAGCTGGAGTGGATTTGCTTTTGAGTCAATATGTTTAAAACATGTTGAACAAATAAAGTTCACTCTAGGTATTAATGCTGTTTTTGTTGAAGAATCAATATGGAGAAATTCACCAAGCACCAATAATAAGGGAGCGCAAATAGATTTATTACTAGATAGATCTGACCGATGTATTAATATTTGTGAAATGAAGTTCTCTAGCAACACATTTACAATTAGTAAAAAATATGCAGAAGAAATTGAGCAGAAAAAAGATGTTTTTGTTGCTGTAACCAAAACTAAAAAAACAATTTTTCTAACGATGGTTTCAACTTATGGAACATCTAAAAATCCATATTATAACAAGCTTATTCAAAACGAAGTGACAATGGATGACTTATTTAGTTAAGTCAGCAAAAAAGTCGATAGCAGGAAGGGATTCCTGCTATTTTTTTGCTATCAAATGCCCCAAATGATTTATTTCAATTGCAAACGGGTTACAATATTTATTCAACCAAAGTGCCACTTGTTTTCTAGTGAAAGATTTATCGGTTGATTGATGCAATATCTTAGGCAAAGAAGGATACAATTTATTAAATTCAACTTGTATTTTTTCTAGCCCTTTCTCCGTAACAAAAATTTCCGTGAAAGGATTCTCAATTGGTAAATGAATAAATGCATTCAGGTCTTTCCATAGAGCAATAGCATTACACAAACTATCAGGATAGAAATATGTTTTGTTTACCCAGGCTTCTTTTTTTCCATCGCCTCTAAGTATGCCAGTTGCGCCAATTTTTTGTATAGATTCAAATGCACTATCAGTTGCAGGCACATCAACATAGGGCATTAAAAAAACTTTTTCTTTTAATAACAATGTTTGAATTTTTCTAACACTTATTAAACGCGGCTCAGATTTTTCTTGAATAGCAACAGCAGCAAGCATTCCAGCCGCTTGGCCTGTTAGCAATACACAAGGTTGTAAACGGCTAGTGCCATTAACTAAATTTGAAACAGAAATTCCTTTTTCACATACAATCATTCCATTTAGTTTTTCTGGTATTAAAGACCCTAGTGGAATATTAAAGGAATAAATACTAGGAAAACTAATAGAAGGTGCCGCAGGATTTTTTCCATGATGGTGGTCTACAGGATAATCGCCTACAGAAATTCCTGTTCTATAAAATGCGTTTGTTTGTGTAAATGCATTACTTAAATAAGGGATACTCAATTTTACTACACCATTTAATCTACGCCCTTCTCTATGGTAAGGCATAAACGCTAAATGGTTGTTAGTTGAAAATTCAGTGGTGTCTAAACCAATATTTTTAAAACCTAAAACTTCTTGCAAATAATACACAAAAGCAAGTGTTTGTTTTCGTGCTGGTAAATAATAAGCGTATCGATCAATAGGTTTAATATTAATTCCATTGATATAATAATCATTGCCATGTGCTGGCCAATTAAGCATGTATTTATGGTTGGGAAGTTTACCATAATCCAATACTTTTTGGGTATTAAATTGATAAGGTTTGCCGAATGGGCAGGGTGCGTTGGCCGTACTACAATCAAATTCTTTTAAATTGATGGGTGCAAAATCTGTTGGCTGTATCAGCAATGTTTTATCTACGGGTTTTCCGTAGTCTTTTAAAACAGCAGCCCAAGTTAGGTCTTGAATTATTTCATTTTTTCCGGGTGCTTCTTTTTCTCCGCTAGTAATTGGATCTTCCATTCCTATGCTGAAAGATGCGCCAGCATTAGCATAAACGTCTCCTAAATCTGTAGCATCTATACAAAGGTCTGCAAAAACAGTTTGCTTTTCTTTTTGAGGGTTTATAAAAACAGCACCTATTATTTTATTGTTTTTAACTATCGCCGAATCGAAATACCAACCGTACAAACATTGTAAACTGCGCTCTTTATTAGCCCAAGATTTAAAGATACTATCGGCAACATGTGGTTCAAATAAAGTGTTGCTTACCCATCCAGTATTTAATTTTTTTGTATGATAGTGCGTGTAAAGTGCTTGCCTAAATGATTCCCAAATGCCTGATGCAAGATCTTGGTTGCCATCAGTCCCTGTAACACCTGCTGCAGAAAGCATTCCGCCTAGCCAGGGCGTTTCTTCAACTAATATTGTTTGTATGCCCATTCTTGCCGCTTGAATGGCTGCAGCGGTTCCTCCAGTGCTTCCGCCAATCACTAAAAGCTGTGTATGATATACTCGCTGTTTAACCGATTGCGCTTTTGATATATTAACAATTAAGCCTAAACAGATGATCCAGTAAATAGAACTGACTTTCATGTAACACCAATTTACTAGCAAATTAGTAGTTAGTTTTCAGAATGTATTTAAAGCAGGACAAAAAAATCTCGGCCACCATTAGTAACCGAGATCTTTATTAAAATTTACTCATTTATTTAAACGTAAAATCAAACGATAAAACATTCGAACTCAAATCGGTTGACTGTGTATAGTGTCCGTAACGAATATCAAGTGCATTTAAATGCGAATCAAAGATTCCTTTTGGTGGCGCAATATGCATGCCTGCTCCCATGAAATTACTAGTAAGCTCCGAGAGCGAGTAGTTACTAGAATAATAGGTATCTGCAGCAGTATGTGTTTTGTATGCACCAAAATAAGTACTAGCTGTTTGGGTATAATATCTATAAAAACCCGACACTGAAAAGAACGGAGAAATTTTAATAGGAATTTCTAATTCTGCTGTTTGAGAACTAATACCCCAGTCGTCTTGGTAATACCTGAAATAAGATCGTACCACTACGTTATCGCCAAGAAAATAATTCAGTCTTGCACCAATTGGAATTTTAAGTCTGGTTGATGGTAGGTTTTCTACCACATCAGTTCCATCTTTATAATACACGCGGTGGAAAGGCAATCCTAAATAACCACTTTGAGATACTACATCCAACATTACACTTGCTTGTAATCTGGTATTAATAATCTGTGCGTATGAAACTGATCCTGTAAAAGTATTTCGTGGACTACTTGGTATTGCATCTTCATGCGTGTTGTAACTTGAACCGCCGCCAGACAAACTAACCCTTCTGCCACTAGCAGTGGTATAATAGGTTGGCGAAGTACTTACTATAACAGTAGATTTTGGAATTAATTCCGAAGGATAAATCATTTTCACTTTGTCGAAAAAGCCACTGAATTTAGCACTCAATTCTGCATTGGTACTTAACTTTTTTGTAAAGTGAAAATCTAAACCCACTGATTGGTAATTGTATTCTGTTGAATAGTATCCGCCAAATCCAAAAGAATTTCCTTTCTCGTTTTCTATTGTCCAATCTAATGCTGGATAAACCCTTGTTCCTGCAGTTTTAGAAGCACCTGTTTGAGAAACATATGCCGATGATGCAGAAGTATGGTGGTCGAATCCCATAGAAGTTGTAATGGTGTGTTTGTTGTGGCTCTGATCCCATCCAACAAATTTTAAATCCAATCCATTCGATAAATCTACCACGTGTTCATCGCCAATACCACCTGTAACAGCAGAGTGGTTGCCATCTTGAGAATAGTAACTAGACACCAAGCTAATTTCTTCTAAGGCCAATGGCTTCGATTTATAAATAACCGTGTCTTGAGCGGCATTTTGAGAAAACGCATGCAAAAGCAACACGTATAATCCTATGACTGTTAAACTTAATTTTTTCATTTGCTACAAAATAAAAGAGGTATTGAATTAATTACAACCGCATCCACCACCAGTTTTGCCACCATTGGCACCTGAGGCTCCTTCTCTATAAGTTTGAAAGTTCAATTCATTTTTTTGAACTTTTCTGCTACTGAGTACCATGTCGGCATCATTCAATCTGTTCTTCTGATATTCTTTTACTTGCACACAAGAACTAAACGCACACAAAATGAGCGCAGCACCTGTTAAGAATAAAGGAAATTTTTGTTTCATAGTTGCTTTAATTAAAGTGTAAATTTTTTGAAGTATAAATGGTGTCGTTATCGTCTATTACTATTGCTTCAATTTGGTTAATTTGATTAATCATTGCCAGCCCTGCTTCTATTCCCATAATGGTTACTGGTGTAGCCATGGCATCGGCAATTTCTGCATTGGGCGAAATAATCGTAACACTTTTTATTCCTGCAACAGGCAGTCCTGTTCTAGGATTTATGGTGTGCGAATATTTTTTTCCATCAATTAAAACAAACTTCTCGTAATTACCAGATGTTGCTACTGCCATATCGGTTACTTGCATGGTTGAAAAAACTTTGTTTCCTAAATTAGGATGCACAATGCCAATCGTCCAAGCTGTGCCATCGGGCTGTAATCCCCAACTGGTAAGGTCTCCAGAGGCATTCACTATTCCTCCAGTAACCCCTGCGGCTTTTAAAACTTGCTTTGCTTTTTCTGCTGCATAACCTTTTCCAATTCCCCCAAAACCAATACGCATTCCAACTTCTTTTAAAAAAACAGTTAAATTCGCTGCGTCTAAAATAATGTTTCTGTAATTAATTAGCCTGACCATTTTTTTTGCCGTTTCTTTATTAGGCAATGATGTCATGGTTGCATCAAAATTCCACAAACGTTTATCTACCGAACCGTAACTAATATCAAAAGCGCCTTGGGTAATTTCAGAAATTCTAATGGATCGCTGAATTAACTGAAAGGTTTCTGCACAAACTTTAACGGGTGCAATTCCTGCCATTTGGTTAATTTGGTAGGTTTCGCTTTGGTTATTATAAGTGGTTAATAAATTTTCAATTCGTTTTATTTCTTGAACTGCTAACTCGATTTTTTCAAAAGCCCATGCTTCATTTTGGGCAACAACACTAATTTCAAAGTGATTGCCCATCAACAAAATACCTTTTTTAAAAACCGCTTTTTGCTCCATGTGCATTGATCTAAAACCAATCTTATACTAACATAATGAGTTTGTAAGATAGAATAATGCTGCCTGCAAATCGTTATAGGTATGATAATAACGAAGATTTTAATAAATTTTATGAGACTGTTATAATACTAACAATCATTAGCATTACTCGGGTTTTTTAACCCAAATATTGAGGGAGTTATTTGTCCCAACTAAAACAATTTTAAAATAATTGCTAGCAAATTGTTTGGTTGATAATCTAATGCCTTCTTGTATAACGTTAACAGTAGCAATGTTTTGATAAGCATCTTCGCCGCCATCTTTAAAGGCATTTGTAGTGGCAATTTTTACTTGTACTTTCCCCTTTTTTTCAAAGGATTTCCATTTTATAACCAAGGAATCATTTACAATAGCAGCAGTTGGTTGAGCAATAGAAACCGGTCCCAAAAAAGATACACCATCAAGTTCTATTTTGTTTTTTTCTGGTATTGGAATCTTTAAAAATGCTGCAATACTTGGTAAAATATCTACAATAGCAGGATTGCTTTGTTTAAAATAGGCATTGGTATTGGCTTGGTTGGTAACAATCCAAGTGGTGCGTTCTCTGTCAGTTTGGCCACCATGATTTTTACCTGCAATTGGATCTCTACCATGGTCGGTTGTAAGTACTAGCAGCCAGTCTTCTGCAAAGTTTTTTGTTCGATATGCAATTGCGTCTGTTAACTTTTTTATTTGATTGTCTAAATACCCAATCGCTTGGTCTTGCATTGTGCCATCGCCAAATTGGTGGCCCATATCATCGGTATATTCTAGATACACCCAACTTAAATCTGGTGCACTTACTCGAATAGTACTGTCTGCTTTAGACACCACTAATTCATCTATTTGGTGGATATAATTTGATTTTTTATCGTGCTTAAACTGCAAGGTATCTAGTTCATAGCCATCAAAAGCCATATCAATTTTATATCCTCCGGTTTGCGCTAGTCCATCGCCAATTAGTTTGGTTCGATTGTCGGTCCAGGTAGAAAATACGGCTGTTTTTTTATTGGGATAGGCATTTTTTAAGTACCTAAAAATTGTCCAGTATTGGTAATTAGGCTTGCTGATAGTATTATTCAGCACTTGGTGTTTGTTGGCCCATGTACCCGTTAATAAATTATTGTATCCAGGAGCAGAAATGGTTGGTGTTTGGCTATAAGTTCCTTTTATTCCTCCTACAAAAGCTCTTTTATAACTACCAGTTTCAATAATTTTATTAATGTTTGGCTTAGACACTCTTTCAATTACATCGGCAGGAATACCATCTGCAATAATAAATAGTACTTTCTTGGCTTTTTCTTGGCCGATACTTGTAATGCTTAGCATTATGCAAACACATGCAATTGGTAGGATCTTCATTCGTATTGTTTTATCGGCCTGAGCAAATATCAGTTTTCCTACAGATTTTATGTGCTATTTTGTATTAAAAAATAGTTATTGAAGCTGCTTATTATTGAAGATGAAGTATTACTCAACCAAACCATGGTTGACTTTTTAACCGCCGCAGGATATTTATGCGAGTCGGTTAGTACATATATGGCAGCACTTGAAAAGATAGAACTCTACGATTACGATTGTATTATTTTAGATATTATGTTGCCCGGTGGATCTGGTTTAGACTTACTTAAAATTCTAAAAAAAGACCGCAAAACCGATGGTGTAATTATTATTTCTGCACAAGGGGCATTAGAAGATAAAATTGCCGGGATTGAAATGGGTGCCGATGATTATTTGTCGAAGCCTTTTCATTTATCGGAACTCAGTGTGCGTATTGCGGCAATTATACGTAGAAAAAGTTTTCATGGACAGGCCCTTATTCAAATTGGTAATATTCAAATTGATACCCAAGGCAAATCTGTAAAAATTAATGAACAGTTGGTAGAACTTACACAAAAAGAATACCAGCTATTGGTATTTTTAACCGTAAATAAAAATAGAATTGTTTCTAAAAATGCTATTGCGCAACACTTATGGGGCGATGATATGGACCTAGCAGACAATTACGATTTTATTTATTCGCATATAAAAAATCTACGTAAAAAAATCATAGCCCTAGGTGGTGATGATTGCATTAAATCAATTTATGGTGAAGGATATAAACTGCAAGCAAATTGAAATTATTTAGCAAATACAACCGAATAAATATCTCTGCTACTATTTTAATTTTTATAGTAGGTAGCATGGCTTTTTATTTTGTATTACAATATGTATTGATTCGGCAACTTGACGATACGCTTTGGTCTGAAAAACAAGAAGTGGTTGATTATGTAAACAGTCACCACCAATTACCAGAAATTCAAAACACCAAAAACCAGTGGATTGAAGTGGTAAAAATTAATGCACTGCTTCCTAACGCATTTATCCAAACAGTTCCTTTAAAAAAAATAAATGAACAAGAATATATTCGCCAACTAATTTTTTCTGTACAAGCTAATAACCTGTATTATCAATTCACCGTAAATAAATCAGAAGCAGAAACAGAAGATTTATTGCAGTTAATTATTTTAGTAACCATGGCCATGATTGGGCTGATGCTACTATTCAATTATTTAATTAACCGAAAACTTGTTACCAATACTTGGAAGCCTTTTTATACCACTATTGACAGCATCAAAGACTACGCAGCGCATTTACAACCTTTGGCTTTAAGTAAAGAACCAATTGATGAAATTAATTTGCTCAACGAAAGTATCAATAGCATGACGGAGCGAATTTCAAAAGATTATTTAGCGCTTCGATCTTTTACAGAAAACGCTTCTCACGAAATGCAAACACCGCTTGCCATTATTCGATCGAAAGTAGAGAGCTTATTACAAGATGCTGAGGGTAACGAAAAAACAATTCAACAATTATTGGCAATTGAAGATGCTAGTGTAAGACTCTCTAAATTACACCAATCATTACTACTATTAACTAAATTAGAAAACCGACAATTTGTATTGAATGAACCTGTTTTATTAGACGTTATTCTGCAAAATAAAATTACTGAACGCCAAGAATTGATTGATTCAAAATTAATTATTTGTAATAGTAATATTGAATCTGTTATTATTTCGTTTCACCAACACTTAGCAGAAATACTAGTAAGCAATTTGCTGAATAATGCCATTCGTTATACACCTAGCGGAGGAAATATTCAAATTGAATTGACTAAAACAAATTTAATTATTTCAAATACAGCAATTGGCGGGGCGCTAAATACCAGCCAAATCTTTCAACGTTTTTACAAAGAACATTCCGATAATTCTAGCACAGGTTTGGGCTTGGCAATTGTTTATGAAGTTTGCTTGGCTGCAGGTTTTGTTATTGAATATAAATACCAACAGCAACAACATTTTTTTACCATTAATATTTCTAAATAAATAGTTTATTCAATGAAACAAATTTGGATTGTATATATTTTTTTAGGTTTAGTGATTGGCGTAAAAGCACAAGAAAAATCACTTGCCTATTTTATTGAAAATGGCTTAGAAAATAATCCTTTATTAAAAGATTATCGTTATCAGCAAAGATCTAATTTAATTGATAGTTTACGTATTCTTGCAGGATACCAACCCCAAGTAAATGCAGTGAGCACCAGTAATTATGCGCCTACCATTGGCGGCTGGGGATACGACGGCGCCATTACCAATGGTACAAATTTTAGTCAATTAATGACTGTCTCTAAACGCTTGGTAAGCAAAGAGAATCTTCAAAACCAACAAGCCGCTATTCAACTATTAAATGAATCATTAATAAACAATGGTAAAATAACAGAACAAGATTTAAAAAAATCTATCATTGCCCAATACATTACTGCTTATGGCGATTGGCTACAATTAGGGTATAACAAAGAGGTACTAGCGTTATTAAAAAAGCAACAAAATTTGCTAAAAAATCTTACCGAAAAAACTGTTTATCGGCAAACAGATTATCTAAGTTTTTTGGTTACCATGCAACAACAAGAATTTTTAATTAGCCAGTTAACTGTGCAGTATCAAAACGATTTTTCTTCGCTCAATTATTTGTGTGCACTAAAAGATACTACAGCAGTTGCTTTGCAAAAACCAACAATTGATTTAGCTGTAATACCAGAAGCCGAAACGTCTATTTTTTACCAACAATACCGAACAGATAGTTTGCGTTTAAAAAACTCCGATGCACTAATTGACTTTTCTTACAAGCCAAAAGTGAATCTATATGGAGACGGTGGTTATTTGAGTTCTTTTGCACCAGAAGCGTATAAAAACTTTGGAATAAGTGTAGGCGTTAATATAACTGTACCCATTTATGATGGCAAGCAAAAGAAAATGCAACACGATAAAATTTCTATTGCAGAACAAAGCCGACAAGATTATCGCGACTATTTTAAAAAACAATACGCTCAACAAATTGCACAGTTATTTCAACAGTTACATGCCACCCAACAATTGATTGCTCAAACCAATCAACAACTAAGTTTTTCAGCAGCGCTAATTGAAGCCAATCAAAAATTAATTGAAACTGGAGATGCGCATATGGCCGATTATATTTTAGCCATTAATAATTATTTAACGATAAAAAATAATCTTACGCTTAATACCATAACCCAACTACAATTAATTAACCAAATTAATTACTGGAGTAGAAAATAAAACCTATGCTAAAAAAATATTTAATTGTTCCTGCCGCAGCCTTTGTATTGCTTTTGGGTGCTTGTAAAAGCAATACCGCAAATACTGAAATTGTAGAAGAAAAAGTACAAGAAGGTCGCACGCCTGTTACCATTACCAATCCTATAAAAGGGAATATGAATGAAATAGCCATTGTAAATGCAGTGTCGGCTTTTCAATTAAAAACCAATGTAAAATCATCGGCAAATGGTTATTTACAAGATGTAGCTATCAGCTTGGGTAAGTATGTAAATAAAGGCGATGTATTATTTGTGGTAAAAACAAAAGAAGCACAGAGTTTGGGTAACACCCTACACCAACTAGATAGTTCATTGCATTTTAATGGTGTGATTACTATTAAATCTCCAGGCACTGGTTTTATTTCTCAATTGAATTATAGAGCTGGAGACTATGTACAAGATGGCGAACAAATTGCTACTATTACCGATACCAAGAGCTTTGTTTTTTTATTAGACATTCCTTACGAATTAACGCCTTATTTACACAATAACCAGTCTTTACAATTGCATTTACCAGATGGCAGTATTTTAAACGGTGATGTGTCTAACGCATTACCAACAGTTGATCCTGTTTCGCAAACGCAAAACTTTGTCATTCGAGTAAATACATCAAAACAAATTCCAGAAAATTTAATTGCCAAAGTGTATTTGGTAAAAAAAGCAATGTCTAATACTATCTCTGTTTTAAAATCGGCGGTACTGTCGGATGAAGTGCAAAGTGAATTTTGGATCATGCAATTAATAGATAGTGCTACTGCAGTGAAAGTGCCCATCAAAAAAGGAATTGAAAACGCCACTAATATTGAAATTCTCTCACCAGCACTTAAGTTGACCGATAAAATTTTACTCACCGGAAATTATGGATTGCCAGATACGGCTAAAGTAATCATCAACCAATAATTGCCCAACATGCACAATTTTCTTTCTAGTCATAAAAATCCTATTTCAGTATTGGTGGTCATCATCATATTGGGCGGATTCTTTTCGTATAGCAAATTACAAACTGCACTTTTTCCGGAAATTACTTTTCCAAAAATTAAAATCATTGCCGATGCAGGTCAGTTACCTGTTAAGAAAATGATGAAGACCGTAACGCGTCAATTAGAGAATGCAGTTAAACAAGTTCCCAACTTACAACGCATTAGAAGCACTACTAGCAGGGGAACTTGCGAAATTTCTGCTTATATGGATTGGTCGGCTAATATTGACATTAGTCAGCAAAGAATAGAATCGAAAATCAATGAAATAAAAAATACGCTTCCACCCGATGTGCAAATAACAGTAGAGCGGATGAATCCTTCTATTTTACCCATCACAGGATTCTCATTAGAAAGCAAAACCCGATCGCCAATTGAAATGAAATTATTGGCTTTGTATACCATCAAACCATTTTTATCGCAAGTAGAAGGTGTATCGGAAATTAGGGTGATTGGCGGAAAGTCAAAAGAGTATTGGGTGGTATTGGATATTCAAAAAATGAGCACACTAGGCATTACGCCAGATTTGCTAAATACTGCTTTGAGCCAAACAAATTTTATTAAGTCAAATGGTTATTTATCCGACTATCGTTTATTGTATTTAACCATAACTGATGCGGCTATTACTTCTAAAGAACAATTGGGTAATATTGTTTTAAGCAACAATGGCAAACGTATTGTACTATTAAAAGATATTGCAGATGTACAAATTCAAGAAGCAAAAGAGTATATCAAAATCAATGCAAATGGTAAAGAAGGCATTCTATTAGCTGTAATTAAACAACCCAATGCCAACCTAGTGGAATTGAGTGATAAGATGGATGAAAAATTACAAGCACTTAAAAAAATTATTCCAAAAGATGTTACGATACAGCCATTTTATGTGCAAGCAGATTTTGTAAGAGACAGTATAAAAAGTGTTACCGATAGTTTGTTTGTTGGATTGGGCTTGGCCATTTTAGTGGCTATTTTATTTTTGCGTTCTTTAAAAGCCAGTACTGTTATTTTAATTACCATTCCCGTGATTTTGTGTTTGTCGGTTATTTGTTTATACGCCATGGGGCAAACACTAAATATCATGACACTTGGTGCATTAGCCGCGGCCATTGGTTTAATAATAGATGATGCCATTGTTGTGGTAGAACAGATTCATCGAACGCACGAAGAAAATCCAGATGAACCAAGTAATTCAGTAGTAAAAAAAGCTATCCATTATTTATTTCCAGCCATGGTGGGTTCTTCATTAAGCACCATTGTAATTTTTGTTCCCTTTGTATTAATGAGTGGTGTAGCAGGTGCTTATTTTAAAGTGATGACCAATACCATGATTATTACTTTAATCTGTTCGTTTTTTGTTACTTGGATAATGTTACCCATCATCTATTTATTGTTTACAAATAAACCACACAAAGTTTCTAATAAAAAAATCATCACACCACAAAAAGTATCTACACAGCGTTGGGTAGGATTTTTTATTAAAAAACCGTATCTGAGTTTTTTAATTATTGTAGCATTAGGCTATTCTGTGTATACCATCTTTCCAAAATTAGAAACAGGTTTTTTACCCGAAATGGATGAGGGTAGTATTGTGCTTGATTATAATTCACCTCCTGGTACTTCACTAGAAGAAACAGATAGAATGTTGCGAGAGGTTGAAAAAATACTGGTTAAAGTGCCTGAAGTGGCCACTTATAGTAGACGAACAGGAACGCAAATGGGATTTTTTATAACCGAGCCTAATCGCGGAGACTATTTAATTCAGTTAAACAAACATCGAACAAAAACTACCGAAGATGTTATTAGTGATATTCGTAAACAAGTAGAATCTACACAACCCGCACTGCGTATTGATTTTGGTCAGGTAATTGGCGATATGTTGGGCGATTTAATGACCTCCGTTCAACCCATTGAAGTAAAAGTATTTGGTAATGACCAAGTCAAGTTGCAAGTATTGTCTAAAAAGATTGCGGCACTAATTAGTAAGGTAGAAGGTACAGCTGATGTATTTGATGGCATTGTAATTGCAGGTCCGTCAATTAATATAGAACCAAATTCAACAGCACTTGCACAGTATGGCATTTCGCCTGCTAATTTGCAATACCAGTTGCAATCTAGCTTAGAAGGAAATTTAGTTGGAACAGTATATGACAAAGACCAGCTCACTAATTTGCGTTTAATTTATCCGGGTAGCAAATCCTTTAGTGTGGCGGATTTTAATAAAACACCCATTTTTTTACCCAATGGAAAATTGCATCCAATCAATCAATTGGCTTCTGTAAAAATTAATAGCGGCGATGCAGAAATTGAAAGAGAAGATTTGCAATCAATGGGTGTTATTACAGCAAGGTTAGAAAATAGAGATTTGGGTAGTGTAATAAAAGAAATTCAAACATCTATCCAACAAAATATTGTTTTACCACAAGGCTATGCCATTGTTTATGGCGGATCTTATGCAGAACAACAAAAGTCATTCAAAGAATTGTTAATCATTTTAATTGCCGCTAGTTTATTGGTGTTTGGTGTGATACTATTTTTATTCAAAGATTTTGAAATTGCATTTGTCATTTTATTAATTGCAGTATTAGGAATTAGCGGAAGTTATATGGGATTATATTTTACCCATACTGCTTTAAATGTGGGTAGTTATACTGGATTAATTATGATTGTGGGTATTATTGGAGAGAATGCCATTTTTACTTTCTTGCAATTCAAAGAATCTTTAAAAACCAATCATAATGTAGACGAAGCCATTATCTATTCAATTTCTACAAGGCTGCGTCCTAAACTGATGACCGCATTTGGTGCTATTATTGCATTGATGCCCATTGCTTTAGGAATTGGAACTGGCGCACAATTGCACCAACCATTAGCCATTGCCGTAATTGGTGGATTCATAATTGCTATGCCTTTGTTATTAATTGTTTTACCTAGTTTAATTCGATTAATGTACCGCTACAAAAAACAGCCAGCATAAATTCAGAATTGCTACAAAATGCAGTGCTAGGTTTAGCATGTATTTAAACAAAAAATTAATCAACTAATATTTAAACATGAAACAAGCCTTACTTAAACTAACGGTATTAGCAGCGCTAATTATTTCATTTACACAAATCAATGCTCAAAAACCAACAGGATATAAATTAAGCAACACTTTTCATGTGGCTAGTTTGGGCGGATGGGATTATCCAGCAGTAGATGAGTCGTCTAATAAGTTATACCTCTCTCACGGAATGCAAGTGAATATTTTAGATAAAAATACTGGTGATTCTTTGGGCGTTATTTTAAATACAACAGGCGTTCATGGCATTGCATTTGTACCTGCTTTAAACAAAGGATATACTAGTAATGGCCGAACAAATAATGTTACTGTATTTGAATTGTCTACAGGAAAAACACTTGGTCAAGTGGCTACCGGAAAAAATCCAGATTGGATAATGTATGATGCATTCACCAAAAAAATTCTTACAAGCAACCATACTGGTGGAGATATTACGGTGATAGATCCTAGTAATGATGCAGTAGTTGCAACCATTGCTGTTGGTGGTTCTAAATTAGAAACCATTGTAAGCGACAATGCTGGAAAAGTGTTTGTTAATGCAGAAGATAAAAACGAAATAGTAGCCATCGATTTACAAAAAAATCAAGTATTGGCTCATTGGAGTTTGGCTCCAGGAGAAGGTCCTACAGGTTTGGTAATGGACCCAATCACCAAAAGATTATTTGCAACATGCGAAAAATTATTGGTAGTGATGGATGCCACTAATGGTAAAATTGTAGCACAAGTTCCAACTGGCGAAGGATGCGATGGTGCAGCTTTTGATCCAGCATCTAAATTAGTATTTACATCTAATGGAGAAGGCACTATTACCGTTGTAAAGGAAGTAGATAAAAACACTTTTAAAGTAGTAGAAACCCTAGTAAGTAAAAAAGGAGCACGCACAATTACCATAGATACAAAATCACATAAATTGTATTTACCAACTGCCGATTATGAAGCACCTGCAGCAGACGGATCAAAAGGCCGACCAAAAATGATTCCAGGATCTTTTCAAGTATTGGTGTATTCAATAGATAAATAAAGCATTAGCACAACAATAAATTGGCTTAAATCAATAACTATTTTCTACCTTGTTGTTGATTTAAGCCAATTTTATGAAAACGTTCAAACGCATAGTATTAGCAGTATTGATAGTAGTGTTATTACTTGTATCTGCTGGGTATTTTTACCTGAATTCATTACAGCCAAATTACAGTGCAAATTTAAATTTACCAGGCTTAAAAGCCGAAGTATCTGTTTTGTATGACAACTATGCCATACCGCATTTGTATGCACAAAATGAAGAAGACCTTTTTTATGCATTTGGATACATACATGCACAAGACCGCTTGTTTCAAATGGAAGTTTTGCGCCGATTAGCAGACGGCCGACTCTCTGAAGTATTTGGAGAGAAAGCATTACAGAGTGATCAATTTTTTAGAATGCTCAGTTTTCGCGAACAAGCAAAAACAACCATCGCCACAGTTTATAAAGATCCTAACTCACCTTTTGTAAAAGCCGCAAAAGCCTATTTAAAAGGCATCAACCAATATATTAAACTAGGAAAAACGCCAATTGAATTTACAATCGCAGGTATCCCTAAAACCGAATTTACTTTAGAGGATATGGAAATTATTACAGGATATATGGGCTATACATTTGTAGGCGCCTTCCGATCCGAAGCCATTGCCACTCAAATAGCCAGTAAATATGGGATGGATTATTTTAATGATGTGCTTAAAAACTGGCCAGATTCTACACAATTAATTCCGGTGCAAGCAGGCGAAAAATTAGCCATGCAAAAAGCGGCAAGCTGTTTAAATACCATGGCCAATGAAGTAACTGCACTACAAAATAATTTATTGTACCCACCATTTTTAGGTTCTAATGGATGGGTCATTGCAGGATCTAAAACCCAATCTGGCAAACCTATTTTATCGAACGATACGCATATTGCTTTTTCGCAACCATCTGTTTGGTACGAAGCGCAATTAGAATGTCCGGGCTTTAAAATTTATGGCAACTTTTTAGCGGGCACACCTGTTCCTGCACTCGGTCATTCAGATATTGGTGGATGGGGTTTAACCATGTTTGAAAATGACGATGCCGATTTTTTTAAAGAAAAAACCAATCCCGCAAATGCCAACCAAGTTTGGTATAAAGACCATTGGGAAGATTTATTAATTCGCAAAGAAACCATCCAAATAAAATCTAAACCAAGCATTGAGTTTTTAGTAAAAAAATCTCGACATGGGTATATTATGAATGGTGCTTTTGATGCAGTAAAAAACATGCCCGACCCTATAGCATTGTGGTGGGTATACCACCAATTTCCATCACAACACCTACAAGTATTTTACAATTTAAGTCATGCAAAAAATGTAACAGAAGCAGCTGCAGCTGTTGCGCCACTAACCGCTCCAGGATTAAACTTTATGTGGGCCGATACCGCTGGAAACATTGCCTGGTGGGCTGCAGGTAAATTACCTATTCGTCCGGCACACGTGAACCCTGCACTAATATTAGATGGATCTACCGGATTAGACGATCCAATTGGTTGGTTAGATTTTAAACAAAATCCACAAATTTTAAATCCAGCACGCGGCGTATTGTATACTGCTAATAACCAACCACAAGATATGGGTACAGGTTTAGTAGCTGGTTATTATGTTCCCGCCAATCGTGCCCAAAGAATTGAAGAATTAATTTTTACCAATAAAAAAGATTGGACGGAAGCCTCTGTAAGAAATGTTATTAATGATGTACAAACTAGTTCTTATGCAAGTTTATTAAAAGCCATATTACCAGTTGTTGAATTAAATAAGTTAACACCAAGCGCAAAAAACAGTCTTGCTATTTTAAGTCAATGGAATGGAAGCCATGGTTTAGAAAATATTGAGCCAACCATTTACTATCAATTCATTCATTTAATTTATCAATACGCACTCGAAGATGAATTGGGTAAAGAAAGTTTTCAGTCTTTTGAAAATCAAGCAAGCTTAAAAAGAAATACTGCTAGTTTTTTTCAAAACAATCAGTCGAAATGGTGGGATGATATTCACACCCCCGACGTAGAAACTAGGGCCGGAATTTTTACCAAAGCACTCAATGAAGCAACTGATAGAATTAGTAAACAATTGGGTAATAATACCGCCAACTGGCAATGGAAAAAAGTACATTCAATTGAACACAAACATCCATTAGGAATATTGCCATTGGTAGGTAAATGGTTTAATGTTGGCCCAATGCCCATCAATGGCGGCAGAGAAACCATCAACAATCTCGACTTCAATTTAGATTCCAGTGGATTGTACAAAGTAGTGTATGGCCCGGCTTTAAGACGCGTCATTGATTTTGGCAATCCTGCTGCAGCCATGAGTGTGAATCCTACCGGACAGTCTGGATTCTTTTTTAATAACCACTACCAAGACCAAGCAACAATGTTTGCAGAAGGAGGTAAAAGACCAGAACTAACCGACCGCAAACAAATTGAAAAAATAGCAATTGGTACCACTATTTTTCATTGTAATTAATTATTGCCACCACTACCGGGTACAAACTGAAAGCGCAAAGTTTTATAGTAGTCTAAATTATGATCGGGCTGCTCGTACTTAGCTGGTATGGGCTGTTTTGAAAAGGTTTTAAAATAAGATAAACAAGCATTTCTCCACCAAACTGCTTCTTTTTCTTGTATGCCTAATAGCATTTTTACTTGGTTGAATCTTTCACTATCAATCTTTCCAGCAACTTGGTTCCAGCTTTCTTGTAAGGTTCTAACACCTGTTACGCCCGAATTATATTGCAAACACAATTCATCCCATAAACTATTACCAGATTTCATGGTATAATTCCAACTAATATGGTGGAACCACAACAAATAATTATCCGGACAAGTTGCTTGATCTGCATAGATTTTTTGAACCTCAGGTGCATATTGTTCTAAAGCATTACTACCTGTTTTTGTTCTATTAAAACCAAGCCCAGCCGAGTCTGCTCTGTGATAATACACTGGGTTCCAGTCTGCCCTTCCTAGTTTATCCGACCAAGGCGAAGGGCCATAGTGGTGGCCATCTCCCATAATATGGTGCAAGCCCAAAGGCGTCATATAATGCACCATTATTTCTCTAGAATCTAGCATCATTTTTTTTGTTGTAGCAACAAATGCTGCATCATTTGTATAGGTCATTTTAATCCATTCATCAGCAATAGTTGCGGCGCTTAATTGGTGGTCCCAAGCAAGTTTTCCAAATGCAAACCAATTGGCTTGTGCAAAAGGATGGCCGCACCAATTTCTATCATCTCCAATATTACTTACACCAGCAATCCCTGTAATTTGCGGATGGTCAATTGATCCGTCAATAATTTTTGCAACTGTTGATCCGCTGCCATTACTATAGGTATCGGCGTCTAATACTTCTTTCATTAAAGGCGCTTCATAAACAAGTTGGGTGGCTTGACCCAAATATTCTTGAGTGAGCTGAAACTCCATCATCAATGGGGTTTTGGGCATGGCGCCAAATAAAGGATGAAATGGCTCTCTTGGTTGAAAATCTAATGGGCCATTTTTTACTTGCACAATAACATTGCTTTTGAATTGTCCATCAAAGGGTTTGAATTCATTATAGGCTTGTTTGGTGCGGTCGGTAGGTGTTTCATTGCTATACACAAAAGCACGCCACATAACAATTCCACCATGGGGCGCAAGTGCATCGGCCAAAAGATTGGCACCATCTGCATGTGTACGTTGGTAGTTTTGCGGACCAGGTTGTCCTTCTGAATTTGCTTTAACCAAGAACCCACCAAAATCAGGGATATAACTATAAATTTCATCGACTTTTTTCTTCCACCAGTCTTTTACTTGTGCATCAAATGGATCGGCGGTTTTTAATTTTCCTATTTCTATTGGGGCACTAAACTTGGCAGATAAATAAACTTTAATACCATAAGGCCTGAACACATTGGCCAATGCTGCCACCTTAATTAAGTAGTCTTTTGTAAGCATTTGTGCATTGGCATTTACATTGCTAATAACGGTTCCATTAATACCTATAGAAGCATTTGCCCTAGCATAATCGGTATAACGTTGGTCTAATAAATCGGGTAAATAATGCCATCTCCACAAAGAATATCCTGCATAACCACGTTCTACAGTTCTATTCATATTGTCCCAATGGTTTAAAATGCGCACCTGAATTTTTGGTGCAGATGCAATATTCAATTGACTAATTGGCTGATGGGTTTGTAACAATTGTAGCAATCGAAAGCTGCCGTATAAAACGCCAAGATCGGTATTGGCGGCTATTATAATACATGTGTTTCCGGCAACCATTTTTGTTTTAATAACAAAACCCTCTTTGCCTAAACCGGCTAACTCGCTCAAATTGAGGTCTGCTATTTGCTTTGAACTTGTAGGCGTTCCAACTAGTATTGTATTGTTTTGAACCGTTCTAATCAGGTTGATTTTGTAATTAAGTAAGCCTGATAATCCATCTAATAGTTCGGCTTTTGCGGCAACAAGGGTTGGGGAGTTTGCGTCCACAAGCAAGTTTTTACAACTATTTATATAAGTAGCACGCAAACCTGCGTCTGTAATTTTATCGTATCTAAGCCATAATCGGTAACCATCTTCGGCACGTAAAACATTGATGGATAAAAGAAATAATAGAACAAAGAAATGCTTTTTCATAGTAATATTTTAGGCAATAAAGCAAAGATTTAATACAGCTTTTTATACAATATTATTATTATTATATAAGATTCTAATAGACTCAACTCTTGCTACAATATAGTAATTAGATTTATTACTATATTTATAACTTTATAATGGTTGCTAATGCTAGTTTAATTAACCCAATTATGCAGCGAAAACATACCCCTAATGTTAAAACATATCCCTAAATATTATATAAGGTTTTGGTTTATCTGCGCCTGTTTTCTATTTTTCATTCAAGCAAATGCTAGTTATTTTGATGGAGTTAAAAAACTCCCAGCAGCACTGCGTACACCAGCAGCTCAAAAGGAATTTCGCAATGCCATTTTAAAACTAGATTCTACCAACGCTTTTATAGCACTCAATGAATTACAAAACTGGGCAAATACGCAAAAAGACTATTCATTAGTAGTAACAACACTACGTTTAAAAGCAACTTACGAAGAAAGTTTGGGTGAAGGTCAATATGATGTAAAGAAAAAAATTGAATTTTTACTATCAGCAGAAAAAATAGCAACCGAACAAAATCTTCCTATCGATTTAGCCTTGGTTGCTTATGACAGGGGGAGGTTCGCCTATTATCATAACCAATTTGAAGTAGCATTTGATAATTTTTTACAAACCACCACCACCTTAGAAAATATTGGGTATGAGAAAGTGCCAGAGAGTTATAAAATTTTAATGGATTTAGGCCATATTTATTACGAGTTTAATGACCAAGAAACCGCACTTAGTTATCTTTTACAAGCAACCCATTATAAACCAACAGGTACTTGGGCAGAAAAAATGACCAATACAGCCATTGGGTTAATTTATAATAACAGAAAGCAATACGATTCTGCTATTTATTATCACCAATTAGCCATGAATGTAGCCAAAAGTGAAAAAGATAGTACTTGGATTGGGATTGCTTCTGGAAACTTGGGTACCGTTTATTTAAACCAAAACCAATACAATAAAGCGATTCCTTTTTTTGAAGCAGATGTGCGATTAAGTGCTAAGGCAAAGGAATGGAATAGTAGTGCTGGCTCTTTAATTCGCTTGTCTAAAATTAGTGTTATTCAAAAAAATCTTCCATTAGCATTATTGCAATTGCAATATGCCGATACGATGCTTGCTAAAATAAATAATGTAGTTTTAAATACAAGACTTTATGAGCAATATGCAATGGTCTATGAATTATTAAACGAGACACCCAATGCCTTATTTTATCAAAAAAAATGGGGTATTGCAAAGGATAGTTTAAATGCTATTTATAGTAGCAAAATACTTAGTGACACAAAAGTTAAAACGGCATTACAATTACACAATGCCAAACTTAAAGAATTTGAAACTGCCCAAAAGCTACAAAACAGTAATAGAACCCAATTTGTTTTAATCATAAGTTTTGTTGTTTTTTTAATGCTATTTATTTTATTTCTTCAATACAGTAAGAGAAAAAATCAAATTGATCAAATCAAAAAAAAGCAAATACTCTTAAATGAACAATTGGCTATTGCTACTAAATTGACTGAAACCCAGGGAGAACTAAATTCAATTATTAAAGCCATACCAGATATTGTAATTCGCTTAGATGCAAACAATAATTACACCTATTTGCATACCAATTATCCAGAAAATCTTAGAAAACCAGAAGCCGAATATATTGGTAAAAATATACGTGATATTCTGCCGGCAGAAATAGTTGATCAGTTAGAAAATAAAATTTTAGAGGCCAAACAAACCAAAGAATTAGTAACAAGGTTGTATTCTCTAGAAATTTCTCCCCATGGAGTACAAAAGTTTGAGTCTAGAATTATTGCTACTGAAGATGGTGGCGTTATGGATATTGTAAGAAACGTAACTGCAGAAAGGAATGCCGAAGCAAAAAGTAAACTTGATTCCGACAGATTTCAATATGTAACAAAAGCAGCAACAGATGGTATTTATGATTGGGATTTTAAAAACCAACAAATATTTTTAAGTGATACCTATAAAAAACAGTTTAATATCACTGAAGAAAATTTTTTAGGAGAAAATGGTGGTTGGGCAAATCGTGTTCATCCAGATGATATTGAAAAAATAAAGGAAAGTATAAAAGAAAATTTTTTAAACAATAGTTATAAAGCAACTTTTGAATATCGTTATAGTAATGGCAAAGATTATTTAAATGTATTAGATCATACTTATTTTTTAAGAAACGAAGCGGGTAAAGTAGAAAGAATAATAGGCTCATTAAAAGATATTACAGAACAGAAAAAAAATGCGTTAGAATTACAAGAAAAATTACACCTTATTGAATCCTTAGTTAAAGACAAAGAATATATTTTAGCAAGTATTTCTGATTGTTTTTATGTGTTAGACAATGATTGTAATTATCGTTTTTGTAACCAAGCGACGGTTGATTTTTTAAATGTAGAAGAACAAAATTTGATTGGAAAAAATATTTATGATATATATCCTTCACTTGTAAATACTGAATTCCAAGAAAAATTAACTTTAGCCATTTTACAACAAAAACCGCAACATTTTGAATTATTTGTTCCTGATGATAATCGTTGGTACGAGCAAGATTTTTATCCATTCGCCGATGGTTGTACGGCTATTTTTAGAGAAATCACTTATCGAAAAAATATTGAACAACAAATCATTCAGTCTAATCAAGAATTAAAATTTACATCTGAAGCATTACTCAATAAAAATAAAGAGTTAGAAAGTTTTGCCTATGTAGCATCACACGATTTACAAGAACCTTTAAGGATGGTTACCAGTTTCCTTCAAAAATTCGAGCACAAATATGCACCTATTGTAGACGAAACAGGAAAAAAATATATTCATTTTGCAGTTGATGGCGCAGAAAGAATGCGTATATTAATCAATGATTTACTTAAATACACAAGTGCTAATTCAGATAGATTCGAAAAAGTACAAGTAGATATGAATGAAGTGGTAATAGACGTACTTCAATTACACAGAGAAAGAATTGTTGAAAATAGTGTTGAAATTATTACCGACCCATTACCTATTATTTTGGCCGGCAAGGTTTCAATGACACAACTTATTCAAAACTTAGTTGGAAACGGCATCAAATATTGTAATAGAGAAAAAGCCCTTATTAGAATTTCTGTAAAAGAAAACACTAATGACTGGGAGTTTTCAGTAACAGATAATGGTATTGGTATTGCACCAGATTATTATCAGAAAATTTTTATCATCTTCCAACGATTACACCAAAAACACCAATATTCTGGAACGGGTATCGGTTTATCAATTTGCAAGAAAATTGTAGAAAGTTACAATGGCAAAATTTGGGTAGAATCGGTATTGGGCGAGGGATCTAGTTTTAAATTTACCATTCCTAAATACGAGTAGTTCTGCAAAATAGGTTGGTCTATTGCTTGTAAACCAAGTACAAATCTTTATCTTTAAGACCAACTAATTCTTGCCTAATGCATTCATCTTTTAAAAAAAGCAGGAGAAATTTCTTGCGCAATTCAGCAGCCATAGTTGCTGGCATTACTATTGTTCCAAGACATGTACTAGGGCGAGGGTTTATTCCGCCAAGTGACCAACTTACCAAAGGAATTATTGGTGTAGGTGGTATGGGTCGTGGGCATATACCCTATGCAGGAACCCGCGTTGTAGCCATTTGCGATGTAGATGCCAACCATCTTTTATCTGCTCAAAAAATGATTGGGAATGGTGTAAAAACCTTTCATGACCACCGCGAATTAATTGCATTGCCAGAAGTTGATATTGTACATATTGCTACGCCACCTCATTGGCACGGAATTATGGCTATTGAAGCTGCAAAAGCAAAAAAAGATATTTGGTGCGAAAAACCAATGACCAGAACTATTGGCGAAGGCAAGCGTGTGGTAGAAGCGGTAAAACAATACGGCAATATGTTTCGCTTAAATACTTGGTTTCGTTTCGAAGACAATTTTTACGGAATGAATACCACTGTTCGACCCATTAAAAAATTAGTAGAATCAGGTTTATTAGGATGGCCTTTAACCGTAATTGTTAGTAAAACAACTGGCTTTGACTGGAAATTTTATTGGGTAGGAAAAACTAAACTAGAAACTCAGCCAGTTCCTGCCGAATTAGATTATGATAGATGGCTAGGACCTGCGCCATACAAGCCTTATAATGCGCACAGAGTGCACCAAACCTTTAGAGGTTATTGGGATTATGATGGTGGTGGACTGGGCGATATGGGCCAGCACTATATAGATCCTATCCAATACTTTTTAGGCAAAGACGAAACAAGTCCTATAAAAGTAGAAGTAGATGCCGAACAACAACACCCCGATGCTTGTGGAACGTTTAGAAAAATTACTTATACCTATGCAGATGGTTGCAAAATTATTTTAGACGGAGAAGCTACAGATCCTAACGCAGCATATATTGAAGGACCCAACGGAAAATTATTTGCAGGGTTTAAATCAACGATCCCTAATTTAAAAGAAAAGCTTGCTTTAATGCCCGATCCGGCGCCACAAGTAACTAATTTTTTAGAGTCAGTAAAATATAGAAAACCTTTTGCGTTGAATGAATCAAATGGGTTTAGGTCTTGTACGATTATTAATTTAGGAAAGATTGCATTACAATTAGGCAGAACACTCCATTTTGATCCAGACACACAAACATTTATTAATGACAATGAAGCCAATGCAATGATTAATCCACCCATGCGTGCTCCTTGGAATATTTAATTTATTAAACTGAACAAATGCAAAAAATAATTATAAGTTTTTTATTTTCTATTGTTTTTTTACTACAAGTAAATGCACAAAAAGAAGCCATCCTTAATACCATTAGCGTATTTCCATACCAACAAGTAAAAGAAGCAGACGCCGCTATACAAAGCATGGATGCTTGGAAAAAATCAGAATGGAAAACTTTTGTGTCAATACTGAATGATACTGTTTTACAATCTAAGGCCAGCAATGCACTCAGTGCGTATGTAAATAAAAGCACTAAGGCAGACCCGGTATCTATTAATAAAATCGCTACCTTATTGGCTGCAACAATAACTAAAGAAAACAGTTATTACGCCAATGAATTACTCATAAAATATTTGGGTTTATTGGGTAGTGATGCTGCTGTAAAATCGATTAGTAATTTTTTATCTGACGAAACGCTTGCTAGCAATGCTGCTAGGGCATTGGCTACCATTCATTCTGAAACTGCTATAGCTGCACTAAATAAAGCCTTGGCCAAAGCAAGTGAAACAAACCGCAAGCATATTCAAGCGGCATTAAACAATAGCCAACAAATACTACCAAGTATAAATTCTATTAAGCTTATTAAATTAAATATTCCAAACAAAGCACAACACCTATTGGTTTTACAAAACCAAATGGCTGCTGCAAAAAATCCTTTAGAGAAAAAAGAAATTTTATCTGAAGCGGCAAACATCCCTGGCTTAGGTAGTTTTATGTTTGTTAGCCAAAGTTTACAAGATCCCATTCTTGCTCCAACTGCGGCAATCATTACCACTCGACTAGCTTTGGCTGATGCCGCTATTTATGGCCAAGAAGTAAGGTCCATTCTAGAAAAATCACTTGTATTATTAAATGGAGAAGATAGTGTTTTTTTATCCAAAGCATTACGGGCACATTTAAAAGCAATGCCTTATGATAATGGCTTTGTAAATTTATTTAATGGGAAAGACCTTAATGGCTGGAAAGCCTTGGTAGGAAGCCCTATCAGCCGTTCTAAAATGAGTGCCGATGAACTTCAAAAAGCCGAGCAAGTTGCCAACGAAAAAACAAAGAACGACTGGATTGTAAAAGATGGCTTATTAATTTTTACGGGTCATGGAGACAATCTTGCCACTACCAAACAGTTTAGCGATTTTGAAATGTATGTAGACTGGAAGATTACCAAAAAAGGCGATGCGGGTATTTATTTGCGCGGCACGCCACAAGTACAAATTTGGGATACCAGTCGCAGAGACGTGGGTGCGCAAGTTGGGTCTGGAGGTTTATACAATAATCAAAAAAATCAAAGCAAACCATTAGTAGTTGCAGACAATAAAATAGGCGAGTGGAATACTTTTCATATTATCATGCAAGGCGAAAAAGTAACCGTTTATTTGAATGATGTATTAGTAACCGACCATATTATTTTAGAAAATTATTGGGATAGCAAACTGCCCATCTTCTCTAAAGAGCAAATTGAATTACAAGCACACGGAACCTATGTGGCGTATAGAAATATTTTTTTAAGAGAAATTCCTACAACAACTATTTCAACACTAACACCTCAAGAAAAATCAGAAGGATTTACAACATTGTTTGATGGTTCTAATATGAATCAATGGGTAGGAAATACAGCGGGTTATTTAAATGAATCAGGTGCAATTGTGGTTCATCCAGAATTGAGCGGCGGCAACCTTTATACCAAAGACGAATATGCCGATTTTGAATATCGTTTTGAGTTTCAATTAACACCAGGAGCAAATAATGGTATTGGTATCCGCGCCCCAATAACTGGCGATGCGGCTTATGTAGGAATGGAAATTCAAGTATTGGATAGTGAAGCTGATATGTATAAAAAACTACAACCTTATCAATACCATGGTTCTGTATATGGGGTGATTCCTGCAAAAAGAGGTTTCTTAAAACCTATTGGCGATTGGAACCAAGAATCCATTATTGTAAAAGGTACAAAAATTAAAGTAATCTTAAATGGCGAAACCATTGTTGATGGCGATATTAAAGACGCAGCAGCAAATGGTGCTATGGACCACAACGAGCACCCAGGATTAAAAAGAACAACGGGCCATATTGGTTTTCTAGGCCATGGCGATGTGGTTCGATTTAGAAATATCCGAATTAAAAATTTGTAACATTACTGATGTTATCTTTATCACTTAATAATTATTATATGAAAAAATTACTCTTAAACCTTACGCTAGTATTTGCCTTCATTTACACGCAAGCACAAACAACTGATAACCTAAAAATGGTGGATTCTTCTGCAAGTTTTGTAACCATTCGCGGTGCAATTGTAAAAGGAACTTTAATAAAAACCAATAGTTTTAATTTTTACGAAATCAACGATAAAATCAATCAAAAACCCGGAACAGCACAACCTAGTATTGTGGTGTATAAAGACGGAAAGAAATATAAAATGAAAATTGAAGGCATTGACCGTTTAATTGCGTGCAATAAATTACAAGAAGTAATAGAATCTAATATTGATGGCGATTTTAAAGGATGGAATGGCAATACTGTTTTCAAACTAATGAATCGTCAAGACTGGATTCAAGATTTACCAACCTCGCCTATTTTTGTTAATTTGTATAAGCCTGCAGTTACAATTTATCTTACTTCAGAAGGATATAAAATGAAAATAGAAGGCGTAAATGAAGACCCTATTTTAGTAAAAAGATTATAATCATAGAATTTCTAATTCAAGCAAAATGGCCAACCCAACCAATCGTCGAGATTTTTTATACAAAACAAGTGTAGCCTCCTTAACGCTTTTTATATCAGGTAAATCTGTTTTAGCAAATGCATTTGTGCTTGATAAACCCAATTCAAAAATATTGGGTGTACAAATTGGTGCAATCACTTATTCTTGGAGAAGTTTGCCTAGTAGTCCAGAACAAATTTTACAATACTGTTTAGATTCAAATATTAGTGCCATAGAATTAATGGGCGATTCAATAGAAGCCTATGCTGGTAAGCCTGCCAACAATATTGTGCGTGCACCACGAATTGCAGGACAACCCCGAACTATTTCAGACGAACAAAAAAAACAAGAAGCAGCCTATCAACAACAAGTAGCCGAATGGCGAGCTAGTGTTTCAATGGATGCATTTAATAAGATTCGTAAAATGTTCCATAAAGCTGGCGTAAGTATTTATGCTTTTAAACCAGATGCATTAAATGCACAAAATACCGATGCAGAAATTGAATATGCTTTTAATGCAGCAAAAGCATTGGGCGCAACTTCAGTTACCATAGAACTTCCTAATGCTGCACATTCAAAAAGATTGGGTGAATTAGCGGCCAAACATAAAATGTATATTGGTTACCATGCACATACACAAGCAACAGATACCGCTTGGGATATAGCGTTGAGCCAATCGCCTTATAATTCTATGAATCTCGACTGTGGGCACTATATAGCAGCTGGTGGAAACAATACAAAAGAAAGTTTACTTGCGCTAATAGAAGCCAAACACGATCGCATAACAAGTATGCACATTAAAGACAGGCTATCCAAAACAAAGGGTGGCGCTAATGTTGTTTGGGGATTAGGAGATACTCCTTTAAAAGAAATCTTTACACTTTTAAAAGAAAAAAAATACGCAATACCTGCTACCATTGAATTAGAGTATGACGTTCCCGCTGGTTCCGATGCTATTCAAGAAACAAAAAAATGTGTAGACTACGCTAAAAAATTGTTGGGGGCAGTATAATTATTATACTACGTTATTTAATTAACTTTTAATCATCAATTAGTTAAATACTTGCATCAACTATTTTAGTTTATGCAAGTATTTTTTATAGATAGCATACTCAAAGAATCGTTTATCAAATTCAGTTCGCTCCTTAATAATTAACTCGTCGTTACAGCCACTATATACCATGAACTTTTTATTAATGAGTAGAATTGTTGCTGCACGAATATTATTTTGAATTTTCAGTGGTTTTTTCTGTAAGCCTAGTGCATCATTCATTTGACTCACCGAAGTCATTGTATTATTTAATGTGTTCTTCTCTAATAATAATACCAAACTCTTTTCTGTTTCAGATAAATTTTCTTTAAAAGAATTAGGATGTTGAATGATGGACTCTTGATTTGATTTTAACCGACTAGTTAATTCGGCCCCATTGTTAAGTTGACTAATTTGTTGTTTTAATATTTTGTTTCTATAAATTAAATATCCAAAAACAATAAACCCCATTATTATTAAAAACAATAGAATTAGTTGTTTGCTTTGCAGTAATGGTGCTGCTTTCATTTCTTGATAAATAGGAATACCTGTTCCAATTAAATGACTAGTTTTTAATACAACACTTGAAATACTATCTGTAATAGTGTTGTAAAAGTTTAAGGAACTATCTTTTGTAAATAGCAATAATTCTTTTCCAACATACAATTGGTTTAAAATAATATCCTTGATAATGGGTTCGATTTTTTTAATCTCATTGTGTTTAAAGTCTAATACAACAATTTCATTTTCGTACCTAATAAGTAGTCCTTTATTGGTATGGAAATACGGAGGGATAAGCCAAGCATTATTGTCGAATTCTTTCGCGTTCAAGATTTTTGGCGCATCTAACCATTTTTTAGTTATCAAATCTAAACACTGCACATAAACCGTTTTATCGTATTTCAATGAATCCTCTATATAAAGTGGTTTTATGTTTGTGTATATGGCATAGATTTTTTTATCGGCTTCATCAAAATAAGTATTACTACAAATAAATTGTTTTACAGGTACTGTTTTATTCGTTTTACAAACAATCCATTCTCCCGTTTTTTCATCGTAGTATCGCAACATTCCGTTCATTTGCCAAAATCCATAGCCCCCCAAACTAAAAATTGTGTCATTGAAAACAAAGTTGAAGGCGCCATAACTATAGCCTTCATAACAGGTTCTGTCGAGTCTTGATACTGGAGATTTTGGCTGTATTTCAAATAACTTACCAGATCCGTCTATTTGAACAACCAGTTTGTTTTTGTACCATAAATAGTGCTGAACATCCGAAAAGCAATTCATGCCGTTATTAAAAGCAAAGAATTTGCTATTAGGCTCCTTACTATTTAGTATGCCTTTAAAGTGAATGTTTTCTAAATGCTGGTAAAGCGTATCAATTTTATACTGACTAAAAATTAGTGTAGGATAAATAAGTATCAATAATAATACTAAATGCAATCGGGGGGATTTCATGTAATTGTGTTTTAATTATGGCATTTTAAAAGTAAGTATTTATTAATATAATAGGAAATATAATACATATAATACACTTGTGTAATACATATATCTATGAATAAAAATAATTTGAAGTGCTTTAAAAATAATTAACACGAATGCTAAATATATCAAACGGAAATTTGGAAACTAATACAAAAAAATTGAAAATTTAGCTGAATATAAAATTTCCGGGGGGAAATGGGCAGCTCTATTTGAGCTGCCTTTCAATTTCTACAAACCCCCAATCTTCTTCTGTTGATCTACCAATAATTTACAACACACCGTTTTTACTATTTTTTTAGCATTTAAAGTCTACTGGCATAATTATCACTACAATAGACTAATAGTCAATTAATTTTACTTCTAAATCGTCTAAACTTTCATAAAATCGGCAAAAAAGCCAATAAAATGTAAATAAATCGTTTGACAATTGCTCAAATGTGAATTATATCATTTAACTTGAACCGCAGAATAATTTTTAAAATTGATATTAATATGAATTCCCCCACCATATTACTTGTTGAAGACAATGAATCAGATATCTTTTTAACAACTGAAATTTTAACGGATGCAGGAATTGAATCTGGTATAAATGTGGTGTTAGATGGCGAGCAAGCAATGGATTATATTTTAAAGAGAAATAAATTTATCGATGCACAAACCCCTGAATTAATTGTGTTAGACATTAATCTGCCAAAAATTGATGGAAAAGAAATTCTAAGGTTTATTAAATCGAAAGAGCAATTTTCTACAATACCGGTTGTTATGTATACATCATCAAATTCAGCTGCAGATAAAACCTTTTGTGCAGACCTTAAAGCAGATTTATACATAGTAAAAGCAGATTCTGTAGAAGCCATTAATAATACCGTAAATCTTTTTAAACAAATTATTTTCAATTCAATTAGTTCCTACTCCCCCTACTTTGAAGCGATTTAATCATTAATAAAACCATCTAATGGAAATTAAAGAAGAAACGCTTTTACAAATTGAGCTAGATCGGAAAGTTGATATTAATGAATCGGCCATTCAATTTTCTACTGATTTAGTATATATTGTAAACAGACACTTAAATGTAATTTTTGCTAATACAAACTTTATTGATTTTGCTCAATCAATAGCCATTCGTCCACCATTCAAAATAGGCGATAATATTGTAAAGGACTTATTATTACATGAAATTCAAATTAAGGAATGGTCAGTTTATTTTAAACGTGCTTTTAAAGGAGAATCATTTGCAGTAGAAATACATTTAAACCTACCATCACTTAATATTAATAGATGGTCTGAAATGATTTTTAGTCCAATATATGAGCCAACTGGTATTAATAGTATATCTGTGTTTTCTAGAGAGATCACACAACGCAAAAAAAATGAAACCCAATTAATTGAAACAAATAGGCGTTTAAAAAATGTATTATTAAGTTCTGCCGATTGGGCTTGGGAAGTTAATGCTTGCGGAGAATACACTTATTGTTCAGAAAAGGTAAAAGAACACCTGGGATATACGCCACAAGAAATGATTGGAAAAACACCATTCGACTTTATGGACGAAACTGAAGCGGAAAGGGTTGGTACAATTTTTCAACAGATTGTTGCAAATAAACAATCGATTAAAGATCTCGAAAATTGGAATATCCACAAAGAAGGTCATGCAGTTTGTTTATTAACCAATGGCTATCCATTATTTGATAAAAATGGAAATCTTGAAGGTTTTATAGGCGTTGATAAAAATATTACCAACAGAAAAAAAATTGAAGAAGAAGCTTTTAAAACAAACAATATTTTAATTAAAAAAGTAGAAGAAGTTAGTGCATTAAATTTAGAATTAGAAAGATTTGCATACGTGGCTTCACATGATTTACAAGAGCCTTTGCGAATGGTGAGTACTTTTTTACAAATGTTTGAAAAAAAGTATGTGGCTTTGGTTGACGAAACAGGAAAAAAATATATTCATTATGCGGTTACTGGCGCCAATAGAATGAAATTATTAATTTCTGATTTATTAGAATATTCAAAGTCGAGCGCCAATGTTATTAATATAGAAAAAGTATCAGTCAAAGAAGTGATTGAAGATATATTAGTGTCATACACCAATGAAAATACTAATCTAGACGTTGAGGTTATTATTGATGAACTCCCTGTAATTAATGCTTGTAAAATAGGCCTATCACAACTATATAATAATTTAATTGGAAATGCTTTTAAATATAGGTCTACAGAAAAAATAAAGATTCATTTTTCTGTAGAACAAACCGATGAAGAATGGATCTTTAGTATCAAGGACAATGGTATTGGTATTGATCCTAAATTCCATGAAAAGATTTTCGTTTTATTTCAAAGGCTACATACTGCCAATCAATATATAGGAACAGGCATAGGCCTGTCTGTGTGTAAAAAAATTATTGAAAAATGTGGCGGTAAAATTTGGGTAGAATCTGAACTTAAAAAAGGAGCAAATTTTAAATTTACTGTATTAAAAAGTCATCAAATCAGTGATAATTAATTAGTAAACATTTTTACATAGTGTTACTAATTAATTTCCTTTTTCTTTTTTACGGTAAATACCCGAGCAATATTAAATCCAAAATGAATATCTCCTTTCTCCCATTGACCAGTGGTTTCTGTAATAAAAGTTTTATCGGTCATGCCTGTTGAATTAGATACATGAAATTGAAAAACGTGTCCGCCAGTTTCAATATCAAGGCCAAAAGATAATGAGTTAAAATACCCTTCTAATTGTGTTACTTGGTTATAATACTCTCCTGTTAAGTTGACCCTTTTAGAAAGTCTTTCTCTAAATCCTACACCAACTGAAATTAAATCATTTGGATTCTTGGCCAATGGAACACTATTGTAATGTATTAGTGTTGGCATTACTTGTAAAGAAGTAAAGTCATTTAATTTACTCGCAATAATTAATTGGTGCGTATAAGAAAGTCTATCGGTATACCATTTTTGTATGGTATTAGCATTAGGATCATCAAGTGTTCTTAATGCAATAGAAGCGGCATAACTAACAGAGAATGGCATATACCTTTTTCCAGTTGATTGACGAATAATTCGGTACTTTAAAAAAGCATCGAATTGTTTTTGATAGGTACTTCTACCTGCACCAACCATTAATCGATCTGTAATACCATAATCAACACCCATGCGCATTGAGGCATTGTCTAATCCAAATAAATTATATGCACCAGAATTAAGTGTACCAAATCGGTGAGATATTTTTACATCTAAAATTCCCCTTCCAACATTTTCAATGGATTGCCCATTTATTAAACGAGTTGTTTTAAAAGTAGCAGTTACAATATCTGTTTTGTCTTTTGTGTCTTTCTTGTCTTGCGCATCTTGCATAGCAAACAAATCAATTGTTTGTGCAAATAAAATTTCTGTATTTAAAAGCACTACAAAAAACAAAGCAGTAGTAAGCAGAAAGCGTTTAATATCTAGCATTTGATATTGTTTGAATTTTAAAAAATCGAACTAATTTAATCGTATTTGCAATTAAGCACAATCTCAGCATCAGGTGCTATTTTATCGCCTATATATAATCCGGTTACACCATAGTCTTTAATTTTTATTTTGAAACTAGCCATCACACTAAGTTTTCCATCAGCAATGGTTAAAGTACCTGGTACAGAAACTTTCTGTGCAACATTGTGAATGGTTAATGTTCCTTCGGCTGTAATATTGTGTTTGCCATCTTTAGAAAAATCTATACTTGCAGCATTTAAAATAAATCCTTTAAAATCTGCTTTTGGAAATTTGGTACTCTCTAAATAATTCTCATTAAAATGGTCTTCCATTAATTGGTTGTCGAACTTAAAGCCCTTAATTAAAACACTAAAAACGATTTGCCCGGTTTTGTCTACCATTTTACTGTCCACCTGATTGTTTACTGCAGCAATTGCTTCTACGCCACCTGTTGCATTAAATTTTAATTGACCTTTTTTGGTGGCAAATAATTTTTGTGCTTGAATTGCGCTAGCACTTAACGCAAGTATTAAAAACGATAGGAGTATTCTTTTCATATATTTATTTAGTTGTTTAGCATTCCATTATTTAACCAAGCCCTAATTTTATTAATATCACAGTCCGACAATTTACCTCCACCTTTTGGCATAGCAGAAACAGTTCCATTTTGCAATACCGAGTTTAGTAACTGTCCATTTGCACCATACACTTTTAGTCCTGCATAAGTACTTAGTACAATACCAGCCCCAGCAGCAGCAGTTCCGCCATGACAACTATTACAATTGGTATTCATAATTGACACCATATCTGCACTATATTTCACAGCAGTAGTATCGCAAGTAGTTGCAGTAGCAGGATAGGTTAATTCAGCTTTATCGTAATAACATCCAGAAATAAAAAAAATAAGTAGTGCACAAAAAACAATTGATTTCATTGTAGAATTTTTTATAACAAATTTATTGAGGGCAACCATTGTTGATCCATTTTGTAATCTGCAGAATTTGACAACTACTTAGTTTTCCAGCAGGAGGCATATTCTTTGCAGCGGTTGCACCAGCATAGTTAATGTCATTTAAAAAACTTTGTTTTATAGAAATACCCGTATTTTTTGCATTGGTATAATCGCCCAAAATAATATTACCAGACCCAGGAGCTACCCCATGGCAGCCATTACAATAAGTAGCAAATAGTGTTGAGATGCCGTTGGAATAAGTTGTTTTTGTGCTATCGCAAGTGGTAGTCACACAAAGTGTATTCAATGCGCCTTGGGTAATCCATTTTTGAATTGTGGCAACTTGAGCAGCAGTCATTTGTGGGCTACCTCTTGGCGGCATGCCGTTAAATAGAATAGTATAATATTTACTTGAGTTCGGGCTATTTGCTCGAATACCTTTCATGATATTAAAATAATCTGTGGTAACAACGCCAGATCTTGCCGATGCCGCACTATGGCATCCTGCACTTGCGCAATAGCTTTGGTATAATGGAAGCACTTCGCTGTTAAAACATACTGTATCGGATGGGTTACTAGTTGAGCCTCCTCCAGTTCCTGGATTTGTAATAATAATAGGAGACGTAGATGTGCCCGGAACAACCATTTGGTGTTTGCAAGCAATGGATGCTAGCAATACTAATCCTACAATAAAAAAGACTTTACGCACAAAATATATATTTAGGGTTCAATTTTGGTAAAACTTAAACGTATTAAAGACTAACTCAATATTCATGCTAGTTATTGCATACGCTTGTTAAAACTTCTACAAATAAAAGAGGTGTTTGTATTACAAAACGTTGCTTGAATATTATTAATTAAATAAATCGTTTAAGGTTTTGAGAATATATCCTAAAGTATTTTAATCATTAAAATTTAATTCTGTTATTCTTGATGGCGCGTTCAAAAAAATTTCTAAGCGCTAGATAGTTTGCTTTATTAACTTAGAGAATTCAATCTTTTGTGTATGGAATCAATTCAAACAAATTTGCCTAATAATACAGCTACTATTCATTGGGGCATTATTGGTTGTGGAAATGTAACAGAATTAAAATCTGGTCCGGCTTTTAATAAAGTGCCCAATTCTGCATTAATTGCTGTGATGCGAAGAGACGCCGAAAAAGCAAAAGACTATGCAACTCGCCATGCCGTACCCAAATGGTATTCAAATGCCAATGAATTGATTAATGATCCAACTATTAATTCAATCTATATTGCTACTCCACCAAAATACCATGAAGCCTATGCTATTACTGCATTACAGGCTGGAAAAAATGTGTATGTAGAAAAACCAATGAGTACCGATATTGCATCATGCTTACGAATGCAAACGGTAGCAAATAATATGGATGGCAAATTATGTATTGCACATTATCGTCGTGCCTTACCTATGTTTTTACAAGTAAAAAAATTATTGGCAGATAATACTATTGGCGCAATTAGGGCAGTAACTATTACCATGTTACAACCCGATAAATCGGCGCAAATGGAAAATCCAGCAACAAATTGGCGTGTTGACCCTACACTTGCTGGTGGCGGTTTGTTTTACGATTTAGCCCCCCATCAACTAGACCTTGTATTTTATTTTTTTGGCAAAGCCCTTGGTATGCAAGGATTCTCTGCCAACCAAGCGGGTTTGTATGCAGCAGAAGATATAGTAGCCGGCACCATGTTGCTAAATAATAATATTCTATTTAATGGTTTGTGGTCTTTTGCCACCGCAGAATCGTTGCACAAAGATGTCTTTGAAATAATTGGATCGGCAGGTAAAATTTCATTTCCAGTTTTTGGTAATGAAATAACAGTTGAAACTAAAGCAGGAACAGAAGTGTTTTCTTTTAAACAACCTACCCATATTCAGCAACCGATGATTGAAAAAATTGTTCAATATTTTTTAAACAATGGCAATAACCCTTGTACAGCAGCAGATGCCATTGCGTCAATGACTGCCATGGAGCAATTTGTTTATGGCAATCGTAAACCAACTGGGTCATTGTAATCACATCAATAAAAAACTATTGCTTTGAATCAATAGTTTAATGAGGTAATCTTTGTTACCACTATCTTCGCTCCAAAACCAATAATATGTCAACTAAAATAACAGTCAACAATAACGGATCACTCAAAATTGAAGGCGATTTTACTATTGTAGATAGAGCAGGAAACAGCTATGATTTAGCCGGAAGAGAAATAATTGGCTTATGCCGTTGTGGGTTAAGCAAAAACAAACCATTTTGCGACGGCGCCCATAATGGACAATTCGAACACGAAGCGGCTGCTTTTGCTTTACCTCCTAAAAAAACGGTATAGTTAATTAGATCAATTCAACTTTGGTCATAATATCACCGCCTCTAATGTCGTCAATTACATCAAGGCCATCAATGATTTTACCAAAACAGGTATGTACACCGTCTAAATGGCGGGTACCTGGGCGGTTATGACAAATGAAAAATTGAGATCCACCGGTATTTCTGCCTCTGTGCGCCATAGACATGACGCCACGGTCGTGAATTTGTTTAACACCTGAAGTTTCGCAATTGATGGAATAGCCTGGTCCACCAGCACCTGTTCCGTCCGGACAACCGCCTTGTACCATAAAATTTGGTATCACACGGTGAAACTTCAAACCATTATAATAACCTTCTGAAACTAGTTTTTTAAAATTTGCAGCAGCAATGGGCGCATCATCATCGTAAAGTTCAAAAGTTAAAACACCTTTTTCGGTGTGAATTTTTCCTTGTGTAAGTACATTTTCGCTCATGATTGTTGAATTGTTTTTGCGAAACTACAGTAATATTGTTGATTTGATTTGCGCTTATTGCTCCATTATTTTTCAAACCAGTTGTACATGCAAGCACCCAATGCCCATCTGTTGTTACAAGACCTAGTGTTTGAACAGTATTTGGTTCCAAACACAACCATAGAATTGGCCGTTCCTGATTTTGTTCAATTGCAGGCGCTATATCAATTGGGAGGTTTAGACTTTCCTTATTGGGCAAAAATTTGGCCATCGGCCATTGCGCTCGCCAATTTTTTACAAGAAAATCCGAGCTATATTCAAAATAAAAAACTCTTAGAATTAGCAGCAGGCATTGGCTTACCTTCTTTTGTGGCTGCAAAATATGCTAGCCATATTTGTTGCAGTGATTATGCACCAGCAGCAATTGTATTATTAGAAAAAAATATTGCAGCTAATCAACTATCAAATTTATCTAGCGCCTTAATTAATTGGCAATCAATTCCTGAATCTATAGAAGCAGAAGTTTTATTATTGAGTGATATTAATTACAATCCTACCGATTTTGATACGGTATTTTTAATGCTACAACAGTTTATTAAACAAGGAACGACAATACTACTCAGTACACCACAACGATTGGTAGCAAAGGATTTCATTGCTACATTATTGCCTTGGTGTGTGCTAAACATAGAACAAGAAATTAGATATAATCAAGAAAGCGTTTTGATCAATATCTTTGTATTACAAAACAAACCATTACATAAAATCAATTAAATATGCAAGGCGTAAAGAATATCATTTTTGATTTAGGGGGCGTGTTGTTTAACATCGATTTTAAAAAAACCGAGGCGGCATTTGTTGCATTAGGTGTTGAAAATTTTTCTGAAATGTTCACCCAGCACCATTCAAACGATTTGTTTATTCAACTAGAAACTGGCGCCATTAGCCCAGATGAATTTTATGATGCTTTTAGGGATGCCACTCAAATTGCATTAACCAATCATCAAATAAAAACTGCATGGAATGCGCTGCTAATTGATTTTCGATTACCTAGTTTGGAATGGCTCGATAGCATTAAAAATAAGTATCGAATCTTTTTATTTTCAAACACCAACCAAATTCATTACGAATCATTTTTAGAAACCTATTTTAATCAAACAGGCAAAACCAACTTCAATGATTTTTTTGAAAAAGCCTACTATTCGCAAGAAATGGGGTTGCGCAAACCATCGCTCGAACCATTTATTCAAATTTTAGAAAACCATGGATTAGTAGCTGCCGAAACTGTTTTTATAGACGATACTTTAAAAAATATTGAAGCGGCTAATCAAGTTGGCCTACAAACCATTCACCTGCAATGGCCACAGACCTTGCCAGAATTAGATTTATAATTATAGAATTACTTAAGGCTTTACCTCTTCAAAATCAATATAGTCTTTGTCTTCCTTGGCTTTTGGCGCAGGGGTAGGTTCGGCAGTTGGCCTTGATTGTTGCTGTTGGTACCGCTGTTGCGCTTGCATTTGTTGCAACTTTTCTTTCATTTGAACACTTGCCTTGCCTACGGGGATAACCAGCTCAAAAACCAGTTTATAGATCAGGTAAGCAACCAGTCCATAAAAAATCATCTTGATCATAGAAAACAAAGATAATCATCAAATTTGGAAGATAATCTAGTTTTCCACTATATTTGCAATAGAAAATACACACGAAGGGAACGGCTACCGTTCCCTTCTCCTTTTTCTATACCTGAAGCTTTTAAGGCAAAAGGCACCAAAAAAGGAACAATTTTCTCCAACAAGGCAGTGTTACTGCTTTGCGAAAGTTTTTGAAAATGGAAACAAGAATAAAAGAAATAGAGGCACTGATTCAACTGTTATTAGCAGAAGAACCTACCTATTTTTTGGTGAGCGTTTTTATTAAGCCTACAAATAATATTAAAATATTTATGGATGGAGATGCTGGTTTTCCCATTGAAAAATGTGTGAAAATTAACCGTCAACTCTATAGCTTAATAGAAGAAAAAGCTTGGTATCCTGAAGGAGAATTTTCATTAGAAGTGTCGTCTCCAGGCATTGATGAACCATTGCAATTGTTGCGTCAGTATCAAAAAAATATTGGCAGATCGGTAGCAGTAGCATTTGCAGATGGAAGCGAAAAAATTGGAAACCTGTTGGCGGTAACACCTGCAGATATTTTATTAGAAACAATAGAAGGAAAGGGTAAAAAAGCTGTTACACAACAGTTAGTTATTCCTTTCAATAATATAAAAACAACAACTGTACAAATCAAATTCTAATCAGCTGCAAGCCGAAATGGTTTGCAGAGCGAAACGTAAAAATTAAGTTATGGCTAGTATCAACCTGATTGAGGCATTCCAGGAATTCAAAGACGCAGAAAGCATAGATCGTCCTACGATGATGAAGGTGGTAGAAGATGTTTTTAAAACACTCTTGCGCAAAAAATTTGGAAGCGATGAAAACTTCGACGTAATTGTAAATGCCGAAAAAGGCGATTTAGAAATTATTCGTCGACGCATGATTGTAGACGATGGCGAAGTGTTAGATCCATTGGCTGAAATTGGCTATACCGATGCTGTTAAAATTGAACCAGATTTTGAAGTAGGCGAAGAATTATACGAAGAGGTAGATATCCTAGACTTCGGTCGTAGAGCCATTCTTGCTGCAAAACAAACCTTAGCAAGCCGTATCAGCGATTTAAAGAAAAGTGCTTTAATAAAAAAATATGGCGACCGTATTGGTGAAATTATCAGTGCAGAAGTTTATCAAGTTTGGAAAAAAGAAGTGTTATTGTTAGATGAAGAAAGCAATGAATTGATTTTGCCAAAATCAGAACAAATTCCACAAGATTATTTCAAGAAAGGCGAAAACGTTCGTGCAGTAATTGCAAGGGTTGATTTAAAAAACAACTCACCTGTAATTATTCTTTCAAGAACTAGTCCGTTGTTCTTATCTAAATTATTAGAGATTGAAGTTCCAGAAATATTTGATGGTTTAATAGCAATTAAAAAAATCGTTCGTGATCCAGGAGAAAGAGCAAAAGTGGCTGTTGAAAGTTACGACGATCGTATTGATCCAGTAGGTGCTTGTGTGGGAATGAAAGGAAGTCGTATTCATGGAATTGTTCGTGAATTGAAAAATGAAAATATCGATGTTATCAATTTTACTACCAATATTCAATTGTTGATTCAGCGTTCATTAACGCCGGCTAAAATCAGCTATATGGAATTGGATAATGATAAAAAACATGCCGAAGTTTATTTAAAGGCCGACCAAGTTTCTTTAGCAATTGGCCGCAGAGGAGTAAACATTAAATTGGCTTGTGAATTAACAGGATATGAAATTGATGTATTCCGCGAAGACGAAGAAGTGGTGGATGAATTTGATATTGACTTAGAAGAATTCAGCGATGAAATTGAACCATGGATTATTGACGAATTCAAGCGAATTGGTTGTGATACGGCTAGAAGTATCTTGAAATTATCTGCTGAAGAACTTGAAAGAAGAACCGATTTAGAAATTGAAACGATTACTGAAGTCCGCAAAGTATTGCAAGATGAATTTGATCGTGAAGAATAAGCCGCTTTTTGGAGATTATCTTTGTCTTAGTGTTGAATTGAGTAAACAACTTTGAATGGATAGATGAAAAGCTAAAAATAAAAAAAACCGGGGCTTGCCCTTGGTTTGTTGACTAAAAAAAACTGAATGTCAGAACTGAAATTACCAAGACTGTTAGCAGCCGCCAAAGAATTCAACATTGGTCAGGATACCCTGATCGAATTTTTGGTGAAGAAAGGATTTAGCCGCGACGACCTGAAGCCAACTGCAAAGCTTACGGAAGACCATTATTATGCCTTGCAGGCGGAGTTCCAAAATGATAAACAGGCCAAGAACAAGGCCGACTTGGTAGAAATACCAAAAGGCGCTCAAACCGAAGCAAGAAAGAAAAAAGACGAAGAAGATATTGGCTTCAATAAAAAAGAAGAAAAAGCAGCACCTGCTCCAGTAGTAGTAGCAGCTCCAGTTGTGGCAGCTCCTCCACCAGTAGTAGTAGCAGCTCCAGTTGTGGCAGCACCAGTAGTTGTTGCGCCAGTGGTTGAAAAACCAGTAGTAATAGAAGCGACAGTGGTTGCTCCTGCTCCAATTGTTGAAACAACCAATGTGGCAGTTACCAATGATTCTGGGGTTACCAAAATAGATGCACCAGAATTAGAATCACCGAAAGTGTTGAGTAAAATTGACTTATCGGCTATTGATTCTTCTACTCGTCCTAAAAAAACAGCAAAAAAAACACCAACTAAGGAAGCTGCACCAGAAACGGCTGCAGTTGCACCAGTTGTAGCAACGCCTAAAAAAGCGGCTCCTAAAAAACAAGTCGAAGTTGTAGCGCCAACCCCTCCACCAGCACCAGTTGCAGTAGTTGTTCCTGAGTCTGCCGAAGAAGCGGGTCCGGTAATTGAAAATATTAAGGCAGATAAATTAGAAGGACCTAAAATATTAGGAAGAATTGAATTACCTGTTAATAGCGATACCCGTCCTAAACCAATGGGCAGGGAGGAAAAGCGCAAACGCAAACGTATTCCTGTCGACAAAAAACCCGACAATAATGCTGGTGCAAACCAACCACCTCAACAAGGCCAAGGCTTAGGTGTGGCTAGTGCAGGTGGTCCTGCCCGTCCATCTGGTCCGAACAGACCTATTGTTCCTGCCAATAATAATGGCGGAAACCGTGGTGGCGGTGGTGGTCAACAAGGCGGTGGCGGATTTAATCGTGGCGGTGCAGCTGGCGGCGGAAATCGTGCAGGCGGTGGTGCTAACAGAGACAGAACTGCAGCAACGCGCAGAGGAGCTGATGACAATAAAGAAATTGACCAAAAAGCCATACAAGAAAAAATCCGTGAAACACAGGCCAAATTATCTGGTACTGGTGGACGTGGAAAGAGTTTAAAAGCCAAGTATCGTCGTGCAAAACGTGATGAAGCTGCTGAACAAGTTGGTGATACATCTGAAGACAATCATTTACAAGTTACCGAGTTTGTTACAGTGAGCGAATTAGCCAACTTAATGGACGTAAGCTTTGCCGATGTAATTGGTAAGTGTATGGGCTTAGGTATCATGGTATCTATTAACCAAAGACTAGATGCGGAAGTAATTGAACTTGTATCAAGTGAGTTTGGTTTTGAAGTTGAGTTTATTGGTTTAGAAGACGTAGATGATTTGGATGATGAAGATGATAATGACGATGTTGCAGATCAAGTAGAACGTGCGCCAATTGTTACCATCATGGGTCACGTAGATCATGGTAAAACTTCATTATTGGATTATATTAGAAATGCCAATGTAGTTGCCGGTGAAGCGGGTGGTATTACACAGCATATTGGTGCTTATGAAGTAACACTTCCTAATGGTAAAGCAATTACTTTCTTAGATACTCCGGGTCACGAAGCCTTTACGGCCATGCGTGCTCGTGGTGCCAAAGTAACGGATATTGCTATTATTGTGGTAGCTGCCGATGATGCGGTAATGCCTCAAACCAAGGAAGCCATCAGTCACGCGCAAGCAGCGGGTGTACCAATGATTTTTGCGGTAAATAAAATTGATAAAGACGGTGCACAACCGCAAAAAATATACGAACAGCTTTCTCAAATGAACATTTTAGTAGAAGCTTGGGGTGGTAAATTCCAAAACCAAGAATTATCTGCTAAGCAAGGTTTGAATGTAGACTTGTTGTTAGAAAAAGTATTGTTTGAAGCAGAAATCTTAGACCTAAAAGCCAACCCACAAAGGGAAGGAAGTGGTACTATTATTGAAGCATCATTAGATAAAGGCCGCGGATATGTAGCAACCATTTTGGTTCAGAACGGAACACTACGTCAGGGAGACTTGATAGTTTCTGGTCAAAACTATGGTCGTGTAAAAGCCATGTTCAACGAACGTAACCAACGTATTGAAGTTGCGCCACCTTCTACGCCTGTAGTAATATTAGGATTGAATGGTGCACCACAAGCGGGTGAGAAGTTCAGGGTATTTGAAGACGAAGCAGAAGCAAAAGAAATGGCTACCAAGCGTGCGCAATTATTGCGTGAGCAAGGTTTACGTGCTCGTAAACACATTACACTCGATGAAATTGGTCGTCGTTTGGCATTGGGTAACTTTAAAGAACTTAATATTATTATTAAAGGAGACGTGGATGGTTCTGTAGAAGCATTAAGTGATTCATTACAAAAACTTTCTACCGAAGAAATTGCTATTAGAGTTGTACATAAAGGAGTTGGTCAAATTTCTGAATCTGATGTATTATTGGCTACGGCTTCTGATGCAATCGTTGTAGGATTTAACGTTCGACCTTCTATGCAGGCCAATAAACTAGCCGATACCGAAGGAGTAGAAATTAAATTATACTCTATTATCTACCAAGCCATTGACGAAGTTAAAAGCGCCATGGAAGGTATGTTGGAACCTAAATTCCAAGAGAAAATCACAGCGAATGTTGAGGTTAGAGAAGTATATAAATTCGATAAAGCAACCGTTGCAGGATGTTTTGTACTTGAAGGCAAAATTGCCCGTAACAGTAAAATCAGAATTATTCGTGATGGTATTGTGGAGTATCCGAAAGGAGAAGGACAAGCCGCTGAATTGGGCAGCTTGAAACGCTTTAAAGACGATGTAAAAGACGTTGCAACAAACACTGAGTGCGGATTGACTATTAAAAACTACGCCGACATCCGTGTAGGTGATATAGTTGAGGCATTTGAAGAAGAAGAAGTGAAGCGTACTTTATAAGTTTTGTTAAAAGCCATTTTGAATGGCGCAGTTCGAGCGTTGAATCGCTATTTTTGACTGATATTGAAATCTATGAAGCAGGTATTTTTTATTTTATTGATAGTTGGATCATTTGGCGCACAGGCACAAACTAAAAAAGTGGTTGCTGATAAAATCATTGCGCAAGTAGGTGATAAAATCATTTTACAATCAGATGTAACCAATGCCATTTTAGATGTAAAGCGTCAGGCGCAAGGTCAAGAAAATGCCATCATTCCAACAGAGTGTCAGGTATTAGAAGGACAATTGATTCAAAAAGCCTTGGTATTACAAGCTATGAAGGATTCTTTAACGGTTAACGACGAAGAGATCGAAAACCAAATGGAGAATCGTATTCGCAGTTTTATCAATTCATATGGCTCTAAAGAAATTCTTGAAGAGATTGCTGGTAAAACAGTGTATCAAATGAAAGAAGATTTTAAAGAAGCCTTAAGGGAACAAAAATTGGCCGATCAAATGCGCGGCAAGATTGTTGACAACATTAAAATGACGCCAACAGAAGTAAAAGCATACTACAATAAAACGCCAAAAGATAGCCTTCCATTTTACGAAAGTGAAATTGAAGTAAGCCAAATTGTAATACATCCAAAAGCAAATAAAGATGTAGAGGAATATGTATCAAAGCAATTGTACGATTACAAGCGCCAAGTTGAATCTGGCAGCAAAAAATTTGAGCAATTGGTTAAATTCTATTCTGAAGATCCAGGAAAAACCGAAAATGCTGGTCAATATAATTTGAATAGAAATGATAAAAATATGTGGGATCCTGCATTTTTATCTGGCGCATTTCGTTTAAAGGAAGGACAAATTTCTTCTGTAATTAAATCTAAATTCGGCCTGCACATTATTCAAATGGTTAGCCGTTCTGGCGATGATGCAGTTGTTCGTCATATATTAAGAATCCCTCCAGTAACCGACGAGGAAATTAAAGAAACCAAACAAAAATTAGATTCTATTCGCAAAAAATTAGTGGATGGTAGTTTGGCTTTTGGCGAAGCAGTTAGCAAATTTAGTGACGACGATGGCAGCAAATTTAGTGCGGGTGCCGTATCTGGAAAAGACGGATCTACTTATATTACCATGGATCAGGTAGACAAAGAAATGGTGATTGCTTTAAAGGATATGAAGCCAGGAAGCTTTTCTCAACCACAGGTTTTTACCGATGAAAGAGGAAGCAAAAAAGTTAGAATTATTTATTTAAAAAACAGAACCGAGCCGCATCGCGAGAATTTAAAGGAAGACTATAATCGCGTGGCAAATAGGGCAATGGAAGACAAAAAATCGGGCATTTTAGAAAAATGGTTTAAAGAACATATTCCTACTTATTATATTTCAATTGACAAAAGTTTTGGTGCTTGCACAGGTTTAGAAGAGTGGCGCAAGGCGGCAATTGAAGCCAGAAATTAAGTTAAACAAAAAACAATATTAATCCCGTTAGTAAGTACTAGCGGGATTTTTTTTGAATATATTTTGAAAAATGGATGTACATACATACATTTGTGCTGTGAAACTAGAACAAGCTATATTAAGTACAAAATTCAAAAGTGAAGCACACAAAGCAGTTTTGAATATTTTGTATTCTGCCTGGTGGTTAAAAACCACTATGAGTAAGTCTTTAAAAGAGTATAGCTTAACCCACGAACAATACAATGTGTTAAGAATACTAAAAGGAAAATACCCTGAGCAAATGTGTGTAAGGGATATTGCTTGTAGAATGATTGAAAAAAACTCAAACGTACCAAGGATTATAGACCGTTTAGAAATAAAAAAACTAGTTAAGCGAACAAGTTCATTATTAGATAAACGCGAAACAGTAATTAGTTTAACTACAAGTGGCATTGTTTTGTTAGAAGCGGCAACGCAATCTGTTAATCAATTAATGGATGGCGTTGTTGATATTTCAAATACAGATGCCAAGCAGTTGAATTTGATTCTTGAAAAAATTAGAGAAAAAGAAAGTTGATATTTTTTTACAATGATAGGTGTACATACACTTAAAATTAATTTATATGAAAACAGTATTACACAAAGCCGGTTCTAGAGGTCATGCCAATCATGGTTGGTTAAATAGCTACCATAGTTTTAGTTTTGGAGGTTACCACCATCCAGATAGAATGCATTTTGGTGCATTACGTGTTTTAAATGACGATACGGTTGCGGCTGGTATGGGTTTTGGAAAGCATCCGCACGATAATATGGAAATTGTTTCTATTCCTTTGACTGGAAATTTACAACACCAAGATAGCACTGGAAGAAACGAAATCATCCGCGCACACGATGTTCAAATTATGAGCGCAGGTAGTGGCATTGCACACAGTGAAATGAATGCAAGTAAAACAGATGAGGTAAAATTTTTACAAATTTGGGTATTCCCAAAACTTAAAAACATTGCACCTCGATACGAACAAAAATCATTCTTACCCGAAAATAGGTTGAATCAAATATTAACCGTGGTAGCCCCCGATGATTCGAATGCTGTTTTTATAAACCAAGATGCTTGGTTTTCTTTAGGCCATTTTTCAAAAGACTTATCTATTGACTATCCAATAAAAAAAATAGGCAATGGGGTATATGTATTTGTTTTAAGTGGCAGTGTAACAGTAAATGGAACGACTCTTGAAAATAGAGATGGCCTAGGTGTTTCTGAAACAGATGTATTAAGCATAGTTGCTAATACTGAATCTGAATTATTGTTAATTGATATTCCAATGGAACTAGCTTAAGATCCTACCAATGAAAAAGAACCGAACCATTCAACAAATTTTATACGCTACACCAATGGATATGGGAGGCTTTCCAATTAGGCAACCTTTTCCTTCGCGTAAGGCAGAACAGATTGATCCGTTTTTGCTTTTGCACCATGCTAAATTAAAAGTTCCTGAACATATTCCGGTTTTACAATCTGGCGTTGGTCCACATCCGCACCGTGGATTTAGTCCGGTGAGTTTTATTTTTCAAGGGGGTGTTCATCACAGAGATAGCAGGGGTAATGACAATGTAGTTTACGCAGGTGGCACACAGTGGATGAATGCCGGATTGGGTATGATTCATAGCGAAAGACCTCCAGTTGATATACAATTGCACGGAGGCGTTCAAGAGTTGATTCAGTTATGGGTTAATACACCGGCAAAACACAAAATGGATATTCCAACTTATCAACCTTTAACCAAAGAAGAGACACCTACTATTATTTCGGCCGATGGGTTAACCCAAATTAATATTATAGCGGGTCAATTAGAAAATGTAAAAGGGCCTATTCATACACTTTCTGCAGTAAACACTTTTACTATAAATATGAAAAAAGGGGCCAAATACTTTTTTGATATTCCCAACTCGCACAATGCATTTATTTATTTAATGCAAGGACAAATTGCTGTTACTGGCGATTCGGTAATTGAAGAAAAATATGTGGCTAGTTTTCATTTAGATGGAGAAGGGTTTGAATTAGAAGCACTAGCAGACACCCATTTTTTTATTGGAACAGGCGAACCTTTAAATGAACCAGTTGCATCGCATGGTCCTTTTGTAATGAATACCCAAACAGAAATAATGGAAGCCATTCGAGACTATCAAATGGGTAAAATGGGCGTATTAATTGAGTCTTAACAAATATACTTTTTTAAAAATTAAAAAAACAAATATGTCAACGTACAAAATCGATTCAACACACAGTGAAATTACATTCAAAGTAAAACACTTAATGATTACCAATGTTACAGGTAGCTTTACCAAATTTGACGCAACCATGGAAGCTGCAACAGCTGATTTCAGTGATGCAAGTATTTCATTTGAAGCAGATGTAAATAGCATTACTACAAATAATGAACAAAGAGATGGCCATTTAAAAAGCGATGATTTTTTTGCCGCAGAAAAATATCCAACCATCCAATTTCAATCTACTTCCTTTAAAAATGTGGTAAGTAATGATTATGTTTTGGCTGGAAACCTTACACTTCATGGTGTAATAAAACCTGTTGAGTTTTCGGTAGAATATGGCGGAACTGCCACTGATCCTTATGGTCAAGTAAAGTCTGGTTTTGAAATTACAGGTACTATTATCCGCAGTGAATTTGGTTTGTCTTGGGGCGCAATCACCGAAGCAGGTGGTGTGGTACTTTCAGACGAAGTTAAATTGCATTTAAATATTCAAATGGTTAAACAATAATATACTAACCAATTATTCTAGTGTATTTATTAAAGTATTTCTTTGGTTAGCAGTGTATTTGAAATAAGTATAAAAGCTGTTTATAAATAACACGAAATAAATGTGGCGGAGTTGTAACTTCGCCACTTCCTTTTAAAAACCATCATGAGCGACGAAATCAAACATGAATGTGGGCTAGCCTACATCCGCCTGAGAAAACCTTTTTCCTACTATTTGCAACAGCATGGTTCGGTAACCTATGGGCTAACCAAACTTTACTTGTTAATGGAAAAACAGCACAATCGTGGCCAAGATGGAGCCGGTTTTGCCTCTGTGAAACTCAATACTGAACCTGGAAATCCTTTTTTATATAGAATGCGCAGTAATGCGCCTCAGCCAATTGCCGACCTTTTCTTTAGGGTAGGTCAAGAAATTGCCGAGCTAGAAAAACACCAAACTGATATTAAACTGCACCCTGGATTAATGAAAGGGCATTTGCCTTTTTTGGGTGAGTTGCTATTAGGTCATTTGCGTTATGGAACCCAAGGCAAAAACAATCTGGAATTTTGTCATCCTTTTATTAAAAGAGACTTAATGCCGGGCAAAAACATTGCCCTTGCTGGTAATTTTAATTTAGTCAATACCGATGAGCTATTCGATGCCATTAAAATGAATCCAGGTGATTTTCAAAAACAAAGTGATTTGGCTGCTATGATGGAGGTCATCCACCATTTTTTAGCAGAAGAAGATAACCTACATCCTAATTCAGCAGATATTGTAAGTGTGCTAAAAAAAGCAACGCCATTATTTGACGGCGGATATACCATTGGTAGCTTAATTGGCAACGGCTATAGTTTTGTAATGCGTGATGCACATGGTATTCGTCCTGCGTATTATTATATTAATGACGAAGTGATTGTTGCAGCAAGTGAAAGAGCGGCTATAAGAACCACTTTTAATGTTGGTGAAAATGAAGTAATGGAACTCATGCCTGGTGCTGCTCTTATTGTAGACGACAATGGGAACTATAAAATTGAACAAATTCTAGAACCCAAACAAAGACGTGCTTGTAGTTTTGAGCGCATTTATTTTAGCCGTGGTAGTGATGAAAAAATTTATCGCGAACGCATTGCACTTGGGCATCATTTAAGCAAAACTGTTTTAGACAACATTAATTACGATTTAAAAAACACCATATTTTCTTATATCCCCAATACCGCCGAAGTTGCTTTTTATGGCTTGGTAAAAGGAATGGAAGAGTACCTGAATAAAATTAAGGTTGAAAGAATTTTAAGTTGGGGTAATGATTTTACGCCCGACAAATTAGAAGAAATGGTGAATAGAAAAATTCGCCAAGAAAAAATTGCCATCAAAGACGTGAAGCTACGCACATTTATTACCGAAGATGCCAATCGGAATGAAATGGTACAACACGTGTATGATATTACCTATGGAACCGTTCGCAGAAATGAAGACACATTAGTGGTGATTGATGATAGTATTGTTCGCGGTACAACCCTCAAAGAAAGTATCATTAGAATGTTATCGCGCTTAGAACCTAAAAAAGTGCTTGTTGTTTCATCGGCCCCACAAATTAGATACCCAGATTGTTATGGAATTGATATGAGTAAGCTGGGTGATTTTATTGCTTTCCGCGCAGCCATCGCTTTATTAAAAGAGCGCAATATGGAGCATGTTTTAACAGAAGTATCCGATAAAATAAAAGAACTACAAATTAGTAATCAACTACATACCGAAAACCTAGTTCGATTAATTTACAAACCATTTTCTCCCGAAGAAATTTCTGCTAAAATTGCACAATTGATTACACCTCCGGGTGTGTCAACAGTTGTAGAAGTTATCTATCAAACAATAGAAGACTTACACGATAGTTGCCCAACCAATACCGGCGACTGGTATTTTACAGGAAACTATCCAACACCAGGTGGTAATAGAGTAGTTAACAAAGCTTTCCTAAATTATATGGAAGGGAAAAATGTAAGGGGATATTAATTGCAAAGTATTTAGCGAATACAATTCTAGCGCTCGTATTAAATGGTATTGATGCTATACTCGGTAACAAATAGCATTGATATTCATACCAGCACCAACCGAAGCAAATACTACAATATCTCCAGTTGCAATACTGTGTCCTTCCATTTGATTTTTTTTAACCAAATCGTATAAAGTAGGAATGGTAGCAACAGAACTATTACCTAATTGGTGAATACTCATGGGCATGATATTATTTGGAATTTCTTTGCTACCCGCTAATTTGTATAATGCTTTTACAAATCCTTCATCCATTTTTTCATTGGCTTGGTGCAAGAAAAACTTTTTTACATCGCTCACTTGTAAGCCTGCTTTTTCAATACAATCTTTCATTGCAATGGGTACGTTTTTAATTGCGTACTCATATACTTTTCTGCCTTTCATTTTCATGTATCGTATAGTAGGGTCTGAATTGGGGTAATTCGATTTGCCTAACTGTAAATAAAATGCTTCGTCTACGCAATGACTCTGTACACTAGTTGATAATATACCGCTATTGGTAGTATTGGCATCTACCGCTTCTATAATACAAGCACCTGCACCGTCGCTAAAAATCATGCTATCTCTATCGTGAACATCTATCACCCTACTTAAAGTTTCTGAACCAATAACCAAACATTTTTTTGCCATGCCTGCTAAAATAAATGCATGACCTTGAATAACACCTTGAATCCAACCCGGACAACCAAATAAAATATCGTAAGCCACACATGCAGGATTGCGAATTCCTAATTGATGCTTTACGCGAGATGCCAATGCTGGCAATACATCTGTTTGAATAGTATTTTTTAAAACATTGCCAAAATTGTGTGCAAATATAATTTGGTCGATGGTTTCTGGGTCAATGCCTGCATCTGCAATAGCAAGCTTTGCTGCTTCAAATGCCATATCAGAAGAATTGATTTCATTATTTGCATAACGACGTTCTTCAATACCCGTAATGTCTTTAAATTTTTCTACAATTTCAGCAGCAGGTGTTAATAATGGTTGATAGTCTTCGCCATAAAATTCAGCATTCATAAAATCGCCATTGGTTTTTACCATTGGCGGAATATAAGATCCTGTTCCAGTAATTACCGTTCTTGTTGCTGGCATATACAAGTCGTTTACTTTATGGTGTGATTGTTTTATAAGTATCGATCACCTTTATTCCTTTTCACTTCTGCAACGTATTCTTTAATAGCTTGCTCTTTGTCTTTTTTACAAATTAATAATACATCTTTTGTATCTACAATAATGCAATCGTCTAATCCTTGTACAACAATAAGCTTATCGTTGGTTGCAGAAATCATGCATTTAGTTGCATCAATTACAATTACATTTTCACTAGTCACGGCATTTCCTAAATAGTCTTTCTCTAAATTATCGTAAGCACTATTCCAGGTTCCTAAATCACTCCATCCAAAAGAAGAAGGAATTACAAATACATTGTTTGCTTTTTCCATGATGGCAAAATCAATTGACACATTGGTGCATTGTGGATAGATTCTATTGATCGCTTCTTTTTCGCTTGCGGTATTAAAATGTGTTTTCTCGTTATCGAATAGTTCAAACATTTCTGGTTGGTGTAATTCAAATGCTTTCATTACATTTTTTACTTGCCAAACAAAGATGCCTGCATTCCATAAAAAATCACCGCTAGAGATAAAGGTTTTTGCCAATTCTAAATCGGGTTTTTCGGTAAATGTTTTTACTTTATAAATACCTTCTGTGGTAGTAGAAGGTGCGTGTTGAATATAACCATATCCGGTATTTGGATGCGTTGGTTTGATGCCAAGTGTTACTAGTGATGGCACTTCTGTTACAAAATCCAATGCTTTTTGGGTAATGTTTCTAAACGCCTCATTGTCTAGAATCATGTGGTCGCTAGGTGCTACAATTAAACTGGCTTCCGGATCTTTTTGCAGCAATTTATAAGAGATATACGCCACACAGGGTGCTGTATTTTTTCTGCTAGGTTCTGCTAAAATATTTTCGGCCGGCAAAAGTGGTAATTGTTCTTTAACAATAGACACATATTCGTCGGAAGTAACAATGAAAATATTTTCATTTGGAATAAAAGCGGCGTAGCGCTCATAAGTCCATTGTATTAATGATTTTCCTGTATTTAAAATGTCTAAGAATTGCTTTGGATAGCTTGTTCTACTCTTTGGCCAAAAACGACTCCCAATTCCGCCGGCCATTATGGCTACATAGTGATGTTTATTCATTCAAGAGTGGGTTATAATAATAATCGTATTAAATATTTTTACAAGATATAAAACGAAAGCTATAAACAAAAAATTGTTTTAACTAAACGATTCCTTCTCTTACTAAATCGTGTAAATGGAGTACCCCAAGGTATTCATTGTTATCTGCTACTAGTAATGCACTAATATCGTTATTTCTTAAAATTTCTAATGCTTCTACCGCCAAATTATCGGCACCAATTGTTTTTGGATTAAGCGTTAAAATATCATTTGCGGTAATTTGATCTAGCGAACTACTTTTCTCTAGCATTCTACGCAAATCACCATCGGTAATAATGCCTATAATTTGATTTTGTTCGTTTACTACTGCAGTAATACCCAATCTTTTTTGGGTGATTTCTACAATCACTTCTTTCAAACTTGCACTGGCCAATACTTTGGGGCTAGCATTCTGTTTGCTTAATTCACCAACACGTAAATATAGTCGCTTGCCTAAATTTCCTCCCGGATGATACTTGGCAAAATCTCTTTGGCTGAAACCGTTCAATTCCATCAAGCAAACGGCTATTACATCTCCCATTACCATTTGAACTGTTGTACTACTGGTAGGGGCTAAATTATTAGGACATGCTTCTTGACTTACTGTGGTATTTAAAACAATGGCCGATTCTTTAGCCAAGAAACTATCCATATTACCCACCATAGCAATTAATGTATTGCCAAAATTTCTAATAAGTGGTACCAATACTTTTATCTCTGGGCTTTCGCCACTCTTACTGATGATTAATACAATATCTGCTTCTTGTATCATGCCCAAATCGCCATGAATGGCATCTGCTGCATGCATAAATAAGGCAGGGGTTCCAGTAGAGTTGAGTGTGGCAACAATTTTTTGGGCAACAATGGCGCTTTTTCCTATCCCACTAATTACTAAGCGGCCTTTTGATGCATGAATTACATTGATTGCTTTTTCAAAATTGGCATTAATAAAAGTCAACAAACCAGCTACTGAAGCAGCTTCTAATTCAATGGTTCGAAGGGCTGTTTTTTGTATTGATTGATTCATACAATGCAAATGTAAACTTTAACAGCTTAAACTTTTAATTCAAACTGCAGTTCGTTAACTTCGTAAGCCTATTTTTCTTAAAAATAGCAATGGCTATGCTTAAGGGAACAATCATTTTACAGCATTGTAAACCGATTATCAATTTAAATGGGGGATTCAAAAAAAATGTTTTAACTTTTAGTAATGTAGATTCCCAATAATGGGATGGAAAATTGACTTTGATAAATGGCCACAACAATAAAAAAAACAACTGCAAAACCTGCAAGCAAAATAATAAATAAGCGAAGTTCTCCTAGAAAAGACAACACGGCAACTATTACTACAGAACATCATTATGATATTCATGCCGGCCTTGAAAAATATTTTGGTTTTAGAGAGTTTAAGGGTACCCAAGAAAAAGCAATTAATAGCCTTTTGAATGGTCAGGATACTTTTGTTATCATGCCAACTGGTGGTGGTAAAAGTCTTTGCTACCAATTGCCTGCTATGATGATGGAGGGTTGCGCCATTATTGTATCGCCTTTGATTGCGTTAATGAAAAACCAAGTAGACTTAGTAAGGGGATATAGTGAAAAAGACGATGTAGCGCATTTCTTAAATTCCTCATTAAATAAAGGTCAAATTAAAGCCGTAAAAGACGATTTAACAGCTGGCATGACCAAGTTATTATATGTAGCTCCTGAAACACTTACCAAACAAGAAAATCTAGAATATTTTAGCGACCTTAAAATATCTTTTTTTGCGGTAGATGAAGCGCATTGTATTTCGGAATGGGGGCATGATTTTAGACCAGAGTATCGTCGTTTGCGAGAGATGATGGAAATTATTAATCCAGACATTCCTGTGATTGCATTAACTGCAACTGCAACACCAAAAGTGCAAAGTGATATTGTAAAAAATCTAGGACTAAGAAAGCCACATATTTATATTTCTTCTTTTAATCGTAGCAATTTATACTACGAAATTCAACCAAAAATTAAAAAAGACCAAACGGTAAAAAGTATCGTTAAGTTTATTAGTGGGCATAAAGGAAAGAGCGGTATTATTTATACACTAAATAGAAAAACTACCGAAGAATTGGCCGAGTTATTGGTGGCAAATAATATTAAAGCAGTTGCTTATCACGCAGGGCTCGATCAAAAATTACGCGCCGAAAGGCAAGACCAATTTTTGAACGAAGACGTACAAGTAATTGTTGCAACAATTGCTTTTGGAATGGGAATAGACAAACCAGATATTCGGTTTGTTGTTCACTTTAATATTCCAAAATCAATTGAAAATTATTACCAAGAAACGGGTAGGGCTGGACGAGATGGTATGGAAGGTTTGTGTGTATTATATTATTCGCACAAAGACGTTTCTAAACTTGAACATTTTTTACGAGACAAGCCTTTAAGTGAAAGAGAAGTTGGCGCACAGTTAATTGACGAAACGGTTGCCTACGCTGAATCTGCGGTGTGTAGAAGAAAAGTGTTATTGCACTATTTTGGAGAAGATTGGGAAACAAAAAACTGCGGTAATTGCGATAATTGTTTAAATCCAAAAGAGCGCATTGAAGCAAAAGACGATGTAGTAAATATTCTTAAAACAGTTGTTGCATTAGATGAAAGATTTGTTACCGATTATGTGGTGAATGTAGTGATGGGTAAACTGACGCCACAAATAAGTATGTTCCGCCACGATAGCCTACCTGTTTTTGGAGTTGGTAACGATAAAGAATACCATTTATGGAGTAGTTTAATCAGACAAATGTTATTGGAGAATTTAATAAGAAAAGATATTGAGGAATATGGCTTATTAAAAATTACTGAAAAAGGCGAGCAGTTTTTAAAGAAACCAAGTTCCTTTAAAATAGTGTTGAATAATTTGTTCGAAGAAGCCAATGCCGATGATGATGAGGGAGAAAATGCCTCTCAAACAGGGGCGGCTGCCGACGACAAGTTATTTGAAATGTTGAAAGACCTTCGCCAAACAGAAGCCAAGAAAAAAAGCCTTCCTCCATTTGTAATTTTCTTAGAAAATTCTTTACAGGATATGGCTACTTTGTATCCAACAACTTTAGAAGAATTAGAAAAATGTCAGGGTGTAAGCAAGGGAAAATCTTTAAAATATGGCAAGCCATTTGTTGAAGTTATTGCCAAATATGTGGTAGAGAATGAAATAGAAAAACCCGATGATTTTGTAATGCGCAGTGTGGCTAATAAAGGGAATAATAAAATCTATATCATACAAAACGTAGACAAAAAAATCCCTTTAGAAACCATTGCAAAAAACAAAAGTCTAAAGCTCGACGAACTACTAGAAGAAATGGAAACCATTGCTGCAAGTGGCACCCGTTTAAATTTAGATTATGCCATTGACGAATGGCTCGATGAAGACGATCAAATTGATATTATAGACTATTTTAAAAGTTGCCAAACCTCTTCTTTAGACGTTGCCCGTCAAGAATTGAGCGATAATGACTATAGTTGGGAACAATTAAAGATTATGCGGATTAAATTTTTAAGTGTTTACGGCAACTAAAACTAATCAGTAACATACAAAAACCTGCGAATTGCCCTTTATTTTGGGGTATTCCGCAGGTTTTTGTATTATCTCAATTTTTTTTGCCACGAAATGCAGCAAAACCTTATAATCTATTGTCAATTAATTAGCAGACTTTTTTTGTGTAGTCTGTGCAGTAAAATCCAATTTCCTACTGTGAAACCATTTAGGCCCTGTTCTTTAGAATGGGGTCTATTTTTTTAAATAGGCATTAATACGGGTTTGGGCATTTTCCCTAATACTCAGGTAATAAAGGTTGTAATCTGCAATATGGTAGTTCTTGGTGGTATAAAAAATATTGCCAAAAAAATGTGGTTTTACCGTCCAAAGTACCCCATCGCTGATGGTTGCATCTGCAACATGTTTTACCAAACTATTGAATTTTAGTAAAATAGCACCCTTATTAGCTTTTCGGTCTACATGCAATTTTTGAGTGTCCCAACTAAGTGGGTTGGTAACAATGGCCTTATTTTTTTCTAGGGTAATGGCTTCTGGAATATAGTCTTGTTGGTAGGTGCGCCAACTACAAACACAACCTATTTGATTAGGCAAACTGCAACTAGGGATAGCCGTATATAAATTTGTTGGAACAGGCATTCCTATAACATATGCAGTTACTAGTTTTGAATAGAGTGGCTTGTTATCAAAAAACTCTTTGAGCAATCTTTTGGTATGCGTACTTCCTTGACTGTGCGATGCTATGATAATAGGCCTTCCCGCATTGTAATGTGCTAAATAATATTCAAATGCAGTTTTTACATCTTGATATGCCAATTCAAAAGCGGCAATTGCATCGGTACTGTCTTGAGCGGTTTTGGCATAATAAGCAGATAAATGTGCTTGTCGATACCTAGGTGCAAAAACCCTTCCTGCTGCATTGAAAACACTGGCCTGAAAAAGAATGGGACTATAATCTGTTTTTGCATTTACCGCCGCATCATCAATTAATGCATTCCAGCCCATTGTTTTTGCTTCATCGGTATAAGTAGTAGGGTAAACGAAAAAAATATCTACCGCTGAGTCTTTTTGGTAATTGGCTAAAAGTGGTTTAGGAACACTATCAGAAGGGTCTTTTTTATAAGGATGGGCTGCCCAATAATGCAAATCGCTATAATCGGGTTGGCCGTTGTTCAATGCTTTGAATTGATAGGCTTCATTTGATGAGAAAGATTGCTTTTGAGTACTACAACTAAATACTAGGGTACTTAATACAAATAGATAAAAAATACGATGCTGCTTCATGCAATAAAGGTCTAAAAAATCTACCATATTTATTAAATTCTATATAAGAACTTTTCAATAATGCGTATCTGCATCTTCTTTTGTATTTTAGTGTGATAAAAAATGGTCTGTATTATTTTAATATTCTTGCTATGGCAATACCAGTAGTTGATTTAGCCGCTTTTGTAAGTGGCAGTCCAGAACAGAAAGCCGATTTTATTCAGTCTTTAGGGAATGCCTATGAAACAGTTGGCTTTGTTGCAGTAAAAAACCATGGAATTCCCGATGCATTAATTGCAGCACAATACGAATATGTGCAACAATTTTTTTCGTTGCCCTTAGAAAAAAAGCTACACTACGAAATTGCTGGATTAGCCGGACAACGCGGCTATACTAGTTTTGGACGTGAACATGCAAAAGGCAGTGAAGCCCCAGATTTAAAAGAATTTTTTCAATATGGCCAAACGGTTGAAGATGCCGATCTAATTAAAGAGACTTATCCAGAAAATGTAAAAATTGCTGAAATTCCTATTTTTAATGAAACCATATTTAATGCCTACAAACATTTTGAAACAGCAGGCTCCGCTTTATTAGCAGCCATTGCTAGTTATTTGGGCTTGAATGAACATTATTTTACCCCACATATACATAATGGAAATTCCATTTTACGTTGTATCCATTATCCACCCATTACTAGCGAGCCAAAATCGGCTATTCGTGCAGAACAACACGAAGACATCAACTTAATTACTTTATTAGTTGGCGCATCGGCAGATGGTTTACAAATACTTACCAAGCAAGGCGAGTGGCTGAATGTAACTTCTTTACCAGACCAGATTGTGGTGAATGTAGGAGATATGCTTCAGCGATTAACCAATAACAAACTTTGTAGCACCACCCATCGTGTAGTAAATCCATCTCGTGACTTATGGCATACCAGTAGGTTTTCAATGCCATTTTTTTTACATCCTCGAAGCGAAATGAGTTTGGCATGTATAGATAGTTGCATTGATGCAGCACATCCTAAGGCTTATGAAGATATTACTGCGGGTGATTATTTAGACGAGCGTTTAAGAGAAATTGGATTAAAAAAATAGGAGTTACATGTTTCGTCATATCCCTTTTTTACGGGCTGTTTTTTGGCATAGCATTACCGCATTTGGTGGTCCGCAGGGTCATATGGGAATGATGATGAAAACCTTTGTGCACCGACGCAAAGACCTTACTGAACTTGAATTAATTGAATACAATGGGTTTTGCCAATTATTACCAGGCGCTTCGTCTACCCAAACCTTAACATTAATTGGTTACAAAAGAGGGGGAATTCCACTAGCATTGTTAACCCTATTAATTTGGATATTACCTGCTAGTTCCATAATGGGCGGCCTCTCTTTTTTATTAAATTATTTGAATATAAATAATGCGCAATTAGGTGTTTTTAAATTCATACAGCCCATGGCTATTGGATTTATTGCCTATTCAACTTTTAGAATATTTGGTATTGCGGTACACAATACGATCACAAGGGTTATTATGGCGCTAGCTACGGTAGCAACTTTCTTAGCGTTCAAAACGCCTTGGATTTTTCCGGGATTGATTTTGGTGGCAGGAATTATTACCAATTTTAGTGACCGACGCCACCCTCAAAAAGGCATCCCACCAAAAAAAATCAAGTGGGGAAATATTTTAATTTTTCTGGCCGTTTTTGGTATTGCAGGTTATTTGTCTGAAACTGCTACGCGTCAAAACTGGCAAAACAGAAAGTCCATTAACTTATTTGAAAATGCCTATCGTTTTGGTAGCCTGGTTTTTGGCGGAGGCGATGTATTAATGCCGCTGATGTACGAACAATATGTAACTCGTCCAAATACCAAAGTGGTGCAAAATTCTAAGCGCGATGTATTGCAAATGAATAAGGCAGATTTTTTAACTGGCTCTGGTATGGTTAGAGCAATTCCTGGTCCGGTTTTTTCTATTGGCTCTTTTGCAGGCGGAATGGTAATGCGCGATGCCGGATTTGCCCATCAAATACTAGGATGCGTTATTGGAACCATTGCTATTTTCTTACCCAGTGTTTTGTTGGTATTATTCTTTTTTCCAGTATGGCATAATCTTAAAAAATATGCAGTTATTTATCGATCCTTAGAAGGCATTAATGCGGCAGTAGTGGGTATTATGACTGGCGCAACCTTTTATTTAATTAAAGATAATTTTCTATTTGCCCTGTTTAATGGAGAGTCAATTGCTTTTGCCGATGTTGTTATTGTGGCAGTAACTTTTTTATTACTACGTACTAATCGTATTCCAGCTCCTTATATTGTTATTGGCTGTTTGCTGCTTGGATGGCTTACCCAGGGCAGCTTTTAACCACTACTAGTTTACTGATTTAATATTTTTTTGTACATTAGAGTATGATCACACTTGCATTATACAATTTAAAAGGGGGTGTAGGAAAAACAGCAGCTGCTGTTAACCTAGCTTATTTGTCTGCCAAAGACGGGTACAAAACACTTGTTTGGGATCTTGATCCACAAGGTTCTAGCTCATTTTATTTGGGCTGTGCTGCCAAAGTAAAAAACGAGTCAAAAAAATTGTTAAATAGCGAGTTGGCTTTAACCGCTGCTATTCAGCCAACAGCTTTTGAAAATTTAGACATTATACCTGCCGACCTTTCTGCTAGGTATGCAGATGTGTTGTTAAATGACATCAAACAGTCTAAAAAAATAATTGCGCAACTTTTATCGGGGTTAAAAAAAACCTGTGATATAATTATACTTGACTGTCCTCCAGGCATTTCTTTGTTGCATGATGCTATCTTTTTTGGCGCTGATTTTGTGTTGATGCCCAATATTCCTACTACACTTTCAATTAGATCTTACGAAACAGTGGTTGACTATTTTCAAGAAAATGGGTTTGACGCTTCTAAATTGAAATGTTTTTTCAGCATGGTGGATCACCGAAAAAATTTACACCACGAGGTAATCAACCAATTCTACAAAGACAAGATATTTCTAAAAAATTATATCCCTTATTTGAGTGAAGTAGAAAAAATGGGTATTCAAGAAGCGCCATTGGAAACCTATGCAGCAAGCAGCTTTGCAGCACAATGCTATAGAGACCTTTGGAAGGAGGTAAAGAAGAATTGCGTGAGTTAATCTTTATTATTTCTAACTAATACTGCAAAAGACTCGTTAATTCGTTGAACTTATCTTGTATTCTGCACTGACTGTTTTAATATTACAGCTTAATACTGTTGTTTGAGAAAAAGGCTACACTTTCTTTATTTTAGTTTAATTGTACTGTTTGGTTTGTTTGCACAAATAACCCAAGCCCAATCTGTTTTAATTAGCGGTAGGGTATTTGATATATCTGCAAGAAGGCCATTAGAAGCAGTTGCTGTATTGAGCAATTCTGGACGAGGCACTATTACCGACTCATTGGGTAAATACCAAATTAGGGTTTCGGTAAATGATTCTATTTGGTTTTCAATGATAGGAAAATCAACCATGAAATTTGCAGTGGACACCATTTCAAACACCGATAATTTTGATGTAATGATCCATGTACGCTCATTTGATCTTCCAGATGTAAAAGTGCGTAACAATTATTACAAATTTGATTCTGTACAAAACAGAAAAGACTACGCAAAAATCTTTGACTTTAAAAAGCCAGCGCTTCGTTTGAGTTCGAATCCAAATTACAATCCTGGGAGCATGACTGTTGGTTTTGACTTAGACGAAATCATTAATATGTTTCGTTTCAAACGCAATAAAAGCATCTTGAGTTTGCAGAAACGCTTACTTGAACAAGAACAAGAAAAATACGTAGACAACCGCTTTAGTAAATCATTTGTAAGAAAGGTGACCAAATTAACTGGTGCTGAATTAGACAGTTTCATGCATCGGTATAGACCAGACTACGATATTGTGCAGCAATTAAACGAATTAGAACTGGGGTATTTTATTGAAAAAAGTTTCGAGCATTATAAGGCTACAAAAAATAATTCCAAAGGAAGTTTAAGAAAAAGAGAAGAGTAAATAGCACATTTAAATACTGTCTTTTTCTAGCGCTTTAGTGGCCATATTTCCAATAATATGAATGATGGGTAAGAGTGCGCCAAAACGTTGGTCAGCCGATTTTCCTTGTTTCCAGCGATGGTAAATTTGTTGTAAAATAACTGCGTTTTTAAACAAGCCAAAAATATAATAAAAAACTATATTTTTCAGGTCCCTTCCGGTTTTATAGGCATACCTATCGGCCAATTCTTTTCTGGTTAAATTACCTGCTAACCAAGTTAAATTATAGTGTTTTAAAACGGGTTCTTCTCCGGCTTCAAACCAATAGGCAAGTGTTGCGCCGAGGTCCATTAATGGATTGCCAACAGTGGCCATTTCCCAGTCTAATACACCTATAATAGTTGTAAGATTATTTCGATCAAGAATTAAGTTATCGTATTTATAATCGTTGTGTAATAGTGTTGGAGTAAGTGTTGGCGGTTGGTTTTTTGTTAACCAATCTGCCAACTGATTCATATTGTTAATGGTATCAGTTTCTGCGGTTTGATATCTTTTTATCCAACCAGCAACTTGGCGTGCAGTATAGCCGTCTGGCTTACCCAATTGTATTAAATCTGTTGCTTCAATATCAATGGCATGTAGGGCTACTAAATTATCAACCAAAGCAACTGAAATTTCGTGCATTGTGTTTAAAGGTAATTGCAAACCAGGTGCATTTCCTGCGCGCAAAACCACGCCCTGCAAGCGTTCCATGATATAAAAAGGAGCCCCAAGAATGCTATCTGCAGCGCAATAATGTATGGGGTGCGGAATTTTTTTATAGTGCGGTTCGAGTAAACTGAGTACCCGAAATTCCCTAGCCATATCATGAGCAGATTGTATTTGCGCACCAGCAGGTGGCATACGGAGTACTAGTTCTTTTTGTGCTGTTTGCAAACAGTAAGTGGTATTGGAGTATCCGCCCGGAAATCTTGTTACACCAATAATTTTTTCAATGGATGGCGCATGCGCCATTAAATAATCATTGAGCAAATCAATATTAAATGATTCACTGTTTTTTAATGGAATAGCAGCGTCAATGGTCATTACTTATTTTTCTTTTTGATATCCAATCCATAAGTTTTTAAAATATTTCTTGCCATAGCTTGTTTGTGCACTTCGTCTGCTCCATCCCAAATTCTAGCACCGCGTTCGTGTTGGTATAAATTAGCCAACATTGTTTCATCGGTTAGGCCCAATCCACCGTGTACTTGAATAGCTCGGTCTAACACTTTTAAAAACATATTCGCAACATAAAACTTGATGCCTGAAATTTGGTCGCGAACAGCTTTTGCACCGTATAAATCTATATTGTGCGCAGTACGTAAAACCAATAATCTTGCGGCATCAATTTCTACCCTGCTTTCTGCAATAAAGCCTTGTATAAATTGTTTCTCACCTAATAAAACGCCTTCTTCAATTTCTCTACTAACTGCGTATTTACAAAGTAGGTCGAGTCCTTTTTCTGCAATACCTATCCAACGCATGCAATGGTGAATTCTGCCGGGTCCTAGGCGTTCTTGCGCAAGTTTAAACCCGGCACCTTCTTGTCCTATCAAATTTGAAATAGGTACGCGGCAATTGGTGTAACGAATTTCTGCATGGCTTGCCCATCCTTCTCCAGTCTCTCCAAAAATGGGTATGTTTCGCACCAACTCAAATCCAGGCGTATTGGTTGGAACAATAATCATGCTGGCTCTTTCGTGCGGCGCAGCACTAGGATTGGTAACGGCCATGACTACTGCAAATGCAGCACCATCGGCCGAAGAGGTAAACCATTTGTGTCCATTGATTACATATTCATCGCCTTCTTTAACAGCGGTTGTACCCAGTCTGGTAGGATTTGATCCAGCAAATTCTGGTTCCGTCATTGAAAAACAACTCCTGATTTTTCCTTCCAATAATGGTTGTAAAAATTTTTCTTTAACAGCTGCTGATCCAAATTTTCCTATCAATTCTACATTACCAATATCGGGTGCTTGGCAATTAAAAGTGTATTGGCCATAATAAGGTGCTAAAGACATGATTTCACTTAACTGCCCAAATTCACAAAGGGTTAGACCGTGGCCACCTTCTTCTTTTGTTAAGTGTAATCCCCATAAACCAAGGGCTTTTACTTTTTCTCTTTTTGCTTGTAAAATAATTTCAGTTTGCTTAAACGGCCTTGTTAAATGGTCTTTTTCTAATGGGATTAATTCTGAAATAACAAATTCCCTGATAATTGGAATAATGTTTTTGATGCGATCGGTAACAAAAATTGGTTCCATGGTAAACAATTTAAAACACTGAATTAAATAGTATTTCCGCCATCAGCAGTAAAAACGGTTCCTGTGCAATAACCAGCAGCATCAGCCGCTAAATAAAGTGCTAACCCGGCAATTTCTTCTACAGTTCCCATGCGTTGTATGGGAGACTGTTTTACAAAATAGTTTAGAAATTTTTCGTTCTGCCAAAGTGCTTCAGAAAATTTTGTTTTAATTAAACCCGGACAAATGGCATTCACACGAATACCATCAACACCCCATTCTTTTGCGGTTACTTTGGTAAGCATATTTAATGCGGCTTTTGAAATAGAATACATACCTAGTCCTGGGTCTGGCGTGAGTCCTGCAATAGAACTGATATTAATAATAGAACCGCCACCCCTAGCTTTCATGATTGGGTGCACCATTCTACTTAATTCAAAAGGCGCTTTAACATTCACATTCATGATTTTGTCAAATGCCCATTCTTCGCAATCTACCATCGGTCCAAACACAGGATTGCTTGCGGCATTATTGACCAATATATCAATCCCTCCATACTGTTCTTTGATGTTTTCTATTAATATTTTACAAGCAGCAATATCGCCTGCATTAGCCGCCATTCCTATACAATCGCCTCCCGTTGCTTGAATAGCTGCAGCTACTTTATCTAACTCATCTTGTTTTCTAGAATTGATAATTACGCGTGCCCCACAGGCAGCAAAATAACGGGCTATGGCTTCTCCAATACCTTTGCTAGCACCGGTTATTAAAGCCACTTTTCCATTTAAACTAAATATTTGATTGGCGTCCATTGTGTTTTTTTATGAGATGAAAACTAAGATCGTTTCATGGCTTTTTTCATAGCCGTATAAAATTGTTCGGTTACTTTTTTTCTAAACCAAGTTGGTGCTAGTCTTTTTAATTGCCACATTTTTCTAGCCGATTTTGGTAAAATAATATAGAGTTCTTTGTTGCCTGCTCGGGTTAAAATTTCTTGTGCTACTTCTTTTGCTTCTAAGCCAGAACGATCAATAAAGTGCTGGGTTGCTTTTTTTACAAAAGCCCCGCCCCGTGCGTATTGTACCACATTTGTTTTAAAATAAGTTGGTTCAATAGAAGACACTTGAATATGGTGTTCCATTAATTCTCCATACAATGTTTCGCTTAATGCTACCACTGCTGCTTTGGTCATATTATACGCAGCCATAGTAGGAGAACAGGCAAAGGCTGCGGCGCTGGCCGTGTTAAGGATATGTCCTGATTTTTGTTGTTTCATGGTGGGAATAAAATAGTAACAGCCATGAACAACGCCCATTAAATTTATGCCTATCATCCACTCATAATTCTCTAAACTATATTCCTCAAAAACACTTCCATCTCCAACACCTGCATTATTAAACAACAAATCAATTCCTCCAACTTCTTGTAAAAATGATTCCGCCACAATTTTGTAGGCTTGCTTATCGGCTACGTTTAATTGAAATACGAGGGCTTTTCCGCCTAGCGCATTAATTTCTTGTGCTGCAACTGCCAATTCTGCCTCATTAATATCGGCCATACCTATTGTCCAGCCTTCTTGGGCCAATTCAATAGAGAAGGCTTTTCCAAGTCCTGAAGCAGCACCCGTTATAAAAGCACGTTTAGCAGGAAATTTTTGCGAAAATTGGTACATTTTGTAAATTAAAGGATGATGTAATTCTATGCACTGAATTTACGTAGCAAATTGTGGAAACTAGCGGATTTGTCGAAATATTTCATTAGTTCAACCATTCAAATATTGAACACGGGCTAGTATCGTTTTTTTTCTATCTTTAATCACTCAAAACTTCAGCCTTGAAACGTATATTTTTAGTTGTAATTGTCTTCTTTGTAGTTGCTGCCTGTAAAAACAAAAAGCCCGATCTTAAGCAAAATGCTGGCCCCCAAAAGGTTATGGTAGATGTAATTATTGCCAGTACGCAACGAATTAGTAATATCATTGAGGCCAATGGTACTGTTTTAGCCAATGAATATGCAGAATTGCATCCCGAAGTAAATGGCCGCCTTGTTTTTTTAGAAGTTCCCGAAGGAACAGTGGTTAAAAAAGGTACTGTTATTGCTAGAATAAATGATGCCGATTTGCAAGCACAATTGTCTAAAACCAAAGTGCAATTAAACTTGGCAGAACTTACCGAGCAGCGGTATAAAAAATTATTGAACATCAATGGCATTAACCAAAATGACTATGATGTTGCTTTAAATCAAGTAAATAGTTTAAAAGCCGATTTAGCATATACCCAAACCTTAATTGATAAAACAGTTTTAAAAGCACCATTTGAAGGATTATTAGGATTGCGTTTAATAAGCCAAGGCTCATTCGTTACAACCGCTACTGTTTTAACAAGTATACAGCAGGTGAGTAAATTAAAAATTGATTTTACACTACCAGAAAATTATAGCAATCTTATTCGTAAAGGCAAAACGGTTGAAGTAGATATTGATGGAGGAAAATCAGCTCGTAAAAAAGCAACCATTTTTGCTACCGAACCAATGGTTAATACAGCTACTAGAAATTTAAAAGTTCGCGCCTATTTAAATGCTACTGCTAATCCGGGTGCATTTGTAAAAATATATTTAGATGCAGGTGAAAATAGTAAAAGTATTATGGTACCAGCCAACGCAATCATTCCTGAAGCTAGAAACAAAAAGTTAGTGCTTGTGAAAAATGGCAAAGCCAAATTTACCGATGTTGTTACAGGAGTAAGAACTACTGGTGCAGTTGAAATTGTGAGTGGTATTAATGTTGGTGATAGTGTAGTTGTAACAGGTGTTTTATTTGCAAAACCTGGTGCAGCCTTAAAAGTTCGTTCAGTGAAAAAAATCGAAGATTTAATTCGCTAAATGTATAATAGGAATTCCCTTTATTTATAATTTTTTTGATTTAAGGAATAAGATGAATATATCAGAATTGTCATTAAAAAGACCGGTACTAGCCACAGTGATGAATATCATGATTGTGTTGTTTGGTGTGGTTGGATTTAGTTTTTTGGCTGTAAGAGAATATCCTGCACTTGACCCGCCTAATATTAGTGTAAGTACTTCTTATACGGGTGCAAATTCTGATGTTATTGAAAGTCAAATTACAGAACCCTTAGAAAAACAAATCAACGGCATTCCAGGTATCAAGAGTATTAGTTCATCTAGTTCTATTGGGTCTAGTAATATAACGGTTGAATTTAATTTGGGTGTTTCTTTGGAAACTGCCGCCAATGATGTGCGTGATAAAGTGAGTCAGGCTGCAAGAAATTTACCACAAGATATTGATGCACCACCAGTTGTTGGTAAATCAGATGCCAATAGTGATTTTATTATTATGATGGCAATTCAAAGTAAAACGAAAAGTTTACTTGAACTGAGTGATTATGCTGAGAATGTTTTGCAAGAAAGATTTCAAACAATTAATGAAGTAAGTTCTGTTAATATTCGTGGACAAAAAAGGTACTCCATGCGTATCTGGACCAACCCCGATAAATTGGCCGCTTATGGAATTGCTTTTAATGATATTCAAACAGCATTAAACAAAGAGAATGTAGAATTACCTGCCGGGAAAATTTATGGAAACAATACCGAATTGGTTATTCGTACCATGGGTAAGTTAACTACCGAAAAACAGTTTAGTGATTTAATTATTAAAGAAGATGCAACTGGTATTGTAAGGCTATCTGATATTGCCAAAGTTGAGCTTGGTCCTGAAATGGAAGAGTTTAGTTGGAAGTTTAATGGGGTGCCTGCTGTAGGTATTTCTATAACTCCTCAACCGGGTGCCAATTATATTCGTATTGCAGATGAGTTTAACAAAAGACTAGAAGAAATTAAAAAACAAAACAAATCAGATATAACTTTTACGGTATTAATTGACAACACAAAAAACATTAGAAAATCATTAGCCGAAGTAAAAGAAACATTATTTATTTCTTTAAGTTTAGTGGTGCTAGTAATTTTCTTCTTCTTCCGTAATTGGTTAATTGCTATTAGACCATTAATAGATATTCCAATATCCTTGATTGCTACTTTCTTTATCATGTACCTAGCAGGGTTTTCTGTGAATGTATTAACCTTATTGGGTATTGTTCTAGCAACAGGATTGGTGGTAGATGATGGAATTGTGGTCACCGAAAATATCTTCCGAAAACTCGAAGGTGGATTGTCCATCAGGCAGGCTGCATTAGAAGGCAGTAAGGAAATATTTTTTGCAGTGATTTCAACTTCTATCACACTAGCGGTAGTGTTTTTACCCGTTATTTTTTTACAAGGATTCGTAGGTAGTTTGTTCCGTGAATTTGGTATAGTAGTTGCTTGCGCAGTACTCATATCTGCATTTGTATCCTTAACTATTACACCTGTTTTGAATGTTTATTTGAACAAAAAGAACGCGGGTCATGGTAAGTTTTATGAGCGTACAGAACCATTCTTTAGGGGAATGGAAAATGGCTACACTAAATTTTTAACTGCATTTTTAAAGATCAGGTGGATGGCTTGGGTGATTGTAGCAATTTGTGTTGGTATTATATATTTTATTGGCAAAGGAATTCAAAGTGAAATTGCGCCATTAGAAGATAAAAGTAGTGTTCGATTTACAATGACTGCTCCCGAAGGAACAAGTTACGATCAGATGCAAAAAATTGCCGACAAAGTGGGAGATTTTTTAGAGGACTCTATTCCTGAAAAAGATTTTTCATTTACCGCAGCACCTGGTTTTAGTTCTAGTGGTTCTAATGGGGGTAGTGCAAGGGTTGGATTAGTATTACCTCAATTTAGAAAGCGATCTCAAAATGAAATTGCCAATGAATTAAATAAAAAAATGACCCGCTTTAATGATGCAAGAATTTTTGCAGTACAAGAGCAAACCATTTCTATTGGGCTTGGTTCTAGGGGTTCTTTGCCTGTTCAATTTATTGTACAGAATTTAGATTTTGAAAAAATTAAATCGGTCATCCCACAATTTTTAGAGGAAGCAAGAAAAGACAAAACCTTTCAAAATATTGACGTAAATCTTAAGTTTAATAAACCAGAAATACAGTTAACTATTGATAGAATAAAAGCAAAGGATTTGGGCTTAACAACTACAGATGTTGCTGCTGCTGTGCAAGCGGCTTTTAGTGGTGCGCGTTCCGCTTATTTTGTAATGAATGGCAAACAATACACTGTAATTAATCAAGTAGAAAGGGCCGATAGAAATGAACCCTTAGATATTGAAAAATTATATGTTAGAAATAACCGTGGAGATAATATTCCTTTAACTGCAGTTGTTAAATTAGAGGAGAATAGTAACCCACCAACTTTGTACCATTTTAATCGATTTAAAGCGGCCACTATTTCAGCGTCACTTGCCGAAGGAAAAACAATTGGGGATGGCGTAAAAGCCATGCAGGCTATTGGTAATAAAGTACTAGATGAATCTTTTCAAACAGACTTAAGTGGCCCTTCTAGAGATTTTGTAGAGAGTTCTTCCAATACCAGTTTTGCGTTAATTCTAGCTTTAATATTAATCTACTTAGTATTAGCTGCCCAGTTCGAAAGTTTCACTGATCCATTAACCATTATGATTACTGTTCCTTTGGCGATTGCAGGAGCATTATTAAGCTTATGGTTTTTTGATCAAACCATTAATATCTTTTCGCAGATTGGTATGATTATGCTAATTGGATTGGTAACAAAAAATGGTATTTTAATTGTGGAATTTGCCAACCAAAAACGCAGTTTAGGTTTAGATAAACGCAGTGCTGTTTTAGAAGCTGCTTCGCAAAGATTGCGCCCAATTTTAATGACTAGTTTGGCTACTGCATTAGGTGCATTGCCAATTGCATTGAGTTTGGGAGCCGCAAGTACTAGTAGAATGCCGTTGGGGATTGTGGTAGTAGGCGGATTGATGTTCTCTTTAGTACTAACGCTATTTGTTATTCCAGCTGTTTATACATTTGTCTCAGGAAAACATGCGTCAGAAAAATTAGAAATAAGCGAATAGGTTAACTTTGTATCAAATAAGTTTTTATGAAAACGCCCATCGCTGATATACGTTCTGATTATCGCATGAAATCATTACTAGAAGCGGATGTTGCAGCCAACCCCTTCGAACAGTTCACGCGTTGGTGGGACGAAGCATTAAACTCTGAAATTGACGAAGTAAACGCTATGACCTTGGCTACAGCATCGTTACAAGGTATTCCCTCTGCAAGAATTGTTTTATTAAAAGGATATGACCAAAACGGCTTTGTTTTTTTTACCAACTATAATAGTCAAAAAGGAAAAGACATTGCCGAAAATCCATATGCTTCTTTGGTGTTTTTTTGGAAAGAATTAGAACGACAAGTTCGTATTGACGGTTGTATAGAAAAAATACATGCATCCGAAAGCGATGCCTATTTTCAATCGCGTCCTGCAGGCAGTAGAATTGGTGCTTGGTCTTCGCCACAAAGCACCGTGATTGCTGATCGTTCAATTATAGAAAATAATTATGTGCATTTTGAACAAGAGTTTGGAGAAAATTATATTCCACGTCCTAGTCATTGGGGTGGTTATGTTGTAAAACCTACTAGTATGGAATTCTGGCAAGGTCGCAGCAGTAGAATGCACGATCGTATCCATTATAAACTAAACGACAATCATTCCTGGACTTTAGAAAGATTGGCCCCATAATTTATTTATTGAAATAAAAGTGGCAAGTCTAATACTTGCCAGTAACTGCATACCAAATTTCTCCATTAGGTCGAATAATTTCTTTGAAGTAACTACCATTGCTCTGATAATATTTCATTCCATCAATAATAACCATTCTAGCATCTCTTGGTAAGTAAGGAATTTCAGCTCCAATAGGTGCTTCAATTACTTCGTAGTAATTATCTCTTCTGTTTAAGAAAATACCATTATTATAATAAAAAGGATTTCCTCCTAAGTAGATAGGCACATATCCCATAGGCAACAAATTAAAACGAAAACCGATACTTAAGCGTAAGCCATCATAGGGGGTTAGATATGGATTGTAGCTTTTATTGTATCCAAAGTAATTGCCTAATGGTATTTGTATGTTTGCTCTTCCACGACTATTATAAGGTGAAAAATATTCTCTAATTTCTTCTCTTTCGTGCCTTTCTTCTCGGTTGTTTCTTCCTTGTCTTGCATTACGATCATTTCTTTGTGCATATATTTTGTTTACAAAAAAGAGTGAAATCCCCATCAATAAAACGAATACTTTTTTAAGTGTATAATTTTTCATGTTTGATGACTTTATAGGTTTACGATTTAAACTATCAAGTTACAAACAAGTTTCATGCTGATTTTTGCTAATGAAATCATAAAACAAAAACCGCGACCAAGGCCGCGGTTTGAAAGAGGAAAAAAATTTGCAATAAAGTTTATTTTCTAGCCATTACTTTCTCTGCGGCTGTTACAATAAATGGGGTGTCTAAACCGTATTTAGTTAATAGTTCTGTTGGTTTACCACTTTCGCCAAAAGTATCATTGGTGCCAATATATTCCACAGGAATTGGACAGTTTTTTGCAGCAACTTGTGCAATGGCATCACCTAAGCCACCAATAATATTGTGTTCTTCTACCGTAACGGCACATTTGGTTTTACGAATAGAGCTCAATATGGCTTCGGTGTCTAGTGGTTTAATAGTATGTATGTTAATGAGTTCAACGCTAATGCCTTTTGCTTCTAAAATTCTTCCCGCTTCAATAGCTTTCCAAACCATGTGTCCACAAGCAAAAATAGAAACGTCTGCACCATCGCTAAGCTTTTGTGCTTTCCCAATTTCAAAATCCGATCCATCCACTGAGGTAAAATTTGGCCATTTTGGACGTCCAAATCGAAGGTAAACGGGCCCCTCGTAATTGGCAATTGCTTTGGTAGCAGCCTTGGTTTGGTTAAAATCACAAGGCACAATAACGGTCATGCCTGGTAACATTTTCATTAAACCAATGTCTTCTAAAATTTGGTGAGTTGCACCATCTTCTCCTAGTGTTAAGCCAGCATGAGAAGCACATATTTTAACGTTTTTACCGCTATAAGCAACGCTTTGACGAATTTGATCGTAAACCCTACCAGTGCTAAAATTGGCAAAAGTAGTGGTATATGGAATTTTACCGCCAATGGTCATACCAGCGGCAATACCAATCATATTCGCTTCGGCAATACCTACTTGTACAAAACGGTTAGGGAAGTCTTTAATAAAGGGTCCTAGTTTTAAAGAGCCTGCTAAGTCTGCGGTTAACACCACTACATTTTCATTTTCTTTTCCAATTTCGTAGATGCCTTCACCAAACCCACCGCGGGTTTCTTTCTCATTTTGTACTTGGATATCAGTTAATTTCATAACTATTGGTAGTTTCTTTTGATAGTGAATCAATTATATAAAATGATGCACTGGATATAAATTGCTGCAAAGTAAAGAAAAGAAGGGCAGTTTTGGGTAATAATGCTCGTTTTTACTCCGATTATATTTCAGTGTCTATACAATGTCTTTTACATTTCCTGTTCTTTTTAATACGCCCCAGTGTTGTAATTCTCCTTTAATTGCCTGACGCATCGACTTAAATAATACCCATAACATTAGCCATCGATAGATGAGTCTTTGGGGAATTAACCAAACTAACTTCCATACTTTTTCTTTTGCAAAGGCAAATGCAATGCTAGCCGTGAAGGCATCCACTATTATAAATACCAAATAATAGCGCCCAATTTTTTCGGCATTGTCTGTTAACAGCCCAATCACCATTAAAAAATCTGTAATAGGGCTAAATAATGGAATAATGTATTTAAACAAAAGCATGTCTGGAAAAGCAATAAATCCTAATGCTTTGTACTTGGTATTAAACAATAGCTCTTTGTGTTTCCAGAATGTTTGCATCACCCCAAAGCTCCAACGGAATCGTTGCTTCAAAAACTGCTTAACTGTTTCTGGGGCTTCTGTAAATGCAACGGCATTTTGTTCATTGGTTATTTGGTAGCCTAATTTTAAAATACGAATAGTTAGGTCGCAGTCTTCTGCAAGTGTGTCTGTTGTAAATCCGCCAGCTTCTATTAAGATTTTTTTATTGAATGCGCCAATTGCTCCAGGAACCACCGTAATAGCGTTTACTTGCGCAAAAGCTTTTCGGTCTAAATTTTGTCCTACTGTATATTCAATACTCTGCCATTTGGTTAAAACATTTACTTCATTCCCCACTTTTACAGTGCCTGCAACTGCCCCAATTTTTTGACCTCCGATAGGGTTTAAAAAGTGTTGCATCATTTTACTTACGGCATCTGTTGCCAATTGGGTATCTGCATCAATACATACTACATATTGCGCATTAGATTGCTCAATTCCATGATTTAATGCAGATGCTTTACCACCATTTTCTTTGGTTAATATTTTAACCAATGAATTAGATTCAAATGCATCAGTCACTTTTTTATAAGTAGCATCGGTACTGCCATCATCAATAAATATTATTTCAAATACAGGGTAATTACATTTCAATAAATTTTCAATAGAGTTCACCGCATTTACTTCTTCGTTGTATGCAGGTACAATAATAGAAACCAATGGATATTGGTTAGTAATAATTGCACTATTATTTTTACGTTTCTCGGTTTTTCTTTCTAACGCTGCTAGTATAAAAATTACAATAAGTCTTATGGCGCTCAATAAAAGAAACAACAAGAATAGGGCATACATAAAGGCACCACTCAAATAGCCTATTTCGGCAAAAATATAATTGGCTTGAAGTGCATAATAACCGCTGCCTTTGGGCACTTCAGGCATTACGTCATCTGGTTTTTTTCCTAATAAATCTGCTACTGTGGTAAAACTGTATCCCTTGCTTTGGAAAAAACGTATGATTTTTCCGGTGGCTTCTACTGTTGCAGATCTGTCTCCGCCGGCATCGTGTAATAAAATAATATTGCCATTTACACCACTAGTATCGGTTTTATCGGGGTTGTTAATGCGCTTATTGTAAACAGCAACTACCCGATTAAAAATTGTATCTGCATTAAAGTTTGGCACTTCCTCTTTTTGCCAGTCTTCGGGGTCAATACTTTCGCCAACAGTTAGGTAATTTTTTTTTCTACTCAATGCTACAGGAATTAATTCCTCGCTTTTATCGGGCTCGCTATCTGCATTAAAAGGTGCACGAAACATAATGGTACTGTGCCCTGTAATGCATTCTATTAATAACCTGGTTAAGTCCATTTCTAAATTGGCGCGCTGTGTACTTACCTTGGCCATATTAGGATGAAAAAAAGTATGGTTGCTTAACTCGTGCCCTTCTCTATAAATTCTTTTAACTAAAGGGATATTATTTTCTGCTTCTATACCTACTACAAAAAAGTTTGCAGGCACATGGTAAAAGGCTAGTGTGTCTAAAATTTGTTTGGTGTAAACCCTGTCTGGTCCATCATCAAAAGTGAGTACTAATTTTCTTTTTTTGGTGTCACCAAATTTTCGAATCACATAGGTTGAAGGAAGTTGGGTATATGCTTCTTCGCTAATGAGCATATCCACCCTGTCAATTTCTGGTGTGATCTTTCCTGATGTAGGTGTGGCAATAACATCTAACACTTCACCCTCTCCAATATAATCTGGTTTTGTTCCTGCAGGTACTTTACTGAACTCATTAAAGTCAAAACTTTGTAATGCTTCTTTGGTCATTGACTTATGGTAGAATTCCCAAAGCCTGCTGTCTTCGCTTCCTAAACGCCATAGCGCGGTTCCAGCTAATCGATATTCTGTTGCAAAACGCAAAATATTAAAATTGGTAGCGGCGTCTGTAAAATGCACTTCATGCAAGGAGTCTGCACCATCGTAATATTGGTAGTGTAAATTATAGGTATCATTGTCAAAATCAACTACAGCATCACTTTCCTTGGCATTGGCCAGTGCTTCTTGATAAGATAGCACTTCTACTTGTTTGCTTTTTAGTTTCCAATCATAACCATACGCGGCCATGCCTAGAATAATTTTTGACGCAATAACATGGTCATCCATTGCATCTAGTGCTGCTTGAATCCAGCGTTGCGAAGAAATTGGTCCAGGCTTAGTTTCTGTGTGGAATTGATCATAAGCCATTAAAATTAAATAGTCGTTGTATTTAGCAAGTGCTTTGAAATTGTAGTCGTCATTAAATGGAATCACATCTTGCGAAACCAAAAAATTATTGGCGTGTAATTGTGCGTATGCATCTTTTTGAAATGCAACAATATCTTCAGAACTAGTAGCCTCTAATTCTTCAAAATCAATATTTACTCCTGCAAAATCGTATTGTTTTAATAGCTTAATAAGGTCATTGATTAGCTTTTGCTTTTTTATAGGGCTTGTTAAAATTCTATGAATAGCAGCACCCCTAAATTCTTGCTTAAAATTATTAGAAAGAATAGGCATGATTCTTACACCCGACGCTTTCATTAGTTTTAGTGCACGTGCGTCAATATTGGTAAATAAAGTATCTGCATTAGGGTCTATAAAAAACCACTCAGGAATAACTAAGTTTAATTTCGAAATATTTTTTTCTAATGAGTAAAAAGATTGAGGGTCCCATGCTACATAAAAAGCTGCTCTTATGCCAATACTGTCACTAAATAACGGCGAGGTAGAAAGATCGAGCACATCGTCATTTTTTCCACCCACTTTACCTTTTGCCCATTTGGCACTGATGGCATTTCTAAATCCTCGGTAATCTTGCACCATTTTACTTTCTCTAAATGGGGCAACTTTATCGGTTAATACTTTTTTAATGGCTTTATTTGCCAATGAAATTTCTGGCTCATTGCTATCCATATTTCTAATAGCAATCATTATTACCCCAATAGCCAATAGACCTAAAAAAAGCAGAAACCGGTAAGCGATTTTAAATCGCTGCCATCTTGCTTTTGAAACAGAATGAAAAACTTGAGGTTGGTCTGGCATATTATTTGGCACTCAGCATGAATTCGAATAAGTTGCAAGTTACTGCCGATCACACAATTCCATATCACAAAAATAATTAAAACTTAGTTTTGTACTTTTATCTTTCTATGGTAGCAACTAAAAAACTTTCTTTTATTCAAGTTTATCTAAAAGCAATGTTGGCATTGGTTATTACCATTTGCGGCATTCGCTTTTATGAATACTTTTTAGTGGCTTCTAAGTCTTTTGTAAAACATGCGTTTTATTTTGAACTAGGGGGTTGGTTCTATGATATTTGGGGTTGTTTGCTGTATGCTGCAATCGTTCTATTGCCTTTATTGCTAATAGGCTGGGCAAGTAATCGGGCTGCTAGAATCGTTTTACATACACTCAACACTTTACTAATTGTTTTATATATCGCATTAATTGTGGTTTTTTCTGAACGGAACACTCCATTCGATCACGAGTTTTTTACAAGAAGTTTAAAGGAATCATGGATGACTTCTAAGCAGATGATGACTAGCGGCCCTTTATTGTATTTGCCATTTTTATTATATGTTGTACTTTATTTTTTCTTAAACAATTGGCTATTTAAATCTCGTGCCATTGGCAAGGTTTTTATACGCGTATGGTTAACGGCATCTATATTATCAATCTTGTTTTTTTCTTATGCTAACCCTTCTCAAAAATGGTTTGCACAAAAAAAAGCCTACTATTTTACTTCCAACAAATTTGTTTTTTGGGTAATTGACAACTATCGATACTTTAAAAACAAAGACAATTTTGATGCTAGTAATTTATCACCAGAAGAATTGGCAGATGCAATTGCGTTCTATCAAAAAAATCAACCCTTTGCATTTACTAGAAAAGACTTTCCATTATTACATGAAAATAATAGTAAAGACGTACTAGGTTCATTCTTTAATTTAAATAAAACCAAGCCGCCAAATATTGTGATATTGGTGGTGGAAGGATTGTCGCGTGATTTTAGTGGCGATAGCGCTTATGCAGGAAGCTTTACGCCTTTTTTAGATTCGCTCTCTAAAAAAAGTTTAACCTGGGATAATTTTTTAAGTACTGCTCCAGGAACTTTTGCGGCACATCCTGCCATTTCTGGTTCCTTGCCTTATGGAAAACGCGGATTTTCTGTGATTAATGTAATGCCCAATCACTTATCACTCATTAATATTTTACGATCAAATGGATACCATGCTAATTTTTTAATTGGGTTTAATCCTGATTTTGATAATATGGGTGGTTATATGCGCTTACAAGGAACAGACATGATTTTGTCTAAATACGGCGCCAAATACAAAGAGATGGGTGTAGGTTCTGAAGGTTGGTCGATGGGCTATCCGGATGATGCATTATTCAACCGAAGTTTTGAAGTGATGGATTCTTTACATGAATCGCCCTATTTAAATATCTATCATACAGGCACAACGCATATGCCTTATTTGTTTGAGCAAAAGCCACGTTACGAAAAATTGTTTGATAAAAAAATGTTGGGAATTCCTAATACATCAACGGTAAAGAAAACACTCAAAGAAAGCAAAGAGGTATTGGTTACTTATATGTTTGCCGATGATTGCTTCAGAGATTTTTTTGCCAAATATGCCAAGCGCCCAGAATATTCGAACACCATATTTTTTATTACTGGAGACCATCATATTGGATCCTTTCCTTCCACTTGTGGAATAGATGATTACCATGTTCCATTAATTGTTTATTCGCCCATGTTAAAAGCACCGAAGAAATTTTATTCGGTCAACTCACACAATAATTTGGCGCCAACCATTTCTTCGTTGGTATTAAATAATTATCCTGCTTTACAAAACAAACCCAAAGAAGTGAACTGGCTTGGCGATGTATTAGATACTTGTGTACGTTTTAGAAATACACATGCTATGCCGTTTATGGAGTGGAGTAGAGAAATGACAGATTATATTTATAAAGGATATTATCTTTCGGGAGACGAGTTGTATCGGTTAACACCCAATTTGCTAGAAGAGCATGTAGAGAACGATTCCGTTAAACAATACATGAAACAATTGCTCAATAATTTTAAGTTGATCAATTCTTATGTATGCGACAACAATAAAATTTTTCCGGCAAATAAAGTATTGCCAACAGGAACCAAAGAATTGTTGTTAGATTATTCAAATCCTACTACACAAAAAATATTCACGCAAAGTTCCGACACAACTATTTTACCAGAAATTAAAATACCCATCGGCGAAAAATATATTTATGTAGAAGTTTCTGCAGAAATTAATTTACAAACCCCAGGCTTAGAAGACCAACCTTCATTTAGGTTATCTATTATTGATACCACACACAAAGGGCGTAATTTTTTATTCTATACGCACCATAATATTGTGCAAATGACCAAAGGAGATTATGTAGAAAAGAAATGGAACACCACTACTACCAATGATTTATTTACAATAGAGGAGTACAAAAATTACCGCAATAAATTATTTGATTTATCTTTCTACACACAGGTATTACCCATGAACTTATTAATGCGAAATTTAAAAGTCAAAATATTTGGCGTTAAATAGCCAAATATTTTGAACTAAATTTTATCCTTCGAATGTGCTGTAGAAATAAGGTGTTTTCGCTTCAAATTCAGCGCTACAAGTATCCACCATTTTATAAACGCGTGTAATACCTAAGGCTTTCCTCTTTTCATATACCTCGTCTTCTGTGCAAGTATTGTTCATGATTTTAACAATCTGCAAATCACTAAAACCATTCTTTTTGGCTTCTTTAAGTAACTCAGTAGGAATAGTGTCTAAAGAATATTTTGCAATTTCTTTTTCAATTTCACAGATTTGTTGAATTTGGTATAAGAACCAACGATCAATACCAGTGGCTTGTGCAATAGATTTAATAGTAGACCCTTGCATTAAAGCATCTTTGATTCTAAAAATACGATCCCATTTTGGCGTTTTAATGTATTCTACAATCTCTTCGCTCTTCATTAAACTTTTTCCATAATAGCCCAAACCAATCGCTTCATTTTCTAAACTTTGACAAGCTTTTTGAATGGCCTCGGTAAAACTTCTTCCAATGGCCATTACTTCTCCCACACTTTTCATTTGTAAACCTAAAGTATCATTGGCTCCTTTGAATTTATCGAAATTCCAACGAGGAACTTTTACAATCACATAATCCAAAGCAGGTTCAAAATAAGCCGATGTTGTTTTAGTAATTTGATTCTTTAATTCATCGAGCGAATAACCAATAGCTAGTTTCGCAGCAATTTTTGCAATTGGATAACCTGTTGCTTTTGAAGCCAAGGCCGATGAACGACTTACGCGTGGATTAATTTCTACCGCAATCAATTCTTCGGTTGCTGGGTTGAGCGCAAACTGCACATTACATCCACCAGTAAAATTACCAAGTGAACGCATCATTAAAGTGGCTTTGTTGCGCATATCTTGGTATGCTGTGTCACTTAATGTCATTGCTGGTGCAACAGTAATACTATCGCCTGTGTGAACGCCCATTGGGTCTAAATTTTCAACAGTACAGATAATAACTACATTATCATTGATATCTCTTAATAATTCTAATTCGTACTCTTTCCATCCCAAAACAGCTTTTTCTACCAATACTTCGTGAATGGGAGAAGCTTTAAGTCCTCTTTCTAGTGCGCCATCCAAATCGTCTTTGGTGTGTACAAATCCGCCTCCGCTACCACCAAGGGTAAAAGATGGACGAATTACTAGAGGAAATCCTATTTCTTGGGCAAATTCTTTTCCTTCTAAAAAACTATTGGCTACACGGCTAGGTGCAACTGCAATTCCAATACGAACCATCAACTGGCGGAACTTTTCACGGTCTTCGGCAGTGTCAATGGCAGCGATATCCACACCAATCAACTTAACCCCGTATTTTTCCCAAACCCCTAATTCGTCGGCTTCTTTACATAGATTTAATGCCGTTTGTCCGCCCATTGTAGGCAAAACGGAATCTATCTCGTTCTCTTCTAAAATTTTTTCTATACTTTCAACGGTCAAAGGGAGTAGGTAAACCTTGTCGGCCATCATTGGATCGGTCATAATGGTGGCAGGGTTACTGTTAATAAGGATCACTTCGATCCCCTCTTCACGCAAGCTACGAGCGGCTTGTGTGCCTGAATAGTCGAATTCACAGGCTTGGCCTATAATAATAGGTCCTGAACCAATGATTAAAACCGATTTGATGGAGTTGTCTCTAGGCATAGTTGCAAAAAAATAAATTGTGCAAATGTAAGGTCAGGAAGCCAAAAAAGGCATTAAATTTTTAAATGGTTTTGGAAAAATACCAACAAAACCAATTTTTTAGGGTTATTATTGATTGATTGAACACATAAATAAAACAAAATGGCAGTATTAAAAGAAGGTAGCAAGGCACCCCTTTTTAAAGCGGTGGATCAAAATGGCAAGGCAATTTCATTGACTGATTACAAAGGACAAAAGTTAATTCTATATTTTTATCCAAAAGACGATACGCCAGGATGTACCGCTCAAGCTTGTAATTTAAGAGATAATTATTCTGCTTTATTAAAAAAAGGATACCAAGTAGTGGGCGTAAGTACGGATAGTGTTGCGAGCCATAAAAAATTCGAAGAAAAATTTACCCTTCCTTTCCCGTTAATTTCAGACGAAGACAAGAAAATTGTAGATAAATACAATTTATGGGGCGAAAAAAAGATTATGGGCCATACTTATATGGGAACTACCCGTACTACTTTTTTAATTGACGAAACTGGTAAGATTGTAAAGATTATTGTAAAACCAGATACAAAAAATCATACCGAAGAAATACTAGCTGCTTGGGCGGAAGGTTAATAGGTAATTGAATAATAATATCTTCTCTATACAATTAGAGAGGATATTATTATTTAAACAATTGGTAAACAATAAAACTCATTAGATAGGCAAGACCTGTCATGTAAGAGAATTGAAATACCGGCCATTTCCAAGATTTGGTTTCTCTTTTTACTACAGCAAGTGTACTCATACACTGCATGGCCAATACATAAAATATCATCAACGAAAATGCGGCAGGCAAACTATATACTTTTGTTCCGTCTGCATGTGTTGCTGATTGGAGTTTCTGCCTAAGCGAATTGTTGTCGTTTTCTTCAACACTATATAAGGTGGCCATTGTACCTACAAAAACTTCTCTTGCAGCAATGGAAGTAATTAATGCAATGCCAATTTTCCAATCGTAGCCTAGTGGTTTAATTACGGGTTCAATAGTTTGGCCCAATAATCCAGCATAAGAATTTTGTAATTTTTCGGAAGAGAGGCGCTTTGCTAAAACTGCTTTTTGCGCTGGTAACACTTGTGCTAAAGCTGCATATTTTCTTTCTACATTTTCCATCCGGTTGCCTGGTCCGTGCGAACATAAAAACCATAATAGGATGCTAATAATCATGATTATTTTTCCTGCATCTGTTACAAATATTTTGGCTTTTTCAACCATTGTAATGCCCACATTTTTCCATCTTGGCGCACGATAAATAGGCAATTCTAAAATGAAAAAACTTTTTTCTTTTATTTGAATTACCCATTTCATTACATAGCTAACAATCAATGCCATCAATACTCCTAGCACATATAGGCCCATCATTACCAAACCTTGTAAACTTAAAAATCCAAAATAATATTTATCATCTACCACTAAAGAAATGAGAATGGTGTATACTGGCAATCGAGCACTACAACTCATTAATGGGGTTACCAAAATAGTTAAGAGTCGTTCTTTTTTGTTTTCAATATTGCGCGCACTCATAATGGCAGGAACTGCACAAGCAAATCCACTAATCATAGGCATTACGCTTTTTCCATTCAAGCCAACTTTACGCATGAGTCGGTCGCTTAAAAAACTAATGCGTGCCATATAACCTGTATCTTCTAAAATGGTAATGATTCCAAATAAAATCATTATTTGAGGAATGAAAACAAATATGCCACTCATGCCCGCCACAATTCCATTCACTAGTAAGTCAGAAAACCAACTTGCTGCAAGGTTGTGGTTTAGCCAAAAAGCTATTTGCTTAAACACTAATTCAATTCCATCCATTGGAAATTTGGCCAACCAAAAAACACTTTGAAATAATAAAAACAACACCGCAAATAAAATAAGATAACCCCAAGTGCGATGTAGTAAAATATCGTCTAATTTATCGGAAAATAATTTTTGTTCTAATGGATCGGGCTCTACCACATTCTTTTGCATGATTTGTTTTATGCGCGCATAGCGTTGCATAATTTCATCGGCCTGTGTTTTGGTAGGATTGAATTGATTATCTAATTCAATCTGCTCAATATCTTTTTGTGTTTGTTCGTTTAATGGAAAGTTTTCGTGGTTTATTAAGTAGTGAACTGCAGCATAGTCACTAAGTGTAGGAAAAATATTTTGAACTTGCTCAATTGCTCTTGGAGCCATTTTATGGTTGTCAATAAAATCGGCATTTGTTTTATTTGCAGGAATTTTTGCATACTGAGCCAATACTTTTTTTAGCTCAACCAAGCCCTTGTTTTTTCGAGGATTAACCAATACAACTGGAACACCTAATTCTGCTTCTAATCCACTGACATCAATGCCAACTCCTTTTTTTGTTGCCAAATCATTCATGGTTAAGGCAACCACTACTGGTATTTTTAAATCGATGATTTGGCTACAAAAAAGTAAATTTCGTTTTAGATTGCTTGCATCAGCCACCAATAAAACCAAATCGGCTTTGGTGTCTGCATCTGCATTCATTAAAACTTTATAAGCCACCCACTCGTCTGCTCGTCTTGGGTATAAACTATAAGTACCTGGCAGATCAATTAATATGGTTTTTCTATTATCCTCTAAATCTAATACCCCAGTTTTTTTATCAACCGTAACCCCTGGAAAATTGCCTACTTTTTGGTTCAAACCCGTTAAGGCGTTGAATAATGAGGTTTTCCCGCTATTCGGGTTACCCACCAAGGCAATATGTAAAATAGGTTTACTCAAAAATAAAATTGAATGGTAAAAGTACGTTCATTAAAAGGCTATTAGTTACGAGATTGGGAACGGATTCTCAGGCTCATTTTTTTATTTTACAATTATTTATGATGCAATCGTTTGATTCGCGTTCACTCGCTTATTTTTGTATTCATAAAATTGTTACAAATGCAAAAATTACTATGGATTGTTTTGTTGTTCTCTAGTTTTGCAACAGCGCAAAGTAAACGTAAATTAAGAATAGCAGCAGAGAAAGCAAGCACTGAACTAGTAAATCACTTAACAGCGCATGTACAATACTTAGCAGATGACAAGTTAGAAGGCCGCCGAACTGGTACCCCAGGAGAGCAATTGGCTTTACAATATATTATTGCACAATACAAAGAAATGGGCCTTGAACCAAGGGGTCAAAATGGCTTTTTGCAAACCTTTGAAATTAATGAAGGAAAACAATTTTCACCTGCTACCATTCTAAGAATTAATGGCAGTTTTTTAAAACTTACAGAAGAGTATTTTCCACTTGCATTTAGTGCAGAAAAAACGGTGAAAGGAAATCCTGCAATGGCCCTAAATGAAAAAGGACAACCATGGTTTAAAGACCTAAAAGAGTGGTTAGATGAAAACAAGAACAATACTCATTTTGATATTGAAGAAACAATAAAAAAAGAAGCAATAACAATTGCAGAAAAAGGAGCAACTGCATTGTTCCTATACAATAGCAGTAATAGTACCGACAACATTCAGTTTAATAAAAACGACAAGTCTACTGCTGCATCTATACCCATCATTTATATTACAAAAGACGGGTATCAGCATTATTTTTCAGACCAAGCCAAGAGTTTAAAAACGGCTATTACTGTAGCATTCAATGAGCGCAAACGCAATGCTACCAATATTATTGGCTATATCGATAATCATGCAGCAACTACTGTTATTCTTGGTGCACACTACGATCACCTTGGTTATGGCGAAGACAAAAATGCTTTAGATACGGGTCATGTAATTCACAATGGCGCAGATGATAATGCAAGTGGAACTGCTGCATTAATTGAATTAACGCGTAAATTAAAAAACGCGTCACCAAAAAATAATAACTATTTAATTCTCCATTTTTCTGCAGAAGAATTAGGCACATTGGGTAGCAAGTATTGGATTGAAAATCCTACAACCAACATTACTCCTAACTATATGATTAATATGGATATGGTGGGCAGATACGATACTTCACACAAATTGACGATTGGTGGATATGGCACATCGCCGGTTTGGGGCAGTTATTTTTCAAGTGCTAAACCAGCTTCTTTATTAATTAAGTTTGATAGTTCAGGAACTGGCCCTAGTGACCATGCTATTTTTTATAGAAAAGATATTCCGGTATTGTTTTATTTTACTGGTAGCCACCAAGACTATCATAAATCAACTGATGATTGGGATAAAATTAATTACCAAGGCGAAAAAGATATTGTTAATAGTATCTACCAATTAATTGAAGCGGTTGATAATAAAGGCAAGTTAGTATTTACCAAAACTAGAGATCAAGAACAAGGCCGCAGTACAAAGTTTAAAGTGAGTTTGGGTGTGATTCCAGATTATGGTTATAGTGGAACAGGCATGCGTATTGATGGCGTTAGTCCTGGAAAACTAGCAGAAAAAATTGGCTTACAAGCAGGTGATATTTTATTGCAATTGGGTGAATTTAAATTTGTAGATGTAATGAGTTATATGCAGGCTTTGGGTAAATTTAACAAAGACGATAAAACCAAATTAACAATTAAAAGAGGTTCAGAAGAAAAAATAATAAACATTCAATTTTAAGAAAAAAAACATGTCTAAACTCCGTTTAAATGTAGACGAACTGAATGAAGACTTCTTCGAAGATACGCGCCTATTGGGCATTACAGCGCCTTTAAAAAGTTATCAGTTTTGTTGGCATTTAAACAATTTATTGGGCTATGAATTTCGATTGAATCCAGAAATTGAAGTGCATTTGCGAAAAAAAGAACGCAGCTATTTTTTTTCGGTATACCAATCTTCTGAACCAAATAGTTTTTTACAACACTATGTTTACCACAACCAATTTGATGGAGAATACCTTTTGCCAGAATTTAGGCATATGGATTTTTTGTGGTTAATGAAAGGCGATTTGGTAGACGATGATAAATGTAATTGGATCCGACAAACCATCAATAATATTGCAGGAGTTCAACTAGTAGTAGAACTTACCAACGAGCAAATCAAGAACAAAGGAAATATGGTTTTTTAATTACTAGATTACCTGAATGATTTTTTCTTGGGCTGCTACCATTTTGCCAATGGGTTTTGCATAAGCACTTAGTCCAAACCTTTCAAATACACTAATTACTTCTGCCACTGCATCTGCAGAAACCGAAATTAATAATCCACCATTGGTTTGAGGATCGGGCAATAAATGTGTTGCTTCAATTTCATCAATTCCTTCGGCTAATGAAATTTTGTGTTGATAACTATTCCAGTTTCTATGGGTAGCATCGGGCCCAATTTTTTGTTGTTGGTAAACCTTAGCAGACTCCAACATTGGTATTGCTGCATAATTTAATTCGGCACTCAATCCACTGCCCTCGGCCATTTCAACCAAATGACCAATCAATCCAAATCCTGTAACATCGGTCATTGCATGAACACCTGAAATTTTTCCAAGTGCTTCGCCTGCTTTATTTAGGGTAGTTAATTGTGCAATTAATTGGCTTAAATGCGCTGCAGAAATTTTTTCTCGTTTTTGAGCCGTTGCCAAAATACCAACACCAATTGGTTTTGTAAGAAATAATAGATCGTTCTCTTTGGCGGTATTGTTTCTTTTTAGGTTTACAATATCTACTAACCCGCTTACCGCTAATCCAAAAATGGGTTCAGGGCTATCAATACTATGTCCGCCAGCTAAAGGAATTCCGGCTTCTAAGCAAATAGCCCTTGCGCCTTCAAGTACTTGTTGGGCCAATTCTGCCGGAAGTTTATTTACGGGCCATCCTAAAATAGCAATCGCCAAAATGGGTTTTCCGCCCATGGCATACACGTCGCTGATAGCATTGGCAGAAGCAATTTTACCAAAAGTGTTTGCGTCATCTACAATGGGCATGAAAAAATCGGTGGTACTAATTAAAGCAGTTCCGTTTTGCAAATCATAAGCCGCTGCGTCATCATTACTAGCATTGCCTACCAATAATTGCTTGTTTTCGGGTGCTAAAAAGCTACTTTGTAAAATAGTACTTAAAACGGAGGGGGCTATTTTACAACCACATCCACCACCATGCGAAAACTGCGTTAATCGAATTGCTTCCATTGTTAAAATTTATTCAGCGCAAAATACGTTCAAACTAATCGATAAATACTTAAAATCATATCACCCACACAATTTCTCCAAACCTAAAACTGTCTTGTAATCCGCCTGTTAAAAGCAGTTCTCCTTTTGCGTTCACGGCCTCAACCCTTGCTTGAAATTGAATATTGTCTTTTTTAAATCGCACCAATTCATTTTTTTTGAACAAATGCTTGTTATAATCTAGTAATTGAGCGGCTTGACCACCAGCTTTTAGGGTTTGAAACCTGTTTTCCATACAAACACATAAGTCCTTAGCCATTGCTACAGGATTGAAATCTTGTCCAGTAATTTGTTTTAGAGAAACAGGGTTTTTAATGCTAGCATCAAATATTGTTTGATTGATATTGATGCCAATTCCAATAATTGCATACTGCCAATTCTTGCTCTGGATATGGTTTTCAATTAAAATCCCTGCTGCCTTTCTGTCACGCCAGTATAAATCATTTGGCCATTTTATGGAGGTTTCTTCGCCCGCATAGGCACTAAAAAAATCAAAACAAGCCAGAGCCGTCATTGCGCTCAATGAAAATTGTTGGCTAAGGGGCAGAAAACTAGGGTCAATTACAATAGAAATTAGCAAATTCATACCAGGTTCAGCGGTCCATTCCTTTTCTCTTTGCCCTTTTCCTGCAAATTGGTGGTGGGCAAAGAATACGGCTCCATGAGCAGCCAAATTAGCCTGAACCTTGTCAATGGCATAGATGTTGGTGCTATCGACGTCAGGTAATTCGAAAAATGGAGCTCCAATAGGAGTTTTAGCATTTGTTGGTAACAAAGAATTACTATTTTTACAAAGTTAGCACCAATGGTCATCAACCAAGTTAAGAATTGCAAGTATTTGTAATTTGATTTGGAGAGGCAGGGGTTCTAAATAATCACTTTTAAACGACTTAATTTATTGGCAACGCTTTCTCTATCAAATAGCCGCTCAAAGACTACTAGTTCTAGGTTGAACCGTAATTCTAAAATTTTCAAAACAATTATCAAAGCCATTCAAGAAAAGAAAGGGGAAAATATTGTTAGCCTCGATTTGCGTAAAATCACAGAAGCATCAGCAGACTTTTTTATTGTTTGCCAAGCAAGTTCTACAACGCAGGTAAAAGCTATTAGTGATAATGTTGAATTTAGGGTGCAAGAAGTTTGCGCCGAAATTCCTTACAAACACGAAGGTAGAATCACGGGCCAATGGGCTTTGATTGATTATGTAAATGTAGTGGTACATATTATGCAGCCAGATGCCAGAAAGTTTTATCAACTAGAAGAAAACTGGAGTGATGCCGATTCACAAATGCACGACGAAATAGCAAGCAAGTAAGTATTCAGTAATTTTATTAGACAGAATTATTATTTATATATAGCGGAAAATAGATATGTCACAAGAAAATAAAACACCAAAATTCAACATTCAGAACGATAAAGGCGATGCACCACGCAAAGGCCCAAAATTCAATATTTACTGGCTCTATGCAGTGATTGCTATTGTATTGTTGTCTACTCAATTCTGGAAATTAGCGCCAGATTTATACAAGTCAACCGAGCAAGAATTCAAGCAAAAAATGTTGATTGTAGGCGATGTTGAAAGACTAGACCTAATCACCAATAAAAACGTAGTTCGCGTTTATATAAAGCCCGATAGTGTTTCTAAAGAATTTTATGTTCAAAAATTCTCTAAAGCTTTAACCAAAGAAAAAGCCAAAGGTGTTCCTCTTTTTGAGTTTAAAGTAACAGATTGGAAAAGTTTTAATGATGGATTAAAGGAATTTTATAAAGCCAATAATATGGCTGAAGTTCCTGAAAATATTTTTGAAGAAGGAGAGTGGTTCGGACCCATTGCTAATACTATTTTAACACTGTTAATTATAGTTGCTGCTTGGATGTTGATGATGCGTAAGATGGGCGGTGGCGGTGCCGGCGGTAGCGGTGGTCCAGGCGGAATTTTTAATATTGGAAAATCAAAAGCAACCTTGTTTGATAAAGGTGCTAAAGTAAATATCACATTCTCTGATGTTGCTGGGCTCGATGAAGCAAAAGTAGAGGTCATGGAAATTGTAGACTTCTTAAAAAATCCTAAAAAGTATACTTCCTTGGGAGGTAAAATTCCTAAAGGTGCTTTATTGATAGGACCTCCAGGTACCGGTAAAACATTATTAGCCAAAGCCATGGCTGGAGAAGCGCAAGTGCCTTTCTTTAGTTTGAGCGGAAGTGATTTTGTTGAAATGTTTGTGGGTGTTGGAGCCAGTCGTGTACGTGATTTATTTAAACAAGCACGTGAAAAAGCACCTTGTATTATTTTTATAGATGAAATTGATGCTATTGGTCGTGCACGTGGAAGAAATGCCATGATGAGCAATGACGAAAGAGAAAATACATTAAATCAGTTGTTAGTAGAAATGGATGGTTTTGGTGGAGACACCGGCATTATTATTTTAGCTGCTACCAATAGACCAGATGTATTGGATACGGCATTGTTACGTCCAGGTCGTTTTGATCGTCAAATTTCTATTGACCGTCCAGACGTTGTAGGAAGAGAAGCCATTTTTAAAGTGCATTTAGGAGCCATTAAAATTTCTGAAACACTTGATATACACAAGCTAGCAGAACAAACACCAGGTTTTGCTGGCGCAGATATTGCCAATGTTTGTAATGAAGCAGCATTGATTGCAGCAAGAAAAGATAAGCTTGCAGTTGATATGAGTGATTTCCAAGATGCCATTGACCGCGTAATTGGAGGATTAGAAAAGAAAAACAAAATCATTTCTCCAGAAGAAAAAGAAGTGATTGCTTATCACGAAGCAGGACATGCTATTTGTGGTTGGTTTTTAGAACACGCATATCCTTTATTAAAAGTAACGATTGTTCCAAGAGGCACAGCTGCACTGGGTTACGCGCAGTACACACCTAAAGAACAATACCTTTATACAACCGAGCAGTTAATCGACCAATTGTGTATGACACTTGGCGGACGTGCTGCTGAAGAAATTTTCTTCAATAAAATTTCAACAGGTGCGGCTAACGATTTACAACAAATTACCAAAATGGCTTACTCAATGGTAACCACCTATGGTATGAATGATAAAATTGGAAATATTAGTTTCTATGATCCTTCACAAGAAAATACTTTTACCAAACCTTTTAGCGAAGAAACGGGTAAAATGATTGACGATGAAGTTAGAAAACTAGTAAGTGAAGCCTATCAAAGAACGCTTGCTTTATTGCGCGAAAAAAGCCCTGAGGTAGAAAAGTTAGCCAAGGAATTACTAGACAAAGAAGTCTTACACAAATCAGACGTTGAAGAGTTGATTGGTAAAAGACCTTTTGAAGAAAAGAAAATATTAGAAGTAGTTATTCCGCCGGTACCAACTGAATTACCAATTATTCCAATTGTAGGTACAGAAACCGACGAACAAAATACTACCATCAGCTAATGCTATTTGTTTTATGGCAACTACAGCAAGAGAAAATATATTAGGGAAAATAAAACAGGCACTGAAAAAATCAGTGCCTGTTCCCTTTCCTGCAAGTGAAGGAAACACCAGTGTTTTTCAACCTTCTGTGCAAGAACTTGAAATAGAGTTTGCAGAGAATTTTTCAAAATTGCAGGGTAGATTTTCTTATTGCTCCAATGAAGCTGAATTAGCTGTGCAACTACAAACGCTAGTTGCTCAGCGTAAATGGGAAAACATTTATTGTGTAGAACCCGAGTTAAAAACAACCCTTTCGAACAATGGTTTTGAAAACCATACAGCTACTGCACTAGCTAGTTGCGATGCCTCTATTACTTATTGCGAACAATTAGTAGCTAGAACAGGTAGTTTATTACTTAGTAGCGGCCAAGCAAGTGGAAGAACGGTTAGCGTATATGCTCCAGTTCATATTTGTATTGCCTACACCGATCAATTGGTATATGATATTGCAGATGGCATTGATTCGTTGATAGATAAATATCGATTGAATTTACCTTCATTAATTAGTTTGGCTTCTGGCCCAAGCAGAACTGCTGATATAGAAAAAACATTAGTTGTGGGAGTACACGGACCCAAAGAAGTGTTTTGTTTTTTATTGGACAGACAAGAAGCAACTGTTTAATTTATTAGTATGCAGCAACTCCCCCCAAATAAAAAAATATATTTCTTATCTGATTTTCATTTGGGTGCTCCTGACTATGCCAAAAGTTTGGTGCGTGAAAAAAAAGTAGTTGCTTTTTTAGAAAGTATTCAACACGATGCGACAGAAATATTTATTGTAGGTGATATTTTTGACTTTTGGTTTGAGTATAAAACAACCGTTCCAAAAGGGTATACGCGCTTATTAGGAAAGTTAGCTGAACTAACCGATAGCGGAATTCTGGTGCATGTTTTTGTAGGGAATCACGATATGTGGATGAAAGATTATTTTCAACAAGAACTAAATATCCCAGTATATTATCAACCCAAAATATTTGCTTGGAATGAGCATCGGTTTTTTATTGCTCATGGAGATGGTTTAGGACCAGGTGATCATGGATATAAATTTCTGAAAAAAATATTCACTAATTCAATTTGCAAGTGGTTGTTTGAATGGCTGCACCCTAACTGGGGCATAGGTTTGGCAAATTATTTCAGTAAAAAGAGCAGACAAAAAACAGGAACTGCAGATGATATATTTTTAGGCGAAGACAAAGAATGGCTAATTATCTTTTCAAAAGAATATGTACAAGAATTACCCATTCAATATTTTGTATTTGGTCACCGACATTATCCAATTGATATCAAGATAAGCGAAACGAGTAGGTACATTAATTTAGGCGATTGGATTCAACATTTTACCTATGCAAGTTTCGATGGGTCAACCATGCAATTGCATCAATGGGCAACAGGTAATTGAGACTTCAATTCTAATAAAAAAGATTTGAACTTAGTTAAGGATTGAATTAATTGAGATTGAATATCTGCCTGCGTTTTATTATTCTTTATATATTTTTTAGCACCCTCAATAGAAAATTTTCTTTGGCGCAGTAGAAAATAAATCAGTTGTAAATTTTTAATATCCTCCACTCTAAATAAGCGATCACCTTTTCTTGTTTTTCGAGGTTGTAATACATCAAATTCATTTTCCCAGTAACGGAGTAAAGAAGTGTTTACTTTAAACCAACCCGCCACCTCACTAATACTGTAATATAATTTTTGCTTAAGGATTGATTCATCTGGCACGTCAATAAGGTCTACTTCGTTGTCCATTTCTTTAAACGATTTTCTACCTCTCTTGCCAGGTACTAAAGATTTGCTAGCAGTTGCTATTGCCACCGATTGTTTTTCAACAGCGGGTAGTTTTTCTGGAACTGGCGTTTGTTTGATACGAATGCCAATGGTTTCATCTGCAAATACAACTTCAGCAGGTTTTGCTGCAATCGGTTCTTTGATTGCGGGCTTTTCTGCTTTTTCCTTTTTAGGTTTGGGCGCAGCCGTTTCAACTGGAAAACCAAATAAATCTAATTGTTGCAATTCCGCCATAGTATAAAAGTAACACAAGTAGCTAGCTTATCTACCAGGCAAAGGGTGTTGGTGGAAAAGATGTCTTTTACTGGGGGAAACATACGAGTAGTATTCAACTGAAAATACTTTCTAAACATCCGAATTTAATATTTACAAGTTAATTTTGCTCCATGCAAATAGCGGTAAATGCCATATTTCTTCAAAAAACCTCCTTAGAAGGCTATGGCTGGTTTGTGCAAGAGGTATTTAAAAGATTGGTAAACCAGCATCCAGAACACGAATTCATTTTTGTATTTGACAGGCCTTACGACGCGTCATTTGTATTTGCTAAAAACGTAACCCCAGTTGTGGTAAAGCCTGCAGCACGCCATATATTTAGTTTTAAATACTGGTATGATGTAAAAGCGCCAATGGCACTCAAAAAATTTAAGCCAGCGATTTGGGTACAACCTTATGGCTTTTGCAGTTTAACAACTAAAATTCCACAATTATTGGTGGTGCATGACTTGGCTTTTTTACACTATCCAAAATTCATTTCATGGCACCAGCGTTGGTATTACCAGCGATTTACCCCCAAATTTTTGCAAAAAGCCAAAAAAATTCTAACAGTTTCGGAGTTTTCTAAGCAAGATATACTGTTGCATTATCCTGTTGCAGTAAATAAAGTATCTGTGGTGCATGGCGCTGCCAGAGAAGGTTTTGACCCACTAGACTGGGGCAGTAAAGATGCCACTAAAGCTAGTTATGCCGATGGCAGAGAGTATTTTTTATTTGTAGGAGGGGTCCATCCACGAAAAAACTTAATGAATTTACTCAAAGCATTTTCATTATTTAAAAAATGGCAACACAGTAATATGAAATTACTAGTGGTAGGACGTTTGGCTTGGCAGTATGGTGATATAGTAGAGAAATTAAAAACCTATAAATACCGCGAAGACGTAGTAATGTTAAACTATGTTTCAGAACAGACCTTAACGCAGCTCACCGCATCGGCGTATGCCCTTGTATATCCTTCTTTCTTTGAAGGATTTGGTTTGCCCATTTTAGAAGCCATGCAATCTGGAGTTCCAGTAATTACAAGCAATACAAGTAGTATGCCTGAAATAGCCGGAGAAGCAGCCCTGTTTGCAAGTCCGGATGATCCGGATGCCATTGCAAAGCAGTTACTTTTAATTTATAAAGACGAGTCTGCAAGAGAAAAATTGATTGAAGCAGGAAAACTAAGGGCGGACAGCTTTAGTTGGGATGACACCGCCAATAAATTTTGGGAAGCCATCTTGAAAACTGCAGAACAATAATCTTGCTCAGATAAATCGTACTTTTACAGCGCTAATTTTTTAATCAATAAACAGTATGAACAAATCAACCATTTCAATAGATATTCATTTAGATGAAAACAAAGTTCCAGAACAAATAAATTGGACGGCCACCGATAGTACCGCAGATATGATGCAAGCGGCCAAAGCCATGATGGTTGCTTTTTGGGATGCCAAAGATAAATCTGCTTTACGCATTGATTTATGGACAAAAGACCTGATGGTAGATGAAATGGCCGATTTTTATTACCAAACTTTTATGGGAATGGCCGACACTTTTTTACGTGCTACACAGCAAACAGTATTGGTGGATGAAATGAAAGCATATGCAAAGGATTTTTACAACAAGTTCAGAGAAATACAATTAAAAGAAAACAAATAATACCAACGCTATGAGTTTAGAAATACAAGTAATGTCTGAAATGAAAGATGCTATGAAAGCTAAGGATGAAGCGCTTTTGCGTGGACTTCGTGCTATCAAAGCCGAAATCATTAAAGCCAAAACCGAGCCTGGAGCAAATGGTGAAATTTCGGCCGATACAGAAATAAAATTGTTACAAAAACTAGTAAAGTCTAGAAAGGATTCTTTGGAAATATATCAAAAACAAAATCGTCCAGACTTAGCAGTTAAAGAGTCGGAAGAAATTGCGGTAATTGAAAAGTTTTTACCAGCCCAAATGTCGGCAGAAGAATTAACCGAAGTAATTACAAGTATCATTGCGGCAGTTGGTGCAACAGGTCCTCAAGATATGGGTAAAGTAATGGGTGTTGCAAGCAAGCAATTAGCAGGTAAGGCAGAAGGCAAACTAATTTCTGCAACGGTGAAAACCTTGTTGGGTTAGAATAGTATAAATTGAAAACATTAAAATGCTGATAGACATTGTTTTTTTGGTGTTAATGGTACTTGCCATCATTAAAGGATTTCGCAAAGGCTTAATTGTTGCAGCGTTTTCTTTTGTGGGTATTGTTATAGGATTAGCCGCAGCAATGAAACTGTCTGCATGGGTAGCTACTGCACTAAAATCACATACAAGCATTGGGGCAGGATGGTTACCTTTTTTGGCTTTTATATTGATTTTGGTAGTTGTTTGGGCCTTGGTTAGAGCAGGTGCGGCTTTAATAGAAGCAAGTGTTGAAATGGCTTTTTTAGGATGGCTGAATACACTTGGAGGAATTTTAATGTACGCATCGCTTTATGCAATTGTATTTAGCATTTTGTTGTTTTATGCAGACAAATTGCATTTATTAACAGTTGCTGCGATAAATACTTCTAAAACCTATACCTATTTAGCGCCTATTGGGCCTAAAACAATGGATATTTTTTCTAAATTACTACCTATTTTTAAGGGAATGTTTGATGAGTTAACAGGATTCTTTGGGTCGGTAGTAAAATAAAATCAAACAGTTCTTTTTTTGATAACAACCAATAATCAGCCGCTTTACTTTAAAATCAGTATTTTGCAGTAATCAGGGAATTAATTGGGTTGATATTTAACCAATCGTTTTTTGATTTTGAATTAACAGGCGTGTTTGCATAAGAAAAAGAACCATGGAGTACGAAATAAAACAACAAGAAAAATTCAAATACATTGAAGAGGGCGAAGGCGAACCGCTTTTGCTTTTGCATGGTCTATTTGGCGCATTGAGTAATTTTGCAGATTTAGTAGAACATTTTAGAGGATCTTATAAAGTAATTGTTCCATTGTTGCCATTGTTTGATTTAGATATCTTTCATACAACAGTAGGCGGATTAGAAAAGCATGTACAGAAATTTATTGAATTGCGTGGTTATACTGGCATTCATTTATTGGGGAATTCTTTAGGTGGTCATGTTGCACTAGTTCATGTGCTAAAACATCCCGAAAAAATCAAGTCATTAATATTAACTGGAAGCAGTGGATTGTTTGAAAATGGCATGGGAGATACTTATCCTAAAAGAGGCGATTACGAATATATCAAAACAAAAACACAAGTTACTTTTTACGATCCAGCAACGGCTACTAAGGAATTAGTGGATGAAGTGTTTGAGATTACCAATAATCGCATTAAAGTAATTAAAATTATTTCACTTGCAAAAAGTGCAATTCGCAATAATTTAGGAGAAGAAGTAAATAAAATAACACAACCTACTTTATTAATTTGGGGCAATAACGATATTATTACGCCTCCTTTTGTAGGACAAGAATTTAACAAATTAATTCCTAATAGCGAACTGCATTTTATTGATAAATGTGGTCATGCACCTATGATGGAAGTGCCACAGGAATTTAATAATATTCTAGAAAAATTCTTGCATAAACTGAACGCACCTGTTGCTTAAATAGATTACGTTAATGCATTAATTATTCTGAGACCTAATGCTTAAAACATGTTAGCTGCTCAACTACTAAATTCTAGTTTCCCCACAATTCATCTATACGATCGCGTATCGATGGCGCTTCAGTTAATGGAAGAATATGATATACAACATTTAGCTGTTGTAAATGAAGAAAAGTATGTTGGCATTATTGGTAAATCTGACTTGCTGGATGTTTCTGAAACCAATACTATCGCAACTACGCAAGAATTTATAATACCTGTTAGTGTTAAAGGCGAAGAGCATTTTTTGGTAGCATTAAAATTAATGGCAGAAAAGGAATTGTCATTACTAGCTGTTGTTAATGAACAAACAGAACTAATAGGCATTATTGCTATTACCGATTTAATGCAACAACTTTCTCGTTTTTTAGGCACTGAAGAAAAAGGCGGTTTGATTGTATTAGAAATTGCTCGACGTAATTTTTCGTTTGGAGAAATTTGCAGACTTGTTGAAACCAATGATGCCTTAATTACCCAGTGCAATACAATGACTGAGCCTGATACAGGCTTAATTATTGTAACACTTAAATTAAATAAAATAGAAATCTCTGCTATTGTTGCAACTTTTCAACGCTATGATTATACTGTTCGTTACTATTTTGGACAGGAGTCTTACGATAATGAATTAAAAGACAATTACCAGCATTTGCTTGCCTATTTAAATGTATAAATCTCCATTTTATTTAATCGTTTTTAACTAAAATTTGCTAATGAGGTCATTGCCTTTTTTGTTATGCTGTTTTGTGTTAGCTGTGCAATTAAATGCACAGTCCAATATAGAACAACAAGGGCAAACAGTTTGGAATGATTTTATTAAAACAGGCAAAAAAGCAAAATTTTTATATGTAGAAAATATTCGTATTTCTGGCAATAAAAAAACAAAAGAACAAATCGTACTTCGTGAGTTGTCTTTTATTAAAGACGGCTTGATTCCAAAAAAAGATTTGGCCATTCAACTCAAACAATCGCGCGAACAATTAATGAATACAACACTCTTTGTAGACGTGCAAATTATTCCTATTGCTACAGATAGTACCGTTAGTATTCAAATTGTTTTAAAGGAACGCTGGTATTTATTTCCATTGCCCTATTTTAGATTAATTGACCGAAATTTTAACCAGTGGTGGGTGCAACAACAACGAAGTTTAGATAGGGTAAATTATGGCATAAAATTTATTCAAAACAATACTACTGGGCACAACGATAACTTAGATATCTGGCTTATTTCAGGTTATACCCAACAAGTAACACTTCGCTATGATGTTCCTTTATTTGGAAAAAAATTAAACCAAGGTTTTAATATAGGGTTAAGCCATGGAAGCCAAAAAGAAATTAATATTTCAACTGCCAATGACAAACAACAGTTTTTTAAATTCGATCAGTCATTTATAAAAAAGCAAACAAAACTAGATTTCACTTATTCTTACAGGCCAGGATTAAAAAAATGGCATTCACTGCGTATATCGTACAACAACGAATCAATTGCAGATACGGTTTTTAAAATGAATCCAACATATTTTAGTAATAACACAACGCAATTCAAGTATATCGATTTCAATTATCGGTTTAAATATTATAATGCCGATGCCAATGCTTATCCTACCAATGGTTTTTTGTTTGAAGGAAACGTCTATAAAAGAGGTCTTACACAATCTGCCAGTTTATGGATGTTACATTCAAGGGCTATCTATGCCGTACCGATTGCAAAAAAAGCATTCTTGCATTTTGAAGGATTAGCACAATTGAAATTTCCTAGTAATAATGCTTTTAGCGACCAACGTTTGTTTGGCTATGGCCATTTTCAAATGCGTGGTTTGGAGTACAATGTGATTGATGGTATGAATGGAGCCATGTTAAAATCTAGCATCCACCAACATTTGGTAAAATTTGAAATTAAAAATCCTTTTCCTAGCAAAACGCACGATCGAATTCCATTTAGAATTTATTTAAAAACCTATACCGATTTGGGCTATGCTTCTATAGCTAATCCAGTTCCTACAAATACCCTTAATAATCGCTTATTAAAGACCTGGGGCTTTGGTATTGATATTGTTTCTATCTATGATTTTGTGTTTAAAATTGAATACAGCTATAACCAACTTAATAATCATGGCTTATATTTACAAAGTAGAAATGATTTCTAATACTACTGTTTTACCAATACGCATTCAATGAAACTAGCTATTTATAGTCGTGGACTAGATTTTGAACAAGAAAATCCCATTCAGATATTGCTGGTGGAACTAATGCGTTACGACTCATGCATACTTATTTACAAACCGTTATTAGAACAGTTTTCATTTCCGCAAGCAATTCTTGAAAAATTAATTCCTTTTTCTTGTTCCGATGAATTGAGTACCGATATAGACATGTTAATTAGTTTGGGGGGAGATGGAACCATGCTCGACGCGGTTACTCTAGTGAAACAAAAAAATATTCCCATTTTAGGCATCAATTTTGGACGTCTAGGCTTTTTGGCAAGTATTAGTAAAGATGAATTATCCTTAGCGGTTGATGCATTAATTAATCGTACGTTCCATATTGAAAAAAGAACTTTAATTCATTTAGATTCAAACGAGCCTTTATTTGGAGATACACCTTTTGGCTTAAATGAGTTTGCCATACATAAGCGCGATATTTCACCAATGGTTAAAATTCATACCTATTTAAATGGTGAATTTTTAAATTCTTATTGGGCGGATGGGTTAATTGTTTCAACGCCTACTGGCTCTACAGGATATAATATGAGTTGTAATGGCCCGATTGTATTTCCAGATTCGTCTAGTTTTGTAATTACCCCGGTTGCGCCACATAATTTAAATGTTCGACCAATTGTGGTGCCAGATAATAATGTCATTTCATTTGAAATTGAAAGCAGGTCCGACCAATTCATTTGTGCACTAGATGCCCGCCGAGAAATTGTTAACAAAAGCATTCAGTTGGCGGTAAGAAAAGAAGCATTTTATGTTAATCTAGCGCGTTTAAATGAAAATAATTTTCTTTCTACACTAAGAACCAAGCTTACTTGGGGACTAGATAAAAGAAATTAACTTTTATATTAGATTTTTTTGATGCTATTTTACAAAAGCATTTATCCCTAATAACATGTTTAAGAAAATTTTCAGCATCATTTTATTCTCCATTTGTTCGGCGGTTGCCTATGCGCAGAGCATGGAAACATATGTGCACCAAGCTGAATATGGTTTTTCGGTTGGGCTTGGCCATTATTTTGGCGATTTGAATACTAGCATGCAAATCAATCGACCCAAGTTTTCGGGCGGGATTTTTTTTAGAAAACAACTCTCTAATTATATTGGCTTAAAAGTGGCGGCTAATTATGCTTTATTGGGCTATTCCGATGCTTATAGCCATAATGCCGCCGAAAACCTGCGCAATTTAAGTTTCAATACCAATGTTTGGGAAATGAGTGTGTCGGGTGATTTTAACTTTTTTAAATTCATTCCAGGGTTTGAAGAGTATAGTTATACGCCCTATATCAGCTTAGGAGTTGGGGTGTTTTCTTTTGACCCTTATGCTTATATGGCGGGTGAAAGATATTTACTCCGTCCATTAGGAACCGAAGGGCAAGGAAGTAGTTTGTATCCAGAAAAGCAGCCCTACAATCCAATAGCCATGAGTATTCCAGTAGGTTTGGGTGTTAAATATAGTTTAAGTGAAAAAGTGAATGTATTTGGCGAAATATCTTATCGTTTTACCAATACCGATTATTTAGATGATGTGAGTGGTTCTTATGCGCCAGATGCTTTTCCTGCTTTACCAGATGGATCGCCATCACCAAGTTTTTTATTACAAGATCGAAGCTATGAACTAGGCAATTCCATTGGAATCAAGGACCGTCAGCGTGGAAATAGTTTACAAAAAGATGCTTTTGTAACGGTGCATGTGGGTATGTCTTTTAATATTCAATCGTACCGTTGCCCTGCAGTTGGTCGTAGATTTTAAGAAATAAGCCAATTTCGCAACATTCTACCCGTTTTTCTTCGAATTAAATCTTTACAAGCCCGTTGATTTTATTAATTTTGCAGCCTAATTGTAGGGAATACTATGCAGGAAGACCTCATTGGTAAAATCAATAAAGCGCGAATGCCTCGGCATATAGCCATCATTATGGATGGTAATGGACGTTGGGCAGAAGAGCAAGGACAAGACCGTTTATACGGCCATTATCATGGTGTAGAAAGCGTTCGAATCATTGTGGAAGGATGTGCCGAATTGGGTGTTGAATACCTTACTTTATATGCTTTTAGCACCGAAAACTGGGACCGTCCACAAAAAGAAGTGGAAGGCCTAATGTTGCTTTTTGTAGACACAATTCGCAAAGAAGTACCTATATTAAATAAAAATAATATACGTTTACGTGTTATTGGTGATTTAAGTTTATTGCCTAAAGATGCCCACAAAGAATTACAAGAAGCTTTAGAAATGACTAGCCAAAATACAGGATTAAACCTGATTTTAGCATTGAGTTATAGTAGTCGTTGGGAACTTGTAAATGCAGTAAAACATATTGCGTTAGATGTTGAAAAAGGGACCCTGCAAGCTGCAAATGTAAATCAACAGACATTAGAGCAATACCTTGCTACGAGCGAGTTTCCCGATCCTGAATTAATGATTCGTACTAGTGGCGAATACCGAATAAGTAATTTTTTATTGTACCAATTGGCCTATGCCGAATTGTATTTTACTAATACCCGTTGGCCAGATTTTCGAAAAGAAAACTTAGTAGAAGCGATCCTTGATTTTCAGGGAAGAAACCGAAGATTTGGCAAAACAGATAAACAAATAGAGGAGGAAACAGCTTTGTTGTAACACATTATTTTTAAGAGATTAATAATTAATTGGGTGATTTAACAAACACTTTTAATTATTCCCTTTAATTTGCCCCACTTAAAACCAAGAACAAGCGCTGAAAGCAAGATGGGCTTTACTTTCAGACTGGAATACCAAATACCGAACCGGATGCAGAAATTGTACAAATATTTAGTGCTGATTTTAATTACTTTGTTAGTGGGCTTTTCTGCTCAGTCTCAGGTTTCAAGAATGTCAAAACAAGCACAAGACACTTCTATCACTTCAATTGAAGTAGACTTACTCAATATTTTTAATCAAAAAGCCTCCAAGAATTACAAAGTAGCTAGTGTGAAAGTGGTGGGCAATCGTTTTTTTGATGAAAATTTGTTGATTTCCATTGCAAATATTAATGTGGGTGACGAAATTAAAATTCCAGGTGGCGACAATTTTGCAAAAGCCATTACCAAACTTTGGGGTCAAAATTATTTTAGCAATGTGCAGGTAAGCCTGACCAAACTTGAAGGAAAAAATATTAGTGTTGAAATTGAAGTAACCGAAAGACCACGTTTGTCTAAATTTTATTTTAAAGACGTTCGTAAATCGGAAACCGACGACTTGTCGAGCAAAACAGGCTTGGTTCCTAACAGGGTAGTTACTGAGAACATGAAAATCACTGCAGTTGAAGCCATTAAAAAATATTATGCAGAAAAAGGCTTTCGCGATGCAAAAGTAAAAATTAGTGAGAAAAAAGATACCACACTAGATAACACATTGTCTTTGACGTTTACAGTGGACAAAGGCACAAAAATTCATATCAACAATATCAATTTTGGTGGAAATACTGTAGACGCTGGAAAATTAAAACACCAATTAAAGGATACCAAAGAGAAGTCTCGCTTCACCTTATATCCAACCTTCGATAAAGGAATGATTGTAGAAACCAAGCGTTATACTTTTGACGATTACTTAAAAGAAAAAGGATATCTAACTTTTAGCCGTACTAAAAAAGTGTTGGATCCTTATGTTCGTATTAAACTCTCCTCTGCAAAATTCGACGAGAAAAAATTCACAGCAGACAAAGACAATATTCTTGATTACTATAATACACTAGGCTTCCGTGATGCACAGATTCAAAAGGATACAGTGTACCATACCATAAAAGGAGATTTGAATATTGATATTAAAATTTCTGAAGGCCACCGTTACTATTTTGGTAATATTGGTTGGAGAGGCAATACTAAATTCCCGGATTCTGTTTTAACACAAATTCTGGGCATTCGCAAAGGAGATATTTATAATATGGATATCTTAAATAAAAAGCTTGGTAAAAATGCATCTCCAGAAGGCGGCGACATTAGTGGCTTATACCAAGATGATGGGTATTTATTTTTCCGTACAGATCCTGTAGAAACAGCGGTGTACAATGATACCATTGATTTTGAAATTCGTATAGTGGAAGGTCCTCAAGCGACCATTAAAAATATACGTATTGCAGGTAACGACCGAACTAAAGAATATGTCATCAGAAGAGAATTAAGAACCATACCGGGAGAAAAATTCAGCCGTTCAGATTTGGTTCGTTCTAATAGAGAGATTGCTCAGTTAAATTATTTCAACCAAGAAAAAATTAAAATCGACCCACAACCAAATCCGGATGATGGTACCGTAGATATTAATTATAGTGTAGAAGAAAAATCTAGTGATCAACTTGAATTGAGCGCAGGATGGGGTGGTATTATTGGATTGACAGGAACACTAGGCGTTTCGTTCAATAACTTCTCTATTAGAAATATTTTGAAAAAATCTGCTTGGGATCCTTTACCAATGGGCGATGGACAAAAATTAAGTTTACGTGTTCAAAGTAATGGTAAGGCATTCCGTTCTTATAATTTCTCTTTCACCGAGCCTTGGTTTGGTGGTAAAAAAAGAAATGCACTTTCATTTAGTATCTACAATACCAAATACGGGCAAACATACAATCCACTTACAGGAATGTACGACCCTAACTATGCCGACAATAGTTCTATTACAACCACTGGCGCCACTGTTGCTTTGGCAAAACAATTAAAATGGCCAGACGATTATTTCTCATTAACTAGTGCAATTAGCTTTACTAGGTATAAATTAAATAATTACGCCATTGACCCAATGAATCTACCAGGATTTACAACGGGTTATGCGCACAATTTAAACTTGAAATTTACGCTACAAAGGTCTTCTGTTGATCAGCCATTATTCCCTCGGTCTGGATCAACCTTTATGGCGAGTTTACAAGTAACACCACCTTATACTTTATTGAGCAATAAAATTGCTACCTCTGCCAATCCTTACGAGTGGATTGAATACCATAAATGGCGCTTTAACGGTGAGTGGTTCATTCCATTGGGCAAACCAACTGGCGAAGAACACAAGCAGTTTGTAGTTCGTACTTCTGTTAAGTTAGGCTATTTGGGCAGGTATAACCAAGACCTTCAAATTTCACCGTTTGAAAGATTTCAAGTGGGAGATGCAGGTTTGAGTAACCAGTTTGCCTTATTAGGATACGATATTATTGCTCAAAGAGGGTATCCTGTTTACAGCAATTCAGATCCAAAAATTAACCCTGACCAACAGTCTACCAGACAATATTTTACCATCTTCAATAAATATACTGCTGAGTTAAGGTATCCTTTAAGTTTAAATCCTAGTAGTACAATTTATGCCTTAGGTTTCTTTGAAGCAGCCAATGGTTGGTATTCTATGAAAGATTACAATCCGTTCCAATTACGTCGTTCGGTAGGTATTGGTATGCGCTTCTTTTTACCTATGTTTGGTTTGTTAGGATTTGATTATGGTATTGGTTTAGATCGTTTCACACCAAATGGTACTTTAAAAGACGCGGCTAAATTTACATTTATGCTTGGCTTTGAACCTGAATAACCTACTTTTTATCAACTTAGTATTATGAAATATAGTTTAATTCTTTGCTTGTTTCTAGGTTTTGCTGGTCTTGTATCTGCACAACAACGCTATGCCGTGATAGATACCAAGTATATTTTAGATAAAATTCCAGAATACAAAGACGCCGATAAAAAATTACAAGCTGTTAGTTTGCAATGGCAGAAAGAGATTGACGACAAACAAGCTGCGCTTGATAAAATGTACAAGAATTACGAAGCAGAGCAGTTTATGTTAACCGATGAATTGAAAAAGAAACGTGAAGAAGAGCTTTTTGTGAAGGAAAAAGAAATCAGGGACTTGCAAAAAAGACGTTTTGGCTACGAAGGCGACCTTTTTAAAGAACGCCAACGTTTGGTAAAACCTATTCAAGACAAGGTGTACAACGCCATTCAAAAAATAGCAGTTGCCAAAGCTTTTGACTTTGTACTAGATAAAAGTGAAGGAATTACCATTATATTTGCCGACCCTAAACTCGATAAAAGCGACGACGTTTTAAAAGAGTTAGGGATAAAATTTTAAACAACTATCAATTATAAATTCACAAAAATGAAGAAAGTATTATTTGTGTGTGTGGCTGTTGTAGCAAGCCTATTGTTCACTAATCACACCAACGCTCAAACCAAAATAGGCACTTTTGACGAAGAAAGCGTTTTGGGTTTAATGCCGGATATTGACAAGGTTTCCGCAGCTTTACAGAGTTATGCAAAAGACTCTTTACAAGTAGATTACGAATACAGTGTACTTGAGTTCAATCGCAGAGATAGCATCTACAGAAAAGATTCTGCTACCATGCCAGCAAGAGCTAGAGAGCAAGCTACCAAAGAATTGAACCAATTAAAATACAAATTGGTGAATTGGCAACAATTTCAACAAGAATCAGTTCGTAATAAACAAGAAGAATTGTTGGTTCCTTACAAGCAAAAAATCTATGCTTCATTAGAAAAAATCATTCGTGAGCAAAAATATACCCATGTTTTTCGTAACGATGCATTGTTAAAATCTCCAATTGGCGATAACCTTTCTATTAAAGTTGCGCAAGATTTGAAATTGAACTTGCCTAAAGAAGTAATTGACGAACTTAAGAACCAAGGTGTTCCTGTTCCAGCAGCTGCAGCGCCAACAAAGCCTGCTGCTAAAACAAAATAGTAGTAGTTTATTGTTACATGTTTGGGCAACCAATCATTAGCAATAAATTCAAGCTTATATTTTATAGAAATAGGCTGTCTCAAATGAGGCAGCCTATTTTTTTGTGAAAATGGGTTCTGTTGATTTTATTTGATAGATTGATTTTTAAATTCGCCTTTCGGTTATTGGCATCGTTTTTTCTAATTGATTATGTAAGCGTTCTTCGCTTAATTTTGTAGCATGAACCTCAAAAAGCCCATTGGTGTATTTGATAGCGGTTATGGCGGATTAACGGTACTAAAAGAAATGGTACAAGTATTGCCACAATACGATTACCTCTATTTAGGAGATAATGCACGCGCACCATATGGCCCTCGTTCTTTTGATACGGTTTATCAATATACTTTAGAAGCGGTTAATTGGTTTTTTGATCAAGGTTGTGAGTTGGTTATTCTTGCCTGCAATACTGCCTCTGCAAAAGCATTGCGCACCATCCAACAAAAAGACTTACCAAAACTTGCTACTGGCAAAAGGGTATTGGGCGTAATAAGGCCCACAACAGAAATTATAGGCAACTATTCCAAAACAGGAAGTATAGGTATTTTAGGTACCAATGGAACCGTGTTGAGCAATAGTTATCCGATTGAAATTGAAAAATTTTTTCCGGCTATACAGGTTTTTCAAGAAGCCTGCCCTATGTGGGTTCCTTTAATTGAAAATGGCGAGTTTAACCAAGTAGGCGCCGACTATTTTGTACAAAAAAACTTGCAACAATTATTGGCCCAATCTCCCGAAATTGATACAGTTTTATTGGCCTGTACGCATTATCCGCTTTTGTTAAAAAAGATCCAGCAATTTGCGCCATCAAATATTCAGTTTGTTTCACAAGGTGAAATTGTTGCCAAGAGTTTGGCCAATTATTTAGAAAGACACACAAATATTGCCAATAAATGCAGCCAAACTGGCGAAATTCAATTTTTTACAACAGATGATTCGGCCGATTTTGACAAACACGCGGCATTGTTTTTTGGCGCCCCAGTTTGTTCTCAACATGTTGATTTACAGTAATTAACATTTTTCATTTAGCTAAAATAAATGCTAAAATCATTCTTTTCTTTGTATAGAAACTGAATGGCAGAAAGGTTTCTGAGTTTTTTTCGCTGCTTTTTTTGCTATTCCTTTGCCTTTTCGTGTACAACCATTACCTTTGCCGTCCTTTCACAAGCAGCAGTATGGTGACTGCAGGCATGAAATGTAACAATATTACCGGGTTAGTAAAAAAACGATATCATGAAACGTACATTCCAACCACACAAACGTCGTCGTAAAACCGTTCACGGTTTTCGTAAACGTATGGAGTCTGCTAATGGCCGCAAAGTATTAAGCAGCCGTAGAGCGAAAGGTCGCAAGAAACTAAGTGTTTCTAGCGAAAAAGGATTAAAATAATACCTCGGCCTAGCCGTAAAAATATTTAGCCTCATCTTTTGATGGGGCTTTTTTAGTTTTGTAATTATGCGCAACCAACCATTTTCATATTCGCACCACGAAAAGCTAAAAAGCCGTAAGCTTTTGAATGGCATTTTTGCGAAAGGAAAATCTATTAGTTGTTATCCTATTAAATTAATTTATCAAAGTGTTGAACTACCATTGGAGGTTTCAATGCAAGTTGGTGTTGGAGTGAGCTCAAGGCATTTTAAAAAAGCAGTTGACAGAAATAGAATTAAACGTTTATTGCGCGAATCTTATCGCACACAAAAACAATTATTACATTTTACTGAAACAACGCCTAAGCAAAAACTACTCTTTTTTTTATACGTAGGAAAAGAGTTGCCAGATGCCGCACTTATTCAAACAAAAATGGCTGCAGCATTACAAAAGATTAGCGAAACGTTTCAATAAAAACAACTCGATGAATCATTCAATTATTAAAGCGGGAGTTGACATTTTAAAAGCCATTGTAATCGCTCCTTTTATTTTACTAATCAGAATCTACCAATACATTATTTCTCCTGTAATGGGTCCTAAATGTAGGTTTACGCCTACTTGTTCGCAATACACGGCAACTGCCTTACAAAAGCACGGTTTAATAAAAGGCGGTTGGCTTTCTATTAAAAGAATTAGTAAATGCAGGCCAGGTGGTTCGCATGGATACGATCCGGTGCCTTAGTTTATTTAGTGGTAGGCTTGGTTAACGCTTCTAATTTTGCAATGGTTTCGCGTACTTCTTTCACACTAAAAAATCTATAAATTTCTGGTTCTTTTCCTTCAACTTTTTCGGCTGAAAGCATTTGGTGGTAAGGACTTACCACAGTAGACTCTAAATTATCTGATATTTTAACTACTTGGTTGGGAAGGATAAAAAAGTTTCTATTGGCAGCACTTGCATTTTTGCCAATAATTAATTGTTGCAAAGAATCAATCTTGTGTTTTAAATCTTCTTGCGTTACTAAATTATGGGCATCGCTTTGAGTGGTATATTTTTGGTAACTACCAACTATGGTATCATTCTTTACGTTTAAAATATAGAGGCCATTGTCCTTTAAGGAAATTTGCGCTTCGCCTGCAGGTGCAATTAATTTTAAATCTACTACTGCATCACTAAAACTAATTGTTTTTTGTTCATGACCTGTACCGTCTTTAGCAGTAATGGTTTTTGCAGCTTCGTTAAAAGTAGCAGTGCCTTTACTCATTACAACAATTCGTTTGCTAGTTCCGCCGCAAGCAGTAAACAAAGTAAGCATCAATAAAGCAACAAGTGTCTTTTGCATAATAGTTGGTTTAAAAAATAATCCCGAGCAATTTTTTTACTCGGGATTAAAACTAAATTATTTTATTGAAAACTAAACAGCTGCTGCAAAACGCTCGGCAACTTTGCTCCAATTTACTACATGCCAGAAAGCCGCAAGATAGTCTGCACGACGATTTTGGTATTTTAAATAGTAAGCATGTTCCCAAACATCGGCACCCAAAATTGGATGACCTTTTGTTTCTGCAATATCCATTAAAGGATTGTCTTGATTAGGTGTTGAACTAACTTCTAGTTTGCCATCTTTTACAATCAACCAAGCCCAACCGCTTCCAAAACGAGTCATACCTGCTGTTGCAAATTTTTCTTTGAATGCATCAAATGAACCAAAAGCTGCATTGATGGCATCAGCCAAAGCACCTGTTGGATTTCCGCCAGCATTAGGAGCTAAACTTTCCCAAAAGAAAGTATGGTTCCAATGACCACCGCCATTGTTACGAACAGCAGGGCTTATGCTTCCAGCAATAGCTACTATTTCTGCCAAAGACTTGCCTTCGTTTGGTGTACCAGCAATTGCTTTGTTTAAATTGTCTACATAAGCTTGGTGGTGCTTACCATGGTGAATTTGCATGGTAGTTGTATCAATATGGGGTTCTAAAGCCTCATGTGCATAAGGTAAAGCTGCAAGTGTAAATGACATAAAAACTATTTTTAATTATTAAGAAAGCAAATTTACTTGGTAATTATGGATTTAAGTATCAATGTAGATTAATTGTTTCTGAACTCGAAAACATTTCAACCCTATCGCTTATTCCTAAAAAAACTTTGAATTAAAAAAGCACAGTCTGCTTCTAAAATACCAAATTCTACAATGGTTTTGGGATGAAAAGGGCCTGCTTCTTTGGTATGAAAGCGGTAGCCGTTTTTTGCATCGGAAGCGCCATATACAACACGCCCTATTTTACTCCAATAAAGTGCACCAGCACACATTAAACAAGGCTCAAGTGTTACATACAAGCTTGCTTCTGGCAAATATTTGGCGCCCATAAAATTAAAAGCTGCAGTAAGTGCTAATATTTCTGCATGTGCTGTTGCATCGTTTAATAATTCAACTTGGTTGTGCCCTCGTGCAATGATTTTATTGTTCATAACCACTACGGCACCCACTGGAACTTCGTCTGCATCAAATGCTTTCTGTGCCTCATTAAGGGCCTGCTGCATAAAATATTCATCATTGTACTCTTGCATAGCGGCAAGTTAAATAAAATAAAGAATGAAATAGTAGTTTAAGAAGCGAGTAGCATTACCTAAAAAAAAACTGCCTCATTAATAAAATGCGCTACAATCGTATCTATCACTAAACAGTGCAGATCAATAATAGAACTTTTATTAATGAGACAATCTCTCTATTGTTGGAAGCTTACTTACAATTTTTTTATCAAGATGTTTTTAAACCATACATCGTTGCCATGGTCTTGTAAACAAATATTGCCGCTAAAAATTCTACCAAAATCTGGCATCTTTTTAAACTTGCTTTTTGAAATCATATCTTTCCAATTGTCATCGCCATAATTGGTTGTTACAACTGAAGTGCCATTTAAAATAATTTCCATTTTGCCTTTATTGCAAATTATTTCGCAAGTATTCCATTCGCCAACAGGTTTTACAGCACCTTCTTTTCCTTCTACTAAATCGTACAAGTTTCCAGCTCTGTGTTTAATGATTTTTCCATCACTGTGTCCGTCGTTATCAAGTACTTGAACTTCAGGTCCTGTATGAAAAGCGTGCTCGTATTTTACTGCATCGTCTTGTACCCAAAAAATAATACCACTATTTCCTTTTGGTGAAATTTTCCAATCAACTTTTAAATCAAAATCTCCAAAAATGGCATCAGATAATATATCGCCATCTCCTTGTGCTTTCATTTCTTTCTTTGCAGCTGCGTCTAAGAACAAAGCGCCATCTTGCACTTTCCAGTATTCTCCAACTGTTGTTTTACCAAACGTGTGCCAACCTTTGGTGGTTTTTCCATCAAACAAAGAAATCCAACCTTTTGGTTTTGCAGTTTCTTTTTTTACATTCTTATCAGGACTTCCTACCAAAAGGGTAGCTGATAGTAAACAGGAATACAGTAATGTTTGCATCGTTTTTATTTGTTGAGTAAGAAAATATATTTAACCATTTGTTTAGCGTCTTCTAAAGATAATTGTGGGTGCGGGGTCATAGGTACCGGGCTCCATACTCCACCGCCGCCTTTTAATACTTTACCTGCTAGCATTTCAATATTCGCTTCGGTATGTTCGTATTTTGCAGACACATCTTTATATGCAGGCCCAATTAATTTTGCATCGGTTTTATGACAAGTTAAACAGTCTGATTTTGCAATTAATGCCAATCCTTTTTGGTAATCGGGGTTAGCGCTCAAGTCTGCAACTGGTGCAGGTGCTGGACTTACTGATGCTGCTTCTTTTTTTTCATTACTGTTGTTGCTACTACATGCGCCAATCAATACTACTAGAGCGATGGCTAAAAGATACTTTTTCAATTCAGATAGATTTTATATTAAAAAAAATAAAGTTATTAATGAATTCCCAAAATGCTACGATTAAATTCTTCATTTGATCCAGTACTTGCAAAATCATCAAATGCTTTTTCAGTTACACGTATAATATGGTTTTTAATAAATGGTGCACCTTCTGCTGCACCAGCTTCTGGATGCTTGATGGCACATTCCCATTCCATTACAGCCCATCCCTTATAATTGTAGCCAGCCAATTTGCTAAAGATAGATTTGAAATCAACTTGACCATCTCCTAATGAACGGAAACGTCCTGCACGATTAATCCAACTTTGATACCCGCCGTACACACCTTGTTTGCCCGTTGGATTAAACTCAGCATCTTTTACATGAAACATTTTAATTCGCTCATGATAAAAATCTATGTATGACAAATAATCTAAACACTGTAAAACAAAATGCGATGGATCGTATAATAAATTAGCTCGAGGATGGTTGTTTACTTTTTCTAAAAATAGTTCGTAACTAACGCCATCGTGCAAATCTTCGCCAGGATGAATTTCATAACAAAGGTCTACGCCGTTTTCGTCAAAAGTATTTAAAATGGGTAACCATCTTTTGGCTAATTCGGTGAATCCTGTTTCTACTAAACCTGCGGGTCTTTGTGGCCAAGGATAAACCGTATGCCAAAGTAATGCGCCGCTGAAAGTAGCGTGTGCATTGAGTCCTAGGTTTTTTGAGGCTAGTGCTGCATAGTTTAATTGTTGCACCGCCCATGCAGTTCTTGCAGTAGGATTGTTTCTAACTTCTTCGGGTGCAAATCCATCAAACAAGGCATCGTATGCTGGATTTACTGCTACAAGTTGTCCTTGCAAGTGCGTTGACAATTCTGTAATTTCCATGCCAGCAGCTTGTACGATACCTTTAATTTCATCGGCATAAGTTTTGCTTTCTGCTGCTTTTTTTAGGTCGATGCAACGAGGGTCCCAGCTAGGAATTTGAACACCTTCAAAACCCAAACTTTTTGCCCATGCACAAATGGTATCTAAAGAATTAAATGGTGCGGTATCGCCCATAAATTGCGCTAAAAAAATAGCAGGCCCTTTTATGTTTGTCATAGAATTTATTTAAAAGAAATTGTTTGTAAAAATTATAATTGGTAAGCTGTCCATTTAATATCCGATTGAGCCGATGCTACAACATTGTCTATAAATGCCATGCCTCTTACGCCATCGGCAACATTAGGAAAATCCAATGCTTCTGGTGTTGGTGTAGTGCCGTCGATTTTTGCAGATAATGTTTGGGCAAAATTATGGTAGATATTTGCGAAGGCTTCTATATAACCTTCTGGATGTCCTCCGGGTGTTCTACTGTTTTTAATAGCATAACTACTTAAGCGGTCGCCATAGTTTCCTCCGGCACGTAAAATTTGAGTAGGAGCATCTAGCCATTTAACTAATAATGTATTGGGTTCGTGTTGTGCCCATTCTATACCGCCTTTTTCGCCGTAGACCCTAATTTTTAATGCATTCTCTTCTCCTGCAGCCACTTGCGATGCCATTAAAACACCTGCTGCACCGTTGTTGAACTTTAATAAAACGCCACCATCGTCGTCTAATAATCTGCCAGGTACCATAATATTTAAATCGGCACACAAATGGGTAATTTCCAAACCTGTAATATATTCTGCAAGGTGTGCTGCGTGTGTGCCAATATCACCCATACAACCGCATTTACCACTTTTTGTAGGATCTGTTCTCCAAGCTGCTTGTGCATTGCCTTCTTTTTCAGATAAGTTGCTTAGCCATCCTTGCGGATACTCTACCCATACTTTTCTAATTTTTCCGAATACGCCATCAGAAACCATTGCACGTGCTTGTTTTACCAAAGGGTATCCAGCATAAGTATGTGTTAAGCAAAGAAGCAAACCTGTTTCTTCTACTTTCTTTTGTAATTGTTTGGCTTCGTCTAAAGTAAAAGTCATGGGTTTTTCTATTACCACATGAAAGCCATGGTCTAATGCCATCATTGCAGGAGCAAAGTGGGCAAAATTTGGGGTAACAATGGTTACAAAATCAATGCGCTCATTGGCAGGTAATGCGGCTTCTTTGGTAATCATTTCTTCGTAATTCAAATAAGTTCTATCTGCAGGAAGAAACAACATTTTTCCAGAAGCAATGGCATTTTCGGGATTGGTACTGAGTGCGCCTGCAGATACTTCTATCAATCCATCCATATTAGCAGCAAATCGGTGAATGGCTCCAATAAAGGCATCTTTGCCTCCACCAATCATTCCCATTCTTAGTTTTCTATTCATCTCTATTTACTTTATTATTTTAGTAAAATTTATTCATTATTTTAGGTGTCATAAAGACGCCATTGTTATTCTGGTATAAAGCTGACGAAAAAAAAATAATTATCAGCGAATTTTTATCAACGAAGTTTTAAAAATAAAAAATTACATTTAACTTCTAAATTTTTCTTTTAAACTCTAACGACATGCAAACAAACCCACAACGTAGCCAATTATTTGTTGCCAGCTGCCTGGCACTTTTAGTTACCTCTTTATCTTTTGGAATTAGAGCCGGCATTTTAGGCAGGCTAGGTGTTGAGTTTCAACTCAGTGCTGGTCAATTAGGCACTATTGCCGCTACTGCATTTTGGGGTTTCCCTTTGGCAGTAATTATTGGCGGAATGGTTGTTGATATTATTGGAATGAAAAAATTATTGCTTGTTGCTTTTTCTTTTCATTTGATAGGAATTGTATTAACCATTTTTGCAGGTGGATATTGGAGCTTATTTATTTCAACGCTTTGTGTTGGAATTGCCAATGGTACTGTTGAAGCTGCTTGTAATCCTTTAGTAGCTACCATTTATTCCGACAATAAAACAACCAAACTGAACCATTTTCATTTATGGTTTCCGGGTGGAATTGTAATAGGAACTTTATTGGTTTTCTTTTTAGACAAAATTGGTGTTGGCTGGCAGATTCAGGTTGCCTTAATGATTATTCCAACTATTATATATGGCTATTTGTTTAGCAAACTAAGTTTCCCTGTTACAGAAAGGGTTGCTAGTGGTGTTTCTACTTCAGAAATGTATAAAGCAGTTTTGAATCCTTTGTTTTTATTTATGATTATATTAATGTTTGGTACAGCAATTACAGAACTGTTTACTGGCCAATGGATTGATGTATTGTTAAAAAATGTTTCGGATAATGCCATTTTATTATTAACCATTGAAACGGGTGTAATGGTTCTAGGACGTGCATTTGCTGAGCCAGTGGTTCATAAATTTTCGCCTCAAGGAGTTTTGGTTATTTCTGCTATACTTGCTGCAGTAGGTTTATACTTATTAGGACACACTAGCGGAAATATGTTATTTGTTGGCGCTATTATTTTTGGAATGGGTGTATGTTATTTCTGGCCAACCATGTTAGGATTTGTTGCCGAAAATTTACCAAAAACGGGTGCTGTTGGTTTGAACTTTATGGGCGGCGCTGGTATGTTTGCTGTATCGGTTTATACGATGTTTATGGGCGGATATTACGATGAGTTGGTGAATGCAAAATTGAAACTCCCAGAAGTGGCAAACGATTTGAATTTAGCAAAAAAAGCAGCTGGTCCAGAAATTATCAATGTAACCTTAATCATTCCAATGGTATTGGCTGTTGCGTTTATTGGTTTATTTTTCTACATGCGTAGCAAAAAATCTAACAGTGCGCAAGCGGCATAATTGAATATTCATTTCTTATAATTTAATTAAAATGTCAAACAAACCAAGCAGAAGAACTGCTATTAAAAATATTTTTACAGGCTCTGCGGCATTAGCTGCTGGCGCAAGTTTATCCTCTTTTTCTAGTGATATGAAACCAAGTAATCCGCCATTAAAAGGAAATATTAATCATTCTGCTTGCCGTTGGTGCTACAGCGATATTCCTTTAGAACAACTTTGTGCTGCTGGTAAAGAAATTGGGTTGGTAGGAATAGATTTGGTGGGTCCTAAAGATTGGCCAACACTAAAAAATTATAACCTAATTTCTACGATGTGTAATGGCGCTGAAATTAGCCTTGCCAAAGGATGGAACGACAAACAGTACCACGCCAAACTAATAAGTAATTACACAGAACATATTGATCTTGTTGCAAAAGCAGGCTATACCAATTTATTTTGTGCAAGTGGCAATAGAAATGGAATGGACGACGAAACTGGTTTGCAAAATTGTGCTGAAGGTTTAAAGCAAATTATGGCACAAGCCGAAAAAAATGGCGTAATCATTGTAATGGAATTACTCAACAGTAAAGTCAACCACAAAGATTATATGTGCGACCGTTCTGCATGGGGTGTGGAACTTTGTAAAAGAATAGGCTCTCCTAATTTTAAATTGTTGTACGATATCTATCACATGCAAATTGATGAGGGAGATGTAATAAGCACTATTCGCTCTTACAATTCTTATTTTGGTCATTACCATACTGGTGGTGTACCTGGTAGAAATGAAATTGACGAAACACAAGAACTATATTATCCTGCAATAATGAAAGCAATTCATGCCACAGGTTATAAAGGCTATGTAGCACAGGAATTCATTCCTAAGGCAGTTGATAAAATAGATTCATTGCGCAAGGCAGTTCAAATTTGTGACATTTAATAAATAAAACTCTATCAATAATGGCTGAACAAACATATGATGCAATTGTAGTCGGTTCTGGTATCAGCGGTGGCTGGGCTGCAAAAGAATTAACCGAAAAAGGATTAAAAGTATTGTTACTTGAAAGAGGACGCAATATTGAACACATTAAAGACTACGTATCTGCCAATAAAGAAGCTTGGGACTTTCCACACCGTGGTAAAAGAACCCAACAAATGATTAAGGATTATCCGAATTTAAAACGAGACTATCCTTTAAATGAAATGAACCTCGACTTTTGGTGTAAGGATACCGAACATCCATATACAGAAGTAAAACCATTTTATTGGTTTCGCGGATACCATGTGGGTGGAAAATCATTAACCTGGGGACGTCAAAGTTATCGTTGGAGTGATACTGATTTTGAAGCCAATGCCAAAGATGGTCATGGCGTAGATTGGGCCGTTCGTTACAAAGACATTGCGCCTTGGTACGATCATGTAGAAAAATTTGCAGGTATTAGTGGTAATAAAGATGGCTTGGCTGTTTTACCTGATGGACAATTTTTACCTCCCATGGATATGACTTGCGTGGAGAAAGATGTTGCTGCGAGAATTAAAGCACATTACAAAGGGGAGAGAAGTATGATTATTGGTCGTACAGCTAATTTGACAGTTCCACACGAAGGAAGAACCAATTGCCAGTTTAGAAATAAATGTTGGTTGGGTTGTCCGTTTGGAGGGTACTTCAGTACACAGTCTTCCACACTTCCTGCTGCAGAAAAAACAGGCAATTTAACGCTACGTCCTTTTTCTATTGTTACAAAAGTGTTGTACGATAAAGATAAAAAAAGAGCAACAGGGGTTGAAGTGTTGGATTCTGAAACCAACCAGACCATTGAATACAAATCGAAAATCGTTTTCCTAAATGCAGGTACCTTAAATACTTCATGGATTTTAATGAACTCTGCAACCGATGTTTGGCCTGAAGGTTTGGGTAGCAGCAGCGGAGAGTTAGGACATAATTTAATGGATCACCATTTAGGTAATGGCGCTAGTGGAAAAGTAGATGGCTACGAAGACAAATATTATTTTGGAAGAAGGGCCAATGGTATTTATGTGCCAAGGTATCGTAACTACGGAAATGATAAGCGCGATTATGTTAGAGGATTTGGATTCCAAGGTGGTGGTAGCAGACAAACAGGTGGCCATGCTATTGCCGAATATAGTATAGGTGCAGAATTTAAAGATGCTATGACAGAGCCAGGTGGCTGGACGATGAATCTTGGTGGATTTGGTGAAATGTTGCCTTATCACGAGAATAAAATATCCATCGATAAAAATAAAAAAGACAAATATGGCATGCATGTTTTGTCGATTGACTGCGAATTAAAAGACAATGAATTAAAAATGCGCAAGGATATTGTTGCAGATGCAGTTGAAATGTTAGAAGCGGCTGGTGTAAAAGATATCAAAGCGCGCGAAGGCGATGGTACTCCAGGAAAAGGTATTCACGAAATGGGTACTGCTCGTATGGGTAAAGATGCTAAAACATCGGTAGTGAATAGTCATAACCAAGTTTGGGATGCACCAAATGTGTTTGTTACAGATGGCGCTTTTATGACTTCTGCTTCTTGTGTAAATCCATCTTTAACGTATATGGCATTTACTGCTAGAGCTGCTGCATTTGCAGTGGAAGAATTAAAAAAACAAAACTTATAATTCGTTCAGAAAAGCATTATAAATTATTTTAAAAATAAATTGAATGAACAGAAGAGAAGCCATTTCAAGTGTTGCCTTATTAATGGGCGGAACACTTTTAGGCGCAGAAGCATTTATGTCTGGCTGTAAACTCAGCGATAAAGGATCATCAAGTATCAAGTTTACACTCGACCATATTAATTTTTTAAATGAAATGGCCGAAACTATTCTTCCTGCTACGGCAACTCCTGGTGCAAAGGATGCTAAAGTAGGAGAATTTATGAGTGTGTACGTTACAGACTGCTATGAAAATAAAGACCAAATTATTTTCATGGAGGGGATTAAAAAATTAGACGAGGCAAGTACTAAATTTTCGGGTAAAACTTTTTTAAATAGTACGCCACAACAAAGACACGAAATTTTAGTAGCCCTTGACAAAGAAGCGAAAGCCTATCAAAAAGCAAAAAAAGAAACTGATCCAACGCATTATTTTAAAATGATGAAAGAGTTAACCCTATTGGGCTTTTTCACTTCAGAAATTGGCGCTACCAAAGCTTTGCGTTATGTAGCCGTTCCTGGAAAATACGAAGGCTGTATTCCTTACAACAAAGGAGACAAAGCTTGGGCTACCTAGTTTAAATACTGTTAGAAAACTAATTACTTAAAGAACTTTAAAATTTGTTTGTATGCATAATAATCGTCGTGATTTTTTAAAAATGAGTGCTTTTGCAGCAGCAGGAATGTCTTTGCCTTTTGCAGGAAATAGCCTATTCGCTGCTAATAAATTACCTGCTTTTGGATTGCAATTGTGGACGGTTAAAGAAGATATGTTAGCAGATCCAAAAGGAACGCTTAAAAAAATTGCGTCTTTTGGTTACAAACAAATTGAAAGTTTTGAAGGTGATAAAGGTATTTTTTGGGGAATGGACCACAAAGACTTTAAAAAATACATGGATGATTTGGGTATGACTATTATTTCATCTCATTGTAAAATAGAAGAAAATTTTGAACGCAAAGCAGCTGAAGCCGCAGCCATTGGTATGAAGTATTTGATTTGTCCATACAAAGGTCCGCAGCCAAGTATTGATACATTTAAAAAGTTTGCAGACGAGTTTAATAAATGTGGTAAAATAGCTAAAGCAAATGGTATTCGCTTTGCGTATCACAACCACGATTATTCTTTCAAAGCCATGAATGGCTTAGTTCCACAAGACCTGATGATGGATAATACCGATAAAGACACAGTAGATTTTGAAATGGATATTTATTGGGTGGTTGCAGCTGGTGCAGATCCATTGGCATATTTTAAAAAATATCCTAACCGATTCCGTTTGTGTCATGTTAAAGACCAAGCAATTATTAAAGATGGTCACGAGTCTTGCCATTTAGGTAAAGGCGTAATAGATTTCAAGAAAATATTAAAAGCGGGCACCGATAGCGGATTAAAATACTATGTAGTTGAGCAAGAAGCTTTCACCGGCTCAAATCCAATAGATAGCGCTAAAATTGACGCAACTTATTTGAAGAATTTTAGCATGTAATGCTTTTCAATTAGAGTCCTAATACTTTAAATAGTCCTTCGTATTCTGGATTGTTTGGCTGATTATTTTTTAATACCCTTGCGTATTCCATGGCTTTGCTTGCTTGTTTGTTTTGTACATATACATAGGCAAGTGCGTAATTGATTTTTTCATCGGTAGGATTTATTTTGAATCCTTGTAATAAAACTTCAATGGCTTTTTTTGCTTGACTATTTTGTTGCAATAATAGTCCGTAATTATAATACACACTTGGGTTTAATGATTTGAGTTGGTAGGCTTTATCAAAAGACTCTAATGAATGTTTGTTGTCTTTTAGTTCGCTATACAATAAAGCAATATTATACCAGGCCGTTTCATTTTTTGGATCGGTATGAATGGCCATTTTTAAAATGTCTAGTGCTGCATTGTTTTTTCCTTGGGTACTATAGGCAACAGCCAATTGCAATCGTGCAAGATTGGCTAGACTATCTTTTTGTATGGCTCTTAAATAGAATTTTTCTGCTGCAGGAAAATTCTCGTTTTGTTGGTAAAAATCGCCAATAGCAATATTGCCATGTGCAAAATCTGCTTGATACAATAAACTTTTTTCTTGTTCGCCTTTTGCATTTTGATAGGCGCTTAAATATTGTTCGGGTACGCCATTTTTTCCAAAACTATTTACTAGGGCAGCAGCGGCAATACGCACGGCTCTTACTTTGTCGTTGAGTAAAGCAGCAACCGTATTTTTATCTTGAATTTCATTGCTAAATGCCAATAAACTTCTTAGTGCTTCGTACTTAATTTGGGCGTCATTATTTTTTAAGGCATCGAGTAGGGTATTCAAACTAGTTACTGTGTGAATACTTCCCAAATAATTAATAGCAGTGGCTTTAATAATTTTTGGCACCGAAGTATCGGCCCATAATTTTAATAAATGCGCTTCGCTTTTTTCATTGAGTTGACTACCCGGAATAAGGTCTTCTGCAAAATGGTAAATGCGTTTAGGGCCATACCATTTTACAACAGCGTCTGCAGCCCATTTAGCTGTTTTTTCTTTATGGCAATTGGTACAAGCATTTGGGGTAGCGTATTGCACAGATAAGTCGGGTCGGGGAACGCGAAATGCATGGTCGTATCTAACATCGTTACCCATATAAATTTTACTTGGAGCATGACAGTTTTTGCATTCAGCTCCTGCAGTATTGGTAGTATGAAAATGGTGCGATGGCGAATCATATGTTTTTGCATGACAGCTAATACAAGTTTGATTGCCTGGTAAAATTAATTTTCCAGAATGTGGGTTATGGCAACTACTACATTCCACTCCTCTCGAAAACATTTTACTTTGTAAAAAAGAAGCATAAGTATAGTCTTCGTCATTTACTTGACCATCGGCATGAAACCTTTCTGTATTAGGTATTTGGGGGATATAGTTGTCGAGTAATTCAGCGCTATTTGTTTGATCGGCTGCTATGCCAGTTTGCAAAGAATGGCATGGAGCACAAGTATTAATTTGGTCTAATTGCTTGCTGTTTTTTGCCAATTGCAATAAGGAGTTTTTAATTTTATTTCCTTTTTGATAATCGGCTGTTCCTATGTATGCAATATGGTTTTTTCCTGGGCCATGACAGGCTTCGCAACTTACATTCAATACATCGAAGCTAGTATTATAAGTATCCTTTTCTATATCATAATTCTTTTTAAGATTGGTGCTATGACATACAGCACACATGGTATTCCAGTTTTGTGCATTGCCCGTCCAGTGCAACCAATCGTGCGCATCAATTTTTTGTGAAGGATATTGGTGAAACCATTTATTTTGTTTGCTATCCCAGCTTAAACGCGTGGCCTGTAATTTGCCTCCTGGAAATTCAACCAAGTATTGTTGTAATGGATAAAAACCAAATGTGTATTTAATTGGGTAGTCGTGATTTTTACCATCCTCTCCTTGGGTGTTTATATAAAAGGTGCTATCCTTTTTATAGAAATGAGATGTTACTCCATCGGCATTAAATCCTGCGTTATTAAAATTACCTAATACCGTACTATCTGTTGGTTTTTGAATGGCTTTAAAATGGTCTGATTTCATCCAATCATTGTATTGCTTGGCATGACAAGATTTACACTGTTGGTCGCCAACTATTGCATTCGGTCCTGCTGCAATATTTTCAATAGTATCTGTTTTTGTTTGACAGTTTTGCATGGTAAACAAGCAACTAAAAACTGCTAGACTAATAAGGCTGAGAGAAATAATTTTATTGCGCAAAATTCATTAATTGGTTCAGAAGAAGATAAAAATACGGCTAAAAATACTGCTGTATTCAATTCATTAAAAAAAAAGAGACCGACTCTTTACGAGCAGTCTCTTTTGTAAATGATAAACAATAAATTATACGCCTAAGCTCCAGCCGTCTCTGTATGTACGTTTTACGAACTGGTTGGCATCGTCGAAATTGGTAATTTTCATGTTCGGGCCATCCCAAAGTAATTTGATAAAACGACCTGGATGATCCATACCACCTTTTGCATTTTTCTGTTCAAGGTCGTAACTACGAATAGCTAAGTTACCCATCAAGATACTTTCTGTAAGTGGTCCGGCAATATCAAAATGCGAACTAAGATTTTTTGCTTTATCGGAACCATAGCCAGCAATCGCTGCTTCAACCCATGCAGCATAGTGACCATCTGCTCCTTTTGGAACACGTGCAAGTGTTTGTGGAACAATGATTGTTTTGGTTCTTTCGGTAGGTAATAATTGCGGATACATTCCGTAAGTGCCACACATCATTTTTCCTTTAGATCCAATGAAAATAACACCGTTACTTCCGTCGCGATCACCCATTTTTTCGTTAGGTCCTAATTCTTCTGGACGTTCTGGTTGAATACCGCCATCCATCCAATGTAATTTTACATCGGGCTTGCCATCTTTACCTTTAAAAGTAAGAATGATATGAGAAGCGACAGGTCCACTTTCTGGGTAAGCTGCTTTTGTCCAGTTGGCTACATAACGTGTTGCAACGCTACATTCTGCTGAATCAGGATAACCTAGACCTAGCACTGCAAATACAGGAGCCATAATATGACAAGCCATATCGCCTAATGCGCCGGTACCGTAATCCCACCATCCGCGCCAGTTAAATGGCAATAATCCTTCTACATAATCTTTAGCAGGAGCAGTTCCTTGCCAAAGATCCCAATCAAGTTCTTTTGGAATAGCAGACTTTTCTTTAGCCCAAGGAATACCTTGTGGCCAAACTGGTCTGTCGGTAAAACAGTAAACGGTATGTACATCACCTACTAAACCAGCATTATGCCACTCTACTAATTGACGAACGCCGTCTCCAGACGATCCTTGGTTACCCATTTGTGTAACCACTTTATTGGTATGTGCCGCTTTTGTTACCATACGCGCCTCATAAATATCATGCGTTAATGGTTTTTGAACGTACACGTGTTTTTTAAGTTGCATAGCAGCCATGGCCATTACAGCGTGCATATGGTCTGGTGTAGATACAGAACAAGCATCAATATGTTTGTGCTCTTTATCCAACATTTCGCGATAGTCTTTGTAAATTTTTGCGTTAGGATAACGGCTACGGCTTTTGGCGGTTTGGCGCTCATCTACATCGCACAAAAAAGCAATATCTGCTTTGCCACTTTGGTAAAAATTCCAAAGATCAGATTCTCCTTTTCCACCTGCACCAATTCCGGCAACTTGTAATTTATCGCTAGGTGCAATAAATCCTCTGCCTAAAACGTGACGAGGCACAATGGTAAATCCTGCTAATGCTAGTGCACTATTGCGAATAAATCCGCGGCGGTTGTTGTTGGGTGTTTCGTTTTTTTTCATTTTTAAATGTCTTTTTACATTTTGCTAGCTGATAATCATTGCAATAACACAATTAAGTGTTCAATTGAAAATTTGTATACTTTCAATTGAGGAATGAATTTATAATTTTTGTGACATATTTGGTGATTATTTACATTAATTATTACTATTTCGTTTTTTAGATACGAACAACCAAAAAACAACTAAAATTTTAGTGGGTATTTTACCAAGTAGCCAACAAAGACTAACTTGTTTTGTTTTTAAAATGATTACTACTTAACTTTTTTATATGTCAGCTAATTTAGAGCAACAACTTTCAGCTATGCGCCGCTTTCATGAGTCTGGTGCAACCCAATCTTACGCGTTTAGAAAAAAGCAATTATTGGCTTTAAAACAAGCAATAATAGATTACGAAGAAGAAATTTATACCGCACTATTTTCAGACTTAAAAAAAAGTAAGGAAGAATGTTGGGCTACTGAAAATGGTTTTACCATGGCCGAACTTAATAACGCTCTGGCTAATTTAAAACATTGGATGGAGCCAACATCGGTGTCTACCAATATATTAAATATGCCATCGAGCAGCCGTATTTTTCGCGAGCCCTTGGGTTTGGTATTAATTATTGGTCCATGGAATTATCCTTTTCAATTATTAATTACACCATTGATTGGTGCCATTGCTGCAGGAAATTGTGTGGTATTAAAGCCGAGTGAATTTGCACCAGCCACTGAGGCTTTGATGCAAAAAATGATTACTGCTATTTTTCCAGCAGAATATGTTTTATATGTACCTGGTGATGGCGCGAAAGTGATTCCTGAAATGATGGAGCAAACTAGGTTCGACCATGTTTTTTATACAGGCAGTACCATGGTTGGAAAAATTATTTACAAAATGGCGGCCGAAAAATTGGTGCCAGTTACTTTAGAGCTTGGCGGCAAGAGTCCTTGCGTGGTTGAAGCAGATGCTAATATTGAAGTGAGTGCCAAACGCATTATGATGACTAAGTTTTCTAATGCAGGCCAAATGTGTGTGGCGCCTGATTATGTATTGGTGCATGCATCTGTAAAAGATGCTTTAGTTAATGCCATGCGTAAAAGCATTCAACAATTTTTTGGTGATCGTGCAGAAGACAGTGAAAATTTTGGGAAGATTATCAACCACAAACAATTTGACAGACTAGTTGCTTACCAAAATCAAGGACGCATTTTATATGGCGGCAGAACCGATCGCGAAAAATTATTTATTGAACCTTGTTTGATAGATAATTTAGTAGATAACGCTAGCATAATGCAGGATGAAATTTTTGGACCCATCTTGCCAATTATTAGTTTTAATACAATAGAGGAAGCGAAAGCGATTATTGCAAAACATCCCAATCCTTTAGCGTTTTATGTATTTACCCAAAGCGTTGAAAAAGAAAACGAATGGTTGCAAGCAGTGCCTTCTGGCGGGGCTTGTGTAAACAATGCAAGTTGGCATTTAACCAATCATAGCTTGCCTTTTGGCGGAAGAGGGTTTAGTGGTACAGGTGCTTATCATGGCAAATATTCTATGGATACTTTCAGTCATAAAAAAGCAGTGATGAAAACGCCTACTTGGTTTGATCCTGCAATGAAATATCCGCCATTTAAAGGAAAACTTTGGTTGTTTAAATGGTTAATTCGCTAATACAATGACAAAAAAAATTATGAAAACTATTATCATTGGCTTACTCATTTTTGGTGGAGGGAGTTTATTATTAAAAAAGAAAGATATGAGTTATAGACAGTCTATTTTAAAAGCCATGTATCCAGTAATTATGTTACCAGGAAAAATATTTGGCGCGCAAAAATCTATACAAACAAATACAGACAATAAATTGCCGCTAGTTGATTTTTTTGCTCAAAAAATTACGCTGAATAATGGCACTGAAATAGTTTTAAACCAATTCAAAGGGAAAAAAATATTATTGGTGAACACCGCAAGTGATTGTGGTTTTACAGGTCAATATGCCGAGTTAGAAAAATTGCACCAACAGTATTTAAATGATTTAATTATTATTGGATTTCCTGCAAACGATTTTAAAGGGCAAGAAAAAAAAGGCGACTCCGCTATTGCTGAATTTTGTAAAATAAATTATGGGGTTAGTTTTTTCTTGGCTAAAAAATCGGTTGTAATAAAAGGCGCTGAACAAAATGAAATTTTTAATTGGCTATCGAATAACGCAAAAAATGGTTGGTGTAGTCAAGCGCCCGTTTGGAATTTTTGTAAATACTTGGTGAATGAAAATGGGGTACTAACACATTTTTTTCCGCAAACAATTTCGCCTTTAGACGCACAGGTAATAACTGCAATTGAAACAGCCAGTGTTGCAACAAAAAATTAAACAGGACATTTTTCGTGGTAATTGATTAGCTCAATAGTGGATCTTTCAAAAACATACCCTTGGTAGTATTTGTATAATTCATCTAATACCGCTTCAATTTCTTCAACGGTTGTAAGCGTTACTAATTTACTTCTGAATTCTTTTATATTGGGTAAGCCTTTTAAATAATTGGTATAGTGCCTACGCATTTCATTAATGCCAGCAATTGGTCCTTTCCATTCAAAAGATTTGTGTAGGTGTTTCTTGCAAACAATAATTCTTTCTTCGAGTGTTGGGGGTGCCATTAATTCACCAGTTTTTGCATAGTGTTTAATTTCTCTAAATATCCAAGGGTAACCAATAGCGGCTCTACCTATCATAATTCCATCAACGCCGTATCTTTCTTTGTACTGTGCTGCTTTTTGTGGTGAGTTAATATCTCCATTTCCAAAAATGGGTATATTAATGCGGGGATTGTTTTTTACTTTGGCAATCAAGGACCAATCTGAATGACCTTTGTATAATTGGGCCCGGGTTCTTCCGTGAATGGCCAAGGCTTTAATACCTGTGTCTTGCAATCTTTCGGCTACTTCTTCAATATTCAAACTACTATCATCCCAACCTAAACGGGTTTTAACCGTTACTGGTAATTTGGTACTTCGTACGACTGCTTCGGTTAATCGAACCATTAGGTCTAGGTCTTTTAATACACCTGCACCTGCGCCTTTACTCACTACTTTTTTTACTGGGCAACCAAAATTGATGTCTAATAAATCGGGATTTACAGTGTCTACAATACGCGCACTGAGTGCCATAGCGTCTTCATCTCCCCCAAATATTTGAATACCAATTGGTCTTTCATAATCGAAAATATCTAGCTTTTGACGGCTTTTCATGGCATCTCTAATAAGCCCTTCGCTACTAATAAATTCGGTATACATAAGGTCGGCACCATTGTCTTTGCAAACTGCTCGAAAGGGTGGATCACTCACATCTTCCATTGGAGCGAGTAATAAGGGGAAATCGGGTAAAACGATATTGCCTATTGTAACCATACTATTGATACTTCCTGTTTTGTTCGGCCGCAGTTGGCAAAGGCTACCCTTTATCCATTAACTTGCAGCTAAATGCCATAAAAAAGGCAAATTTACACGCTATATTTTAGAATTGATGCAACAGAAAACACAACTTACATTTCCCATGCAGTTTGCATTCTTATTGTCTCTATTAGGAATGGGCATGATTTTAGGAAATTTATTGATTTTAGGTCTTGGGGCAAACTTGATGCACGTACCCATGAAACAGGTGCCCGCATTGCTTACTAAGCCTGGCTATATGCGGATTGCGCAATTATTGAATTCACTTGCTTCCTTGATAGTTTTTTGTATTCCAGCCATTGTTTTGGCCAAAATTTTAAATAATCATCCTTTTCAGCATTTGCAGTTTCGTTCTAAAATAGCACTCAAGCAAGTATTATTGGTGGTGTTATTGGCGTTTACCGGTTTATTATTAAGTGGCGCACTCGGTGAATTAAACGAGTCTATATGGCTGCCTGCTAAATGGTTAATTAAGGCAAGAGAAATGGAAAATTTGTACAAAGAAACCATGTTGTCTATGGCAGCCATGCATTCTTTTACCGACTATTTAATTGCCTTATTAGTGATGGCTTTTTGCCCTGCCTTATTTGAGGAAGTGCTTTTCAGAGGCGGGTTTCAGCAGATTTTTGTGGGATGGACCAAAAATGTTTTTCTGGGTATTTTAATTACTAGTATACTATTTAGCGCAATTCATTTTTCGTTTTTTGGATTTTTACCAAGAGTTGGTTTGGGAATGGTATTGGGCTATGTTTTTTATTTTGGAAGAAATATTTGGCTAAATATTTTGATGCATTTTTTTTATAACGGCATGATTGTAACACAACTTTATCTAGCATCTATCCGCGGAAAAAATATTGAAAAAACCATGGACGAAAACATGCCAATATGGTGGGGATTATTGGCTATTTTTGCAGTAGTATATTTATTGCAGGCTTTAAAAAAAGAAACAACCATATTGCATACCGCAAATAGTGTAGCAATAGATTAGTGGTTACTTCAAGTAATTTTCTTCCACCAATAAAATAAATAGTATGGCTTTTAACCTAGCAACGTTTAAAACTAGAACCCTTAGTGCAATCGTGTTTGGCTGCATTATGGTGGGTGCATTGGTTTGGAATCAATGGAGTTTTTTATTGTTATTTACTGTTATTCATTTTGGCTGCTGGTTCGAATACAATCGATTGGTGGAATCGATTCATGAAAAATTTGTACAAGTGCCAGCATTTATTCGAATTACCACCATGCTTGTTGGTTTTGGAGGCATGCTTTGGTTATTGGATCCACAAACTTATCCGCTTTCGTTTTTACCCATTTCTTTACAACAATTAGGAGGTTGGTTTATAGCCCTTGCCTTACCATTTTTAGTAATTGGTGGATGGGTGATTAGAAAAAAACTTAGTGCCAATGCTATTTTATTTCTTTTAGGGGGCTTATTATATATTTCTTTGAGTTGGTCTTTAATGCTGGCTTTACGTGGTCGTGCATTGGAAGGATTTAACCCGTCAATTGGTTGGATATTACCAGTAGTATTAATTGTATCAATCTGGATTAATGATACCATGGCCTATTTAGCAGGTACTATTTTTGGCAAAACACCGTTATCAAAAGTATCTCCCAAAAAAACCTGGGAAGGCACCGTAACTGGGGTTGTGTTATCGGTTTTAATTGTTGGATATGGTGGCAATTTTTGGTTTGGATTGCCTTTTAAACCCTTGATTTTTGTGGCAGCATTGAGTTCTATTATAGGAACAGTAGGCGATTTGTTCGAAAGTAAACTCAAAAGAATGGCTGGTGTGAAAGATAGCGGACAAATGATGCCTGGTCATGGAGGGTTTTTAGACCGATTCGATTCATTACTAATCGCAACACCCTTTGTTTGGGTTTTTGTTTATTTGTTTTTATAATTAACAAGTATTGATTGTAAGTATTTAACATCTATTACATTTGCAACCTAATTATTTTCAAATGACTATTCACAGAGAAGGATACCAAACAATTGGTATTGCAGCATTTATTTTTGGGTTGATTAACCTAGCCTCCTATTCTTTTTTAAGCGAGTCTATGCCTGTATGTGCATTGGTGGTGTTTTTTGTAACACTTGGTATCTTTTTGTTTTTAATATCATTTTTTAGAATACCCAATCGTGAACTTACCATTAATGCCAACCAAATTATTTGTCCTGCAGATGGAAAAGTAGTGGTTATTGAAGAAGTGATTGATAGCGAATATTTCAAGGACAAACGCATTCAACTAAGTGTGTTTATGAGCCCTGCAAATGTGCACGTGAATAGAAATCCTGTAGACGGAGAAATAGTTTATAATCAATACCACAAAGGAAAATACTTGGTTGCTTGGCATCCCAAATCATCTACCGAAAACGAACGTTGGAGCGTGGTGGTAAAAAATCCGCACGGAGAAATACTTTACAAACAAATTGCTGGCGCACTAGCCAAACGCATTTGTAATTATACCAAGGTTGGTCAACAAGTAAAACAAACCGAAGAATACGGCTTTATTAAATTTGGTAGCCGTGTTGACTTATTATTACCACTTACTGCAAAAGTAGAAGTTGCTTTAAACCAAGTGGTAAAAGGTGGTGTAACGGTTTTGGCTACTTGGTAATTTAAAAAATCGCTTCTAATTCCTTTAGGTGCTCAATCGTATAAGTAGCTTTTACTGTAGGAACAATTTTTAAATGGTTCACAAAAATTGTGTCCATTCCTGCATTAATGCCGCCTTGTATATCAGCTGCTTGGTTATCGCCAATCATAATGCTTTCGGCCAAATTCGCACCTGCTTTAAGTAGTGCAAAATCGAATATTTCTTTATGCGGCTTCAGGCTATTACTTGCTTCTGATGTAATTACCTGATTAAAATAACTCGTTAAATTACTCTCTCGAAGTTTATTGTGTTGCACCGATTCAAATCCATTGGTAACCAAGTGCAGCACGTAGTTTTTATTTTGTAAGTAGTTTAAAATTTCAATGGTATACGGAAAGAGTCTTTTTTTACTAGGAAGGATATTTAAAAACTCAACTGATAATTTTTTTGCCAAGGGCTCATCGGCTATTTTAAACTCTAATAAAGCCAGCCACATCCGTTTCCAGCGTAGTTCGTCTTGTTTAATAAAGCCTTTGGTGTATCGGTCCCAAAGTCGATGGTTGTGGTGGGTGTATTGGGCAAAAAAACTTTCAAAATCTGTTACGCCTCTATTAATAAGTTGGTTATTATGGTATAAATCATTTAAAGTTTCTTTAGAATTGGTTTCAAAATCCCAAAGTGTATGGTCGAGGTCGAAAAATAAATGACGGTATTGCATGGCTGCAAAATACGAACTTATATGATTGGCCAAAATGTTCGAACTTTACAATTCAAACTAGTTGCGTTATGAATGTAATTATTACCGGTGCTACAAAAGGAATGGGTAAAGCAATTGCCCAACAATTTGCTGCAGCAGGCTACCAATTATTGGTGTGTAGTAGAAATGAAATGGATTTATATGCTTTGGTTGCCGAATTATTAACGGCCTATCCGCAAGCAACTGTTAAAGCAAAAGCAGCAGACCTTTCTAATAAAAAGGAAGCCATTGAATTTGGCAATTGGTGTTTACAATTTGGCGTGCCTGATATTTTGGTAAATAATGCCGGGCAATTTATACCGGGTAGTATTCATAATGAAGCGGATGGTATTTTAGAAGATTTAATGGCGGTGAATGTTTATAGCGCCTATCACTTAACGCGCGCCGTTTTACCTACAATGATTGCTGAAAAAACCGGGCATATTTTTAATATCTGTTCTATTGCATCTTTAAATGCTTATGCCAATGGCGGATCTTATAGCATTACAAAATTTGCATTATTAGGATTCAGTAAAAACTTGCGCGAAGAATTAAAACCACACGGTATTAAAGTAACAGCGGTATCTCCCGGCGCAACGCTAAGTGCAAGTTGGGATGGATTTGAAATAGATCCTAAACGAATTATGGAAGCAGCTGATATTGCTAAAATGGTATTTGCAGCATCACAACTATCTGCACAAGCCGTGGTAGAAGATATTGTAATGCGCCCTCAGTTGGGTGATTTGTAAATTCAATTAAGCGTTCTCTAAAGAAATTAAAATTTGCCAAGCTGTTTCTATACGGTTGTCATTTAATAGTTCTGCCGCGTATTGGTGCAATTCTCTTTCCATTTCTGTAGGGCTAATGCCATAGTATTGGATAATATTTTTTAATCGTTCATCATTAAATGCAGGGTCAACTGCAGGCACTTCATGGTAATTGGCTAACAAGCCCAAATGGTTGCCTGTTAAAATTGGGCTATTGCGTATGCCTTCTGGTAATTGATCGATTCCCATACCTAGTTGTGCATTTGGTTTGTTTATTTCAAATAAATTAGACGCGTCTACTTTGCAATACCAATCACCGCCCAAGCGCGCCACCAAGTTTAATTGCGCTGGATTAATTTTTTTATCATTGCCTAAAACGCTTTCTGCTACATGCATGCACAATACTTCTGCAATCACTAATTGACCTGCGCCAGGCCCTTCTCCCAAACTTTTTATTTCTACCACCTTGCATTCCAACTGAATTTTTGCTTCTTTCACAAGTGGTGGCTGAACCATTGTGGCCGCTGCTTTTGTGAATCCTACTTTGGTAAATTCATCTACTCCTTTTGGATACGCACAACTACTTAAACTCATTTGTGCAACCATGGAATAGTCAACTATATTAATTACACATTCTGGGTGTTCAATTACGTTTTGAAGGCTATGTTTTAAAGGTTTATCGGCGGCAGATTTTAAAGGAGAAAAAATAACGATTGGTGGATTGGAAGAAAACAAATTAAAATAACTAAACGGCGCCAGATTTACTTGACCATTGGCATCCATCGTACTAGCAAAACAAATGGGCCTAGGGCCAATGGCACTATTTAGCCAAGATTGTTTTTCGGATGCGCTAAGTTGTTTAAAATCTAGGAACATGTATTATTTGTTTTGTGCGTTTGTTTTGATATTCAGTAATATAAAGTTAGGGCTATATTAGCTTTATAAAAGTATTGAAATTGCTGCATCTTGTTGATATGGCTATTTTGTATATTTAAGGATTGTTTTTTCCAACAAAACAAGCACATGAAAAAAATTAGATTCTTTGGTGTAGTATTTCTAGTGTGTTTTTATAGATTGTTATTGGCACAGCCAGTAGAAAATACTTGGATTCGCATTAACCAATTGGGCTATACAACCCAATCAATTAAAGTAGCTGTTTGGTGTAGTAAATTGAATGAAAAAATTACAAGTTTTGAATTGGTAGAAGTAGGTTCAAAAAAAGTAGTATTAGAACAAACAGCAGGAAATGAATATGGCGCTTATGGTCCTTTTGCTAATACATATCGATTAGATTTTTCGAATTTCACAAAGCCTGGAAATTATTTTATTCGGGTAGCACAAATACAATCGCCTGTATTTAAAATTAGTGATACCGTGTATAATGGTGCCGCTGATTTTTGTTTGCGTTATATGCGCCAGCAACGAAGCGGGTTCAATCCGTTTTTAAATGACAGTTGCCATACACATGATGGTTATACGGTATACGCACCAGTTCCAGACGGAACGCATATAGATGTGAGTGGTGGTTGGCACGATGCCAGTGATTATTTACAGTATGCTGCAACAAGTGCTAATGCTACGTATCATTTATTGGCTGCTTATAGGGATTTTCCTAAGCAGTTTACAGATAAGAAACTAGCAAATGGACTACAAGGAAAAAATGGCATTGCTGATGTATTGGATGAAGCAAAATGGGGTTTAGATTGGTTAATTAAAATGCATCCCAAACCAGATTGGCTATTTAATCAATTGGCAGATGATAGAGACCACCATTCTTTGCGAATTCCCAAAGAAGACAATTATTATGGCAGGGGTTTTGAGCGTCCTGTTTATTTCTGCACGGGAGAACCACAGGGCTTATTCAAATATAAAAATCGTGCAACAGGGGTTGCCTCAACTGCAGGGAAATTTACCAGTGCTTTTGCACTAGGCTATCAATTATTTAAAAAATCAAATACTAGTTATGCCAAAACTTTATATGAAAAAAGTTTCTCTGCCTATCAATTAGGTTTAAACAAACCGGGAGTAGCGCAAACGGCACCGGGCGGAGCACCTTATTTTTATGAAGAAGACGATTGGAAAGACGACATGGCTTTGGCCGCAACACAATTATTTAACCTAACAAAAAATTCAAAATACCTCAGTGATGCTTTTCCTTATTTACAAGCAGGCACCACCAATACTTGGATAGGAAAGGATACTGCAAAACACTATCAATGGTATCCATTTATCAATTTGGGTGTTTATGAGTTGGCAAAAATTTATGGTCATAGCAATTATATGTCTACCGAAACAATGGGTTTTTTTGAGGATGGAATTTATAATGTTTGGCAAAAAGCAAAGCACAATGCATTTTATAGAGGTGTGCCTTTTACTTGGTGTAGTAATAATTTAACTACGAGTTTTGCTATTCAGTGCTATTGGTATAGAACGTATGAGAATGATGCGAGTTTTGCGGCATTGGAACAAGCAAATATTGATTGGTTATTTGGTTGTAATCCTTGGGGAAAGTCGATGGTGTATGGATTGCCTGCAAATGGCAACACACCAATAGATCCACACTCGGCCTTTACCCATTTAAAAAATTATCCAATAGATGGCGGTTTGGTAGATGGACCAGTTTATACTTCTATTTATCAAAATTTAATTGGAATTCAGTTACAGCATGCTGATGCTTATGCGCCATTTCAAAGTGATTTAGCCGTTTATCACGACGATTATGGCGATTATAGTACCAATGAACCCACCATGGACGGCACGGCTTCATTAGTGTATTTGTTAGCGGCAAAAGCAGCAGAAGCTCATAAGGGTATCAGTCAAAAAATGCGCATCAATTTCCCAAAAAAAGATTCACTGCCAGTAACAGTTTCACATGGTGCAGTGGTAAGAGGGGATGTTACAAAAAAAGAAATCTCCTTGGTTTTTACGGCTGATGAATTTGGCGAGGGGTTGCCACAGATAACTAGTAGTCTTTCAAAAAATCAGGTATTTGCTTCTTTCTTTTTTACAGGAAGGTTTTATCGCAATCCTATTTTTAAAAATGATATTGATGCTTTGTATAAAAAATGGGGGCATTATTTAGGGCCGCATTCCGACCAACATTTACTTTATTGCGACTGGAAAAAACGCGATAGCTTATTGGTAACTAGGGCCCAGTTCCAATTCGATTTTAACCAAAATATTACTGCCATGCAATTAGGTAATTGGCATGATCCGGGCAATCAATTTTTTATTCCGCCTTATGAATGGTGGAACGATACGGTTGCAAAATGGTGTAATGAAAAAGGAATCAGCTTATTTAATTTCACTGCAGGTACTGGCTCCAATGCCGATTATACTTGGCCAGAAATGGGGTCTGCTTATAAAAGTTCGGCAGCTATTATTGCGTCAATAAAACAGTTTGAAAAAACAGATGCCCATCATTTGAATGGCGCTATTTTATTAATTCATGCAGGAACCGATCCACGCAGAAAAGACAAACTCTATGATCACTTAGATGAAATAATTGGGTATTTAAAAAACCAGGGTTATCAGTTTAAGCCAATTAATGATTTTATAAAATAGAGCAATTACCATTTTTCATCGTCTGGAATATTTTCTTCGGCTTGTTTAAATTGCTCGCGTGATTTTCTTTTTTGTTCTTGTCTTTCAAGAATAAGATGTGCTATTATTTTTCCTGCATCTTCATTAGGATGCTCTGCCAATAGGGCTTTCAATTTTTTTTCAGATACATCCACTGCATACAATAAGTAAACCAATTTAGTAAAATCATTGGCAATTAAATGGTTGATATGTGCAATCAACTCGTTGAGGTTTAATTTTTCTATGGTTTGTAGTTCGTTGGAATTGCTCATGGTGTTATTAGTTTATGTGTATTTTTCCATTACGCCCAAACCAAATAAGGCAAAATCGTATTTTACAGGATCTGTAGGATCTAAGTTACGCAAGTATTGTGTTAGTTCAACAGCTGCCGCCCAGTCTACTTGTTTGCGGTCGAGCAATTGAAAGCGTTTGGCTACACGAGCAACATGCAAATCAATGGGGCAAATGAGTTGCGCGGGTGATATTTTTTTCCATATACCAAAATCAACGCCATTTTTATCTTTTCGCACCATCCAACGTAAATACATGTTTAAGCGTTTGCAGCTAGAATTTTTATAAGGCGTTGCAATATGTTTTCTGGTTCTGTTTGGAGCGTCTTCTAAAGAAAAAAAGTAGTTATGAAAATAACTCAGGGCTGTTGCTACAATTTCATTGGAACTTTCTTGCAATACTTGTTTTGGAAAAAAAGCGCTCTCTAAGCTTTTGTTGTTTTGATAATGGAATTGTAAGAATGCAATAAAATATAAAAGGTCGGTGGTGTTAAAAGTACGGTGCTTAAAATGCAGCATTTTTTTAAGGTCCGATTCTTGGTGATTCAAACAAAAATCATAAGGCGCCATATCCATCAACTGCATTAATTCTTTCGATTTGTTGATGATAGTAGTGCGTCCGCCCCAAGCAAATACAGCGGCAAAAAAACCGGCAATTTCAATGTCTTGTTTTACGCTAAATAAATGTGGAATGCAAATAGGGTCGGCCGCAATAAAAGACGGCTGATTGTATTTGGCTACTTTCTGTTCAAAAAAACTAATTAGCTTTTGCTGGTTATTATTTTGCATCAGCTGTTTTTATATCAGTTTGTTTACCCAATTGCTTGATTCAAATCGGCTATTAAATCTGCCACATCTTCAATGCCAACACTTAAACGAATTAAAGAATCGGATAAACCATTTTTAATTCTTTCTGCTCTTGGAATAGAAGCATGCGTCATTGATGCTGGATGATTAATCAACGATTCTACACCACCTAAACTTTCGGCCAATGAAAATAATTTTGTACTAGATAAAACACGTGTTGCATTTTCAATGCTATCGTCTTTCAACGTAAAACTCATCATTCCCCCAAATCCGCGCATTTGTTTTTTAGCAATGGCATAATTGTGATGGTCTTCAAACCCACACCAGTAAACCCTTTCAACCTTTGGATGGATGCGTAAAAAATGTGCAATCTTTTCGCCATTTTCGCAGTGACGTTGCATACGCACGTGCAAGGTTTTAATGCCACGCAATACTAAAAAACAATCCATCGGACCTGGAACAGCGCCGCATGATTTTTGAATGAAGAATAATTCTTCTCTTAATTTGGCATCATTCATCATCAAACATCCTTGAATTAAATCGCTATGTCCGCCCAAGTATTTAGTAGCTGAGTGCATGACTATATCGGCACCAAGTGTTAATGGATTTTGTAAATAAGGCGAAGCAAAGGTGTTGTCTACACAAAGCAGTGCGCCACTTGCTTTTGCAATAACTGCTACTGCAGCAATATCTGTAATATTCATTAATGGATTGGTAGGTGTTTCAATCCAAATGAGTTTTGTGTTTGGTGTAATGGCGTTTTGAATATTTGTAATATCGGTGGTATCAACATACGTAAATACAATACCATATTTGGCAAATATTTTGGTAAACAATCTATAAGTGCCTCCATACATATCACTCGCTGCAATCACTTGGTCGCCGGGTGATAATAATTTAATCACCGCATCTGTTGCAGCAACACCACTACTAAATGCCAGTCCAAACTTGCCATGTTCAATTTGCGCATACGCTTCTTCTAATGCTTTTCGGGTAGGGTTTTGGCTACGCGCGTATTCAAATCCTTTATTTACTCCAGGGGCTTCTTGAACAAATGTAGATGTTTGATAAATTGGCGTCATGATGGCGCCAGTAGAAGGATCTGGTTCAGAACCTGCATGTATATATGTTGTGCCTAGGCCTACTTGATTTGATGAATCGTTCATAATTAATTTTTTATTGCTTTTTGCAAAATCCAATTACCAATTGTATTTGCGGCAATTGGTGAAAAACTTTCTTCTATAGATTCGTAAGAAATTTCTTTAGCAATACAGCTTTGAAATAAGTGATTCATTTTAGGCATTTCTATTACCTGGTAATTTTTGTTTTGTCCTTTTTTTAAGGCCGCTTCAATAGCAGGTAAATTGTCTTTGCTAGACACTTGTATGTCGAATGAACCATTGAGTGCTAAAACAGGTATGGTTAGTTTTTGTAAATTTTCGGCAGGATGGTAGTTTAAAAAATAATTCAACCAGTAAAGTCCAGACTGGTATTGTTGTGCCAATTTTAAAAATGTAGGAACGGGCCTTTGCATGAATAAAGATTGTTCTACACTGTCATTTACATTTTTCTTCCAAACTGCAAATGCAGCACGCATACTGTCTTGCACTATTTTTAAATCGGTTGATTTTGCAAATGCTGCATTGATATTATTAATGGCTGCATCGGCTAATTTCTTTTGATCGATTGATAAATTTCCTTTTTCTAAAGAGCGTTGCATTTGAAAATTCCAAATTTCTTGTCCTGTTTGTCCTGGCCCTGCTAAAAGCACAATAAACGCTACTTGTTTATTCTTTACAGCCACCATTGGAGCAATCATTCCGCCTTCACTATGACCTACTAAGCCAATTTTATTTTTATTTATATCATTTCTACTTAATAAATACTGTATGCTAGTATTAACATCTCCTGCAAATTCCACAGAGGTTAATTCTAATGGTTTTGGGCCTAAAGTAGTTTTGCCAATGCCACGGTCATCTACGCGCAAAACAGCAATACCTTGTTTGGTTAAAAGGTCGGCTAATACTGCATAGGTTTTATGTTGAAACATATCTCCGTCGCGGTCTTGTGTACCACTACCAGAAATGATTATTACAGTAGGAAAATCTTTTCCCTGAGTTGGTTTAGTAAGTGTTGCGCCATAGTGCACCGATTTGTCGGCATTATCGTATTCTACATCTTCAGAAGCATATCCAAAAGGTTGTTTGGGCGTTTGTGTTCGAACGATTGGTGCAGGTGGTTCTGGAATTTCATCGGCAGTTAATCGTTTCATGTTAAGCAAAGTTTTAAAAGCACCTTGCTCAAACTTTCCTACAATGCTGTCTTTGCCATCCCATTTACCTCGGTAAAAAGCGTTCATGATTTTAATATCGGCCAAAATGCTATCGGCTATAAAACTGGTTTTTCCTCCTTTAATGCCAAATCCTTTTTGGTCTGGACTATCAAATACTGTTTGGTATTCGTTGTTGTTATTGGTAACATGCATTACAAAACGAATGCTATTTTTTCCTACTGGAATAAGGCCTTGCCATACACCAACAATGCTTTGCGCATTGGTAAATTGAACCATCATTAAACCCACAAATAGTACGAATATTTTTTGCATAAAAATTATTGTTGGTGTTTTTTAAAATACAAATAAGAATATCCAATTGGAATAACACTAATAATTACAATTGTTGTTATAAAACAGATGAATGCAATAGTTTCAGGTAGTACTAATGTTGCAACTGTTACAATTACACCACCTGGCACCCAAATTTTACTAGCAAGTATGTGCGTTTCGCGCCAGTTATCATCGTTCTCCAATGTCCAAGGTGTGCGAATGCCTACAAAATAACTAGGCTTCATATCGCGCATATAATATCCTAAAAATGAAAACAATATACCAATCATGGGTAGCATGAGTTTGGTAATATTAACAGATTTATTTGCAGCAGAAAATACAATAATTAAGTTTAGTGCACTCATAAATATAACGAGTGCCCAAGCTAATTTTTTATATAATTCTGGCGATTGACCAGCAGTTTTTTTCGGATCAATTTTCGGTAAATTTTTAATCAGCAAATAACAACCTGCAGCAACTAATCCTAGTAAACTAGTAGTTAGAATTAGGGTAGACCTTTCGCCAAATCCGTTTGGTGTTCCGTGTAAATCAAAATGAATAGGCACTATCTCTGGTAAACTATTGTAAATGCTTGCCAAATAAAAGAAAGGAATTAAAATAATAAAGCCAATCATCCATTCCGAGAAATTAGTTGTCTTTTGCATGGTGCTAATTTTAAAATTTGTGTTGCTTCAATCAACGATTACTTTCTTCTAAAAAATCAGCGATGGTGCTAAATGCATAACCACTTTTTTTTAAGTCATTAATTAACTGATTGAGCCTGTTAAGTAGTGGTGCGCCACAAAGTCTTTTTGTAAAACCCGGCAATCCATAATCATTGATATTAATAAATTCCCAAGGATGAAAATAGAGGCATACATAGCCATCTTTTTCCAATGCTTGAATGGTTAATTTTTTAAATAATGCGTACGGAAGGTTCTTAAAACTCAACCAGAACAAAGGTATGCGCAAATTTGCTGAAACAGATGCGGGAATTCTAGTAACAGTTTGTTCGGTATAAATGGTTCTGGGTAAATGTAAATTATTGTATCGGCCTGGTATCCAAGTTGGATTAATAGAAGAATCGTATTGATAACCAGCATCTTTTACAGCTTGCATCTCAACCTTACGCATGCGTGGCATGCGTAAACCTTTTACAGTTTGTTGGCTAATGGATGCTAATATTTGTTTTGATTGCAACAAATGTTCATTTTCAAATGCAGAATGAAACAAGGTATGTGAAGCAATTTCGTGTTGGTTTGCTAATCCACGAATAGCATCGGGAAAATGTTGTGCAAAATTGGCGGTGGTAAATAAAGTAGTGGGAATGTTTTGTTCTTGAAGCAATTGTGTGATAACATCTAACCCTTCTTTTCCCAATTGCATTTGTTGGCTTGGGCTGATAGGAAATTGGTATTCCAAAGGCATATCAAATTCCTCTACATCAAAACTCAACAATACTTTTGGGCTCATACAATATTCGATTCTTTAACGATATAGTGCGGGCGTTGCTTGCTTTGTAAAAATAGTTTCCCTAAATACATGCCAATGATTCCAAGAATCATTAATTGCAATCCTCCAAAAAATGCAATGGTAGCTATCATTGAAGTCCAGCCAGAAATAACGTGCCCAAAATAATAACTATATCCAATATAAGGAATGTATAAAAGTGATACCAATGAAAAACTAAATCCTAAATATGTAGCTATGTACAATGGCTTGGTACTAAATGAAGTGATGCCTTGCAGTGCAAAGCGAATCATTTTTTTTAGCGTGTATTTTGATTTTCCTTGTGTGCGTTGTGCTGGCTCGTATTCAATGCCCGCTTGTTGAAAGCCCATCCACTTTACTAGCCCGCGTAAAAATAAATCGGTTTCTTTAAAGTCTTTAAATATGGCCACAACCTTTTTATCCATCAACCTAAAATCAGCTGTACCCTGTTCTAACTCTATATCAGACAAATTATTGATGAGGTTATAAAACATGGTAGATGTTTTACGTTTCATCATTGGCAAATCTTTGTGGTCTTTGCGAATGGTATAAACAATATCATTTCCTTTCTCCCACATTTCAAGCATTACAGGAATAAGTTCTGGAGGATGTTGCATGTCTCCATCCATCATTATTACGGCATCTCCATCGGCTATATCCAATCCTGCTTTTAAGGCATTTTGGTGACCAAAATTTCTAGATAGTGAAATATAGAAAATGCTACTATCAATATTGGCTCTTTGTTTTAAAATGGCTAGGGTATCGTCGCTACTACCATCATCTATAAAAATAATTTTATACGGATAAGTTACTGATGCTAGTACTTCTTGCAAAGCATTGACCAACACAGGAATATTGCCTTGTTCATTGCAAACGGGTACAACAATGGAAATTTTCTTATTCATGAATGGGTTGGTTGCTATAATCTTTTCGCAACAATTGGAAAATTAACACAGACCAAGTTATAAAACAAGGAAATGCCTTTAAAGAATACTTAACAATGAAATGTTCCCTTAAAAAACGGGGCATTAAATCGGTTGGGGAAAGTATGGTTAGCGTAAAAGTTAATACCAATAGGCCAATAGCAAAAGGGGATAGTCGATCTTTTTGAGTAGCATACCAAATGGCTACCCCTGTAACAGCAATCACATAAGTAGGTGATTCAGCAGAGGAACTAAAAATTACCACTCCAATTAAGGCCAAAGCCAAGTAAGACAATCTAAAATAGCTGTGTTTATACTGCTGGATTCTTAAAAAAGGGAATAAGTATAGTAGGCCAGCCGGTACCGTAAAATAATAGTTGGGAAGATTAGGGATTTGAAAAATTCTACGAATCATTCCCATCATTGAAATGTCTTGCATACCATTTGTTTCTGTAAGCACAACATTGGTTGCATTTTTGGCAATCAAGGAATGGAACCAATCTTGGTAACTCTGCACAATATGAGCTGGAGATGAAATAAGCATGGGTAAACAGAAGAAAACCAGTAACCAACCAATAAAACTAATTACAAAACGTAGTTTATCTTTCGAAAAAAAGAAAAATGCAATACCTACTATTCCATAAATTTTAATATAAAATCCTAGAACAATAAATAGGGTAGCCCAGATATCTTGTTTTTTTTCGGTGTAAACAAAGCTCAATAATATCCAGCCAGTTAACATTGGATTGAACTGAACGCTATGAATAGCGGTCATCATTTCAATCATTCCAATTAATAGTACAATATTTTTTTGCCTAGAAGTCAATGGCAAATGACCAATTGCATAAAACAATACCCAAGCATTTGCCAAGCACCATAAAAAGCACCCAATTAAAGTGGGCAACACGGCAAAAGGGGCAATTAAAAGACTAAAAACAGGCCCATAATGATTGGTATCAAAATGTTCTGCTGGATAGGGTATAAATAAATTTTGTTGGTGGATGGTATGCCAAAAAACGTTTTTATAAATAAGGAAGTTATTAATATCGTCGAGACCTCGGCTCATTTCTAAGGTAGCGGCCACCATTGCTAGCAAAAACCAAAGCAAGGCAGGTAGCGGGATTGTGTATTTCCCAATATTAATATCCTTAAATAAAAACCGCATAGTGGGGAGGATAAAAGGTTTAATGCAAATGTATTAGAAGATCTGATTCGGTAAATAAATATTCATTAAACCGAAGATCGAATAAAACCAACCAAAAAAATTACTTTTGCCCCTCAAATCAGTTAAATCATTAAAAATAAATAGTAGGATATGAGCAAAGGTCCCGTTTCGCAGTTTATAGAACACCATTATCGCCATTTTAACGCAGCCGCTTTAGTAGATGCCGCAAAAGGCTATGAAACCCATTTATTAGACGGCGGTAAAATGCTGGTTAGTTTAGCAGGAGCAATGAGTACGGCTGAATTAGGCATTAGCTTGGCAGAAATGATTCGCCAAGACAAAATTGCTATTATTAGTTGTACCGGAGCCAACTTAGAAGAAGATGTGATGAATTTGGTGGCACATAGCCATTACAAAAGGGTTCCAAACTATAGAGACCTTACACCACAAGACGAATGGGATTTATTAGAAAACCATTACAACCGTGTAACCGATACTTGTATTCCAGAAGAAGAAGCGTTTAGACGTTTACAAAAGCCGTTGGTGAAACAATGGAAAGAGGCAGAAGCAAAAGGCGAACGTTTTTTTCCGCATGAGTTTTTATACAAAACTATTTTATCGGGCGATTTAGAGCAGTACTACGAAATTGATCCTAAAAACAGTTGGATCATTGCTGCGGCCGAAAAAAACTTGCCAATTGTTTGCCCAGGTTGGGAAGACAGTACTACTGGAAATATTTTTGCGAGCTATGTTATTAAAAATGAATTGCAAGCCAATACCGTAAAAAATGGTATTGAATACATGGTTTGGTTAGCCGATTGGTATCGCCAAAATAGTGGTGGAAAAGGAATTGGATTTTTTCAAGTGGGCGGTGGTATTGCAGGAGATTTCCCTATTTGTGTTGTACCAATGATGTACCAAGATTTGGAATGGCATGATGTGCCTTTCTGGAGTTATTTCTGCCAAATAAGTGATTCAACTACTTCTTATGGATCTTATTCTGGCGCAGTTCCTAACGAAAAAATCACTTGGGGTAAACTAGATATTCATACTCCTAAATACATTGTTGAAAGTGATGCTACCATTGTAGTTCCATTGATCTTTGCTTATTTATTAGGATGGTAATTTAAAGTGAATTGGTATAAAAAAAAATAGGCTGCATCGATCGATACAGCCTATTTTTTATGCATGCTTCAATAATTATCTAGCTGGCATATTTAATTTTAAATCTCTTTTTAACATAGCATCTCTGTTAGCAATATCCCATGCAGTATAGAATATCATTAACACACGTTTTTGCATTAAATCGAAATTAATTTTTTCAACAGTATCCGTTGGTTGGTGGTAGTCGGCAAGCAACATTCCATCATAAAAGAATAAAATAGGCACGCCTTTTTTGGCAAAATTATAATGGTCGCTGCGGTAGTAAATCATGTTTCTATCTGCAGGATCATCGTATTTATAGTCCAATACCAATTTAGAAGATTGCTTGTTGGCTGCTTCATTAATGATAGGTAATTCGGTACTTAATTTATCGTGTCCTATTACATAAACATAATTTAATGAATCGGCAGTTTTGCGTTCTGTATCTACACGTCCTACCATATCGGTATTTAAATCGGCAGTTGTTTTGTCTAAAGGAAAAATTGGATGTTCTGAATAATAATCAGATCCCCATAATCCTTTTTCTTCGCCACTTACAGTCATAAAAACAACTGTTCTGCGAGGGCTTTTGCCTTTTTTTGCAGCGGCAGTAAATGCTTCTGCCATTTGCATTACACCTACTGTTCCAGAACCATCATCATCGGCGCCATACCAAATAACATCGCCTTTTTTACCCAAATGGTCGTAGTGACCAGTAAGCATTAAATACTCAGCTTTTTTATCGGTACCAGGTAAAACACCTATTACATTACTACTTTCTAAATTCTCGGTTGTTTTAGTAGCAGTAACATTAATTTCTGCATTATAAGTGCTTTTGCTAATTTCTTTTAATTCAGCCATGCTTTGTTTAGTGGTTCTACCAAGCATTGCCGATGCAATATCTGCAGAGATTGTAGCCATTACAAAACCAGCAGCTGTATTTGCTTTCAAATACATATTGCCTTTTGTTGGGGTAGCCATTTTACGAGGAAAATCTGCAGAAACTACTAGTAAGCCAGCAGCACCTTTTGCAGTTGCAACGCGCATTTTAGAAAAGCTAGAAGAAGGATTGGCATTCATTGCGCGCATTCCACCCATTGGCATTCCTGTACTTGCAGTTGTTCCATTTCCTTCAAGTACTACTACTAATTTTCCTTTTACATCTAAATTAGCATAGTCATTGATGCCTTTTGCAGAGTCAACAATACCATATCCAGCAAATACAACAGAAGAATAATTCCAATGTCCATTTGCTATGGTTTGTAAACTGAAAGTATAGTCTTTATCCCACTCAAATGAGCGACCATTAACTGAGAATTTTTTATCGGTAAGCGCATCTTGGTATACTGGATAAACTTGTTGGTAGCTATCGCCATTACCGGGTTTTAAGCCCATTCTTTTAAATTCCGACTCAATATAAGCTGCGGCACGTTTTTGTCCGGGAGAGGCTGTTTCGCGACCTTCCATTTCGGCACTAGCAATAATGGAGAGTTTTTGTTTTAACCCTTGTTGGGTTATTACTGCTCCAAATTTTGCAACATCTTCTGCTTTTTGTGCAAAAGCGATTGTACTCATAAAAGGTAAACAGATCCAAAGAAGTTTTTTCATAATGCTAGTTTGTTTTTGGTTAAGCACAGGCAATTTTATTTACTCGAGTAGCATGACGACCTCCTTCAAAAGCAGTTGTCATAAAGGTTTCAATCATTTGTTGGGCAACGAATAAAGAAATAAAACGGGCTGGTATGCAAATAATATTGGCATCGTTGTGTTGACGAACAAGCAATGCAACATCATTTTGCCAACACAAACCTGCGCGAATATTGGCGTGTTTGTTGGCGGTCATAGAAACACCATTGGCAGATCCGCACAATAATATTCCATAAGCCACTTCTTTATTTTCTACTGCCGTTGATACCGCATGCGCATAGTCGGGATAGTCAACTGAATCTGCGGTATAGGTGCCAAAATCTTTTACTTGGTATCCTTTTTCGGATAACCAGTTAATTAATGCTGCTTTATATGCTAAGCCTGCATGGTCGCTGCCAATGGCTATGGGCTTAGTGTTGTCGAATACAAATGACATATCAATTTATTTTAATTAACTCCACTCTTCTTCTTCTTTAGCTTGTTCTTGCTTGTATACTCGCGCAGAAACCAAAATGCTTAGCTCGTATAATAAAAATAAGGGGATGAATACAATTAATTGACTCATCCAGTCTGGACTTGGGGTAATAAATGCGGCCACAATTAAAATAACTACAATGGCATACTTACGTGTTTTACGTAAATAAGAAGGAGTTATAATACCAATCCGGGTTAAAATAAAGGCCAATACAGGTAACTCAAATGCCAAACCACAACCTAATATGATATTGGTTAAATTATCTACATAGTCGGCAAATGTTGGTCTGGTGACTAACATTCCATGTGTTCCTAATTGAAAGCCTCCTAAGAAATTAAATGTAAAAGGGCCTAATAAGAAAAATCCAAAAGCTCCACCTAAAAAGAAAAAGAAGGATACCCAAAAAATAATGAATTTGGTGTTTTTGGTTTCGGTGTCTTTTAATGCTGGTTTTACAAAGCGCCAGAATTCCCAAAATATATATGGGAAAGCGGCAATAACACCACCCACTAATGCAATTGAAATAGCCCCTAAAAATTGTCCGCCGAATGTGGTGGTTTGCATTTCAACTTTTACAGCAGGCATACAAAGTGCTTCACCCATATGCGCCCAATGACTAAACTGGCACAAGGCCCTATAGCTAATAAAATCGGGGTTTACAGGACCTAAAATGATATAATCAAAGATCCAATCGCGGTAAATAAAAATCAGGGTTGCCATCACTAATATGGCCAACACTGAACGAATAATATGTGAACGCAGCTCTTCTAAATGATCTATAAAGGTCATCTCTGCTTTTTCTGAATCGGGATTTCTACTAAATAGTGCCATTGGCTGTTATACGATTATAAGGCGGCAAAGTTAAGTGCTTGTTCAGTTGAAAGAACAAAGCAATAGGTAACTATTTTAAAATTTTCATTTTAACCATTTCAATACGCGTGTCACTTACAGTAACTACATCAAACTTATAATGACCTATTATAATGGTTTCCTTTAGTTTAGGGATGGTTTGGTGCTCGTTAATGATATAGCCACTTAAGGTTTCTGAATCGGAAACCGGAAAATCCATTTTGTACTTTTCATTCAAATAGTCGAGTTCCATTCTGCCACTAAATAGAAATTCATCTTCGGTTAGTTGTTTCTCTTCGAATTCTTCTACGTCAAATTCGTCTTGAATTTCTCCAAAAATCTCTTCCAATACGTCTTCCATGGTTACAATACCTGCTGTTCCGCCAAATTCGTCTACTACCCAAGCAATACTTCTTCTTTCTTTCGAAAACTTATTAATGAGGTCGGTAGCACTCATGCTTTCTGGCACAGCCATCATTGGGTGCATAATTGATTTAACGGAATCTGGTTTTTGAAAAAGGTCTAATTGGTGTACATAGCCTAAAATATTGTCAATATTTTCATCATACACCACCAATTTACTTAGATGGGTACTAATAAAATGGGCTTTTAATTCTTCGATAGAGGTATGAATATCTACCCCTTCAATTTCAGTTCTTGGAACCAAGCACTGTCTAATTTTAACCATTGGTAAACTCAAAGCATTCTCAAAAAGTTCGGTATTTAGTTCAGGATTGTCTTCGTCTTGTTCTTTGGTTTGCTGAAAAAAATGTTCTAAGTCTACTTTGTTAAACGCATTGTTTTTATCGCTAATGCGCATATTAAAAATGTATTTCAAAATCCATTGCGCAATGTTTACAAAAAAGTTGGCAACAGGTTGAAATAAGGAATAAAAAAATTGTGCGATGGGTGCAAAGATGCTAAGTAAACTATCGTTTCTTGCCCTGAAAATGGCTTTGGGTATGAATTCTCCAAAAACTAGTACTACTATAGTAGACAAGAAAGTATCTACAATTAATTGCAGCACTCCATTTTTTAAATCGAAAGGTTTCCAAGCAATTGTTTTGAGTAATTCGTCAAACAACAAACCATAAATCACCAAAAAAACATTTAACCCAATTAAACAAGATCCAATAAATTTTGCAGGATGCTCCATGAAATTGGCTAGGATTAAACCTGTTTTTTTGCCCTGTTTTTTTTTCAGTTCAATGCTTAGTCTATTGGCGCTTACAAATGCAATTTCATAGCCTGCAAAAAAGCCAATCATCACAAGCGTGCCAATGATAGAAAGGATCATATAGGTTTCAGACATATTGGAAAAATAGGATATTTTTTTTATTTAATGGTACTACTATCTGGAATCACTACAAAACTACCTGGTTGGATATGTTGTATATGTGTATCAGACAAGTTTTGATCTGAACTAAAGCCAATGCCAAACAAACGTTGACGGGCAGGTTGCGACTGACTAATAAACACTTCTTTGTCGGTGTAGAATCGTTGGGCAATTTGGTCCCAATAGAGTTCTTTGCAAATAAGGGTGTCACCTTTTACATTAAAAACAATTACACTATCCTTTAATAATATTTTGTTTTCGCTTTCATTATAACTACCGTATCGGGCAAATAATTTGCTTTCTACTTTTAAACTATCGTTATAAAAATCAACATGTAATGTTTTGGGATATTCAATTTTTTTACCGTAGTCGTTTTGGGTTAACAACATTAATGGAGCCAAGAGTTTGGCCCTTGTTTTGCCATTCTGACTCATATAGCTTTCTACTTGGTTGGCCTCGTCTACACCCTTTACTTTTTTACCCAAATCTCTTACCACATTTATATCGTTCTCACAACCTACTAACACAAAAAAGCAGCCAAAAACAATGGCTGCTAATAGTGTTTGAATATGTGTAATGTGCTTAGTCATATTTGCGTGGAATAAACCAAATATCGCTTAAACTTACCCCAACTGACAATCTAAAAAATCCTTCTGTAATATTATTAACCGAAGTGCCTCTTTTGCCAAATTGTAAACCTAAATTTAAAATAGTAAACTGATTGCTATAGCTGCTCCATTTTCTAATAGGTAAACCCATTCCCATTGTACCACCTGTAGTTTTTAAACTTTTAGCACCTGGTGTTGCGTAATCTTGTCCAGTAAAAAACCCAACCCTATAATTCACATTACCCCAATAGCCATTGCCACTTACAGGATCTGGTGCAAATTGGGCGCCTAATTTAAACTGCCAGTTATCAGACACTTGGTCTGTTTGATTGTAGAACCTGTATTGGCTCCATTTTGTTGCAGTATATTCTGCTCCCACGCTCCATAAATCAAATAAACCTCTTGGTGCTACAATGGCTTTTCTAAAGGTAATACCTGCTGCATAAGAACTAGGCATTTGAATAGTGCCTTTGATATTGCTTTGAGAAAACACAGTATCTATGGTTGTAACAGCACCTGTTGAAGTATATGATACTGTTGCACGATCAATATTTTGTTTGGCATTTAAGCTTTGACTCAAATTACCCGAAACGCCAAGTCGAACAAAATAGTGAACAACAGTTTTATTGGCCAAATTGGTAATTGTTTTTATTGGGAATTCATATTGACTTCCTCCTGAAAGAAATAAACCACCAAAATTAGTAACGGTACTTGATTTAGATTGTTTGTAAGCAATGGTGTCATTTACAAAAGCCACCATAGTTGAAATGTCTTTTCTTCCAAAGTTTACGCCGGTATTAAAGCCTACACTTAATCCTTTCCATCTTTTTCCCATTCCAATAAAAGCTTGGTTTAATCCGCCAGAACCTGAATACAACCTAGCAATACTATCTCCTGCAGCCCTACCATTTTCGGTAACTGAGTAACTAATTCTACTTAATGGTTTTAATCCAAACGCTAACCCAATACCTCTTTTTTTATTAAGGGGCATACCTAGTGCAAAATAGGCAGGAACAAAATAATTCGATACAAATTTGCCACTTGGGTCATTGCTTCTTAAGGTTCTTGAATCAACAGTTAAGCTGAAATCAAAAGAAACCATAAACAAATTCGAGTAGGCTGCTGGATTTGAAAAGTTAATGGATTGTCCATTGTTATTGGAGGTTCCATCTGCATATGCTGCAGCTAGTCCACCCATAGAACTACTAATAATATGTTGGCCATGAAAAAAGTCGCCCATTCCATATCTGGAATAAGGTGAATTTTCTTGGGCTTGGGCAGTTAGTAGCGGAAATCCGAAAACTAATACCGTGAAAAACCTAAACATTGTTAAACTCACTGATCGCATAGAGGCCTTTATAAATTAGGTAAGAGTCGGCAAATATCTTCTTTTTTAGGTGTGGTACAAAAAAACCCATATCACCCCCGGTTAATAGCACGTTAAAGTTGCTGTATTTCAGGCTATAAGCCTCAATAATTCCATCAATTTCTTTTGCCATTCCCAAAATAACCCCACTTAAAAGGTTGGTTTTGGTGTCGAAACCAATTAATGGGAACTGATTATCGGCCTCAATTAGGGGTAATAATGCCGTGTATTCGTGCATAGATCTAAACCGCATTTGCATACCCGGAGAGATACTTCCACCCAAAAATTCATGAAATTTATTGACAAAATTATAGGTAATGCAAGAGCCTAGTCCAATCACCAAATTGTGTTGATTTGGAAACAAATCTACCGCTGCTGCACACAAAGCTAGTCGGTCTGCACCAATCGTTTCTGGCTTTCCAACAGGGGTGGTTAAGGGAATCTTGCTTGTATAAGATAGTTTGTGAAACTGTGTTTGACTTGCTAAAATAGCTTCAGATGCAGGGTTGTGGTTAATAACAGAAGCTAAAATAGTTTTGTTTGGTTGGTATTGGTTAAGGACCGCTTGAATGGTTTCGGGAAGGTCATTGTCTATAACAATTAAGTTTTCGAGTTCCCTATTCTTGAATATCGCACATTTTAAGCGCGTATTTCCAAAATCAAAACAGCAGGTTGTTTGCATAAGTTGCTAATTAAAATACCAGTTGCAGGGATATTTATCTGCGGCCCAAAATTAAGCGGTTGCAGCTTACATCTCTAATCAATTAATGGTAAGATGCAAAAGATTTCGGTTATTTGAACTTTTAATGGCAGTATTATGAAAATCTCGGGTTTTACAATTATTCGAAATGCAGTGATGAATGATTATCCAATTGTGGAAGCAATTCGTTCCATTTTACCCGTGGTAGACGAAATGATTGTATTAATTGGCGATTCCGAAGACGCAACCATTGCCCTAATAGAATCGATTAATGATTCAAAAATAAAAATTCATCACTCTGTTTGGAACAATAACCTGCGAACTGGTGGATCGGTATTAGCAGAAGAAACCAACAAAGCATTTCAATTGATAGACCCAGAATCGGACTGGGCATTTTATATTCAGGGCGATGAAGTAGTGCACGAAAAATATCATCCAGCAATTTTAGCGGATTGCAATAACTATTTGGCGGATAAAAAAGTAGAAGGATTGTTGTTTAATTATCTCCATTTTTATGGCACGTATGATTATATAGGGGATAGTAGAAAATGGTACCACAAAGAAGTGCGTATTATTAGAAACGATAAAAAAATACAAGCTTACAAAGATGCGCAAGGGTTTAGGGTAGGTGCAAAAGCAGCGAAAATTGCGGCGAAGCAAATTGATGCATTCGTATATCATTATGGTTGGGTAAAAAGCCCAGAACAAATGCTAAAAAAGCACAAAAACTTTAGCAAATTTTGGCACCCAGACCATGTGATTGAAGCAGGATTTAAAGAAATGGATTTCTGGGATTTTTCTGAATTTGATTCACTCCAATTATTTAAGGATACGCATCCATTGGTGATGCAAAAACGCATTCAAGAAAAAGGCTGGCAAATAAATATTGACATTACTCAAAAGAAGTTTTCATTCAAAGACAAACTGCTGTATCATTTTGAAAAAATTACCGGAATAAGACCTTTTGATTTTAAGAATTATCGGGTGCTAAAATAGTTTCTTTTTGCCATAAAATAACCAAAGGCCAAACGTGTAGAAAAACACCGTATTGGTAGTTGAGGGTTGCTTCTGCTAAACAACTAATGGCAATAGCAATAGTCCAAATAATTATCCCTTTATTTTTTTGTTTAAATCCAACTATTGCTGGATAAAATAGCCAGGCGCTAAACAATAATGCGCCCCACCAATCACTACCCATCCACCAAAAAAGCCATTGGTTAAAAGGCCATCCAAAATTGGTATTTACGCCAGAAAAATAATGCGCTAATGATTGATTTAGTATTGCTGGAATACTTGACCAGCCTATATTTGAGCCTTCGCCTGATTCAATTGATTTAATTGCGGCATAATTAATTGCCCTTCTCGTTCCGTCTGAATAATTTGCATTGAATTTTCCTGGCTGAAATTGTTGCCAGTCGTAAATAGTGTAGGCGATTTTTTGTTGGATAGTTGGAAATAAATAGTAAGCAGCAGATGCCAATAATACCACTATAAAAATAGATGCTACTACTTGAAATGGTTTAATGCTTTTCTTTTCTACTACTATTAATAGGCAGTAGGCAATGAGTATAAAAAATAATAAAACCCATCCAGTTCTTACCGCTAAAAAAAGAATTAAAATAGTGAGTACTAATACAAGTGTAAAGCGCATTTTTTTTGTAATAAAAGAAGCGGTTAATAACAACAAAACACTACTGCATAAGAGAATGGAAAAACGTACATGATCGGTGTCCATGAAAGTGGGTAATGCTTGACCAGATCCTAATAAATTGTGTGCGCCAATTTGGTGGTTGATATACCAATAAATGGGAAGCACTAATCCAATGGCAGTTGCCGCTAGCCAATTATATACCAGTTGTTTATTAATGATTTGTTTTGGAATAGTTTTTACTACCAACACTGTTGCTGGATATACCGCTAGTGTGAGCGCATAATCGAAATTAGCCATCGCCAAAGGATGCTGAAAAGCACCTAAGGTCCAACAGCATAATGGCACCAAACTCCATATAAAAATTGGGTCTTTGAAATTGAATGATTTGCTTTGAAAAAATTGCCCAATAGCATAAAGTGCCCATACTCCTTGAACGATAGATAATAGCGCCCTACTCCAGAATAATCCGGCTAGTAATAGAATAAATAAAAATATGGGTGCGTTTTTTTTAATCATGTGCTAAGGCTATTCAATGCTACTAAATTTTATGGAAAGAATTCGTTTTCAAAAAAAGCAGAAAGCTATTTTTTAAGATTTATCAGTCATTTAGGCCAGTTATTGTTTTTTTTGCGTGAATTTGTAAACACTTACTTTAAATTTAGGGCCAGCTAAACATTATGTGGCATTCATTATTATCCGAAATACCCAAAGGAAACTTCAAAGCATTGGCACGCGCCATTTCTTTAGTAGAAAATGAAGTGCCCGGATTCGAAGCTTTTTTACAAGCAATACCTACAGGAAATACACCAGTAACAGGTATTACAGGTCCTCCGGGGGCAGGAAAAAGCACCCTTGTTGATGCATTAATAGGGCAATGGGTTTCGGCTGGAAAAAAAGTGGCGGTGCTTTGCGTAGACCCTTCGTCGCCCTTTCATTTGGGTGCATTATTGGGCGATAGAATACGCATGAGTGAATGGTACAATCAACCCTTGGTATATATTCGATCTTTAGCAACTCGCGGATCTTTGGGTGGACTACATCCACATATTTTAGATATTGTAGCGTTATTACAAGCCGGCCATTTCGACCATATTATTGTAGAAACAGTAGGTGTAGGACAAAGTGAAATTGAAATCACTGGTTTGGCAGATACAACTATTGTTGTACTTGTTCCTGAGGCTGGAGACGAAGTGCAGAATATGAAAGCGGGCTTAATGGAAATTGCGGATATTTTTGTTGTGAACAAAGCAGATCGGCCCGATGCAGATCGATTTGTAAAAAATTTACAAATGCTACTTACTGCAGCCCCTCAGCCCAATGGATGGGAATTGAAAGTATTAAAAACAATCGCCTCCGAAAAAATTGGAATTGATGAGCTCGTTGCTGAAATTGACCAACACATTCAAATACACCAACACAGTGATAGGAAAGTTTGGTTATTGGCAGAAAAAGCGTGGCAGTTAATTCAAAGGGACCGAATGAAAGGAATGGATAAGAAATTATTGTACGACGAAATTGGTGCGTTATCGGCAGATCCTTCTTTCAATTTATTTTCTTTCTGTGCAAAATATGCTGGTGCCACAAAAAATAATCGCCTTGAAAAATAGCCAAGACCCTCCAATGATTTCTGTTGTGATGGCTACTTATAATGGCGCAAAATATTTAGAGGCGCAATTAACAAGTATTCTAGCACAAACTTATAGCAATATTGAAGTAATAATTGTAGATGATGCATCTACCGATGAAACAGTTGCTATTATAAATAAGTATCTGCAATTGCATGCAAATATCAGCTTGTATTGCAATGAGTATAACTTAGGATATATTAAAGCTTTCGAAAAAGGAATGATCTTGGCAAAAGGCGCATTTATTGCACTTAGCGATCAAGATGATATTTGGCAATTAAATAAATTGGCTGTTTTATTTGAGGCAATGAATGGCTATGAATTAGTATATAGCAATTCATTATTGGTAGATGAGCATGGAAATAGTACAGGTAAAAAAATGTCGGATATAAAAAATCAAATTCATTATACCAATTGCTTAATGTATACGATTGGTGCATGGGCACCAGGGCATGCCATGTTGTTTAAAAAAGAATTGGTAAATCGCTGTATGCCTTTTCCTGCAGTGGTTACACACGATTTTTGGTTGGGATTTGTGGCAGCTTGTAAAGGCGAAGTACACTATGTAGATTTGCCATTAGTTAATTATCGACAACACGCATCAAATGCCATAGGTGCAAATACGCATGCCTATCAAAAAAGCAAACCTACCACTGCCCAAAAATTAATGAAAGCGCGTGCTAGAATGCAAGTTTTATTTGAAAAATGTCCGGAGCATTTACCGCAAAAAAAAGTATTAGAACAAATTAATAAAAGTTATCAAACATATTCTTTAGCAAATAACCTAAATAGAATGCTACTATTTTTTAGGTATAGAAACTTAATACTCGCTTACAAAAAAAAGGCTGCTTTAATGAAACTAATGTTTTGCTTGAAAACATTTTTTAAAATAGACGCGTAGTAATTATTGCCAAATAGCCGTCCAGCATCGTTTTGCAAAATTCTTAAGGTGTACGGTTGTTGGTATTATTGGTTCTGATAACGGCGCTATAAATTGTTCGCCTCTATGAATATAATATTTAGAAAAGCTTCCAGAAGTCATTCCCCATTTTGAAATAAAAGTATGGTAGCCCCTATTTTTTTTAATTCTTTTTACAGATAGTGATCCAAAATGGTAGACCCTACTTTGGGCTATTCCTTTAAATAAACGGACGCCAGCTTTCCAAAGTTTAAACGAAAAATCTGGATCGGAATACATGCCAGGACTAAATTCAATACTGTATCCGCCTACTAAATCCCAAATATCTTTGTGTACAATATTGGGAGGCCAGGTTGCACCCTGCCAGTCTTTCATAGGAAGGGTATTGTATTCTTTTAATAGTTCGGCTTCGTTAAAATTGGCAATACTATCGCCGTAATTTTTTTCTATTGAACAATTACTTTGGGCTTTAATTTCAATGGCTGTTGCAGAAAAAAAGAAATACTTATGGTTAGTATTTGCTATCTCATTTGATAATGGTAAATCCCAATTAGGGCATACATACATATCGTCATTGATGTATAACAAATAATCTGTATCTGCTAGTGTTCGGCAACTATTTAAAGCATAACAAACACCAATATTTTCTTGGCTATAAGAGTAACTTATATCTTTTTGTGTTTTTATCCATTCAAGTGTGCCATCGCTTCCGTCATTAATATGCACAATGATTTGGTGCTTGAATGCAGAATGTTTGCGAATACTATTAATGCACAATTCTAAGAAAGGCAAATTGTTCCAACTTGGTATTAGAATAGAAAATTTAACCCCATTCTCGGTATCGGCCTTAAATTTTTCTATATTTACCATCATTGATTTTAATAATTAAATAGAAAGGGTGTAACAGCGCTACGAATGTATTCAACCTAGTGTTAAAATAAAAATTAATCATGACTCGGCCTATCTCAGTGGTTTTATGTACATACAATGGCAGCCTGTTTTTGGCCGAACAGGTTCGTAGCATTTTGTTACAAACCTATCCTATTACTGAATTAATTATTGCCGACGATGCTTCTACCGATAACACTTACGAACTCATACAAGCACTAGCAAAAACAGATACTAGAATTCGAGTGAGTAGAAATGAAACCAATTTGGGATTTTCTGCAAACTTCTCAAATGCCATGTCTAGCGCTAGTTGCGAACTGATAGCCATTTCTGATCAAGACGATATTTGGCACGAAAGAAAATTAGAAACCTTGGTTTTTGCGTTGGCGGATGCTTGTTCCTTGATTTATTGTAACTCTATTCATTTTCAGGGGCAACCAATAGTTGATCCTGTTTCAAATCCACGCAATAGACATATTGAAGGTAATGACCCAAAAAAAATTGCTGTTTTTAATACCATCAGTGGACATGCAATGCTTATTAGAAAATCATTATTAAGTATGGCTTTGCCAGTTCCTGAAGGCGTTTATTACGATTGGTGGTTGGCGCTTTGGGCAATGACTAGAGGGCAAATACAATTTGTGCCTGAGGTATTGGTGCAACAAAGGGCGCACGAAAATAATGTAACCATTCAAAAGCATTTATCTGAAAGTGATTTGCGAAAACAATTCCGATTAATGCTTAATACGCATTTAGCAAATTTTAAAAACATTGGTACATTTAAATTGAGTGATCAAATGTTTTTTAAAGAGTTATATACATTATGGGATGCATCAATGACGCAAAAAATAAATTGGAAACTATTTCTTTTTTTAATGAAGCATCGGCATGCTATTTTCTATTATAAGTTGAGGGCTTTTCCTATCATTTCTCAATTCAAACATTGTTTTCTTTTTTCATTTAGGTTTCAATTATAATTTTTATGTTAGATTCTACTGCTTCAATGGTTTGTAAAGTTTGTGCTAATGAAAAAGGCAATACAATTTTTCAAACAAAAGAAATGATGTTCGGTTTTAAAGAGCCATTTAATTATATACAATGTGCTTCATGCGGTGTAGTGCAACTAGAAAGCATTCCAGCCAATATGGCTAAGTACTATCCAACTGATTATTATAGTTATGCAACCAAAGAAGCAACAGGATTTTCTTTTAAAAATTGGCGTCAAGGAATTGCTTACCAGCATTTTTTTGGCAGGCCAAATTTGTTAGGAGCATTGGTATCTATTTTTAGTAGCAAGCCCCCAGTTTGGATGAAAAAAAAGTACTTGACTTTATCTTCAAAAATATTGGATGTTGGTGCTGGCTCAGGAAAATTATTATTAGAAATGAATCGGGGAGGGTTTGAAAATTTAATGGGTAGCGATCCATTTTTAAGTAATGATATTCATTATCAGTGCGGGGTTTCTATTTTGAAAAAGGATTTTTTTGACATTACTGAAACATTTGATTTTATTATGTTTCACCATTCTTTCGAACACATGGATGCGCCAGAAAAAGTGTTTCAACATATTTACAAACTGTTGAATAAAGGCAGTTATGCATTAATTAGAATTCCAGTAGCCGACTCTTCGTCATTTAAAAAATATGGAGCCAATTGGGTAAACTTAGATCCGCCCCGACACTTTTTTTTACACACTACCCAAAGCATGCAATTATTGGCAAACAAAGTAGGGCTGAACCTAACAGATATCATTTACGATTCTAATCAGTTTCAGTTTTATGGAAGTGAATTGTATTTGAAGGGCTTTAGTTTAGATAGCTATAACAAAGGTGAACACCCAGATCTGTTTTCAAAAAAACAAATGCGTGCTTTTAGGGCAGAAGCGCATAGACTCAATAAAATAAAAGAAGGAGATTGGGCTTGTTTTTATTTGTACAAACCCTAGTAAATAATTTAATTATTCGTTGTTCTCTAGTGCTTTTTCGTTTTTCCACCAACGCCAACCAATATATCCCATAATGGCAAATGGTGTAAAAGCAAGGTAAATGATAGCCGAATTAAGTGCTTTTGCAGGTCCTTCACCCAATTGCGAAGCCGTTTTGGTGCAAATAGAACATTGTGCTATTGCAGTTTGTGTGGATAGTAACACCCCCAAACAAATCCCCAAAAAAATTCCTAGTAAATATTTCATTCAACCTTATTTCTTGGCAAAGATAAGTGGTTAAGGTTGTTTGCCAACTTGCATTAGGCTGTTAACTGTTAATTAAACTTTTATTTTGATTGATAGTCAAAGCTTTACTTGAGAAATTGATTTTTAATGAACAATCATAATTTATAAGTTTTAAACTACTTGTATGAAACAATTCAGGGTTTTTATCAGGAACCTTAGTATGGCTGGGCTTTTTTTATTTGTTACAAAAATGGCCATTGCACATCCTGGAGGACATTACTTGCCAAATGATGTTTTTAATACTTGGACCCTAGCCTCGGGCCGAACTATTGAAGGAAATTTTTTAATGGCGCATGATAACACCATTGTATTAGAACAAAAAGGAGGTGGCCGCATTACCGTATTTGTAGATTTACTTTCAGATCAAGACAAGGCTTTAGCACTATTTAAAATTCGAAAATATAATACACTCAACGAGCAAGTAAGGGTAAATCAACCGGCTGATTTAAGTTTATTAGAATCGGCATTTGAGCCCTATCAACCAGCGGTAACAACTAGTTCAGACGAAAATTATTTTTATGTATCCTCTCGAGGTATTGCTAATCACCCAATGATGATAGGCATAACAAGTTGGCAACAACAAGTGCCCATCCCACAAAATTATTCCGGGTCAAATGCTTGGCCCATACCATTACGTCCTGTGTTGGCAGAAACACCAATGAGTACCAGAAATAATTTTATGCGCGGTGCCATTGCAATAGCAGTGAATGGGATTCCTATTTTTAATGCTTTGAACAATCGAGGAGAAGACGCTTATTTAATTGGTGAATTAGATAATTGGGGAGGGCATTGTGGTAAAGGAGACGATTACCATTACCATACAGCACCTTTGCACTTGTCGGCTATTTCATTGCTAAAACCCATTGCGTTTGCTTTAGACGGATTTGCAGTTTATGGTGAAAAAGAACCTGATGGATCGGCAGTACTGCCACTCGATGAATGTCATGGACATTTTGCTGCGAATGGTTTGTATCATTACCATGGCACAAAAAATTATCCTTATATGATTGCTGCTATGCGCGGAAAAGTAAACACAGATAATAAAACCCCTGCACCAGAAAATCAAATCCTTCCCCAGGCATTTACAGCACCTGTTCGGCCACCACTCAAACCTTTAAGAGGCGCAGTGATTACTAACTGTGTTGCAACAGCCAATAATGCTTTTTCCATCACGTATAAAATTGCTGGAAAAAATGGTTCTGTCAATTATTATTGGGATGAAAAAAACAGCTATTATTTTACTTTTATAGATACAGATGGAAATCAAACAACCGCTAGTTATGAAAGAAGAAATGGTAGAAAAAAAGATTAAGAACATAAAGCAATTACGCATGTATAAATTAATGATAGGAATTTTTATGCTATTGTCATTGGCAGTAAATGCACAATCGAATAAAACCAATGCATTCACATTGTTTAGTGATGCATTTGTTAACAATGGACCTATTGCAAAATTAAACACTTGCGATAGTTTAGGCATATCGCCACAATTAGCCTGGAGCAATGCTCCTGTTGGCACAAAGGGCTATGCTATTACCATGCACCATTTTCCAAAAACCGGCGAAAAGCTTGCCTATATTGTATTGTACGATATAGCCGCAAATATTAATTACTTGCCAGCAGGTGCTACTAGTGTTGGCACTTGGGGTATGAATAGTCATAGCAATAAACCAGGGTATGCACCACCTTGCTCAAAAGGACCTGGAGCAAAAAAATATATCATCACTATTTATGCATTGTCTGAGCAACCAAAAATTGACAATACATATCCTATTAAAATCAATCAATTATTAGCAGCTATAAATGGGCATGTGTTGGATTCAGCAATTTTAACTGTTCAACATACTAGGTAATTACTTCTTTTCATTAACCCACATTTTTAATGATATGCAAGCGCGTAGAAAATTTCTTAAAAAAACATTGGCGGCATCATTAGCAGTGATGTTGCATCCTTTTCGTTCTTTAGCAAATAATGTAAAACAGGCAGTTAAAAATAATCCGTATACGATTGTTTTAGGAAGGCCAACAGCGTCATCAATTCTAATGAATTTCTTTGCAAAACAGCAGATGGAAGTTTATATAGAATATGGAAAAGAAAAGGAGCAAAAAATGTTGTCGACCCCAAAAGTACAATTATCAAAAGGGGATATTCATGAATTTATTCTTCCCAATCTTTTGCCGAATCAACCCTATTTTTATAGAATTGCTTATAACAATCTCAAAAGCGAAAACTTTTTGCAAGGGCCTATGAACTCTTTTCATACCCAACGGAAAAAAGGCAGTGATTTTATTTTTACTATTAGTGCCGATTCGCACCTTGGAACGCCCAATCATTGCAATCCTGAACTGTATCAATTAACACTTGACAATATTGTAAGAAGCAATTCAGACTTGCATTTTTCTATGGGGGATGATTTTAGGGCTTCAAAGGTGAACAATCCTAATTATGAAAAAGTAGCGGAATTATATTTAAACCAAAGAGAGCATTTAACCACCTTGTGCAATTCAGTTCCTTTTTTCTTTGTGTTAGGAAACCATGAAATGGAAGCAAAAGCTTATGCCGACGGAACAGATAATTGCTTGGCATCATGGAGTGTTGCAGCTAGAAAAAAATTCGTTCCAAATCCTGTGCCAGATAATTTTTATACGGGGTCTAATAATGCAACAGATGGCATGCGCCAAAATTATTTTGCATTTGAATGGGGCGATGTTTTGTTTGTAACTATGGATGTATTTTGGTACTCTAATATTTCTGCAGAAGACGAAGAACAAAGAGAAAAACAAAAAGAACAAAAACAAGGCAAACAAGGTGGCGCAAAAGAACACCCTGCAAATAAAAACAATAAGGGTAATCAAAAAGAACCTGGTAATAACAAAGAGCCTGGAAAAAACAAAGGCAAAGACCAATGGGCATTTACTATTGGAGACGACCAGTATCATTGGCTAAAAGACATTTTGCAAAAAAGTAAGGCAAAGTATAAAATTGTATTCGGGCACCATGTACTAGGATCTTGCCGTGGTGCGATAGAATGGGCCGATAAATTTGAATGGGGTGGAAACAATCGAAAAGGAATCAATGAATTTGCAAAACATAGACCAAATTGGGAAATGCCCATTCACGATTTATTTGTGAAATATAAAGTCAATGCATTTATTCAAGGACACGACCATCTTTTTGCCCGACAAGAACTCAATGGTGTAGCCTATATCACTTGCCCCATGAGTGGCGACCCTGGGTACAATACCTATAATGAAAATGCCTATTTATCTGGAGATAAATTGAGTAATACGGGCCATTTAAAAATGGTTGTTTCTAAATCGGATTTTCAAATGCTATATATAAAATCGGTACTACAAAAAGATATAGCTACACAAGGCGAAAATGGCAGAATTGCTTATGCATGGTCATTTGTAAAAAACAAACAATTGCCAATTATTTAATGCTAATATTTTTTTATGAAGCTTTTTATAAAATCTGTCATTTTATTTGTAATTATTTGCACTAGTAGCAAAATTCATTCACAGGGTAAAAGAAATGATGGGAATGGTTCAAATAAGCAAGCGCCAATAGGTATTTTTAAAACAGACATACCAAATCATTTATATGATATTATTTTAGGTAGGCCAACTGATCATTCCATAACTATTAGCTTACTTACTACAGCTGATATGGTTGGCTATTTTCAATATGGTTTAGATAAAGAAAATTTAAGTTCAAAAACACCTATTATACATTTTGTAAAAGGACAAACAGCATTTATAGACATCAAAAATCTTTTAGCTAATAGCAGGTATTATTATCAGTTGGTTGTAACTGAAAATAATATCCAAATTGGCTCACTAAATTATTTTCAAACGCAGCGTGCAAGCAATGCTAATTTTAGTTTTTGTATACAAGCAGATTCGCATTTAGACGAAAATACCAATCCTGCCATGTATGAAAGAACACTTAAAAATATGGCGCAAGATTCATTAGATTTTTTAGTAGATCTTGGCGATACTTGGATGACAGATAAATATAGAACCGATTATAAAGCATCCTTAAAACAATATATTGCGCAGCGTTATTATTTTGGCAATGTATGTAATTCCTCGAGCTTGTTTCTTACGCTTGGTAATCACGATGGAGAGTCTAGTCAACAAAAAAAAGAACAGTCTGCAGAGCGCATGATTGATTGGTCAAGTGGAACTCGAAAACTATATTATCCCAATCCATTTCCGAATGAATTTTATAGTGGAAACAATCAAAAAGAAAACACAGTAGGGTATGTAGAAAATTACTATTCTTGGCAGTGGGGTGATGCATTATTTATTGTATTAGATCCTTTTAGGTTTACTAATAATAATAGAAATCCTTGGCAACGTACCCTTGGAGAACAACAATATCAATGGTTACAGAAAACCCTAGTAAGTAGTCATGCAAAATTTAAATTTGTATTTATCCATAATCTTGTTGGCGGTGCAGATAATAATGGAATTGCAAGGGGTGGTGCTGAAGCAGCAAAGTTTTTTGAATGGGGTGGATTAGACACCAATGGTGTTAATTCCTTCGCCTCAAACAGACCCAGTTGGGATGCCCCGATTCACCAACTTTTAGTAGCCAATAAAGTCAATGCAGTTTTTCATGGCCATGATCATTTTTTTGCCAAACAAGATTTAGATGGAATCGTGTACCAACTAGTTCCTCAACCTGGTTCATTTAAATATGGTAATTCACGTAGCCCAGCCGAATACGGCTATGCTTCTGGAAAGATTTTGAATAACCCAGGTTATGTAAGAATTAAAATTGAAAATGGTCATGCTTTTGTTGATTATGTTCAAACTAGCATAGACGAATTGCATAAAAACAAAGAAGTACTTTATTCGTATGAATTCAAATAAATTATTTATTGAAATTCATTTCCAATTTTAAAAATCCATACTTTTTTTCATCGCCCTTTTTTACTAACTTTCTTTTTCAATTGTATACAATGAATCAAAGAAGGGCGTTCCTACAAAAAATGGGTTTAATGGCTGGTGCATTTTCGGCTAACAGCTTGTTTAACCAATTACATGCCGCTAATTTCGAAGCAGCACAAAAAAAAGTACAACTCTTAACGCCATCGGCAGTTGCTGCAGATGAAGATTATTGGAGTGTGATTCAACAAGGTTATACGGTTCATTCAAATTTTGTGAATTTGAATAATGGGGGCGTAAGTCCTTCTCCACGGGTAGTTCAAGAAGCAGTGGAACGATATAATCAATTAACCAATCAAGGCCCTTCTTACTATATGTGGCGCATTTTAGACCAAGGTCGTGAACCGCTTCGGTATAAATTAGCTGAACTAGCTGGTTGTTCTCCAGAAGAAATTGCCATCAATAGAAACGCAACAGAATCTTTAAATACGGTTATTTATGGATTAGATTTAAAAGCGGGCGACGAAGTAATAGGCACCAAGCAAGACTATCCTAATATGATTCAAGCATGGAAGCAAAGAGCGCTTAGAGAAGGTGTTGTGTACACCCAATTGAATTTTCAGTTTCCAATTGAAAATGATGCAGAAATTGTTTCGGCTTATGAAAAGGCCATTGGTCCTAAAACAAAAATTATTCATATTACCCATGTAATTAACTGGGTTGGTCAAATTATGCCGGTTAAAAAGATTGCAGAAATGGCTAAGTTGAAGGGTGTTGAAGTGATTGTAGACGGCGCGCATTCATTTGGATTGCTTGATTTTAAAATTCCTGATTTGGGTTGCGATTATTTTGGAACGAGTTTGCATAAATTTTTAAGTGCCCCAATTGGTTCTGGCATGATGTGGATTAAGAAAGATAAAATAAAAAATATTTGGCCTTTAACTTGTAATGGAGAGCCGCGTAGTGCCGATATTAGAAAGTTTGAAACATTAGGTACTAGAAGTTTTCCAATTGAGCAAGGAATTGGCGAAGCGGTTAATTTTCACCTAGCAATTGGCTCTAAAAGAAAAGAAGAGCGGATACGCTACTTAAAGAACTATTGGGTTAACCAAGTAATTAATACGCCAAAAGTAAAAATTCATACTTCCTTAAAGCCTGCTTATTCTTGCGCTATTTGCGGGGTAAGTATCGATGGTATGACGCCGGGGGAATTAGATACAGCCTTGTATAATACCTATAAAATACACACAGTAGGCATAGTTTGGGAGAATATTAGTTGTGTTCGCGTTACGCCACATGTATACACTCGCCTGCAAGATTTAGACAAATTTGCCAAGGCAATCAACGAATTGGCGGCATCTGTAAAAAAATAAAGCAGTTTTGCCTTAAAACAAAACTGCTTTGGTAAACTGATATACAATAGCTAATTAAGCTGCTTTTACAGTTGGCTTTTTAGATTTAGTAGCATTTGCTGGTCTACTTTTACCAAAAGATCCTTTGAATCTTTTGCCTTTTGCGGTTTTTTTATCGCCTCTGCCCATGTTGCAATTTTAGAGTGAAATATTTTATGAACAGCAAAAATAGAAAAACCCTCGCATATTGCAAGGGTTTTTCTGTAGAGGGTCTTTTTTGAATTAAACTTTAGAAGCTAATTCTTTACCTGCTTTGAAGCGAGCAACTTTTTTTGCTTTGATTTTGATGGTTTCTCCAGTTTGAGGGTTACGGCCTGTACGAGCAGCACGCTTAGAAACTGAAAAAGTACCAAATCCAACCAAAGTAACTTTATCGCCTTTCTTTAAAGTTTTGGTTACAGTGTTTACAAAAGAATCTAACGTTGCGTTAGCTTGAGTTTTTGTGATGCCAGCATCTTCGGCAAGCTGTGCAATTAATTCGGCTTTGTTCATAAATGTTTTTTTTGTTGTTTTTTAACTACACAAATTTATTTTAATTTATGTTCTAACAAAATTTTTTTTCTAAAGATAATATTTGTTAAATGCTCTATACGAAAGGGTTTCAGCGAATTAATAGACATAAAACGTACAAGAATAAAACAGTTAAATTTCTCTGAAACTATTGCTATCAAAGGCTTTCAGCCTTAGATGCGCTGAAATCCTTTGCCAAAGCGCGTTTCAAAGGAATATAGTAAAGATTTTTGATTGTCAAACTAAAAAAAGAAATGTTTCCACACTCAATGCACAACTTGCATTAATGACCTAAAACCTATAAAAAGATTACCCCATGCATTTGCTGCCTTTTTGCTTAATAAAGGAGCATGAATTTCAAGGTATCGGTTATAATCTGCCTTAGAATTAGCCATGTATTGAATAGCATAGGTAGGGCCATCGCTATCATCTACTTCTAATAAGCGTACAAATTGGTATTGTGTAAAGCAATTGGTAGCCATTACCTCGGGAATATGTGTTTCTTTCATCCAAACTACCCAGTTTTCGTGAATAGATGGATCTATTTTGGAAGTGATATTGTAGATGTACATAGTAGTATAGTTTGAATTATTTAATGGCAATATATATAGGACAATGGTCGCTATGCTTTACGTCTGGATATATTTCTGCGGCTACTAATTGTTTTTTTAAACTTTCTGTAATGCAGATATAATCAATACGCCAGCCTTTGTTCTGTAAGCGCACTGTAGGAAAACGTTGGCTCCACCAAGAGTATCCTCCAGTAATTTCGGGGTTTAATATTCGGTAACTGTCTACCCAGCCACTTGCCAAAAACTTGTCCATCCAAGCACGTTCTTCTGGCAAAAATCCTGAGGAGTTTTTATTGCCTTTTGGATCATGAATGTCAATAGCGTTATGGGCTATATTATAATCTCCTACAATAATAATATTGGGTCTTGTTTTGCGTAGTTCTTGTAAATAAACAAAAAAATCATCTAGCCATTTATATTTATAGGTCTGCCTTTCATCTCCACTTGTACCGGAAGGAAAGTAAGCATTTATTAAAGTAATTTTTCCAAAATCTGCACGAATTACCCTGCCTTCAAAATCACTATGGTCAATTTCATTGCCGTAGAAAACCTTAGTAGGCTTGATTTTGGTGAAAATGGCAACACCACTATATCCTTTTTTTTGTGCAGAAAACCAATAAGTTTGGTATCCGAGTTCTTCAATTTTATTAAAGTCTACATTTTCTTTTTGTGCTTTAATTTCTTGCAAACAAATAATATCTGCAGGATCGGTTTTTAACCAATCTACAAAACCTTTATTCATTGCAGCGCGGATGCCGTTAACATTATATGAGATGATTCGCATAATAGTATGATTGAATTTGTAGTAAAGCTGTTTTTTTTCTTAAAAAGTAAAGATGCGCAAATTGTAACAACCTATATTTGCCATTTTAGAAAAAACAATAGAATGTTTAAAAGATTATATTTCCTATTATTAATTATAGCGCCAAATATATATGGGCAGCAAGCAGAAAATCTATTAGACCCAGTAACGGTAAGCGCTTCCCTAACACAGTTGACTGCTTCAAAAACGGGTAGAAATATTAGTAGTATCAAGGGTAGTTATTTTAGTAGTTTGCCCATACATTCCATAGACGAATTATTAAAATATATTCCAGGTGTTGAAGTGCAAATGCGGGGCCCTGGCGGCTCACAAGCTGATATTGTTATTCGTGGCGGCACTTTTCAACAAGTACTTATATTGTTAGATGGACTTCGATTGAATGATCCTAATACAGGGCATTTTAATGGCAATATACCTATCTCTCCTAGTGAAATAGAAAGAATTGAAGTGTTAAAAGGCGCAGCATCTGCTATTTATGGAACGGATGCAGTTGGAGGTGTTGTGCATATTATTACCAAAACTTTTTCTGCCAAAGAAAACAGTGCTAGTAATAAATATACAATACAATCAATTGTAGGAAATTATGGATTAAAAAATTTTAATACAGGATTGTATTACCAAAAAGGCCATTCAGCAATTGCAGCAGGATACTTAGTTAATTCGGCAGACGGGCAAGCGCAAAGAGGCACTACAGGCTATTTCAACAACCAAACAGCTTCTTTTTCTTTTAGACAACAGTTATCAAATAATTGGCGTTTAGCAATCAGATCGGCATTTGATAAACGAGACTTTAGCGCACAAAATTTTTATACCAGTTTTAAGTCAGATACTGCTAAAGAAATTGTTGCAAGTAATTGGCACCAACTTAGTTTGATCCATCAAAAAGCGGCCAATCAATTTCAGTTTGATGCAGGGTATAAAAAATTAACTGATGAATTTAGTTTTAATTCAGGGTCATTGCCTAATAATAATCTTTCATCTCTTTTTCAAATTAACACACATTATAGCCATCAATATGGCGATCAATCTAATTGGGTGGCTGGCTTACAATTTCAGAATAAAAAAATCATTTCAAATGATAGGGGCGACCACCAATTAAAACAAGCAGCTGGGTATTTTATTGTAACGCAAGCAGTGAGTAATAAAATACTAGTTTCCCCTTCGCTTCGCTTAGACTATACCGAAAACAGTGGTACAGAATTGGTACCACAACTAAATATTTCTTACCAATTAACTTCAGCGCAAATACGCGGTAGTATTGGTAAAACCATTCGTCAGGCCGATTTTACAGAACGATATAATAATTACAACAAAGTATTGGTTAGCTCTGGTAGTATTGGTAATCCAAACTTAGCAGCAGAAAGAAGTGTAAGTTATGAATTAGGTGTTGATGTATTTGTAAAAACTGCCTTCAAATTATCGGCAACAATTTTTAAAAGAGACCAACAAAAATTAATAGACTGGACTCCTACGCCTTTTAGTAGTATGCCAAGAACATCAAATCTTATTGCAACAGGTAGTTATGCATTGGCAACTAATATTGCTAAAGTAAATACAGCAGGATTTGAAACAGATATGCAATACCATCATGAATTAAATCAACACCATAAAATTTGGGCAACACTTGGATTGGTTTGGTTAGATAGTGAGAGTAGTAATGTGGTACCCTCTT
>Ga0194047_10000006_pt1 | contig 190567 bp, 180 predicted proteins | sample JunL225m_MetaG_2_FD_160070 | JGI IMG/M metagenome (GOLD analysis project Ga0194047, IMG submission 160070) | Anoxic zone freshwater microbial communities from boreal shield lake in IISD Experimental Lakes Area, Ontario, Canada - Jun2016-L221-5m | ecosystem: Environmental > Aquatic >... | reverse complement strand
TCAGTATATTAACGAAGGTCAATTGACTCCCAATACTTTTCCTAATTTAGAATCATGGCTGCATCATCTTGAAAATGCACACCCAGTTGGTATTGATATGGGGCTTCATCGGATTAACGAAGTAAAACAAAAACTAGCAATTCATTTTTCTTGTCCTGTTATAACGGTTGGCGGGACGAATGGTAAAGGTTCAACTTGTGCATTTTTAGAGTCTATTTTTAACACTGCAGGCTATAGAGTTGGTTGTCATACATCACCCCATTTACTTAGATTTAATGAGCGCGCCAAGATTAATGGTGAAGAAGTTGAGGATTCAATTCTACTTGAGAATTTTTCTGCAGTTGAAGCAGCTCGGTGTAGTCTTCCAAAGCCTGTATCTCTTACTTATTTCGAGTTTACAACTCTGGCTATTTTGAATTTATTTGCAAAGTCTCAATTAGATATTGTAATTTTAGAGGTAGGTTTAGGTGGGCGTTTAGATGCTGTGAATATTATTGATGCAGACTGCTCGATTATTACTAGTATTGATATTGATCATGTTGATTATTTGGGTGATACGCGTGAAAAAATCGCCTTTGAGAAGGCTGGTATTTTTCGACCAGGCAAACCCGCGATTTGTGCAGATCCTTTAGCGCCAAACTCTCTTATAAAATATGCTAACGATATCGGCTCTAAACTCTATCTTCAAGGTAAAGATTTTAACTTTCAAGGAGATCAGCAGCAATGGGCATGGGCAGGCCTCGATAAGCGCATTAGTGGACTTGGATACCCCGCATTAAGAGGAGCAAATCAACTTTTAAATGCCTCTGCTGTTTTAGCGGCACTTACGGCACTTAAAAATATTGTTCCGGTTGGTGTGCAGGATATACGAACTGGTTTTGCTTTAGTTGATCTTCCAGCTCGTTTTCAGGTACTCCCTGGTAAACCAACCGTTGTTCTTGATGTTGCGCACAATCCGCACGCATGCTCAGCTTTAGCGCAGAGTATAGACAAAATGGGTTATTTTCCTTTCACTCATGCTATTTTTGGCGTAATGTCTGATAAAGACATAGTAAACATTATTAGACCTCTGCTTGGTCTAATAGATTATTGGCATTGCGTTGATCTTCCTATTGAGCGAGCAGCAAAGGCAAAATCCTTGGAATTAGCTTTAGAAAATCAAGGTGTGAAAAATTCTATAGACTCCGGAATATCAGTTTCATCAAGTCCAAAAGACGCCTATTCAGAAACCCTTGAGAGCATCACCGAAAATGATAGAATAGTGGTGTTCGGATCATTCTTAACAGTTGCTGGTGTGATGGCAAGTTTGGGTTCCACTCGTATTACACAAGCTCATTAATTTTAATTTAACTTGTATGTGTAATTATTCTTACTTTATAACTTAAACAATGATTTCATTACCTTCCTTCTTAAAGAATTCTAAATCTGATATTTCTGACTCAGGTTCAAATAGTTCAGAGCCAGAAGATGAGTACGCAGAGAATCCAGAAAAACAAAAAGCGCGACATAGACTATTAGGTTCTATTTTTTTAGTTTTAATTGCCATTATTGGGTTACCTAAGTTGTTTGATTCACAGCCTAAAAAAGTGAATAATGACGTAATTTTGCAAGTTGTCACCTCTGTAACTGATGAAAAGAAACAAGACTCTATTCAAGATCCACCCCCTTTAAGCTTCCCTGATAAACAAGTTGATGCAAAACTGGTTGAATCACCAAAATCTACTAAGAGCAGTGAGCAGTCTTTAAATGATGGTGAGGAAGTTGTAGATGATGCAAATAATCTAAAAAAGAATAGTGATGGGAAATCAAGCCCTGACAAATTAGCGGCAAAGCCTTCCAACTTAGAGTCAGAAAAACCTAAAGATACTAGTCCAACAGATAAGTCGATTAAAGCAAAATATGTTGTTCAAGTTGGAACATTCTCAACGAGTGAAGCGGCCAAAAAAATGCAAGCCCGTTTAAAGAATGAAAATATATCATCATCTATTACAGAAAAGAAAAAAGACGAGAATAATACACTTTACACGGTAAGGGTGGGACCACTTTCTAGTAAATCTGAAGCAGAAGGGCTTGTTCAAAAAATTTCTTCAATTGGAATATCTCCAAGATTAATTCAGCTTAAAAATTAACCACAATATCAATGATGATGAACACATTCGCTTTTACTACATTTGATTTTGTGATTTTAGGTATCGTTGGGTTTTCTGGGATCCTTGGATTAATGAGAGGTTTCATCAAGGAATTGATTTCTTTAGTTGGCTTTGTTGCATCCATTTGGATTGGATATAACTTCTCTAAACAAATATCTGAAAAATGGTTAACGGCTTTTCCAGGGGGTGAGACTGGGCAACTTATCATAGCTTTCATTCTTTTGTTTATTTCGTCCCTGATTATTGCAAAATTAATAGCGAATTCTCTGGTTAAGGTTTTATCCTCAGCAGGGCTATCCTTCATTGATAGGTTTTTAGGTACATTGTTTGGGTTATTCAGAGGTGCTTTGATTGTTGTTGCAATGTCAACATTAGTTGCTTTAACTGATATCCCAAAGAGTAATGAATGGAAAGATGCATTAACTAGACCTCTTGTTGAAACAACGGTTGGATTTATGAAAAATCTATTACCAGATAATTGGGTGCAAAAACTTAGTGATTCAACTGACATTCGTCAATTAAATAAATAAATTGAAAGAATTTTTATGTGTGGAATAATCGGCGTGGTTGCGAATGATCCAGTTAATCAATTAATTTATGACTCTCTACTTTTACTCCAACATCGTGGGCAAGATGCAGCTGGCATTGCAACTCATAATGGGTCATCATTCCATATGCATAAAGCGAATGGATTGGTAAGGGATGTATTTAGAACACGCAATATGCGCGGCTTGATAGGTAACTCAGGAATTGGTCAGGTTCGTTATCCAACGGCAGGCTCCGTCAGTAGTGAGGAGGAAGCCCAACCATTTTATGTAAATGCTCCTTTTGGAATGGTATTAGCTCACAATGGTAATCTTACAAATGCTGCAAAGCTAAGAGACGAAATGTCTTATCGTGATCGTAGACACATAAATACAAGTTCTGATACTGAAGTCTTAATTAATGTTTTAGCAGATGAGATTCAACGATCGACTAATAGTATTGCACTTGATGCAGCTTCTGCTTTTGAGGCACTTGAGCAAGTTTATGAAAGATTAGAAGGCTCATTTGCTGTTGTTTGTGTCATTGCAGGCCATGGATTACTTGCTTTTCGAGACTCTTTTGGTATCCGACCATTGTGTATTGGTCGTTTAGATGTTGGACATGGAAAAACTCAGTGGATGATTACCTCTGAGTCCGTTGCTATTGAGGGAAATGGATTTGATTTTGTCAGGGATGTTGGCCCAGGTGAAGCTATTTTTATTGATTTAGATGGTAACTTTGCAAGTCGACAAATTGTTGCAGATGCTCAATTAACCCCTTGTGTTTTCGAATATGTGTACTTAGCTCGCCCAGACTCTTATATGGATGGCATTTCCATCTTTGAAGTGAGGATGAAAATGGGTGATTATCTAGCTCAAAAAATTCTTCGTGAGGTTGATGTTTCAGATATTGATGTTGTAATGCCAATCCCTGATTCAAGCAGACCTGCAGCTATGCAAGTTGCTAAATTATTAAATCTTGAGTATCGAGAAGGTTTTTTTAAGAACCGATATATTGGGAGAACATTTATTATGCCTGGCCAAGCTGTTAGAAAAAAGTCAGTTCGGCAAAAGCTTAACGCCATGCGATTAGAGTTTGAAAACAAATGCGTTTTAATTGTTGATGATTCTATTGTTAGAGGAACAACTTCATATGAAATTGTTCAAATGGCTCGAAATGCTGGAGCTAGAAAAGTGATTTTTGCTTCTGCGGCACCACCGGTTTGTTTTCCAAATGTTTATGGTATAGATATGCCAACGAGAAGTGAACTAGTTGCATATGGGAGAACAATAACTGAAATTAATGATCTTATAGGAAGCGATCATCTCATTTATCTCGACCTCTCAGATTTAAAACAAGCAATTCAAGATATAAATCCCCTGATTAAAAATTTTGAAGCATCATGTTTTGATGGGGATTATGTAACAGGCGGAATTAACGAGTCTTATCTAGATGCGCTTGAAGCTTCGAGAATTAATCCAGAGTCAATGGAAGATCGGGCTGCTGATATTGGAGATTTTTCAAAATCTCAATTACATTTACAGCTTTTTAATAATGATTAATAAGTAATTTAAAGGTTTATCGTGAGTAATAAAAAACTTTCAACAGACAACTTGCATCCTGATACTCTTGCAGTGAGGGCTGGAACGCTACGGTCTCAATTTAATGAACACTCGGAAGCAATTTTTCTAACTTCAAGCTTTTGTTTTGAAAATTCGGCTGAGGCTGCAGAGAAATTCGCTAATGCGCAAACTGGCTTTATTTACTCAAGGTTCACAAACCCAACAGTCTCTATGTTTCAAGAACGACTTGCAGCTCTTGAAGGAGGCGAAGCGTGCGTAGCGACTGCTTCTGGAATGGCCGCAATAATGGCTATTGCTATGACCCATTTACAAGCGGGAGACCATATTGTATGTTCTCGCTCTGTTTTTGGAGCAACGATTCAAATGTTCTCAACCATTCTCAATCGATTCGGCATTGAAACAACTTATGTAGATTTAAGCAATATTGATGAGTGGAAAAAGGCGATAAAATCTAATACTAAGCTTTTCTATTTAGAAACTCCTTCAAATCCATTAACTCAAATAGGTGATATTGCAGCTATTTCTAATTTGGCAAAAAATAGTAAAGTATTATTTGTTGTAGATAATTGTTTTTGTACTCCTGTTTTACAAAAACCTCTGACATTGGGGGCAGACGTTATCATTCACTCTGGAACAAAGTATCTTGATGGCCAAGGGAGAGTTTTGGGTGGCGCTGTAGTTGGAAATAATGAATTTATTTCGAAACTTTTTACTTTTGTTAGAACTGCAGGGCCAACACTTTCGGCGTTTAACGCTTGGGTATTGCTAAAAGGATTAGAGACTCTATCTTTGCGTGTTGAGAAACAAAGCCAAAATGCTCTTCTTCTTGCACAATTTCTAGAGGATCACCCTAAAATTGAACGCGTATTTCATCCTGGATTAGTCTCACATCCGCAGCATGAACTTGCTATGAAGCAGCAAACCTCTGGCGGCGCTATTGTTTCTTTTGTTGTAAAAGGGGGGGTGGAGAAAGCCTGGATGGTAATTGACAATACCAACTTATGTTCTATTACTGCTAATCTTGGTGATACCCGTACAACAATTACTCATCCTGCGACTACAACTCATGGACGTTTATCAACTGAAGCTAAAAAGCAAGCGGGTATAGAAGATGGTTTAGTTAGAATATCGGTGGGTCTTGAGCATATAGAAGATCTAACAAAAGATTTACTAACTGGATTAAATTTAATTTAAGGATTAAAAAATGGCGATTGATATCAAACAACATACAATAGATTTTGGGACTACCGGTCAAATTACTGCGGATGATTTGGGAGAAATCGTAAGGCTAGGATATAAAAGTTTGATTAATAATCGCCCTGATGGTGAAGGCGGTGATGCTCAGCCTCTCCAATCAAGTATTAAACAACAAGCTCTAGATTTGGGTCTTAATTATGCTTATTTACCAGTGATTAGTGGACAATTAACTGAAGAGCAAATTCAAAAAATGGCCAATTTACTTGATACTTTGCCAAAGCCCATTCTAGCTTTTTGTCGTTCCGGTGCTCGCTCAACCAACCTCTATGTTCTCTCTCAACAAATTTAATGAAGTCAGTTTTTAATTTATTGATTAGCTTACAATTAGTTTTTTTTAGCGTAACTATTTGCGCATCTTCGTTAGAAGATGCTGAACTAAAACTACTTGATGAATTACAAGAAAAAATAAATTTAAAAAAACAATGGTCTACTTATCGTTATGACAATGATGTTGTAGCTTGTTATAGCAAATACTTTATGGATCATTGCTTAAAAAAATCTCGTAATGAACACCTAAAGGAATATAAATTAATTAGAGATCAAGAGCTCGCTCTTCATGAACGTCAAAGATATTTGAAAGAGCTTATAAAGGATGAGCGAGATGATCAGAGAAATTCTGAAAGAATAGATCCTCAAAAAGTCAAAGAAAGAGCGGCTAATGTCAAAGCATATGAAGAAAAGCAAAAACTTCGAGCTGAGAGAGCGCAAGACCTAGAAGAGCGTCGGAAAGATGCTGACAGTCGGGCCCAAGAAAATAAAAATAGTTCTCCTTTTTAAAAGATGATTCGTGGCTAAAATTAAAATTCAATATGTTTGTAATTCCTGTGGGGGAATCTTTCCCAAATGGCAAGGACAATGCCAAGCATGTAATGCTTGGAATACACTTGAGGAATCTCTTGAAACCCAATCCCAACATAGGTTTCAGGGAATAACTAAGCCAGCCCTACAACAAAAATTATCTGAAATTGCAATTGAAGATATTGAAAGAATCTCTTCTACTATCCCTGAATTTGATCGAGTATTAGGAGGTGGATTTGTTGATGCTGGGGTCGTTCTTATCGGCGGTGATCCGGGTATTGGCAAATCTACACTGCTATTACAAACATTAGCTAATTTAAGCTTATCTGGTTTGTCAGTTATTTATGTTTCTGGGGAAGAGTCAGCAGCCCAAATTGCATCAAGAGCTCAAAGGATAGGGTCCTATGCTCCAGATCTATCAATCTTGCCAGAAATTCAGCTTGAGAAGATCTTAAATACATTAGAAAATGTGAGGCCTAAAATTGCTGTTATCGATTCGATACAAACTCTTTATTCAGACTCATTAAGCTCTGCACCAGGATCCGTCGCTCAAGTTAGAGAGTGCGCTTCGCAACTGACGCGTTTTGCTAAATCATCTGGTGTTTGTCTTATTCTTGTTGGGCATGTTACTAAAGATGGTAGTATTGCTGGCCCTAGAGTTTTGGAACATATTGTAGATACAGTTTTATATTTTGAAGGTGATACACATTCTTCATTTCGTTTAGTAAGAGCGATAAAAAATCGTTTTGGGGCGGTCAATGAACTTGGTGTTTTTGCTATGACTGAAACTGGTTTAAAGGGTGTTTCGAATCCATCAGCGCTTTTCTTATCCCAAAGCACTGAAATTGTCCCTGGCGCTTGTGTATTGGTGACTCAAGAAGGGAGTCGTAATATTCTTGTTGAGATACAAGCTTTGGTAGATACATCTCATATCCCGAATCCCCGACGTTTAGCTGTTGGTTTAGAGCAAAATAGGCTTGCTATGCTCCTTGCTGTTCTTCACCGACATGCTGGCATTGCATGCTTTGATCAAGATGTCTTTTTAAATGCAGTTGGTGGCGTCAAAATATCCGAGCCTGCCGCTGATTTGGCTGTATTAATGGCGATTCAATCTTCGCTTAAAAATTATGCATTGCCTAAAGACTTAGTCGTTTTTGGTGAAATTGGACTTGCTGGTGAAATTAGAGCTTGTCCAAGAGGACAAGAACGCTTGAAAGAAGCTGCAAAGCTTGGTTTTAAAAAAGCAATTATTCCAAAAGCAAATTTTTCAAAGAGTATTAAAATTGAAGGGTTAGAGATATTTCCCGTCGATAGAATAGAGCATGCAATAAATTTAGTACGTAATTTTTAAATTCATTTCATGTATTAATTGAGAGGATTAATTATGCTGCCAGGCAAAGAAATGCAAGAGGTAATTACTCGTATTCACTTTAAACATTTTGTTAAAATAAATACTCGCTGGTCTGATATTGATGCTTACCACCATGTGAATAATGTACTTTACTTTTCTTTTTTTGATACAGCTGTTAATCAATATTTAATTGAGTCTGGAGTTCTTAACCCGGCATCGTCAGACATAGTGGGTTTAGTTGTAAATAATCAGTGTCAATTCTTTAAGTCAATCAAATTTCCGCTGATTGTCCATGTAGGACTATCAGTGATAAAAATTGGGAATTCGAGTGTGCAGTATCTCCTTGGAATATTCTCTAGTGATGATACTCATTTGAGTGCATTGGGGCAATATACTCACGTTTACGTAGATCGATTAACCAATCGACCAGTAACTATTCCAATCACCATCAGAACTGTATTAGAAAATCTTCTTTAGAATCGCAGTTGATTATTTAAATAAAAAGAGGGGCCGAGTAGCCCCTCTCAAAGTCTTGACTTAATCTTAGTCTGCCGTAACGCCAGCGGCTTTAATAATTGGAGTCCATCTTTTAATTTCTGATTCTAGTTGTTTTTTAAGGCCCGATGCACTGACATTTTCTGCTGATGCTTCTTCTACACTAAGATCAGCAAGTCGAGCTTTGATTTCAGAATTAGCTAAAGCATTTTTTAAAGCGGCATTAAGTTTTTCCATAACAGCAGGGGGAGTCCCTTTTGGCGCATATAGACCATGCCATGCAACAACTTCGAAGCCTTTAAAACCTTGTTCGTCAAGGGTTGGAATATTAGGAAGACTCTTCAAACGTTTAAGAGTTGTCGTGCCAAAGACTTTCACTTTATCTGCACGAATATTGGCAACTGTATTAGTTGTTTGATCACACATAATATCAATTGTTCCACCAAGCAAGTCAGTCATAGCTGGGCCAGTTCCTTTGTAGGGGACTTCTGTTAGCTTTATACCCATTTTGTTTGTAAAAAGCATGCTGCATAACTGTGAAACAGCGCCAGGTCCAGCATTCCCCATAGTGACCTTCTCTTGATTTTTTTTAAGGTAGGCCTCTAATTCCTTAAAATTATTTGCGGGGATGTTTTTTCGAGCAATTAGTGTTAATGGAACATCGACAACTTGTCCAATAAATTCAAAATCATTAACTGGATCATAAGGTAATTTAGGATATAGAGCTGGGGCTGTTGACATTCCAACGTGGTGCAGGAATATCATATAGCCATCTGGATTTGCTTTAGCAACGCGGTTAGCTCCAATTGTTCCGCCGGCACCCGCTGTGTTTTCTACTATAACTGTTTGTCCTAAGAACTGTGTCATAGGTACAGCAATCATCCTAGCCACAGCGTCGGTTGGACCGCCCGCTGCAAAAGGAACAACGATAGTTACTGGCTTAACAGGATAATTCTGAGCCATTGAAAATGATGTTAAGAACAAGAATCCAAAAGTTAAGGTACTGGAGGAAAGTTTTGAAAGGAATTTCACAAAGAAGGGATAAATTAGTTTCATATAATCTTTTGTTTTAAGGGTTCAAGAGGTATAAATAATACAATCTATAAGATTATAGGTTTTATTTATCGATTGTTTCAAAATTAGGGTAAATCCTCAAAACTAACGAGTAAGACCGAATTATGACTTGAAGAAACATCGAGTGCAGTAAAGTTGATATTTGGGAAGACTTCACAAAAATTGTCAAACTCATGACCAATTTCAAGGAGTACAGCGCCATTTTTCTTTAAATATAATTTTGATTGACTTAAGATCTTTTTAATAAGATCCATACCCTTGTGACCGCCAGCGAGCGAAATATGGGGTTCTGCCAAAAATTCAGGCGGAAGATTTTGCATACTGTAATCATTGACATAGGGGGGGTTACATATAATTAAGTTAAATCGATTTTCTTCTGTTGGTAAAGGTAGTGCAGAATAAAGATCTCCTTGAAATAGCGCAATTTTCCGGCTTAATTTATGTCGAATTAGATTTTTAGCAGCCAAAGCAAGAGCTTGTTCACTAATATCTGCAGCACTCAAATTCACATCAGGATAGGTCAAACTCATAATGATGGCTAAAGAGGCATTACCTGTACATAAATCAAGAACCTTAGCATTTTCAGGCAGCCAAGGTTCAAGCGTACCATCAATGATTAATTCAGCAATAAAAGATCTTGGGATTATGCTTCGTGGGTCAGCGTAAAAGGAATACCCCATCAGCCAAGCTTCATTCAAAATATAAGCTAAAGGAATACGCTTGTTAATACGCTCGTCTGCAATTTTTTTTGCATTTGCAATTAAGTTATTTGGGCAATTATTATTTAATAATTTTAAAAAGTTGGATGGGGATTGCCCCATAAGATGAGAAAATATCCATAGAGCTTCTGAGTAAGCACTTTCAGCACCATGTCCAAAGTAGATTTTTGATTTAAGAAACTGTGATTCTAAGCTCTTAATAGCTTGTTCAAATGAAATTAAATGAGGTGTCAAAATATTGATCTATGAAGATAATTGATCCAATACATGCCGATATATATTTTTTAAAGGATCGATCGTATCTATGTCAACATATTCATTAACTTGGTGGATTGTTTTGTTAATTGGACCAAACTCAACGACTTGCGGGCAAATTTTAGAAATAAAACGTCCATCACTTGTGCCGCCAGTTGTTGATAGGCTAGGTATGATCCCAGTTTCTCGAGTGATACTATCCCTTAAAACATTACATAAATCGCCTTGGGGGGTTAAAAATGGCTCGCCACCCTGATTCCATTCAATCTCGTAAACTAGGCCATGTTTATTGAGGATTAATTCGACCTTATGTTTTAAGTCTGATGCAGTACTAGCAGTTGCAAATCTAAAGTTAAAATCAATAATCGCTTCACCAGGAATTACATTTGTTGCCCCAGTTCCCGAGTGAAAGTTTGAGGTTTGCCAACTTGTTGGTGGGAAATACTCATTACCATGATCCCAAGTCGTATTGGAAAGTTCAGCTAGTGCAGGGGAAACAAGATGAATTGGATTTACAGCTAAATGAGGATAGGCGATATGACCTTGAACGCCTTTAACTTTTAACTTGGCTGAAAGTGAACCTCTACGACCATTCTTTATGGTATCTCCAAACTTTTCACTGCTAGTTGGTTCGCCAATAATGCAAAAATCAATGTTCTCTTCCCGCTGTTTAAGTAAGTTACAAACCACAACTGTCCCATCAGTATTGAGAGGGCCTTCTTCATCGCTTGTCAATAGAAATCCAATAGAAAGGTTATGTTTGGGACAGTCATTAATATATTCTTCTGTAGCTATAATGAAAGCAGCAAGTGATGTTTTCATATCTGCAGCACCTCGACCAAACAATTTACCTTCACGGATACTAGGTAAAAATGGATCACTATCCCACAAATTTAATGGGCCTGTAGGAACAACATCAGTATGTCCAGCAAAAACTATCACTTTAGAGTCGACATTTAAGCTACGTTTTATAGCCCATAAATTTGTAACATGAAAATTATCAGGGCCACTCATAATGGTTTCACATTCAAACCCAAGTTGACTTAGGCGCTTCGCAATTATCTTTTGGATACCGCAATCATTCGGAGTTACGGAAGGAAAGGCAATAAGTTCATGAGCAAAAGTTTGTGTTTTAGATAGTTCCATAGCAAAGGATAATAAAAGATCGTTAATTGTCTATGAGTTCACGAAAATAACATTCCTCATCGAAGCCAATCAATACTATATGGGACTTTACTAAAACTGGTCTCTTGATGAGAGAAGGAAATTGTTGGATTATGTGAACCGCACTCGAAATGTCTGAAAGGGCTTGTTTTTCTGATTCGGACAACTTACGATAAGTTGTCCCTTGACGATTGATCAACTTTATAAGAGAAACTTGTGTTACCCACAAATTTAAAAGATCTATAGTGGGAGGTTCTTTTTTGAAATTATGAAAATTGTATTGTAAATTATTATGATCAAGCCAATTTCTAGCCTTTTTTACAGTATTACAATTCAGAATTCCAAAAAGTTCCAACATAACTTTTTCTTTAATCTCTTAGTAACTCATTAATTGCGGTTTTTGCTCTTGTTTGAGCATCTACTTTTTTAACGATAATAGCAGCGTAAAGACTGTATGAGCCATCTTTAGAGGGAAGAGATCCTGGAACTACAACTGAGCCTGCAGGAACCCGACCATAGTAAATTTCACCTGTTTCGCGGTCATAAATTTTAGTGCTTTGTCCAATGTAGACACCCATTGACAAGACACTGTTTTCTTCAATAATTACACCTTCTACTACTTCAGACCTAGCACCTATAAAGCAATTGTCTTCAATAATGACAGGTCCTGCTTGAATTGGTTCTAAAACACCACCAATCCCTACACCCCCTGATAAATGTACATTTTTACCAATTTGCGCGCAAGAACCTACAGTAGCCCAAGTATCAACCATTGTTCCTTCATCAACATATGCGCCTATGTTGACGTAAGAAGGCATTAACACAACATTTTTACCTATAAATGACCCGCGTCTAGCAAATGCTGGTGGAACTACTCTAAAACCACCTTTTAAGAAGTCTTCTGGTGTATAACCGGCAAATTTCGAAGGTACTTTATCGTAGAACTGAGTAAAGCCTCCAGCACTCATAATTTCGTTATCTTGAAGCTTAAATGAGAGTAAGACAGCTTTTTTAACCCATTGCTGCACTTCCCATTGCCCTACATTTTTTTTAACTGCGACGCGTATAGAGCCGTTATTAAGCCCTCCCATCACCATTTCTATTCCACCCCTGAGCTCTTGAGAGGCGTTTGTTATATTAATATTGGCCCTGTTATCCCAACTAAGGTTTATTAATTGTTCTAAATTCAATAAGTTTGTATCTGTCATGAGAAAAAAATATTCCTTGAGATTTCAGTGGTTTAAAGATTCTATTTTATATCTTTTGCAAAAAAACTTCGAAAAATGTTAGAACAGCCTTGAGAATTGCTATCATCACTACACTTTAACCAATTTTTAGATCGCTGTGAGACTTAAATCAATCAAACTTGCTGGCTTTAAATCTTTTGTTGACCCAACTCATTTAGAGTTGCCTGGGCAGTTAATTGGGGTGGTCGGACCTAACGGGTGCGGAAAATCCAATATTATTGACGCTGTTCGTTGGGTTCTTGGGGAGTCAAGAGCTAGCGAGTTGCGAGGTGAGTCAATGCAGGATGTTATTTTCAATGGCTCAGGGCTTAGAAAACCATCTGGACGAGCTAGCGTTGAACTTGTTTTCGACAACATTGATGGACGTCCTATTGGGCAGTGGGGTGCATTTGCAGAATTGTCAGTTCGAAGAGTTTTAACCCGAGATGGCTCCTCAAGCTACTTTATTAATAATCAAGCTGTTAGACGTAAAGATATACACGATATCTTTCTAGGAACTGGTCTGGGCCCTAGAGCATATGCCATTATTGGTCAAGGCATGATTTCAAGGATTATTGAAGCAAAGCCGGAAGAGTTAAGAATTTTTTTAGAAGAGACTGCTGGCGTTTCAAAATACAAAGAGCGGAGAAAAGAGACACAAACTCGTCTTGAAGATACTTATGAGAACTTAACTCGCGTCGAAGATATTGTAAGAGAGTTAGATCACCAACTCCTCAAGTTATCGACTCAAGCTGAAGTTGCAAATAAATACAAAGAGCTCCAAGCACAAGCGACTTTGCAGCAACAAATTTTATGGATGATGAAACTCGCTGATGGTCAAAAAGAAGAAGAAAAATATCATCAAGAGACAATCAATCAACAAGTTCTTTTAGAAGAAAAAATTTCTCAGCTGCGTCACTTGGAGTCAGATATTGAGCAAAAAAGATCTGAGCAATATTCTTTTCAAGACCAAATTAGTAGTTCGCAAGGTGAATTATATGAATTTAACTCATTAGTAGCTCAAAATGAATCTGAAATACGTTTTATTAATGACTCTAAAATAAGACTCCAAAAACAGATTGAGGACATCAATAATCAATTGGAAAAATGGGAAGGGCAATCTGAGCTATCTCAAGTTGAATTAAAACAGATCGCCTCAAACTTAATTTTGGCCAATGAAAATGAATTAGTTGTTTTAGAAAACTTAACCCATCATGAATCTTTGATACCTCAAATCGAATCTGGGTGGTTAAACTCTCAATCACAAGTCCAAGATTTAAAGTCTAAAGTAACTGACATTGAAAAATCTTTAATCAGTATTAATGAAAAATTAAATAGCGCAAACTCACAGGTTGAACTTTCCGAACAAAGGTCTACAAGGCTTAAATTAGAATTAGAGCAGCTAATTAAGCCGAGCGAGGAAGCTAAAGTAACAGCAATTGACAGATATACTAGTGCTGAAACAAAAAGAATATCTTCCCAGGCTAACTTGGAGCTGGCTGAAGTGAATTTGCTTCAAGCCGATAAGGCAAGACAGGTTGCGCAAATAAATGTTCAAGAAGCAAATCAGCTCTTCAGTAATTCTAATGCGAGTCTAGAGGCTTTAACCCATTTGCAAGAAAGGGTTCAAGCTCAAGGTAAATTAAGACCTTGGTTAGAAAGCCATCAATTGCAGAATCTACCACGACTATGGCAGATGATTCAAGTCGAGGGTGGATGGGAAACTGCGATTGAAGCTATCTTAGGTGAGCGTATTAGCGCAATTCAGTCACAAGCAATTGAAGATACGATTCAGTTCGTTGAATTGTCAGTGCCGTCTAAGGTAGCGTGGTATCAAACTAATGCAAAATTATTTGGGCAAAAGAGTTCATCACTATCAAGCTTAACCCCTATTCTCAGTCGGATACAAGTTAAAGATATTGCCTTACAAAATGTCATAACAGAATGGTTTCATCAAGTTTATGTTGTTAATTCTGTATCGGAAGCAATTGCAAAGAGAGATGAGTTACCTCAAGGTGGCATCTTTGTAGATAAAGCAGGCCATATTATTTCAAGGGTAGGTATTCAACTTTACGCCCCTGATACAGAGCAAGCTGGTTTAATCGGACGTGCAAAAGAAATTGAACATCTGGGTAAACAATTAAAATCTCACCAGATGATACTTGATGAGTCACAGGGTGAGCTTCAGCGAAGTCAATCAAGTTATCAGGCGATTTATCAAACCGTGATTCAAGCACGCCAAACCCTTGAACATGCAATCATGGATGTTCATCGCTTTGAAGTAGATAAAATGCAACTTGATAAAGCTGATGAAAATTATGCTTCTAGAGCAAATCAAATTATTCAGGAAATTTCTGAGAATGAAAGTATTGCTAAAGTATCGCAAGAAAAAATTATATTCAGCCTAGATGAAAAAAATAAACTAGATTTAAGTTTAGAAAACTTTAGGCAATTACTTGATCAATCAACCTTAAGTTACCAAGAATTCAATACATCTAGAGATTTCTCCCTAAAGAAAAAGCAAGAGTTTCAATCTGCAGTTCAAGAAGCATCTTTTGAGTTACGTTCTTTAAAACAAAGAAATTTAGAGATTGAAAGAGATGTCCAAACAGCTCAGGAACAAATTAATCAATTAAAAGATAATCTTTATGCGAGTCAAAATGAATTAGTACAATTTAATGATGAAATTCTTCAAGAAAAATTACAAGTTCTGTTGATTAAAAGAAGTGCTCAGGAAGCAACTCTTGCTAAATTAAGGACTGATTTTGATGCATTCATGTATGACTTACGGCAACTTGATGAACAGCGTATTATTCTTGAAAGGTCACTAGAGCCTATACGCGAAAAAACTACTGAATTACAACTCAAAGAGCAAGCATCTAGACTAGCGACACAACAATTCATGGAATTACTACTTGAGGTCGATGCTGATTTGGATAGCTTAAAGCAACAAATTGACCCATCTAAAAAAATTAATGTTGTTGCATCTGAAGTTAATCAATTAAATTCCCAAATTTCACAACTTGGGCCAATAAATATGGCAGCACTAGAGGAACTTTCTAGTTCTCAGGAACGTAAGAATTTTTTAGATGCGCAATCTGCTGATCTTAGAGAAGCTATAGAAACACTAACCGATGTCATTTCTAAAATTGATTCTGAAACTCGTGACTTGTTAAAAAATACCTTTGATCAAGTGAATCTGCAATTTTCTGAACTATTTCCTGCTTTGTTTGGGGGAGGACAGGCTAAATTAGTGATGACGGGAGAAGAGATTTTAGATGCCGGAGTGCAAGTCATGGCGCAACCACCCGGAAAAAAGAATACAACAATTCACCTTTTATCTGGAGGGGAAAAAGCTCTTACGGCAATTGCACTTGTGTTTTCTTTGTTCCATCTTAATCCAGCTCCATTTTGTCTATTGGACGAAGTTGATGCTCCATTGGATGATGCAAACACAGTACGCTACTCTGAAATAGTCGCAAAAATGTCTCAAAAAACTCAATTTTTATTCATCTCTCATAATAAAATTACTATGGAAATTGCTAATCAATTAATAGGTGTTACTATGCAAGAGCAAGGTGTTTCTAGAATAGTTGCGGTTGACCTATTGGCTGCCGCAGCAATGGTACAGACTTCTTAATATGCGAGATAATGTAGTCCAAAATTCTTTTTCATTTGAATTACAAGTAGCGCTTGGATGTGTAGGGCTATTCCTAATATTCTCTCTCGTAGTCTATAACTTTATTAAGTCTCGTAGGTTTTTATCTAGGTCTAATAAGAAAGCTGATCAAAACTTAATATCTTCATCTGTTTTAAATGAGTCTATTGATAAAATTCCTGAAGATGTATCTTCAGTTAGGCATAGGATAGAGCCTGTTTTTTTAAATGCTGAAAATAGTATTCAGCATATGCCACTTGTTGATAATCCAACATCCCCGAAGGTTTTAGACCCTGAACTCTCTCTATTATCTCCACCAGAGGTTTTTGAAAACTCGATTCACAATACTGTCGGTTCACTTTCTTCTGATATTCATTTAGATAGCAAAAATTATATATCTATATTAGATCCTACAATTGATGCAATCATCTCATTGCATTTTCCTCTTAGGGTTGGAGGAAATGAAATACTAACTGCGCTCCAAAAATGGCCTCACTTGAATTTCAAATACGTTCTTGAAGGACTCTCTTTTAATGATGATGGAGATGTTGCCAAGGATTGGTCTCCCATTAATGAAAAATCTAGCTCGTTTCGAGATTATTCCGAGATCCAATTTGGCGTTCAATTAGCAAATCGACGAGGTCCAATTTTATCAAATGACCTGAGCTTTTTTTACGTCCTTTTACAGCAATTAGCCCAAGATTTAGACGCTGAAATAGACTTACCTCCATCCCAAGATGTACTTTTAAGCGCATCTCAATTAGATCAATTCGGAATGAAGTGCGACGTCCAATTGGGCTTTAGTCTGTTAATAGAAAGTGGTACTGTCAATCTTTTTGATTTGCAAAATTATTTATTAAATAAGAATTTTGTTTTATCACGTGATGGTAATCACTTTAATTTTTTAGAGCAAGAGTATTTATTATTTAAGGTTCAAGTTCCCAATATTAACTTTCTCAGAGCCGATTTACAAAATAGTGCGTTCATAGCGGTTACATTCAGTATCGATGTGCCATTAGTAAAGAAAGAATTACAGCCCTTAAATAGAATGTTTGTCATTGCTAATAAACTTGCTGAAGAAATTAACGGCAAACTGATTGACGATAATGGTAATACTCTTTCAAGTGAATCTGTTGATCAAATGTACTCTTATCTAGAACCTATTTATTCGTCTATGGAGGAAATGCAAATTCTTCCAGGTTCTTTTTTAGCATCACGCTTATTTAGTTGAATTTCAGCTTGAGTAATACCGCTAAAATTCGATATGAATATTTGTTGGAGCAAATCAAGCTACATGATTTAGCTTATTATAAATTTGATAATCCAACCATATCTGATTATGAGTATGATGAACTTTATAGAGAATTAATCAATATTGAAAAATCCCATCCTGACTGGATATTGTCTGACTCGCCTAGCCAAAAAGTTTCTGGCGAAAATAATGCAACTTTTACAGCTGTTGAACACTTGTCTCCGATGTTATCTCTTAATAATGGATTGAACTCATTAGATATTGAATCCTTTGACCGCCGATGTAAGGAAGGCTCTAATCTAACTGAAATTGAGTATTGTTGTGAATTAAAATTTGATGGTTTAGCTATTTCTTTATTATATGAAAATGGTTTTTTTGTTAGAGCCGCTACCCGTGGTGATGGCCTAGTTGGTGAAAATGTTACTAATAATGTCCTAACAATTTCATCAATACCCAGAGAGTTAAAAACCACAAATAGGCCTACTAGAGTTGAAATAAGAGGAGAGGTCTTTATGTCTCATCAAGACTTTAAGGATCTTAATGATAGGCAGGAACGGCTTGGATTAAAAAAATTTGCCAATCCAAGAAATGCTGCTGCTGGAAGCCTTAGGCAACTAGATCATCATATAACTGCTCAGCGGAAGTTATCTTTTTTTGCATATGGTGTGGGAGATATTGTGCCAGAAAGCAAACGACCAAGAACTCATATGGAACTACTTAATCAATTTGAAGAAATGGGCTTTGATATTTGTACAGAAAAGGCCGTGGTCAATAGTTATATTGGGCTGATTGATTTCTATGAAAGGATAGGGAGAAAAAGAAACTTACTTCCATATGATATTGATGGAGTTGTCTATAAAGTTAATGATTATAAGGTCCAAAATAAACTAGGATTTTTGTCTAGGGCACCGCGATTTGCTATTGCTCATAAGTTTCCACCCGCAGAAGAAATTACAAGAGTCCTTGCAATTGAACTACAAGTTGGAAGAACAGGTGCTATAACTCCTGTAGCTCGTCTGGAGCCTGTAATAGTCGGCGGCGTCACCGTAACAAATGCGACATTACACAATGAATCAGAAATTTTGCGTAAGGATATACGAGTTACTGATCAAGTTATTGTTCGTCGTGCAGGTGATGTAATACCTGAGGTTTTATCTGTTGTTATGGCGTCAAGATCAATTTCTGCTGAGTTGTTTAGAATGCCTAATTTATGTCCCATTTGCCATTCACAGATTATAAAGTTGGATGGAGAAGTAATTGCAAGATGTTCAGGGGGATTATTTTGTCCAGCGCAGCGTAAGCAGGCAATTATGCATTTTGCAAGTCGCAAAGCAATGAATATTGAAGGTTTAGGTGAAAAATTGATTGAACAAATGATTGATACCCATTTGATTAATACCCCAGCAGATCTATATAGATTAGGATTTAAAGAACTTATGGAGCTTGATCGTATGGACTCAAAGGATAAAAAATTAGCCTCTAATTTGTTATCAGCTATTGAGAATTCAAAGAAAACAACCTTAGCAAAATTGATTTTTTCTTTAGGGATACGTCATGTTGGTGAAACTACAGCAAAAGATTTAGCCAAGAGGTTTAAATCACTTTCAGCATTATTAGAGGTAAATTTTGAGACACTGATACAAGTGAAAGATGTGGGTCCTGTAGTAGCAAATTCTATTCTTATATTTATGAGTCAATCTCATAACCGTGAGGTTATTAATCAACTCATATCAATGGGAATTGATCCCTTGGTGGACATAGTTGATGATCTAACTGAGCATCCTTTATTTGGAAAGACTGTAGTCATTACAGGTACACTTCCCACATTATCTAGAGATCAAGCTATATCTTTAATTGAAGGATCGGGTGGGATAGTTTCAGGATCTATATCCAAAAAAACCAATTATTTACTTGCAGGAGACTCAGCAGGATCAAAGCTAGAAAAGGCGATTTCTTTGACTATAACCATCTTAAGTGAGTCAGAATTATTAAGGATGATTGAGTCTAAATATTGAGTCTAAATAGATAGAGTGTTAGTCATTTATTGATTGAGAGCTTCAATCAATTCGGTTTCAATTTGTATTTGAAGTTTTGGGTTCATCTTTAACCTTTCCCCATCCACTAATAAAACATCCTCCACTCTTTCTCCTAAAGTATTAATTTTAGCTGTTTGGAGTGATATTTGATGATGTGCTAAAACCTTGGCAACTGAATATAAGAGTCCTGTTCGATCTGTAGCCGAAAAGGAGAGTATATAAAATTGACCTTTTTCATCGGGGGCCAAATTAACACGAGGTTGTATAGGGAAAATACGAGACTGCCTGGAAAAGCGTCCTTTAGGTATATCGGAAAGTGGCGTATTTAATTTTAAAGAGTCTTTTAATCCATGCTCTACAAGTTGAATTAAATCTTTATATCTAGATTTATCAAAGTGGGAGTCAGTTGAAATTTGAAATGTATCTAAAGCGTAGCCATCTTTAGTGGTATAGATTTCAGCGTCCCAAATAGTAAAACCATGATGGTCAAAATAAGCACATATGCGGGCAAATAAATCAGCTTGATCTCTAACATATACACAAATTTGAAGCCCGTCTCCAATGGGTGAAATTCGACCAATTACACAGGGTTCTATACTATTTTGAAATTTACATAGATTACGGGTGAGCCAAGCTATATCATCCGAATCATGTTTTAAGAAGAACCCAAAGTCAATCATCTTCCAAAATTCTTCATAATCGCTAGGTAGAATACCGCTAAGATTAAGAGAATTAATTGCTTCTTTTTGTTTGGACTTGAGATGGGACTTAGCATCGAACATTGCTCCACCTAAAAAAGATAAAGTACTACGGTATAAATCTTCTAATAATTTACCTTTCCATGCATTCCAAACCTTTGGACTAGTTCCTCGAATATCTGCAACAGTAAGTAAATAGAGCGCTGTTAAATATCTTTCATTTTTAATCTCATTTGCAAATGATTTAATTACTTCGGGGTTAGAGATATCTGTTTTCTGTGCTACATGACTCATATTTAAATGCTGTTTTACTACCAAAGCAATTAAATCTGCATCTTCTTTTTCAAGATGATGCTGCTTGGAAAATCTGTACACCTCTTCGTATCCTAATGCTGAATGATCGCCACCACGTCCTTTAGCAATATCATGGAAAATCGCTGCAATAACAAGAATCCAAGGTTTATCAAAATTAGCTGCAAGCTCGCTGCAAAGAGGAAACTCATATGACAATTCTGGAACAAAAAATCGACGTACATTCTTAACCACCGTCATGATGTGTTGATCTACTGTATAAACATGAAATAAGTCATGCTGCATCTGCCCTACAATTTTTCTAAAAACAGGCAAGTATCTTCCTAAAACACTAGTTTGATTCATCAGTGTAAGAGTTCTAGTTACTCCTGTATTTTGTTGAATTATTTCTATAAATTGTTGACGATTTATTGGGGAGCTTCTCCATTTTGCATTCATTAAATCGCGTGCGTTATAAAGAGCCCTTAAAACTTTTGTGGATAATCCTTGTAGTCCATGTGTTTTGGATAAAACTAAAAAAGCTGCAAGGATATGATCAGGATTTTTTTCAAATAAAAATGGATCAACAATATCAAGAAACCCTTGTCTTTCTACAAAAAAATCGGAAATTCGAGTTGTTATTTGAGACTCTTTAGGGAATAACAATGCCTCAATATTTTGAATCAATATCTCATTAAGCTGGCTAACTGCTTTGGCGGACCAATAATATTTCCGCATTATTTGTTCACTTGCGCGTTTGGTCTCATTATCAACAAGTCCAAATGAATTAGCTAAAGGAGTCTGGACATCAAAAGTTAATAAATCTTGGCGTCGTTTAGCAATAATATGCATTTGAGCCCTGAGTGTTTGTAAAAATTTTTGATTTTTATTTAACTCTTTTGCTTCATGTCCACTGATGACGCCACTTTTATTAAGGTCATTAAACGATTTTCCAAGATTAGCCGCCTTTGTAATCCATAAAATCACTTGGAGATCTCTCAGTCCTCCGGGGCTCTCTTTTATATTTGGCTCTAGGGAGTAGGGTGTATTTTGATACTTATTGTGCCTTTGTCTAAGCTCAAGTAATTTTTCTTGAAAAAAGCTTTTTGAATCCAAGTGATTAAAAAATTGAGTTTCAAATAATTTAAATAGTTTTTTATTGCCAGTCAGAAATCTCGATTCTAATAGTGATGTGCGAATAGTAATATCTTTATCGGATTCGCTGATACATTCAGAAAGTGTTCTTACGGAAGATCCAATCTCGATACCTAGATCCCAGCAATTAGATATGAACTTTTCTATTTTTTGAGTCTGTGCATCTATATATTGGTTATTATCGTCAGCTATAAGAATTAGAATATCAACATCAGAGTAGGGGAAAAGTTCATTTCTTCCGAACCCTCCAACAGCAATAAGTGAAATATGCGGTGAATCATCAATTTGATTTAGGCCTAAATTTTTCCATGCCTCAACAAGCACTTTTTGAATTTCTAAACTTAATTGTTTTGTTAGTTTTAAAACATTTTTATCATTTTCAAACTCAATAAATAAAAGTTTCTTTTTTTCTTGCAGTTCAAAATTCATAAATATAGGTCTAAAAAGTACTTATTTGGCTAGTTAAAATATTATGGGCAGGTGGCGGGCATCTATCTGAAACTGTTAGGACCTCATAACCTGATGACGTAACTAAAATCGTATGTTCCCACTGAGCCGATAAACTTCGATCTTTTGTTTTTACAGTCCACCGGTCTGGCATCGTTTTAATGTCTCTTCGACCGGCATTGATCATAGGCTCAATTGTAAATGTCATACCTTCCTGAAGAGTTTCGCCTGTGCCAGCTTTACCATAATGCAAAATTTGAGGCTCCTGATGAAAAACTTTACCAATTCCGTGCCCACAATATTCCCTGACTACTGAGTAGCCTGAACCTTCTGCATGAAATTGAATGGCAGCTCCAATATCTCCTAGTCTTGCACCAGGTCTCACTTTGGAAATACCCAACCACATACATTCAAATGTCACTTGGCAAAGTCTTTTTGCTAATATTGACACATCTCCAATAAGAAACATTCTACTTGTATCACCATAAAACCCCTCTGGTGTAATAACTGTAATATCTAAATTCACTATGTCACCGGATTTTAAAATCCTCTCTCCTGGGATACCGTGACAAATTACATCATTGACTGAAGTGCAAATAGCTTTGGGAAAGGGGGGATAGCCAGGAGGCTGATAGTTTAATGGTGCTGGTATTGTTCCTTGCACATCGCGCATGTATTCTTGGCAAAGTGAATCAATTTTCTCTGTAGACACCCCAATTTTAATAAAAGGTTCAATAAAATCAAGCACTTCACTAGCAAGCTTCCCTGCATTTCGCATTCCATCAATGAAAGTTAAATCGGTGTTTATTGTTCTCATCCTTAAATTATCCATGAATTTAGTTTATAATCCAAACACTTTAAGTAATACATCCTTATGTTGTTGAAAGCTTGTATTTCTTACTGAATCCCGAGTCAAACCGTCCAGGGTGGCGCTTTTTAGCGCAGTCAGGATTTGACTCTAGTTATAACCCTTAGGAGAAATTATGTCAGTAAGCATGCGTGAAATGCTAGAAGCAGGATGTCATTTTGGACATCAAACTCGTTTTTGGTCCCCCAAAATGGCCCCATATATTTATGGCCATAGAAACAAAATCCATATTATCAATTTAGAAAAAACTTTACCCTTGTTTGAGGATGCATTAAAGTTTTCTCGATCTATAGCTGCAAACCGTGGATCAATCCTCTTTGTTGGTACGAAGAGACAGTCCAAAGAAATCATTGCTGAAGAAGCTGCACGTTGTGGCATGCCCTATGTCGATGCTCGTTGGTTGGGTGGCACTTTAACCAATTTTAAAACTGTTAAAGGTTCCATTAAAAGACTAAAAGACATGACTGCAGCTCAAGAGGCTGGCGATTGGGAAAAACTGTCGAAAAAAGAAGCTTTGATGAATGAGCGCGAAATTGAAAAATTAAACAAGTCTCTTGGAGGAATTCAAGAAATGGTAGGCATTCCAGAAGCGGTTTTTGTAGTTGATGTTGGATACCATAAGATTGCTATTACCGAGGCTAAAAAACTAGGGATACCTGTTATAGCTGTTGTTGACACAAATCATTCTCCCGATGGCATTGACTACATCATTCCCGGTAATGATGACTCAAGTAAAGCGGTGGCTTTATACGTTAGAGGAATTGCAGACTCAATCTTAGAAGGCAAGGCAAGTGCTGTTCAACAACTTTTAGAGATTGTCAAACAACCTACTGATGAATTAGAAGAGCAAGGAAAGGGTGAATAATGCCAGTCATTACAGCAGGGATGGTCGGGGAGCTTAGAGCTAAGACTGATGCTCCCATGATGGAGTGTAAGAAGGCTTTAACTGAAGCTAATGGCGTTATGGAACGTGCTGAGGAAATTCTTCGCGTTAAATTAGGTAGTAAAGCTAGCAAAGCCGCTAGTAGAGTAACAGCTGATGGAGTTATTTCGGCCTTTATCGATCAAAATCATGGTGCAATTGTAGAAATTAATTGCGAAACTGATTTTGTTTCGAAAAACGATGATTTTTTAGATTTTTGTAATTCTTGTGCCCATTTAATCGCTATCAACAACCCTGAAAATGTAGAATCCTTGTCTCTTTTAGAGATAAATGGCAAGTCAGTTGAGCTCATCCGCTCCGAGCTTATCGGTAAGATAGGTGAAAACTTATCCATACGACGTTTTAAAAGATTTTCTGGAGACAATAAATTAGTAAGTTATCTGCATGGTACAAGAATTGGAGTAATGGTTGAGTATTCTGGCGATGAAATAGCTGCTAGAGACGTTGCAATGCATATTGCTGCCATGAAACCACTATCCTTATCTGTTGCTGATGTACCACTAGAAAAAATAGCCACCGAAAGAAGTGTAGCGGAACAAAAAGCTGCTGAATCAGGAAAACCACCTGAAATAGTAGCCAAGATGGTTGAGGGCTCTATTCAAAAGTACTTAAAGGAAGTCTCTCTTTTTAACCAAAGCTTTGTTAAAAATGACAAACAAACTGTCGAACAGATGTTAAAAGAAAAAGGTACCGATATTAAGTCTTTTACTATGTTCGTTGTTGGTGAGGGAATTGAAAAGCGGCAGGATGATTTTGCTGCTGAAGTTGCCGCACAAGTTGCAGCTGCAAAAAAGTAGTCAATGATGGCTATAGAACCTTAGGGATTCTCCTAAAGTTCTATAGTCTAAAAATCAGCATCTATAATTAGAATCTAAGCATATCTTAAAGAAAGTGTTTTTTATGGCTGCATATAAAAGTGTTTTGCTCAAACTTTCTGGTGAAGCGTTAATGGGAAATGATGCCTTTGGTATTAATCCTGCAACTATTGATTCTATGGTTTCTGATATAGCAAAGGTTGTAAATGCAGGTATCAAATTAGCAATCGTTATTGGTGGAGGTAACATATTTAGAGGTGTGGCCGGTGGAGCTGCAGGCATGGATAGAGCAACTGCGGACTATATGGGAATGCTTGCTACCATGATGAATTCTCTTGCATTGCAAGATTCTTTGCGGCAAAAAGGGGTTGAAGCTAGAGTCCAATCAGCAATTAGAATGGACCAAGTGGTGGAGCCATATATTCGACCTCGCGCCATTCGACATATGAATGAAGGGAAGGTTGTTATATTTGCAGCAGGAACAGGAAACCCCTTTTTTACAACAGATACTGCTGCGGCATTAAGAGGTGCTGAGATGGGAGTTGAAATTGTCTTGAAAGCGACTAAAGTTGATGGGATATATACTAGCGACCCCAAAAAAGATGCGAATGCTATTTTATATGACAAGATTAGTTTTGATGAAGCAATTATTAAAAATCTAAAAGTTATGGATGCAACTGCTTTTGCATTATGTAGAGACAGAGAATTACCCATAAAGGTGTTTTCGATATTAAAGCCTGGTGCATTAATGAGAGTAGTTATGGGTGAAAATGAAGGAACTTTGGTTCATATTTAAATAAGGAGTGATTATGCCCTCTGGTGAAATTATCAATGTGGTAGAACAAAAGATGATTAAGTCTATTGAGTCTTTTAAATCATCAATATCTAAGATCAGAACTGGTAGAGCTCATACAGGTTTTTTAGAGCATCTAAATGTTGACTATTATGGGAATTTGACGCCAATTACACAGATTGCCAGTTTAAACTTAGCTGATGCAAGAACAATTACTGTGACACCTTGGGAAAAACCTATGGTAGCTATAGTTGAAAAAGCTATACGCGATTCAGATTTGGGACTTAATCCAGCAACTCAGGGAAATACAATTCGAGTACCCATGCCAGCATTGACTGAAGAGCGACGTCGCGATTTAGTTAAGCTTGTCAAATCAGAAGCAGAGGATGCAAAAATAGCCATTAGAAATTTGCGAAGGGATGCTAACGAGTCACTTAAAAAACTTTCTAAAGATAAATTAATTTCTGAAGATGAAGAGCGCCGCTCCCAAGATGATGTCCAAAAGCGAACAGATAAATTTGTAACTGAAATTGACAAATTAGTGGTTGAAAAAGAAAAGGAAATAATGACAGTGTAGAGAATTCATTTCTCCATTGTTTCAATTTTAAGATGTCTAAACCTATTATAGCTAGTTCAACACTAATAATCCCTGAAACCCATATTATACCAACGCATGTTGCCATAATTATGGATGGTAATGGTCGGTGGGCAAGTCAACGCTTTCTTCCCCGAGTTGCTGGTCATACTAAAGGTCTCGAGGTTGTTAAAAAGATGGTTGAGGAGTCTGCTAGGCTTGGTATTAAATACTTAACATTATTTGCCTTTAGTTCAGAAAATTGGAGAAGACCTAAAGAAGAGGTTAACTTTCTTATGTCCCTTTTTTTAAAGGCATTAGAGAAAGAAGTTGTTAAATTACATTCAAATAACATTAAACTTAAATTAATTGGGGACATATCTGCATTTACGGCAGAAATCCAAGAGAAAATTTCAAAGGCTGAGCTACTTACGGTAAATAACACTGGACTGGTTCTCACAATTGCTGCAAATTATGGTGGACGTTGGGATATTCTGAATGCAATCAGAAACTTTTTACAAAATAATCCTAGCGTAGATCCCAATCAAATTGATGAATCTTCTTTGACTCCATACTTTTCAATGTCTTTTGCCCCGGAACCTGACTTATTTATACGTACAGGTGGCGAGCAAAGGGTAAGCAACTTCTTACTTTGGCAACTTGCGTACACGGAAATGTACTTTACTGAGAAATTTTGGCCAGACTTCGGTGTTGAATCTTTTAATGATAGCTTAAAATGGTATCGACAAAGGGAAAGACGTTTTGGTCAAACCAGCCATCAACTTGTTGAAAAATTAGAAATAAATCATGCTTAAAGCCAGAGTATTTACAGCTTTATTTTTAGTTTCTATTTTTTTACCCTTACTTTTTTATGCGCCTGTATATTTAATTCAGATTGTATTTTCTGCTGTGTTTTTACTAATTTCATGGGAGTTAGCAACTTTAGTTTTTAACAAACGTAAATTTCACGTCATAGCATTTACTTTAGTTACTTTTTTTCACATCATAATATGCTGGCTAATAATTTTTGGGCTTGCTTCTATTAAACCTATTCACACCCCATATTATTTATATTTTTGCATTACTATATCAACAATATTTTGGATTATTGGAGTCCCCTTTATATTATCTAAGGGTATAAATGCGCTGCATGGGGTTACTACACTTTGGTTATTCATCATCGGAGAAATATTGCTTGCTGGGTCATGGTACTCAGTTCTCATATTAATTAACCAATCAGTTTTATTATTCATGAGAATACTGATTATTGTTTTTTTAGCAGATATTGGCGCATATTTTATTGGCAAACAGTTTGGTAAAACAAAGCTCGCCCCTCTAATTAGTCCTGGCAAGTCTATTGAAGGTGTCAGTGGAGCCTTAATTGTGAATATTATTTTCAGTTATATCTTATGGTGCTTTAATCTTGATCCATTAGCAAGCATTAATGGTAAAGAGGTTAATTTTTACTGGATTCTTTTGTTAAATTTGTTCTTAGTCTCTTATAGTGTTTTGGGTGATTTGTTTGAATCTTTACTGAAAAGAATAGCTAAAGTTAAGGATAGTGGAAATTTTTTACCTGGGCATGGCGGGGTATTGGATCGTACCGATAGTTTATTGCCAGTACTTTGTATTACTTCAACTTTAATGATTTGTATCCCTTGAAGAATATTTGCATACTCGGTTCGACCGGATCAATAGGCGAGAGCACCCTAGATGTTATTAGGTTACACCCTGATATGTTTAAAGTATTTAGCTTAACCGCATACTCACAAATTGATAAGTTAGTTAAACAATGTAATGAATTTTCTCCAACTTTAGTGGTGGTTGGCTCTAGTGAATTAGCAAAAGAACTGAAATTACAAATCTCTAGTTCCATAAAGATATTTTGGGGAAAGGAAGCGCTAATTGAAGCCTCTTGTTCACCTCAGGTTGATATTGTTATGGCTGCTATTGTGGGAGCAGCTGGCTTAATTCCAACTATTGAAGCAGCTAAGTTAGGTAAACGAATATTACTCGCCAATAAAGAAGCTTTAGTAATGTCTGGCCAGCTAATGATGGATATTGTAAAGACGAGCGGTGCTATATTGTTGCCTATAGATAGTGAGCACAATGCCATTTTCCAATGCTTACCCTCAGATGGCTCTAAGAATGGAGTAGAAGAAATATTATTAACAGCATCAGGCGGGCCATTTTTAACGCGACCATTGAATACTTTTAAAGATATAACGCCAGATGAAGCTTGTGCCCATCCCAATTGGGTTATGGGGAAAAAAATATCTGTAGATTCTGCAACAATGATGAATAAGGGTTTAGAGTTAATTGAAGCCATGTGGCTTTTTAATATACCTCCAGAGAAAATTAGTATATTGATACATCCTCAAAGCGTCATACACTCTATGGTGCGTTATATTGATGGATCTGTAATCTCTCAAATGGGAACGCCAGATATGAAATCACCCATATCTTACGGATTAGGATGGCCTCATCGTATTTTTTCAAATGTTAAAACGCTTAAATTTAATGAGCAATTAAATTTGTGTTTCCTAGACCTTGATTTAGAGAGATTCCCAGCAATTACTCTTGCCTATAATGTCGCAAATGCAAGAGGGACCGCCCCTACTATTATGAATGCTGCAAATGAGTTAGCGGTAGAGTTCTTCTTAAAGGGGATTGTGCCTTTTTCTGAAATTATTGAAATCGTGACGGAAGTGTTAGATTGTCTACCAATTACCAAAGCAAATGACTTAGGGACAATTCTAGAGTCTGATAGCATTGCTCGAGAGACTGCCCTCAACCTGGTACAAAAAAAATATAAAACATCCTAAATCAGGGGTCTTTTTTTGACATTTTATTAAAGATTGGCTTTTTAAGGTTTTGCCTTTTTATATTTTGTTTTTATCGTTGTGGGGAAGTGGTCTTTTTAGTGGATAATTACATGTTAATAGCGGCATGCATTAAGATTAACCATTGATTAATTGTTGTATTTATATAAAGAGTACCTTAGTTGAAACATCCAATAAAACCTTTAAAAGCAAGATTTTTACCTATATTTTTGGTATTGAGCTTATTTATGGTTAGCGCCCCCCAGGCAGCGGATCCTTTTCTTGTAAAGGATATAAGAGTCGAGGGGTTACAAAGAGTTGAGCCTGGAACCGTGTTTAACTATCTCCCGGTAAAAGTTGGCGAATCATTTGATGATAGTAAAGGGGCTGATGCGATTCGGAGTCTTTTTGATACCGGTTTTTTTAAGGATGTTCAGATTAAAGTTGATGGCGGAGTCTTGGTTATTTATGTGGAGGAGCGCCCAACGATATCAAAAGTTGAATTTACAGGTATGAAAGAATTTGACAAAGATGCCATTATTAAGGCTTTAAGGGCTACAGGGGTTGCTGAAGCTAGGTATTTTGATAAATCCATTGTAGATAAAGCCGAACAAGAATTAAAGAAGCAATATGTTGGTAAGGGTTTATACGATGCGGAAATTATTACAACCATCACTCCTACTGAAAGAAACCAGGTTTCTGTAATATTTAATATACAAGAAGGCCAGCCAGCAACTATTAAGCAAATTAATATTCTTGGAAATTCAGTTTTTCCTGAAAAAAAACTTAAAGAACAGATGCAGTTATCAATCGGCAACTTTTTTTCTTTTTACTCAAAAAACAACCAATACTCTAAACAAAAATTAACGGCCGATCTCGAGTCTATAAGGTCCTTTTATCTTAACCAGGGTTATTTAGAATTCAGGATAGACTCATCGCAAGTTTCAATATCACCTGACAAAAAATCTATTTATTTAAATATAAATATTTTTGAGGGGGATCAATATAAGGTGAGAGATGTTAAGTTAGGTGGAGAGTTACTTGGTAAAAATGAAGATTTTCTTAAATTAATTCCTTTAAAACCTGGGGAGGTTTACTCATCTTTTAAGCTTAATTTTGGCACCAAGGCGATTCAAGATCTTCTAGCTACGTATGGTTATGCTTTTTCTTCTATAACCCCTCAACCTGATTTAAGGAGAGAAGATAAAACAGTTGACCTTTTACTAGTTGTTGATCCTGGTAAAAGAGCATATGTTCGGAAAATCAATATTATTGGGAATTCTAAGACTAGAGATTCAGTCATAAGAAGAGAATTGCGACAACTCGAAAGCTCTTGGTATGATGGCGAAAAGTTAAAGCTCTCGAAAGATCGATTAAACAGATTAGGGTATTTCACTGATGTTGATATTTCTAATCAGGAAATTCCCGGAAGCAATGATCAAGTTGATGTTAATGTAAAAGTGGCGGAAAAGCCTACTGGCTCTCTTTCCTTAGGGGCAGGTTATTCAACAACTGATTCCATAGTTTTAAGTGCGGGCATCAATCAAGAAAATGCATTTGGCACAGGAACAAGCATTGGTTTTAATATCAATACCGGAGCAGTTAATAGGACTTTTGTGTTATCACAGACTGACCCTTACTTTACAGAGGATGGCATATCGAGATATTCTGATATTTATTATCGAACGAGCAGGCCGCTGTACTATCTGGGAGATACTAACTACTCCATTATTACCGCTGGAGGAACCATGAGGTTCGGTGTACCATATTCTGAGACTGGGAGAATATTTTTTGGACTCGGTTTAGAAAGCCTGACAATAAATACAACCGTCAACTCTCCTCAATCCTACCAAGATTATGTTTCTCAAATAAGTGGCTATTCACCTGATCCTATTGTTGACCCACTCCTCAAAAATTCAGCATCCCAATGGAATTTACCTTTATCCGTTGGGTGGGCAAGTGATAGAAGAGATAGCGCTCTAGTTCCATCAAGAGGGTCATTGCAATCAGCCTCTTTTGAAATTGGGCTTCCTGCAGCTGCACTTCAATACTATAGGGGAATTTATAAGCATCAGCTTTATATTCCCATTACTAGGACTAATACTCTTTCACTTAATGGGGAAGTTGATTACGGGGCTGCTTATGGATCAACACCTTTTCCTATTACGAAAAACCTATATATCGGTGGTATAGGTTCGGTTAGGGGGTTTCTTCCTGGGTCTTTAGGGCCTCAAACCTACAATAGTGGATTAGGGATTTACCAGTCTACTGGAGGCTCATCTAAACTAGTTGGTAATATAGAGTACTCTTTCCCAGTCCCCGGAACTGGCACTGATAAAACTTTACGTTTCTTTGGGTTTCTTGATGGGGGAAATGTTTATAATGGTACCCCTGCAATTAGTGATTTAAGATACTCTTATGGGGTTGGAATCGCTTGGATTTCACCATTAGGGCCTCTTAAATTTAGCTATGGAATACCATTAAATCAGACCGAATTAGACCGAGTACAGAATTTTCAGTTCCAAATTGGGACAGTTTTTTAATTTTTTTAAGGACTACATATGAAGTTGTATAAAGAATTTATTTTTACTGGTTGCGCTACTTTCTTTTGCTTGGTTAGTACATTATCGGTTGGACAAGAATCTGGACCAAAAATTGCATATGTAAGTTTAGAGCGTATTTTGGGTGAATCTAAAATGGCTAAAGATGCCCAAGCTAAAATGCAAAATGAATTTGGTAAGCGTGAGAAAGAAGTTCGAGATGGTGTTGAATCTATCAAAGCAGAAGCTGCAAAATTAGATAAAGAAGCTGCAATATTGCCAGAAACTGAAAGAGTAAAACGCCAAAGGGAGCTTGCAGAACATGATCGAGACTTGCAACGAAAACAAAGGGAGTTAATAGAAGACTCTCAAAGAAGAGGAGCTGAGGAAAGAGCTAAAATTTTTGAAAAAGCTAACCAAGTATTAAAAACTATAGTTGATCTGAAAAAATTAGATTTGGTAGTTCAAGATGCGGCATATGTAAATCCAAAAATAGATATAACCAATGATGTAATTCAAGCACTTAACGCAAAATAACTCAAAGGTTCATAATAAATAATTTATTACTCAATGTCTAATCTAGTAACTTTAAAAGAGTTGGCTTTAATATCTAATTCTGATGTCATTGGATCTCCAGATTTTTGTGTTCAAAACGTAGCTACTCTAGAGGATGCTACTAATTTAGATATCTCTTTTTTAGTTAATCCACTTTATCGTAATGACGCTCTTCTAACTCGTGCTGGTTGTTTAATTGCCGCCCAGTCAGACTATAAATATTTATCGCAAAATACCAAAGCTACAGGGCCTTTAAATTTCCTCATATCTAAAAACCCTTATGTCACTTTTGCAAAAATTTCACAGTTTTTTAATAATAAAAAAAAGATATTATATGGAGCTGGTATACACCCATCTTCATTTATTCATGAAACGGCAATTATTCCTTCTACATGCTACATCGGTCCATTTTGCTCCATAGGGGAGGGGGTTGTTTTAGGTGAAGGGGTGGTATTGGTTGGGCATGTAAATTTAGCTAACTTTGTTAGAATAGGAAATCACTCTATTATTCATCCGATGACTACTGTGTACGATTTCTGTAGGATTGGAGAAAGAGCTATTCTTCACTCTTCTGTAGTTATTGGCTCTGATGGTTTTGGGTTTGCACCGGATTTTTTAGATGATGCTGTTAAATGGATTAAAATTTCCCAAATGGGAGCTGTAGTTATTGGTAATGATGTTGAATTTGGCGCAGGTTGCACAGTGGATCGAGGTGCTATTGCTGATACCATCATAGGCAATGGCTGTAAATTTGATAATCAAGTTCAAATAGGTCATAACGTAAAAATTGGTCAAGGTACCGTCATGGCGGGGTGCTCTGGTGTTGCTGGAAGTACTGAGATAGGGAATTACTGCATTATTGGGGGATATTCTAATTTTTCAGGCCATCTTAGAATTGCGGATCGTACTACTGTTTCTGGTGGAACTTCTATTACAAAATCAATCCTAGAGCCTGGCCTTCACTTTACTGGTGTTTTTCCATCAACAGAGCATTCATCGTGGGAAAAAAATGCTGCAATTATTCGTGGTTTAGAAAAAATAAGGAATAGGATTAAAATCCTAGAAACTTCTAAAAAGTAGGGGTAAATAATGTCTCATGAAGTAAATTTAGATATAAACAAGGTATTAAAGCTATTACCCCATCGATATCCTTTTTTATTAATCGATCGGGTTTTAGAGTTGGATCCCCGTCAAAGAATCAAAGCTCTAAAGAATGTTTCTTCGAATGAGCCACATTTTCAAGGACATTTTCCCGATTTTCCAGTTATGCCTGGGGTTCTAATCCTAGAGGCTTTAGCCCAGGCTTCAGCCCTTTTGGCTTTTTCTGAACAAAAAGAAGAAGATTCAGTATATTATTTTGCGGGTATAGATGCAGCTAGATTTAAAAAACCAGTCTTACCTGGAGATCAATTGATTCTTAATGCAGTTGTGGATCGTTACAAAAGTGGAATTTGGAAATTCAAAAGTTTTGCAACCGTAAACGATGAAATAGTATGTTCTGCAGAGCTATTATGTACAGTAAGGTCCAAGGCGTAGTTCAATGAGCAAAATTCACTCGACTGCAATTATAGATATAAAAGCTGAAATTGCATCTTCAGTTGTGATTGGTCCATACTCTATTATTGGTCCAAATGTTGTTATAGGTGATAAAACTGTAATTGGTTCACACACTATCATAGAAGGTTTTACAAGCATTGGTTCGGAAAATAAAATTAGTCATTTTGCCTCACTTGGAGGTGCACCACAGGATATGAAATACAAGGATGAACCTACAAGGCTATTGATTGGCGACAGGAATACTATCCGAGAATTTACAACTATTCACACAGGGACTGTACAAGACGAAGGCATCACCAAATTAGGAAACGACAACTGGATCATGGGTTATGTTCACATAGCTCACGATTGTCAAATTGGCGATCACACAATATTATCCAGTAATGCTCAAATTGCGGGTCATGTAGTTATTGGTGATTGGGCAATTTTAGGTGCAATGTCCGGAGTACATCAATTTGTTAAAATTGGCCAGCACGCTATGCTAGGTGGAGCTTCTGTACTAGTTCAAGATATTCCACCATATATTCTTGCTGCTGGAGATAAGGCTCAACCATACGGTATAAATTCAGAGGGTCTCAAACGTCGCGGTTTTACTCCTGAGTCAATTAGTACTTTAAAGCAGTTATATAAGATCTTGTATAAGGATGGATTAACACTTGAACATGCAAAGACTTCTATTAGAGATATATTAAGCGAGAGACAAAATAAGAGCTCATATCCTCCTGATGCACTTCATTCAATAACTCAATTCCTAGAATTCATTAATTCCTCTACTCGAGGCATCATTCGCTAAAATAATGAACTCAGACATTATTATTGTTGCTGGAGAGCCCTCTGGCGACATGTTAGCAGCCAGTATATTGAAATCCATGAAGGAACATCCATTTTTCCATAACTACAAATTTTCTGGTATTGGTGGCCCCCACATGCAAGCTAACGATTTCAATAGTATCTGGAATATAAACACTTTAAGTGTAAGGGGTTATGTTGAAACTCTAGGTAATATATTTGCAATTTTAAAAATTCGTAAAGAACTTCTTTTAAAACTTCGTGTAGACCCACCACGATTTTTTTTTGGTGTAGATGCTCCAGACTTTAACTTAGAAATAGAAAAAAAATGTCGCAAACTAAATATACCAACTTTTCATTTTATTAGTCCATCGATTTGGGCATGGCGTGGTGAAAGAATATATGGGATAAAAAAAGCTGTAGACCACATGTTTTGTATATTTCCTTTTGAGACTGAAATTTATAAAAAACATGGCATTAGTGCAACATTTGTTGGACATCCACTTGCTAACTCAATTCCAGATCAACCAAATCAAGTTCAAGCTAAAGAGAAATTGAGTTTGCTTAAATTAAATTTTGGAGAAATTAAAGAAGATGAAACCTTAATTGCAGTCCTTCCTGGTAGTAGAAAATCAGAGATTAAATATATTGCACCAGGGTTTTTCAAAGCTATTTCTATAATGCAAAGAACTCATTTAGGTAAGATACGATTCCTAATACCGGTTGCAATACCACTTTTATTGCCAGCATTAGAGGAATTAAAAAATGATACCCTTAGAGAAAATCCAGATGTTTGTATTGAGCTTATTTCATCTAACTCAAGTCTAATTTTAGAAGCGTGTGATTCGGTTTTAATTGCTAGTGGGACAGCAACTTTAGAGGCTGCACTTTGGAAGAAGCCCATGGTTATTTCTTATACAGTTCCTTGGCTAACTGCGCAAATAATGAAAAGAAAAGCATATTTACCATATGTTGGCTTACCAAATATTTTGCTTAAAAAATTTATAGTACCTGAGCTTTTACAAGATAAGGCTTTACCTATGAACCTAGCCAGAGAAACACTTGCTTGGCTAAACCAGCCTGATCGCGTGACTCAATTAAAACAAGAGTTTAATAGAATCCACCAGAGTTTAAAGTTGCCAACTGCTGAAGTTATTGTAGATGTGATCGAAAAAAATATATCAGCTTATAAATAGCTAAAGTTAGGTGAACCTTTGACAAAATTAATTTGTGGAGTAGATGAAGTCGGTAGAGGACCTCTAGTAGGAAATGTAGTCGCAGCTGCTGTTATATTAGGGAATAATACAAAAATAAGAGGATTAAGGGATTCAAAGAAGCTATCAGAATCTCGTCGAAATAGTCTTTATTTAGAAATCATAGAGAGTTCTAAGGCGTGGTCCATTGGTCAAGCCTCCTCTAGTGAAATTGATCAATTAAACATCCTACATGCTACTATGTTAGCAATGAAAAGGGCAATAGAAGGATTGTCTATTATCCCTACTATGGTTCTTGTAGATGGTAATCGCTGCCCAGATATTTCTTTACCGTGTAAAGCTATAGTTCGTGGTGATCAGTTAATTAGTGAAATTTCAGCAGCGTCAATTTTAGCTAAGGTCACTCGTGATTTGCAGATGCATAACTTACATTTATCCTATCCTCAATATGGGTTTGATAAGCATAAAGGTTATCCTACGGAGTTCCATCTACTTGCTCTTAAAAAATATGGGGCTATAAAAGAACACCGTCAAACATTTGGACCTATAAAATACATCACCATTAATCGAGAAGAATAGTGCCTAAAAAAGCAATTAATGATGCCAAATTTAAAATCATTAGCTCAAGAAATAATGATTTGATTAAGTACATTTCGTTACTTCAAAATTCTGGCCCAAGGGGAAACAAGTTGAGGGCAGATGATAAATGTGCCGTGCTAGAAGGAGTCCATTTATTACAGGCGTGGCTTCATTCCAAAAAGAATTACCAATTAGAAACAATAATTACAACTAAACAGGCCCTTGAAAATGAAGAGATTCGCGACCTTTTTTATTATATTGATGAAGCAAACCTCCCATTAGTAAATTGGATTTTAATTGATGCGGATTTAATACAAGGATTAGCGAGCACTAAAAGTAATCATTTTGTTATTGGCCTTATCAAACTAGGTTCTATTCCTACCGCAATTGATTTTACTCAAGACCTTGTTATTCTTGATAGGTTACAAGATCCTGGAAATGTAGGCAATATTCTTCGATCTTGTGTTGCAAGTGGATTTAATCAAATTATTAGCATTAAAGGAACTGTGAGTCTATGGGCTCCAAAAGTAATTAGAGCTGGGATGGGAGCGCATGTTCACTTAAATATATGTGAAGGTTCTGACTTGGTTGATATTTCTAAAGACTTCATAACGCCTTTGCTTGGGACTTCTCTATCAGTAGAAGCGGCTAATATTTTTGAAATGACTTCTTTACTTAAAGACCCTGTAATGTGGGTATTTGGTAATGAAGGAGCTGGGATCTCTAAAGAGTTCTCTAATATTTCGAAGGGAGTTTTTATTCCGCAAAGCTCAAAGGTTGAATCATTAAATGTTTCAGCAGCTGCTGCAATATGCTTATTTGAATGTGTAAGAATTCGTTCTAATCAATTTTAGAATGAAAGACTAGTAGTATGACTTTGAGTCTTTTCTAATATGCTGCAAAATTGTGGTTGCAATTTCTTCAATTGATTTATGTGTTGATGATATTGTAGGTATATGCACTTTTTTCATCATCTCTTCCGCTTCACTTACTTCATACCTACAATTTTCAAGATTAGCATATTTACTCCCTGGGCGACGTTCATTACGAATTTCTGATAAACGCATAGGATTAATTGTTAGGCCAAAGAGTTTATTAGTAAATTGTTGTATTTCATGTGGTAAATTTCCTCGCTCAAAATCATCAGGAATTAAAGGATAATTCGCTGATTTTATACCGTATTGCATTGCTAAATATAATGAAGTTGGAGTTTTTCCGCTTCGTGAAACTCCAACGAGAATGACTGCAGCATCTTTGAGGTTTTTATGTGACTGTCCATCATCATGAGCGAGAGAAAAATTAATGGCTTCTATTCTATTTTTATAACCTTGGGTATCTATATTTTGATGGAACTGACCGATAGCATGTGTAGATTTGACTCCAAGCATTTTTTCAAGGGGCGAAATAAATGTATGCAACATATCCAGAATCATTCCATTGGATTGACTAATTATATGATTAATATCGGAATTAACAAGCGTAGTAAATATAATAGGCTTCTCTTCAAACCTTGATGCATTTGCATTAATTTCAGATTTTGCCTCTAAAGCTTTATCTATAGAATCGACAAAAGGAATTCTAATAAATTTAAACTCAGCTTCAAATTGAGCCAAAATAGAATGACTAAAAGTTTCAGCTGTGATCCCAGTTCCATCGGAAACTATAAATACTGTTCTTGGTTTATTTGACATGTCTTTATACTGTTAAAGTAATACTATATCTTAAATATTTTATTTAATAATTTGTAAAGGCTTTATAAATGAATGCGAATAAATATGTTTTGCCCTTTGAACATATAAGAATGACAGATGTTGAAATTGTCGGAGGAAAAAATGCTTCTTTAGGAGAAATGATATCCCAGTTATCCGCAACTGGGGTGCGTGTTCCCACTGGTTTTGCAACTACGGCTTATGCTTTTAGAGAATTTTTAACTACTAATAAACTATCACATAAAATAGACGAGATTTTGTCTACTTTAAATATTGAAGACATTGACGCATTAGCTTCTGCCGGATCTAAAATAAGAAATTGGATTATCGACTCTCCATTGCCTGACGAGTTGGTAAGTGAAATAAAAATTGCATATGAAAAAATGGATAACAACAGTACTGTTTCATTTGCGGTTAGATCCTCTGCAACAGCAGAAGATCTTCCAGATGCATCATTCGCTGGTCAACAGGAAAGTTACTTGAATGTATCCGGACTCTCAAATATTTTATTAAAAGTTAAACATGTTTTCGCATCACTATACAATGATAGAGCCATATCCTATAGAGTTCATAAAGGTTTCATACATAGCAATGTAGCAATTTCTGTTGGTATTCAGCGTATGGTCAGATCAGATTTAGCTTCATCCGGAGTTATGTTTACGCTTGATACTGAAAGTGGTTTTAAGGATGTAATCTTGATAACATCAAGTTATGGACTTGGGGAAACAATTGTTCAGGGAGCCGTCAATCCTGACGAGTTTTATGTTTTTAAACCTTCTCTTATAAATGACCATTTTCCAATAGTTAGGCGTAGTTTAGGTTCGAAATTAATTAAAATGATTTTTGCGAATGATCTGATAAATGAAAGTGTAAAAACTATTGATGTCGCCCCCGAATCTAGAAATCGTTATTCATTAACTGACGATGATGTTGTCCAGTTAGCTAAATTTGCCGTCATTATAGAGAATCATTATTCTAGACCGATGGACATCGAATGGGGTAAAGACGGCTTGGATCAGCAAATATACATATTACAAGCAAGACCAGAAACCGTTAAAAGTCAAAGTGATTTGAAGTCAGAATTTCGTTATCAACTTAAGCAAGGTTTCAAAGGTAATGTGATCGTTACGGGGCGGGCTATTGGTCAGAAAATTGGAGCTGGTCCGGTTAGAATTGTTAAAAATATTTCAGAGATGTCAAGAGTCCAAGATGGTGATGTACTAGTAGCAGATATGACTGACCCAAATTGGGAGCCAGTTATGAAAAAAGCTTCCGCGATTATCACCAATCGTGGAGGGAGAACTTGCCATGCAGCAATTATTGCTCGTGAACTAGGGGTTCCAGCTGTTGTTGGATGTGAGAACGCAACAGAAGTTCTTAAAGAAGGTTCATTCGTTACAGTATCATGCGCTGAAGGTGATGAAGGGAAGGTATATGATGGCCTTCTTGAGACTATTGTTTCAGAGGTACATCGAAAAGTTTTGCCCGAGATACCTACTAAGATCATGATGAATATTGGAAATCCCCAACTCGCATATGACTTTTGCCAAATCCAAAACTCTGGTGTTGGTCTAGCACGACTTGAATTTATTATTAATAACAATATTGGCGTCCACCCATTAGCAATCTTACAATATCCCAATATTGACCATGATCTCAAAGTTGCAGTTGAAAGTGTTGCTAGAGCGCACTCAAGTCCTTATGCATTTTATGTCGACAAATTAACTGAAGGTATTGCAACAATTGCCTCTGCTTTTTATCCTAAGCCTGTGATTGTTAGATTATCTGATTTTAAATCGAATGAATATAAGAAACTTATTGGCGGTACTCGTTTTGAGCCTAATGAAGAAAATCCTATGCTTGGTTTTAGGGGAGCATCTAGGTATTTATCTAAAGATTTTGAAAAAGCCTTTGAAATGGAATGTGAAGCTTTAAAAAGGGTTCGCATTGAAATGGGATTTACAAACGTTGAGATTATGATCCCATTTGTTCGAACCGTTAAACAAGCAAAACGTGTCATTGATTTACTAAAATTGAATGGCATTGAACGTGGCAAAGATGACTTAAAAATAATTATGATGTGCGAAGTGCCATCAAATGCAATATTGGCCGACGAATTTTTAGAGTATTTCGACGGATTCTCCATTGGTTCAAATGATCTAACCCAGTTGACTCTTGGACTTGATCGTGACTCTGGATTGGAAGTTTTATCTATTGATTTTGACGAGCGTGATGAATCTATTAAATATTTAATTAAGCGGGCTATTGATGCCTGTATTTCTAAAAATAAATATGTAGGAATCTGTGGTCAGGGTCCATCAGACTATCCAGACTTTGCTCTTTGGTTGGTCGAACAAGGTATCTCGTCAATTTCCCTTAACCCTGATACCGTATTAGAGACATGGGAAAGGTTAATATAGAGTTATATTGTGATCATTTTATTAGTAGGCTATTAATAAAAATTATGAGTTTAAGGGAATTAGGAATCCTTTGCTGAACTCATCTGCTACGTTATTGACCTCTTCTAAAAAAAATTTCAAAAACTCTTCTAGCTGATTAGGTAGCTCTTCATGATTAGCTGTCTTTAAGTTGAGCTGCATTTTTTGAATTAGATGACCAATTTCTTTAAATTTAGGATTTTTCATTTGACTCATCAACTTAATTAAATTACTCAAGCATGATGTTAGTGATCGTGGTAATTGAGCATTAAATACCAATAGTTCAATAATTTTTACAGGTGTAATTTGTTCTGAATAAATTTGCCGATAAATTTCAAAAGCAGATACAGATCTTAGAATTGCAACCCAGTGATAAAAATCAAAGAAATCACCATTAAAATTATCAGCTAAGCCTAAAGATTTGACTTTACTGGAAATTCGTGCAATCTGATGATATTGTAAATTCAGTATCCGTGCTGTATTGTCAGCTCTTTCCAGGTTAGCACCAATCTCCATAAAGTGTAGAGAATCATCTGCTAACATTGTTCCGTATGTAACTCCGCGGAATAGGTGGGAACGATATTTAACCCACTCTAAAAATGAAGAAGGATCATTGGCATACTGAGATGGTTTAAATTTTATAATACCAAGCCAAGTTGAATTCTGTGTTTCCCAAACTTCTGAGGTAATTCTTCCGCGAATAACCCTTGCATTTGCGCGCGCAAATGTCAAACATGAAACGATACTTGATGGATTAGTCTCATCAAACATCATGAATTTAAGAATATTTGATTTGTTATAGGACTTATATTTTTTCTCAAACAAAGACTCAAGATGTGAGTCACTTATGATCTTTTTCCATCGTTCTGTAATTAGTTCCTTTGGTTGAGGTAACAGTGATGTCTGATAGGTAACATCTAGCATCCGAGCAGTATTTTCAGCTCTTTCTGTATAACGTCCCATCCAATAGAGACAATCAGCGGTTCTACTTAACATAATTATTCATCCTGAAGAACCCAAGTATCTTTGGTCCCTCCGCCCTGAGATGAGTTGACAACCAATGACCCTTCTTTTAAAGCAACACGAGTAAGACCACCAGATACCATTTTGACGTATTTACCAGACAATACAAATGGTCGTAAATCAATATGCCTTGGAGCAATTCCAGAGTTAACGAAGGTTGGACAAGTAGAAAGAGCTAGAGTTGGTTGTGAAATATATTTATCAGGAGCAGCCTTTATTTTTTTTCTAAAATCCTCAATTTCTGCTTTAGTTGAAGCTGGCCCCACTAACATCCCATATCCGCCAGCACCATGAGTTTCCTTAACCACGAGTTTTGAAAGGTTATCCAGTGTAAATTTTAAATCCTCTGATTTTCTACATAAATAAGTTGGGACATTATTTAATATGGGTGATTCGTCTAAATAAAAACGAATCATATCTGGAACATAGGGGTATATTGATTTGTCATCAGCAATACCAGTGCCTACTGCGTTAGCTATCCCCACATTTCCTGCTTTATAAACAGATAATAATCCTGGAACGCCTAAGGTGGAATCAGACTTAAGAACTTTTGGGTCTAAAAAGTCATCATCAATACGGCGATAAATAACATCGACCTGCTGAGGACCATCAGTTGTCTTTAAATAAAGAAATTCGTGATCAACAAAAAGATCTTTACCTTCAACTAATTCAACGCCCATTTGTTGAGCTAAATAACTATGCTCAAAGTAAGCTGAATTAAACATTCCAGGAGTTAAAACTACAACACGTGGTTTTTTAACATTAGATGGGCTTGATGTTTTTAGGCAATCAAGAAGTAAATCGGGGTAATGCTCAACAGGAGCAACTCTATACTTTTCAAATAAGCTAGGAAAGAGTCGCATCATCATTTTGCGATCCTCCACCATATAAGAAACCCCTGATGGAACACGGAGGTTATCTTCTAATACATAATATTCCCCAGCGCCAGCACGAACAATATCTACTCCTGCAATTTGTGCATAGATATCGCGTGGGACTTTAATATTCCGCATTTCAGGGCGATATTGTGAATTATTGACAATTTGTTCCCGAGGAATAATTCCAGATTTTAGAATATTTTGTGAGTGGTAAATGTCAAATAAAAAGAGGTTGAGGGCCTTCACCCGTTGCTTAAGTCCATCTTCTAACATTCCCCATTCTTTTTTAGGAATGATGCGAGGTATTTGATCAAATGGAATAGTCCTTTCTGTTCCTTGCGCATCTCCATAAACTGCAAATGTAATCCCGACCCTTCGAAAAATTAAATCAGCTTCACTCTTTTTTAAAGCCATTTTTTTTAGGCTTTGGTTCTTTAGCCAATGGTAAAAGTGTTCGTAATGAAAACGAGCAGTTCCATTTTGAGAAAACATCTCATCATAAATATGTTCCATAATTTAGATTAAACCTTTTCGATCATTAATACCCATTCAATCTCACCAAAATGGTGAATATTAATGAAAGTAGCTCGGTTTTAAAGCGCTTTTAAATCGCCGCGTCGGATTCTTGCCTGGTCTCGTGACCAATCTCTATCTTTTTCGACTTCTCTTTTATCGAAAGTTTTTTTACCCTTAGCAAGACCAATCTCACATTTAATGTGGCCCTTCGAATAGTGAAAATTAAGAGGAACTAGAGTGAACCCTGCTTGATTAACCTTGGCAATTAGTTTAATAATCTGCGAAGAATGTAATAGTAGTTTCCTATTTCTTATTGGCTCCGGAAGAAAATGAGTTGAGGTTGAAGCTAGTGGTGAAATATGACAGGAAGTTAAAAAAAATTCGTTACCGCGGCTGACAACATAAGATTCTTGGATATTTGCTCTACCAGCTCGAATGGCCTTAACTTCCCAACCCTGAAGGACTATACCTGCTTCAATCTGATCTTCTATAAAATAATTAAATCTCGCTTTTCTATTCTCTACAATGGTCATATTGATATTATTATCGAAATTTATAAATAAGGGCGGTTATTAATTCTGTAATAAAAGTAAATTTACAGGAGTAATCACATTTTGTAATATGAAAAGCATCTATAAAACAGTATTAGTAGGGCACTCTACATTAGAAATGTTTAATTTAATCAAAGACATAGAGAGTTATCCTGTTTTTTTACCATGGTGTGGTGGGGTGGAGATATTGAATGTGACAGAAGAAAACATGGAAGCTAAAATACATATTAACTTTAATGGAGTCAAGCAATTCTTTCACACAATTAATGAGCAGAAATCCCCCACCTTAATTGAAATGAAATATGTGGATGGTCCATTCAAAGAGTTTCAGGGCAAGTGGGAATTGCAAGCCCTGTCAGAAAAAGCTTGTAAGATCCAATTTACTTTAAGTTATGAATTTTCTAACCGATTTTTGGAAAAAATAATAGGCCCTGTATTTGATATTATTTTAAACACCTTTGTACAAAGCTTTGTAAAGAGGGCTGATGCCGTCTATTTATAATTGAATCTATATGAGACAAATAGAAATTTGTGACACAAGAAATTTGACAATTAAGAATTTTTATATTGATGTTGCATTTTTAACACCAGTATTAAAGCTAAAAGATATTCTTATTTACATGAACGAATTAATGCTTTTCTCCGATCCTCTTGTATATAAAAAGGGAACAATCGGCATTTTTGGGCTCTTGGCTTCCGAAGATACGCCAATACATCTAGGAGATAGGATAGAAATTTGTGCCCCTGTTATCGTCGACCCAAAGCTTGCAAGAAGAAAAAAAGCCAATAAAAATTTAGATTTAAAAATGAAAAATAAGAAGATTATTAAAGCTAGTCGCTTAAAAATTAAGGAATTGGGTTAATTTATAAGAACGTTTATAATATAAATTTGCTCTAGAAAGGGCTTAAATGAGGCTAATTCAAAAAGCTCTAACCTTTGATGATGTGCTACTGGTTCCTAGTTACTCTGCAATTCTTCCTAGGGATACAAGTCTAGTTACAAAGCTAACTCGCTTAATAAGTATCAAAATCCCTCTCGTATCTGCTGCAATGGACACCGTTACTGAAGGACGTTTAGCTATCTCGATGGCGTCTGAGGGTGGGATTGGGATCATCCATAAAAATTTGACTCCACTTGAGCAAGCTAGGGAGGTGCTTAAAGTTAAGCGTTATGAGTCTGGAATTTTGAGAGACCCAATAACTATTTCTCAAACAATGACTGTGCGTGAAGTTATTAATCTTTCTAAGGAACATGGGTTTTCGGGATTTCCTGTTTTAGAAGGCAAGAAGGTTGTTGGAATAATTACAAATAGAGATCTACGATTCGAGGAAGATTTTGATGCGCAAGTCAAAACAAAAATGACTCCACTTGAACGTTTAGTAACAATTAAGGAAGGAGCTTCTTTAGAAGAAGCCAAAAAACTATTAAATAAACATCGTTTAGAACGGGTTTTAGTAGTTAATGACAGTTTTGAACTAAAAGGACTTGTCACTGTTAAAGACATCATGAAAGCGACTGAGCATCCTAATGCATCTAAAGATAGTATGGGACGATTAATTGTTGGAGCCGCTGTAGGCGTGGGGCCTGAAAATGATGAAAGAATTGATCTTTTAGTAAAAGCAGGGGTTGATGTCATAGTTGTTGATACTGCTCACGGTCATAGTCAGGGTGTTTTAAACCGAGTTAAATGGGTGAAAGAGAATTATCCAAATGTACAAATAATTGGAGGAAACATTGCTACTGGAGACGCCGCAAAGGCACTAGTAGATCATGGCGCTGATGCTGTCAAAGTGGGAATTGGTCCCGGCTCTATATGTACTACCCGAATTGTTGCTGGTGTTGGCGTACCGCAGATTACAGCAATTGAAAATGTAGCCCAAGCTTTGAAAGGGACGGGCATTCCACTAATAGCTGATGGAGGCGTAAGATACTCTGGAGATATTTCTAAAGCTCTAGCAGCTGGTGCTCATTCGGTAATGATGGGTTCAATGTTTGCAGGAACTGAGGAAGCGCCAGGTGATGTCTTTTTATTCCAAGGAAGATCTTATAAGACTTATCGAGGAATGGGTTCTGTTGGCGCAATGAAAGATGGGGCTGCTGACCGGTACTTTCAAGAGGACAATAGCGCAAATGTGGACAAGTTAGTTCCTGAAGGTATTGAAGGTCAAGTTCCTTATAAGGGTAGCGTGCTAGCAATTGTTCATCAACTTACAGGTGGCATTAGAGCTTCAATGGGTTATTGCGGCTGTGAAACAATAGAAGAGTTACACAATAAAGCTGAATTTGTTGAAATAACTTCTGCTGGAGTTCGAGAGTCACACGTTCATGATGTGATGATTACTAAAGAAGCACCTAACTATCATATTGATTAAGAGATAAGCTTGTGCACAATAGCATTTTAATACTTGATTTTGGGTCACAAGTGACACAATTAATTGCCCGTAGAGTTCGTGATGAGGAAATCTTGGCAGAAATCTTCCCCTACGATATTAACCCTGATACTTTTAAAGAAATCATTTCTAAGGGTAACTATAAAGGTATCATTTTATCAGGTGGCCCAAACTCAGTTACTAATGGTGATACGCCACGTGCGCCTGATTTAGTGTTTACATTAGGCATACCAGTACTAGGTATTTGTTATGGAATGCAAACCATGGCACAACAACTCGGAGGTGATGTAAAAACAGCAGAGGTTCTTGGAAAATCAAGGGAATTTGGTTATGCAGAGGTTCGAGCTCGTGGTCATACTAAATTACTTGATGGAATTAATGATTTTGTTACTGCTGAGGGCTATGGATTTCTTAAAGTTTGGATGAGTCATGGTGATTCAGTCAATGTTATGCCCCCTGGATTTAAATTGATGGCCTCAACTGAGTCATGCCCAATTGCCGGAATGGCGGATGAGAGCAGGAATTTTTACGCCCTTCAATTTCACCCAGAGGTAACTCATACCCTTCAAGGTATTCCCATTTTGCGTAGATTTGTTAAAGATATTTGTGGATGTATCCCGGATTGGAAAATGGGAAGCTATGTAGATGAGGCTATATTAAAAATTCAGAACCAAGTTGGCGAAGATGAGGTTATTTTAGGGTTATCTGGAGGAGTAGATTCTTCAGTTGCAGCCGCATTAATTCATCGCTCAATCGGCAATCAGCTTACTTGCGTTTTTGTTGACAATGGTCTTTTAAGACTTAACGAAGCGAAAACTGTTATGGATATGTTTTCCCGTAACTTAGGGGTAAAGGTTATCCATGTTGATGCAACTGATAAATTTTTGGGGCAATTAGCTGGGATATCAGACCCGGAGAAAAAAAGAAAAATTATAGGTGCTGCTTTTATTGATGTATTTCAATCTGAATCATCTAAAATAAAAAATGCTAAATGGTTAGCTCAAGGAACAATATACCCAGATGTGATCGAATCTGCTAGTAAAGGCAAGATTGGTTCTCACACTATAAAAAGCCATCATAATGTTGGTGGTCTTCCAGATGATATGCACTTACGCTTACTTGAACCTTTAAGAGAATTATTTAAAGATGAGGTTAGGGAATTAGGAATAAAGCTAGGATTGCCTAAAGAAATGGTTTATCGACATCCATTTCCTGGCCCAGGTCTTGCCGTTAGGATACTAGGTGAAATTAAAAGAGAGTTTATAGATTTACTGCAAAAAGCAGATAATATTTTTATAGAAGAATTACAGAACACTCTCGATGTGGATTCTAAAAAAACTTGGTATGAGTTAACTAGTCAGGCCTTTGTTGTATTTTTACCTATAAAATCTGTTGGAGTTATGGGTGATGGGAGAACATATGAATATGTAGTTGCTCTTCGAGCAGTTCAAACACAAGATTTTATGACGGCTCAATGGGCTCACTTGCCACATGATCTACTTGGTCGGATTTCAAATAGGATCATTAATGAAGTTAAAGGGATAAATAGAGTTGTCTATGATATTTCAGGAAAACCTCCTGCTACTATTGAGTGGGAGTAAGTTATTTTGAATCTTAGAGGAGGGGCATTGGAGTGTTTAAAAAATACAGACGCTCTTGCTAAGAGTTTAAAAATAAATACAATTTTTAATTCTATAAATAATGGAACCATAATCGTAGATCCAACTGAGATTTTCAACAAAGAATTGTTCTCTCTTGGCAGACCTTCTAAACCAGAGCTCGTAGAGCCATTTAATGTTAAGCGAAGGTCAATGGCTTCATTTGAAGGACGAGCATCTCTAGTCCATGCCCTGGCGCATATTGAATTTAATGCAATCAATTTATCCTTAGATGCGGTTTGGCGTTTTAGTAATATGCCAGAAGAGTTTTATATCAACTGGTTTACTGTGGCAAAAGAAGAAGCTCATCACTTTAATTTATTAAACGAATACTTAATAAAAAAAAAATATTGTTATGGAGATTTTTCAGCGCACAATAGTTTATGGGAAATGGTTGAAAAAACTTCAGAGGATATTTTAGCTAGAATGGCACTAGTACCAAGAACTATGGAAGCCAGGGGATTAGATGCAATACCAGCAATAAGAGGTCGTTTTTTTCAGGCAAAGGATCTAGAGTTAGTTAATATACTTGATTTAATATTACAAGACGAAGTATCTCATGTATATATTGGAAACTATTGGTTCAACTATTTATGTGTTGAAAGAAAAATTGATCCTATAAAAACCTATAAGATCTTAGCTAAAGCCTATAACGCCCCAACTTTAAGAGGACCTCTTAACATGGAAGCTCGTCTAAAGGCTGGATTTACTCAACATGAACTTGATGAGTTGGTTAAGACTTAATAAGATTTATAATCTATTTATTAATTTCTAAGAGAAATCAATTTAAACGTGCCCATTGCTTTTGCTACTAACTCACCGCTAATATCGTAGCCATAAGCTTCACAAAACTGAATTGATTTGCCAGATCTCAAGGTTTTTCCTATAACTGTTATTTTTTTGTTAGCCCCTTTCATGAAGCTCACAGACATATCAATCGTGATTGCGGCGCCAATATGATTTGTTTTAAGTTTTGCAGCCATGGCCATAGCAAAGTCAAGCATTGTCATCATGACACCGCCATGAGAAACGCCGATAGAATTGCAATGTTCAGGTTTTAGTTCAAGAGTCACCTCTATTCCACCATCTTCAAGCTCTTTAGCTTCAATTCCTAAATGTTCGATAAACGGGACAATTGTGCCAAAATATTCTTTATTCATTTACGTGCCTTTTTTATTGATCATTAAAATTTCACTGATTAACTTTTATACAAAAAGTACAATCACATAATTATGGGCTAAATTGCTTTGATAACAAGCTAAAATATCCTATATGTATACAATTAAAGAAATTTTTACAACTTTGCAGGGTGAAGGTACTCATGCTGGAAGGGCCTCGGTGTTCTGTAGGTTTACAGGTTGTAATTTATGGTCTGGCTTGGAGAAAGACCGCTTAGAGGCGATTTGCCAATTCTGTGATACTGACTTTGTTGGATATGATGGTATTGGTGGTGGGAAATTCAATAGCGCCTCAGAATTAGCTAACACAATTAACGAAAAATGGGCATTAATGAACAAATCTGTTTCGAACAAATATGTTGTATTTACGGGGGGGGAGCCTTTATTACAACTTGATACATCTTTAATTAATGCCTTAAAGCTTTATCAGTTTGAAATTGCAATTGAAACGAACGGTACAATAATTCCGCCTCCGGGAATAGACTGGATCTGTGTAAGTCCTAAGGATGGTAGCAAGCTGCTACTTTTGCAAGGTGACGAGATAAAGTACGTTGTACCCCAAAAACAATTATCTCTTAATAAAACCGACATAGTAAAGCGTTTAAAACGTTTTGAACAAATGAATTTTAAGCATTTCTATTTGCAAGCAATGGATAGTGTAAATCTTAAAGAGAACTTAAGTTTAGCAATAACTATATGTAAAGAGCGTCCTATTTGGCGTTTAAGTACACAACAACATAAATCACTTAACTTACCATAAAAAATGAGTAGATTTCAAATAACCCGACATTTAGAGTTTGATGCAGGCCACCGTATTCCCAACCATTTTGGACAATGTCGTCACCTGCATGGCCATCGTTATCAAATTCAGGCTACCATTGAAGGAAAAACCCTTAATTTATCTGGAGAATCTGATGAAGGGATGTTGATGGACTTTAGTCAGATAAAAGCAATTATGCAAGAATACATTATTGGACCTTGGGATCACTGCTTTTTTGTTTGTATACACGATCACGCATTAGTCAATTTTTTAAAGACTATTCCAAATCATAAGACAGTTATTACTCAAGGCATACCAACTGTTGAGAATCTTGCAAAGAGTGCATTTGATATCTTATCCCCTAGAATCGAAGAAATGTATCCTGGAAGGATCCAATTAAAACAATTACGTCTGTATGAAACTCCTAATTGTTGGGCAGACATTTATGACATATGATCCTATTCACTCCTACTGGATGGGTATTGCTTTAGAGGAAGCAAAAAAAGCTGCTATCCAAAATGAGGTCCCAGTAGGTGCCGTTTTAACTTGTGACAATGAAGAAATAGCTCGAGGCCACAATCAATCTATGCAGTCTCATGATCCAACGGCTCATGCAGAAATTGTTGTGTTAAGAAAAGCAGCAAATCAATTACAAAATTATCGTTTACCAAATACATCTTTATATATCACTTTAGAGCCATGCATGATGTGTGCTGGGGCAATTTTTAGTGCGCGTATTTCAACTGTATTTTTTGGCACTAAGGAACCTAAAACTGGTTGTGTAGTTAGTGTTATGAATGCATTTGATAATAAATCATTAAATCATCATTGTAAAATCGAGGGCGGCATTTTGGAGCAAGAGTGTGCAAAAATTCTACAAGAATTTTTTAAAATTAAACGGCTCTAAAAATTTTTAAACTCATGACATGAAACCTACTAGATTACCGATTTATACCTTTGCCCCTTCTGGGAAAGTCACCGACCAGCAATCTATTCATGATGGAATTGAGTTTCTTAAAGATCTTGGGTTTCAGATTCACAATACGCAATGTATAGATCGTTCTTATGAACGATTTGCTGGATTAGATTCTCAAAGGGCTTCAGAAATCAATTCTTTTTACGAGATTACAAACTCTTTAGGCCCTTGTATTGCTTTAGCCGTCAGAGGTGGCTATGGATTAACCCGCCTATTACCACATATTAATTGGGATAACCTTGCTCAAGCTGTTGATAATGGCTTACAGATTGTCGGGCATAGTGACTTAACAGCTCTAGAAGTTGGGTTATTTGCCCAAACAGGACGAAAAAGTTATGCAGGGCCAATGTTGAGTTATGACTTTGGTTGTAACTCAATTGAAAGGTCTCTTTTTACAACTCATCATTTTTTAAAAATTCTGATTGAAAATTCACTTGACTTTAGTAATGAGACCCCATCAAACCAATTCGAAGCTTTTAAAGCCGAAGGAGTCCTATGGGGTGGGAATCTTACTATATTAAATAGTTTAATTGGGACTCCCTATTTTCCTAATAATGCATTGATTAAAAATGGAATACTATTTATTGAGGATACAAATGAACACCCTTATCGGATAGAAAGAATGCTATTCCAATTGTTGCAAATCGGAGTGCTAGGTAAACAACAAGCAATTCTCCTAGGGAATTTTTCAGGCTATCAACTAAGCTCTCTAGACAATGGCTATGATCTTGATTCCTGCATTAAACGAATTCAAGATGAATTAAAGTTAATTGGTTCGCCTACTCGTATTTTCACGGAACTCCCCTTTGGTCATTGTCGTGATAAATTGACTTTACCAATAGGTATAAATTGCCAAGTAATTTCTGAATCAAACAAATTTTCATTAAAAACATTATGAAACAACGCGTTTATCCAACCAAGAAATGTTAAAATAACGGTTCTCAAGTTTTTTTCTTTTCTACATTTTTCAGAGTTCATACGTGCTAGCAACCTCTAATATAACCATGCAATTTGGGCCAAAGCCTTTATTTGAAAACATTACCGTCAAATTTGGCGGAGGTAATCGATATGGACTTATTGGAGCCAACGGTTGTGGAAAATCCACTTTGATGAAAATACTGGGGGGAGAATTAGAGCCTTCTAGTGGTCATGTAATGTTAGAACCCAATATCCGCTTAGGTAAATTACGTCAAGATCAATTTGCATTTGAAGAGTTAAGGGTTCTGGATGTTGTGATGATGGGACATGCCGAAATGTGGGCAGTTGCGCAAGAAAGAGACGCTATTTACGCTAATGCTGATGCTACTGAAGATGATTACATGCATGCCGCCGAACTCGAGGCAAAATATGCTGAATACGGTGGGTATACCGCAGAAGCCAAAGCAGGGGAGTTATTGCTTGGTGTTGGCGTTTCTATAGATCAACATCAAGGTCCAATGAGCGCAGTTTCGCCGGGTTGGAAGCTGCGGGTTTTATTGGCACAGGCCTTATTTGCAGATCCCGATGTTCTTTTATTAGATGAGCCAACGAACAACTTAGATATTCATACAATTCATTGGTTAGAAGACATCCTAAATGAACGTAATAGTACCATGGTGATAATTTCCCATGATCGACACTTTTTAAACTCAGTCTGTACCCACATGGCTGATATGGATTTTGGTACATTAAGGGTCTACCCAGGTAACTACGACGATTACATGCTTGCCTCTGCTCAAGCTCGTTCACAGCAGATGTCCGATAATGCCAAGGCAAAAGATAAGATTGCAGAGCTACAAGATTTTGTTAGACGATTTTCAGCGAATAAATCAAAAGCTCGTCAAGCAACATCTCGCCAACGGCAACTAGAAAAAATTGAAGTTGCTGACATTAAACCTTCTTCTCGTCAAAATCCATTTATACGCTTTGAACTAGAAAAGGTTTTACACAATATTGCCGTTGAATGTGAAGGCATTACGAAAGAATATGACAGAATAATTTTCAAAAATTTTCAATTAACTATTCAGCCTGGAGAAAAGGTGGCCATTATTGGTCAAAATGGGGCAGGGAAGACCACCCTGTTAAATACTATATTAAGTGATAGATTTAATGGCATTGTCGCTGACCACGGTAAAGTTCGTTGGGCCGAGCATGCGGATGTTGGCATCATGCCACAAGATACTAATGAATGCTTTCCTAATGAATCGACCTTATCCGACTGGATGAGCTCATGGGGTAAGCCTGGGGATGATGATCAAGCAATTCGGAGTATTTTGGGTCGGCTATTATTTTCGGGTCCAGAAATCACAAAGTCGGTCAAAGTCATTTCTGGAGGTGAAAAAGGTCGTATGATTTGGGGTAAGTTAATGCTTGGTCGTCATAATGTTCTCGCCTTGGATGAGCCTACCAATCACATGGACATGGAATCGATCGAAAGCATGCAGATTGCTTTAGAAAAATTTAAAGGTACCCTAGTATTTGTATCCCATGACCGTGAGTTTGTTTCTGGATTAGCGAATCGCATCTTAGAAGTCAAATTGGATGGGACAATTATCGACTTTTCAGGGACTTACGAAGAATACCTCATCAGCCAAGGGGTCGAGGTTTAAAATAATTATGGTTTTTCCTTAAAGCGCATTGCTGTACCTTCTTCAGTAATTCGCTGCCATACTTGTTTTTTTTCGGCAGGAGACATGCCTACCCAAGTGGATACTTCGATAATAGTTCGTCCACACCCTCGGCAAATATCATCAAATAGAGTAGAGCAAATTCCTATGCAAGGCGAATCAACTTCCTGAGAGTTTTTTCCTGAAAAATCATCACTCATTGATGTGTTCCTATCTGAATCAGTTCAATTTTATAGGCATCTGGATCTTCCACAAATGCGATGATTGTATTTCCACCTTTGACGGGACCAGCTTCGCGTGTCACTTTGCCACCCCTAGCTTTAATTTTTTCGCAGGTTAAAGCAACATCCTCAACACCGAGTGCGATGTGACCAAAGTAACTACCATGCTCGTATTCTTTTTCACCATAGTTATAAGTTAATTCAAGCTCGCCTTGATTATCTTTATTTCCTAATCCAAAGGCCAAAAAGGCCAATGTATATTTTTGGTCTGGACGATCTGTTGTTCGCAATAGATTCATTCCCATAATATTGGTATAAAAATCAATGGATTTATTTAGATCAGTAACGCGAAGCATAGAGTGGAGGAACTTCATTATTTACAGCTTTCTAAGTGGTAGCTATTATTTAACATAATAATTATTATACGCATAATTTACCATTTAGTTAGGTTTAAAGATTCTAGGTTTATCAATATATTCAGTACCATATAGCTTTTTCCATCTCGATTTAAGTCCGTAAGCAATTTCCTCCTGATTATTGATAAGTGCAAAATCAATCGTAGTTAAGTTTTGATCATTATGAATCGATAAATTAGCATCGTGATCTAATAAAAACTTAACGACTTTAATATGACCATAGCGTGCTGCGAGCATTAAAGCAGTTGTATTGTTAGGGCTACCTGCATCTACATAAGCCTCTTTAGAGACCAGATATTGAATAATCGGCAAATGTCCATTTGTGGCTGCATAATGAATTGGACTCCATCCCTCCTTCTCAACCTCTGCATCGTATTTATCAACCATCAATTTAACCAATTCCAAATTACCTTTAAAAGAAAGCATCATGAGCGCATTTTCAGTACTTTTATTTTGCATTTCAATATTAATATCAGAGACTTCTAGAAGATATTTAAATACTTTGTAAGAATCTTCCCGAACAGCATAAGGAAGTGGAGCGTCACCAGATTTACTCAAAGTGTTAGGATTTAAGTTTTTGTTTTTTAATGCTTTAATAACGCCATCTACATCATCAAATGCTATATATTTAAAATAATTATCAATTACTGAAATAACGTCTTCTTTTTCTTGGTTAAAAGAATTACTTTGGGCAAAAGAAAAGTTCACGAATGCAAAGATTAAAAAAATCGCAAAAAATGGTCTTTTAAACATTTAAATATTAAATAATCGATGGAAATTTTTGGAAGTAACTAGACCGATCTCAGCGAGACTAACTTCTTTTAGTTGTGCAATGTACTCAGCAACATGACTTACCCAGGCGGGTTGATTCACTTTGCCACGATGAGGAACTGGAGCTAAATAGGGCGAATCAGTTTCAATTAATAATCGATCCAAAGGAACAAACTGGCAGGTTTCTTTAATCTGAATAGCATTTTTAAAAGTAACAATACCTGAAAATGAGATATAAAAACCAAGCTCCATAGCTATTTTAGCAACTTCTTTAGACTCCGTGAAGCAGTGCATCACTCCACCTACTCGATCTGCCCCCTCTTCAGCTAAGATCCGAATTGTATCCTCGGAAGCTTGTCTTGTGTGAATAATCAGCGGCTTACCAGATTCTACAGCTGCACGAATATGGACTCTAAATCGATCCCTTTGCCATTCTAAATCCTCATAAGAACGATCTTTCATACGGAAGTAATCTAAACCCGTCTCACCTATCGCAATCACTTTCGGATGATTTGCAATTCGTACAAGCCACTCTTGAGTAGGTTCTACAGTATCCTCATAATCAGGATGTACTCCAACAGAGGCATAAAGGTGATCATATTTTGTGGCTAATTCTAATACTTTAGGAAAATTAGGGATATCGACGCTGACACAGAGTGCGTTAGACACTTGTGCAGATTTCATGTTGGCTAAAATCTCCTCCATATTATTGGAGTACTCATCAAAATCTAAATGGCAATGAGAGTCGATATACATCGTTATGAAAATAATTGCTTATATCTCATCAGTAAAGTATCTAACTGAACTTTAGGAAATAAAGGATGATTGGCTAAGCGGATGTCATCTCGCAGATTAGAGATGAAATTTTGTAAAGAGGTTTTACTCACTTGTTCAGTTTGGGACTTTAATTTTAATGACAAATGAGGAAAGTAGCGAGACTCTAAGCCAAATATGACCATATTAAGATCTATCGACCATTTATAAATACAATTCAAAATATCAAGTAATGTATGTTGTTGAAGTTGCTCTATTATCACACCACTTTGTAAGGATTTAAACTTAGACAACTCATTCACAATCGTGATCTCATCCAAGACTTTGTCATCAATGGATTGCATGACCTTTAGAGGTGAGCCCGCATATAGAGCAAGTTTTCGATCTATCACATCTTGCGTCATTTGCTCTGATAGTTCCTCTTTTAACCATTGACTAGCTAATTCATGATGCGGCTTAGGAATAGAAAAAAACTGGCAACGCGAACGAATGGTTGGCAGAATTTTTTCTATATGACTAGTAATTAAAATAAAGTGTAATTGAGGAGATGGCTCCTCTAAAGTTTTGAGAAGACAATTAGCGGCCTCTACCTGCATAGCTTCAACGGGATAAATTAATACTACCCTTTTGCCACCTCGATACGAACCTAACTCATTTTTAGAAATAGCTTGACGTATTTGTTCTATTCGTATGAATTTACTTTGTTTCTTTTCTTCAGATTCACTAACTAAATCACCCTCCTCAGTATCAAAAGGCAAAAGATGTCTTAGGTTTTGAGGGGTAATCACAAATAAATCCGGATGTGCTCCTTGTGCTACCCAATGGCAAGCATCACAAGAATGACATGGACGAGATGCAGTTGATTCACATAAAAGATAACTCGCTAATTCCAAACCAAACTGTAATTTACCAATATTTTTCTCACCATAGATGAAGAGAGAGTTAGGGATAGCATATTGCGTCAAGGATATAAAAGATTCCATTAGCCAAGGGTATAAGAGGGAAGTTTGATTCACTGTAATTGCACTCATAATTGTTGGATACAGTCTTTGAGTTGTTTTTGGATTGAACTGATATCTTGACTAGAGTCAATGATGACGAATCGTTTTAAGTCTTCAGAAGCTCTTCTGAGGTATTCGTTACGCACATGATTAAAAAAATCAACATCAAGCTCTTCAAATTTATCAGGATTTCGACTTGCACTGCGTCTTTCCTCTGCAACTTTAGCCGATAAATCGAATAAAAATGTCAATTGAGGCTGCAATAAAAAACTTTGTTGTTGAAATGTTCTCATTTGTACCCATTGCTCAAGTGTATTGAGATCACGAATGTTGAGCCCTCTTCCACCACATTGATAAGCAAATGACGAGTCCGTAAAACGGTCAGTAATCACGATGTTACCATTCAATAAAGCTGGCTCGATCACTTTAGATATATGCTCCTGTCGACTGGCAAACATTAAAAGAGCCTCGGTTTTAGTATCCATAGGGTCATTTAATAGTATCTGACGTAACTTCTCCCCTAAAGGCGTACCCCCAGGCTCACGAGTTAATAAAATGCTTTTTTCGGGGAAACGCTCCTGAACTCGTTGAGAAATAAAGGGAATATGCGTACTTTTGCCAGCGCCATCAATCCCTTCAAAAGAGATGAAAATACCTGGATAATGATTTAGTTGCATAGGCATGTTTAGAATTTTCTTATGATCTGATGAATGTTATTTTCTCACGGGCCAATCTAAAACAATAGATAATAGAACCAATGACTAATACTAATACAAGTTGGATATCCCCTCTTCCAGATTGGCATTTAATACATGTCAGTGGATCAGATTGCGTTACATTTTTACAAAATCTTTTTACTAATAACATTTTAAATTTAACCATTAAAGATCAACAACTCTCAGGTTTTTGTTCTTCAAAAGGAAGGTTGATAGCTAGTTTTTGGATTAGCAACCCCAAAAAGGAATGTTATGATTTATGGATTAGTGCAGATCTAGTTGAAGACTTTACTAAAAAGCTCACAATGTACCGATTAAGATCTAAAGTTATTATTGAATTAGCGCCATCAGAGGTAAAGGTCTATGGCCAAATCAGTCAAGATCCATGGTGTACTTATGAAAACATTCAGTGCAATTTACCAAAAGTTATTTTTGAAAACAAAGAATACCATCGTCGATTAATTGCAACTACAGCGGAATTTTATCCAATTGGTGTACAGCATCTTTGGAAGCTTCTCGAGGTTCAAAGTGGTATTCCAAGAATTACAGATCAAACAAAGGATTTATTTGTTCCTCAAATGATAAACTTTGAATCAGTTGGTGCAGTCGACTTCAAAAAAGGTTGTTACCCTGGACAAGAAATTGTTGCTAGAAGCCAATATTTAGGAACAATCAAAAGACGCTTGAAAATTGCTTATTTAAATATCCTAGATAATCAAGAAATAACTATCATGCCTGGTTTAGAAATTTTTTCAGAAGCTAACCCAGGCCAAGCCTGTGGTATTGTTGTCTTATCATGCATAGATAAGCCTAATAATCGCTATTGCTTTCAAGTAGAAGTCAAATTAAGTGAAATAAAAGAAGACTTGTACTTTTTTATGAATGGATCGAAATATTCAGATATTGTTTTAGTAGAGCCACCATATCCATTAATAACTTTTTAGTCTTTATGTGTTTGATACTTTTTGCTTGGAATTCACACCCTGATTACTCCCTAGTAGTTGCTGCTAATCGTGATGAGTTCTATGAGAGACCCACTGACCCCATGAATTGGTGGGAAGACTTTACAACCGTTTTAGGTGCTCGTGATAAAGCAGACGTCATTGGTTTACCTGGTACAGCATTGGGATTATCTCTTGATGGCAAATTTGCTGCGCTAACTAATATCCGGGCACCTAGTGAAAAAAATCCACAAATGAGAACTAGAGGTGAATTGACTGCAAAATTCCTATCTCAAAAAGGATCAATTAATGAGTTTTTTATCTCACATCAAAAGTCTTTTTTGCAATATAACGGATTTAATTTATTAACAGCAGACCTTTCAGACTCAGAAAATGTTGAGTTATCATGGATCAGTAATCGAGTTTTGGTAGACGGTAAAATTCAGCATAAAAAAAATATCGCCCCTCTAAAAGTTCAGCCTGGTATTTATGGTCTATCAAATTCTATGTTAGATGCCCCATGGCCCAAAGTCAAAAGTGGAGTTGGTTATTTTGCTCAGGCATTAGCTATGGATAATGGAAATTTGAATCATCCAGAACATTATCTAAAATTTTTAAACCTATCTGAAATATTTCCTGACTATCAATTACCTAGTACTGGCGTGAGTACTGATTGGGAGAGAGCTCTTTCCCCTATTTTCATTAAAACCGAACATTATGGAACACGATCAAGTACTTTATTAAGAGTACGAAAAGACGGTAATTTTCAGATGATAGAGCGTCGTTTTAATTATATTGATGAGCCCGAAACAACTGTTGTTAAAGGACAACTTAAGCGTTCTAAAAAAGTTGGGAATTAAAGACGTTCTTTACTTTTTAAAGCTATTCTTTTGTACAAAGGTAGATTTTTAAAATATTTGAATGTGCCCGTCGCTAAACAGCAAAGCTTTTCATTCTCATCAAAAACTCTGGCTTCACAAAAAGCCATCGTTGTTGATTGGTGAACTGTCTTACCTACTACACTAATCATTCCATGCGCTGGTTGCATAAAACTATTTTTAAGCTCAATAGTGACAACATTCCGATCATTATGATCTGAAGCTCTCGCTGATATGGCCATCGCCGCATCAACTAAAGCTAACATCACTCCCCCATGCGCCACATGCCAAGAATTCATATGTTTTTCTTCTAGATCTAATGAAATAACAATCATTTCATCGTAAATTTTCGCTTCCTTTACACCCAATAGATTTAAGAAGGGGACGTCCAATGGAACATAAATATTTGAAGGTTTCATAAATTTGGGAGTCAATAGTATTTAAATTTAGCTCATAAAATTAGTTTTTCCACATTCTACCAGCCTCAATACACGTATTTTAAGAGAAATAACAACATTATTTAGCATAAATACGAAGTTACAAGAAAATCTATCATTGAATTTATAATTAGCTTGAACCCATTACTAATATAATTTAAATATGACCTTCAAGAAAACTGATCAAGAATATAAATCTGAATTAAGCCCTATAGAGTTTGAGGTTACTCGGCAGAGTGCTACTGAAAGACCCTTTACTGGAAAGTATTGGGATACTTGGGTAAGTGGTATTTATAAATGCATTTGTTGTGGATCGGATTTATTTGATTCTGCTAGTAAATTTGATGCAGGTTGTGGTTGGCCAAGTTTTTTTTCTTCGATCAATGGGGCACCCATTGCAGAAGTTAAAGACTTTACTCATGGTATGAGTCGTACTGAAATAAGGTGTAAAAATTGTGATGCGCATTTAGGTCATGTCTTTAATGATGGTCCCAAACCTAGCGGGCAGCGCTACTGCGTAAATTCCGCGTCATTAAAACATACTCCTAATAAATAAATTCATGAAAATATTAACTGAGTTATTTCCTATAGTAGCTTTTTTCATTGCTTTTAAAGCTTTTGATATTTATACGGCAACTGGTGTAGCTATTGCTATTACCGTATTACAAATGATCTGGTTTCTATGGAAGAAAATGCCAATCTCTAAAATGCAGTTTTTTAATCTTATTATTATTCTAGTATTTGGTGGATTAACTATTTTTATGCATGACGAAACCTTTATCAAAATAAAGCCTACGATCTTATATTGGTCTTTTGCACTAACTTTAATAATTACTTTTTATGTATTCAAGAAAAATCTGATTCAATCAGTAATGGGGAGTGAATTAAAATTAAATACAGATCAATCTGAATCAATTTGGAAAAAAATCAATCTTTCTTGGATCCTCTACTTCATATTTTTAGGTGGGTTGAACTTATATATTGCAAATAATTATTCGCAAGATATATGGGTTAACTTTAAATTGTCAACAATTGGTCTTTTATTCGTTTTTATTGTTCTACAAGGTATTTGGCTTTCAAAATATCTAAAAATAACTAAAGAAGACTAATTATGTCTAAAGCTCATCCGCAGATTCTTTTATACGAAGCAGAGCTACAAAATCGTCTTCAACCGCAATCACTTCAAATTATCGATAATTCCCACATGCATGTTGGCCATATTGGCCATACTTCTATCGGAGCAAGTCACTTATCCATTAATATTGTCTCTAATCAATTTTCTGGTCTATCTAGGGTTGCAAGACATCGTCTCGTGTATGATATTCTCAGTCTGTGGATGAAAATTGATATTCATGCACTTTCCATCAACGCTAAGACCCCATCTGAAAAATGAAAAATATATTTAATCTATTTAAGATAGCATCCATTGTTACATTGATAACCTATTCTTCTCTTAATCATGCCCAAAATGCAGTGATTGTGAATGGAACACCCATCCCATCTGCCAAGTTAGATAGACTCATTCAGAGTTCAGGACAGGAGTCCACACCTGAAATAAGAGAAAAAGCTCGCGATGTTCTGATAACCAAAGAATTAATCTCCCAAGAGGCGACTAAACGAGGCCTGACAAAAGATATTCAAGTCCAAGAAGCGCTCGAACAAGCTCGATTGAGTGTTTTAGTATCAGCAGTATTTGAGGATTGGGTTAGTAAGGAAGGTATTTCAAATAGTGATTTACAGACTGCTTATGACTCCATGAAAGGGCAACTTGGTGGAAAAGAATATAAAACTAGCCACATCTTAGTTAAAGATGAGAAATTAGCGAGATCTTTATTAACTCAAATAAAATCAGGTGCTAACTTTGGAGAATTAGCCAAAAAGAATTCGCTTGATAAAGGTTCAGCTATAAACGGGGGTTCTTTAGACTGGGTTTCTCCTGCATCACTAGTCCCTGAATTTTCAAAGGCAATGGTAGCCCTCTCTGCCGGCCAAATGGCGCCTGCTCCAGTTAAATCTCAATTTGGATGGCATATCATACAAGTTAGTGAAATTCGTGAACAACCCATACCATCTTTGCAAGATGTCAAACCCCAATTACAACAAATGTTGACACAAGATCAAAACTGGCAAAAAGCTAAGTTTATGGAAATGATGGAAAGTTTTAAATCTAAAGCAAAGATTCAGTAAATAGCTAAATAAACAAATAATCTTTGGGTTGAACATTGTTCTTTTGAAGATGTTTAGCCCATTTTTTTGTGGGTAAATGCAGGTATTTATCAACCCATTTAGCTCGTTTAGCTAAATCTTTCCAAGATACCTTTAAATCTGGTCCTTTAAATGCAATCGCAACAACGTTACAATCATGCACTTCTTGAAAAAGCATTACGCGATTATTAAACACATCGCATATGTTGTTCATATTGGTTTTAAAACTAGGATGTCGACTAAATAAATTCACAGTCATTACACCTGGAGACTTTAAGACATTGAAACACCCTTGGTAAAACTCTTTTGAGTTTAGTGCCGGTCCAGATGCCTCTCCATTAAAGATATCAACCTGAAGGTTATCAAATAATTTGTGATTACTGGGGTTCAAAACATAGTCTAGTGCATTAGCTTGAATCACATTCATGCGAGTGCTATGAGTTTCTAAGTCAAACATTGTTTGAGCTGCAATAATCACTGCTGGATTTAGTTCTACAGCAACGGTTTTAATCGTAGAGTTTAGACGATTCGTAAACTGCGTCAGCGCACCAGTACCTAAACCTAATTGCAATGAATTAACTTCATTACAGGGATCTAAAAACAACAACCATGCCATCATTTGTTGAGCATACTCAAGTTCAATGGCATATGGTTTTTTAAGTCGCATTGCACCCTGTACCCATTGAGTTCCAAGGTGTAAATAACGAACTCCATTCAATTCGGAAAATGTAACGGGTTCGTAATTAGAAGCATTCATATAATTAATCTACCCAATAGCGAGCATTTTTAAACATTCTCATCCAAGGACTTAACCCATCTTGAAAGCTAGCCCATTCTGGTGGGAACCAACTCATTTGAGACACTCTAAATACTCTTTCAGGATGAGGCATTAATACTGTAAATCTTCCATCTAAAGTAGTTACGCTAGTTACACCATCTGGAGACCCGTTGGGATTATAAGGGAAGCGTTGAGTAGGAAGTCCCTCATGGTCAGTATAAACTAGTGATACTAATTTTTTTTGTTGTAAAGTCTGCAGCGAACCCTTAGATGAAAAGTTCGCATAACCTTCTCCATGAGCGACAACGATTGGGAGCTGACTACCAGCCATGCCTTTAAAAAATATTGAGTGGGAATCTAAAACCTCTACTTGAACAAAACGAGACTCGTACTGTTCCGATATATTTTTTGTAAAAGTTGGCCAAGCATCAGTTCCTGGAATGATCTCAGATAAATGGCTGAGCATTTGACAGCCATTACAAACACCAAGTGCAAAAGTATTATTTGATTGAAAAAATTGCTCAAAACTATCCCTAAGATTTGAATTAAACAAAATAGATTTAGCCCAACCCTCGCCGGCACCCAGAACATCACCATAGCTAAAACCTCCACAGGCAACAAGCCCAGAAAAATCTTGTAATTTTTTTCTACCAGAAATTAAATCTGTCATATGAACATCATGCGATTCAAAACCCACTTCAGCGAAGGCATAGGCCATTTCTTGATGAGAGTTCACCCCCTGCTCTCTAAGAATTGCTATCTTTGGTTTTATATCTTTTGATAGATAACATGAAGTCGGCATCTGATGAATATCAAAAGTCAGTATTGGAGTAATCCCTTGATCGACAGTATCTTTTACTATATTTTGTTCACTTTTCACACAGTCGGGATTATCCCTTAAGCCAGCTATGGCAAAACTTGTTTTTTCCCAAAGTGCTTGCAAATCATTCCGAGGAGACTCATAAATTAGCTGAGCATCTCGCCAAATTTCGATACTATCCTTGTTATTAATTTTCCCGATTATATTGGCATAAGCACTGAGTTGAAATTTACGAAGTACCTCAAAAATATAATCACGATCTTTACGACGTACCTGAAGCACAACTCCTAATTCTTCATTGAATAATGCTCGTAATGAAAATTCATGTCGCCTTCCTGAAATTTGCTTCGCCCAATTTTTGGCGTCCCCAAAATCAGACTCATGAGCTTTCTCAAGAATCAGTAAATCAATATTGATCGATAAACCAACATGTGAGCAAAAAGACATTTCACTCAGAGTTGTTATTAAACCGCCGTCAGATCGATCATGATAAGCCAATATCAATCCCTCATCTTTTAAAATTGTTAGCGCCATAAATAAATCTTTTAACAATTTCGGGCTTGCTAAATCAGGGCACAAGCTTTCATCAAGAGAATAGGCTTGAGCTAAAATACTTGCACCAAGTCGATTCTCTCCAAGACCTAAATCAATTAGTAAAATTTCTGTATCAGGTTCATCTTTTAATTGTGCAGTAAAAGTTTTCATCACGTCTTGTACAGGTGCGAATGCAGAAATGATCAGTGATACAGGAGAAATAACAGCCTTAGCCTCGGCCTCGTTCTCAACTGTCCATTGTGTGCGCATTGATAAAGAATCTTTACCTACAGGAATCGATATTCCAAGTGCTGGAGCAAGTTCAAGCCCAATAGCCTGAACAGCCTCAAATAATTTCGCATCTTCACCAGGAGTACCGCACGCGGCCATCCAATTCGCCGATAGCTTTATATCACTGATTTTACGAATATCTGTAGATAAGATATTTGTGATTGCCTCACCAACAGACATTCTAGCTGCAGCAATAGAATCAAAAACGGCGATAGGTGTTCTTTCTCCCATAGCTATAGCTTCACCCCGATACCCTTCATAGTCCATCATAGTTACTGCACAATCTGCCACAGGAACTTGCCAAGGCCCAATCATTTGATCACGATGAGATAGTCCTCCAACGGTTCTATCACAAATGGTAATTAAAAATGATTTACTAGCAACTGTAGGATGTTGGATAACACTTTCAATAGCATCTGAAAGGTTAATATTGGACCAATCTGATTTCACTTGAGTTGTTAGAACGGTTATGACATCCCGATGCATTAACGGCGGTTTGCCAAGCAATATTTCCATCGGCATATCAATAGGGAGGTGAGCTAGATTTCCAAAATCTTCCTCAGAGTCAACTAGAACAAGTTGACGTTCTTGCGTAGTTCTACCAACAACAGCAAAAGGACAGCGTTCTCTTAAACAAATTTTCGAAAACATCTCTAAATTGTTCTCATTAATAATGAGAACATATCTTTCTTGTGACTCATTACACCATATTTCTGCAGGACTCATACCTGTTTCTTCTAGAGGAATTTTACGCATGTCAAAAATTGCCCCGAGTTTTGCACTATCCGCAAGTTCAGGAAATGCATTAGATAGACCACCAGCACCTACATCATGAATTGAGACTATAGGATTTAATTTCCCATAAGAAATACATGTATTGATAACTTCTTGAGCGCGACGCTCTATTTCTGGATTACCTCGCTGCACTGAATTAAAATCAAGATTATGTGCGTTAGCACCAGTGTTCATTGAACTAGCTGCGCCGCCCCCCATACCGATTTTCATCCCAGGTCCACCTAGTTGAATCATTAGATCACCAACAGCAATTTCTTTTTTATGGGTATGTTCATTACGAATAGTACCAATACCACCAGCAATCATAATAGGCTTATGGTAACCCCATCTCTTTCCTAGCAGGGTTTGCTCAAAGACACGGAAGTAGCCACTTAATATAGGGCGGCCAAACTCATTATTAAATGCCGCCGCACCAATTGGCCCTTGAATCATAATTTCTAAAGGAGATGCAATGGTAGAAGGTTTGCCAAATGGCTGAAGTTCCCAAATCATTGATTGATTAGGAATATGTAAATGGGATACAGAGAACCCTGATAATCCTGCCTTAGGTTTACCACCAATGCCTGTGGCTCCCTCATCACGTATTTCACCACCAGCCCCTGTAGAGGCTCCAGGAAATGGGGAAATTGCCGTAGGGTGATTATGAGTCTCAACCTTCATTAAAGTATGGACAGGAAGTTTGGCCCTCTCATAAATTTTTGTATTTGGATCTGGACTCCACACACTAGATTCACAACCTGTCATGATCGCAGCGTTATCTGAATATGCAACTACCGTACCCTCTGGATGTAGTCGATGAGTATTTCGAATCATTCCAAAGAGGGTGTTATCTTTCGTGACTCCGTCAATGGTCCATGATGCATTAAAAATTTTGTGCCTACAATGCTCACTATTAGCTTGGGCAAACATGATTAATTCAACATCACTAGGATTACGGTTTATTACATTGAAATGATTAAATAAATAAATAATCTCATCATCAGACAAAGCTAACCCAAGATCAATATTGGCAAGATCAAGCGCTTTCCTTCCCATTTTCAATATATCAATATTTTTAAAACTCTGTTTAGGTAACACCTGGTAGTGATGATTCAATTCACTTGAATTTGGTAAGATAGACTCAGTCATTCGATCGTGTGTGAGAGAATATAAACACGTCAAAGCGGAATCATTCAAAGCATGTCGAGTCGTATATCGATACTCAATAGCCCTCTCTAGACGAAGTAAGGGTATATTGCATAAGTTGGCAATCTCTGTAGCCTTACTTGCCCAAGGCGAAACAGTCCCAATTCTTGGAACCACAAAAAATGTTGCATCCACCTTGGAAGATATATTTGAAGTGGGAAGATTTAAGAGCTTTTTGACTTGCTGGTGCTGCACATCGGTTAATTTTTCATGGCTCCAAATCAAATATTGATAGTCTGCCTCAATAGAAATAATAGGTAATTGATAGTTTTTAAACCCCTCAATTAACTTAAGTTGGCGATATTGAGAAAGGGATGTTGATCCGCGATAATGGCTAAAAGTTGGCATAGTAAGATTATACGAAATGCCGAGGTGGCTAGAGTAAAAATGATCGCTTGACTATACAAATCCTTGTAAGGGGATTCTACTTAAGTATCTTATACGCTTATACGTTGGTTTCTAGTAATTGCCCACTCTTAAATTTTAAAATCCTATCACATTGAATCGATAACTCCATATCATGGGTGACGATTACAATCGTAGTGCCTAATTCTGCATTTAACTCAAAAAGAAGCTCAATGATCCTCTTCCCATTATCGACATCGAGACTTCCTGTTGGCTCATCTAAAAATAGAACTTTAGGTTGCGTAACAAAAGCTCTCGCCAAAGCTATTCTTTGTTGTTCGCCACCCGATAAAGTTGCTGGATAGTAATTTGCCCTAGAAGACAAACCAACACGCTCAAGAAGTAGCTTAGCTCGGCTAATATTTTCAGGATCACATTGTTTGCAAATCATCAAAGGCAAGCAGATATTTTCCAAGGCAGATAATTCAGGAACAAGAAGAAATGATTGAAATACAAAGCCAACTAGTTCTCTTCTAAGTTTAGCCCGCTCGTCTTCAGTTAAAGACTTTAACTCTTTGTTGAATAATTTAACTGAACCATCATATTGATGATCCAAGCCTGCTAAAATGCTCAGTAGTGTAGTTTTACCCGATCCAGAGGTTCCTAATATAGCAATTTTCTCTTTGGGAAAAATTAAAAAATTTACATCCATTAATATATTAAGTAAACCTTGATGCACCACTACTGTTTTATTTAAATGACGAACTTCTATCAATGGTTCTAATTGCATAATCGACTCATGAAAATATCTCCTTTTATTATCGTACAAAATTCTTTTTGTTGGATTTTTATACTTACTTTAAACATCTGTTACTCAGTTGAAGTCACCCCTACTAATCGAATATTGGTTTTGGGAGATAGCATATCTGCCGGTTTCGGCTTAACACAAGGTAAAGGATGGGTTTTCCTACTTCAAGATACTTTAAAGACCAGCAACTACTCATTTGAAGTAAATAATGCAAGTATCAGTGGTGAAACAACTGCTGGAGGTAGACAGCGGGTAAAAAAATTAGTTGATCTATACAAGCCTAACATCTTAATTCTGGAATTAGGTGCAAACGATGCTCTTAGAGGCTTATCGATTAAAAGCAGTTCTCAGAATCTTGAAGAAATCATTCTACATGCAAAAAAAAGTAGAATTAAAGTTTTGCTGGTGGGAATGCGAGTTCCTAGCAATTATGGTGAAGAATACACAAAAGAATTTAATCAATTATTCTTGGGGATTGCAAAAAAAGAGTTCACCTCTCTTGTTCCGTTTTTACTAGAGGGATTTGCAACGAAAGGTGAATTCTTTCAAGAAGACGGCATTCACCCCAATGAACAAGCGCAAATCATAATGCTAAAAAATGTAATGCCACAATTGAAAATTTTACTGCAATGATTTCAACATCTTAACAGTATGGCTTTCACGCATATTTGAGAAATATGCTGATAGCTCATTTTGAACACTCATATCTGATAATTGTTTAAATTGTCCTAATTGAGTATTAGTATCTTTTGAGGAACCTCTTCTTACCTGGTTGACACTATAAATTGCTGCTCCAGTTCCTGGAATTTTTGCATAAACAATCTGAGGCAATTTATCGCGATCCGCACCAAAAACTCTTGCATAAGGTTCACCAGTTAGATCTAGGGGTTTATCTCGCGACACCCATACAGGTCGTCCAAACTCTTTGCCAATATTTTTTTCACTTTGCAATAATTCAGCTTTATCCTTGCCCATTTTTATAGCCAATTCTTCAGCTTTATTAGAACGTATTAAAGCTTCAATACGAGACTTTACTTCATCAAAGTTCAGAGGCTGCGCTGAATGAAATTTAGTAACATGTACAGATATTAAATCACCATTTGAAACCTGGAGTGCCTCGGTATTTTTATTCAACTTTAGAGCCTCGTCAGTAAAAATAGCCTTTAACACTTTCAGCTGATTCAAAGGATGATCTTTCGGAAGAGATGCAAGCCCATTAGCTGTTAATCCATTTAATTTATCTATCTTAATATTCATTTTTTCAGCAGCATTATCAAGTGAATCTGCCTGTTCATAAACTAAATTTGCAAAAAGATCTGATTTCTTTGCAAATTCACTTTGCTCAATTTTGGGATCACGCTTTAATAAAACATACTCAACGTCAGCCATTGGTTTACTTTGAAAGCTCTGCAAATTGGCACTATAGTAATCCTTTAATTCCTGATCAGATATTTTAATAGTATTCAAATATTGATCGCGCAAATAAAATAAAGCCCGTACTTCTCTCTCTTCAGAATAAAAAGCAATAAGTTTATGGGCAACAAGATCAGATTTAATATTGCTCTGAATTGGCACTAAGGCATTTTGTAAATCACCCCCAATAATTTCTGCCTTTTTAATATTTTGAAATTGAGAAATACTCAGTCCATTACTATTTAAAAGTTGGCGATATTTAACCTGATCAATGCTACCGTCAGCATTTCTTAGCCCGGCGATCTCTGGAAAAAGTAATAATTGATTCGCTAATCTAGCATCAGATACTTGCAATTGCAGCAAGTGTAATTCTTGTTGAAGTAACTTCTGCTGAATGAGTTGATTGAGAATGTTAAGTTTAAAAGGATCTGTTCTAGTAAACTCCTCAGGCAACCCAGAATTTTGGGCTTGAGTTTTTAATGCTTTTTCAAAGTCTTGTTGAGATATTGTCTCATCACCTATTTTTGCTATATCTGAAGGATTTGAGCCAAAACTTGAATAACTAGAAACACCAAAAAACACAAATGAGGGAACAATCAATAGTAATAAAGCTATTTGCAATAACTTTTGATGTTTTCTTACGTATTCGAGCATGTAGTTGGATAGTTAAATATGAATAAGTACAGTATAAAGGTAATGGTGGGTGCTGACGGGATCGAACCGCCGACATTCTGCGTGTAAGGCAGACGCTCTACCATCTGAGCTAAGCACCCTATTCTGAACTTTTTTGGCAGCCATTAAAAAACCTCATTCAATTACTGACAAAGACACCTATTATATAGTGAGTTCAAGCTTAATTCAACTTACTTAATGCTTAAGCATCTCTATGCTATCCACTTGTGCTTGAGTTGATTCTTTTGTTGGTGAAATGACCTCATCTAACAAGGGTTTTGGCATCGTTTCAAGAGCCATCTCTAAAACTTTATCAATCCATCGAACCGGCACTATTTCAATTGAATTTTTAACATTATCAGGTATTTCAGTCAAATCTTTAACATTTTCTTCAGGAATTAGAACTACTTTAATTCCTCCGCGATGAGCAGCAAGTAATTTTTCCTTTAGCCCACCAATAGGTAAGACCTCTCCACGCAATGTAATTTCTCCTGTCATTGCAACATCTGCTCTCACAGGTATACCAGTCAAAATGGAAACCAATGCAGTTGAAATTGCAATACCTGCTGATGGCCCATCCTTTGGAGTAGCTCCTTCAGGAAAGTGAATATGAATATCTTTCTTTTCAAATTGATCTTCTCTTATTCCTAATTGACTTGATCTTGATCGCACTACAGATCTTGCAGCTTCAACTGACTCTTTCATCACATCACCAATTGATCCAGTACGAATAATAGTACCTTTTCCAGGCATCAAAGCAGCTTCAATAGTTAATAAGTCTCCACCAACCTCAGTCCAAGCCAATCCAGTAACTTGACCGATTTGATTCTTTTTATTAGCCAAGCCAAAGTCATAACATTTAACTGATAGGAATTTTTCTATATTATCCGAGTCAACAGTAACAGGGGCAACACTCTTTTTAAGAAGTAAGAGTTTAACTACTTTACGGCAAATTTTACTAATCTCTCTCTCTAGAGCCCTAACGCCAGCCTCCCTAGTGTAATAGCGAATAATGTCCTGAATAGCTGATTCTTTTACATCTATTTCGTTATTTTTTAAGCCATTATTTTTTATTTGCTTTGGTAATAAGTATTTTATGGCTATATGTATTTTTTCATCTTCTGTATAACCAGCTAGGCGAATAACTTCCATACGATCCAACAATGGTCTAGGTATATTGAGAGAATTTGAAGTTGCAACAAACATAACATCAGAAAGATCAAAGTCCACTTCTACATAATGATCTTGAAAAGTATGATTCTGTTCTGGATCTAGGACTTCCAACATCGCACTCGCAGGGTCGCCTCTATAATCCATTCCCATTTTATCTATCTCATCGAGTAAAAATAGAGGATTTCTAACGCCAACTTTAGTTAAACTAGATAAAATTTTTCCTGGCATAGAGCCAATGTAGGTTCTTCTATGGCCTCTAATTTCAGATTCGTCCCTTACCCCACCCAGAGCCATCCTAACAAATTTTCGATTAGTCGCTCTAGCAATTGATTGCCCTAAAGAAGTCTTACCAACCCCAGGAGGTCCTACTAGACATAAGATCGGTGCTTTCACTTTATCAACACGTTGCTGAACTGCCAAATACTCAAGAATTCTTTCCTTAACCTTATCTAGTCCGTAGTGATCATCATTAAGAATGCTTTCAGCATGATTAAGGTCATTATTAACCTTACTTCTTTTTTTCCATGGCAGATTAATGAGCGTATCAATATAATTTCTAACTACAGTTGCTTCTGCTGACATTGGAGACATGAGTTTTAATTTTTTTAATTCAGATTCGGCTTTTTTTAAAGCTTCTTTAGGCATCTTTACTAATTTTATTTTTTTCTCCAATTCTTCTAAATCTGCCCCTTCCTCTCCCTCGCCTAATTCTTTTTGAATAGCCTTGACTTGTTCATTGAGATAATATTCCCTCTGACTCTTCTCCATCTGACGCTTTACTCGACCCCGTATTCTTTTTTCAACTTGCAGAATATCAATTTCGCTTTCTAATTGCCCTAAAAGAGATTCAAGTCTTTTGACAATATCTGTCATTTCTAACAGTTTTTGCTTTTGGTCGAGTTTAATTGGAAGATGAGCACAAATGGTGTCAGCCAGGCGACTCGCATCGTCAATACTAGCAAGAGATGTTAAAACCTCTTGTGGAATTTTTTTATTGAGTTTTACGTATTGATCAAATTGAGCAACAATTGCTCTTTTTAAAGCTTCAGTTTCAGATGGAACAATGTCAAGCAAAGGACTTGGAGTCACTTCACAGTTAAAATATCCCAATGAATCTTCAATTTGGCTAATCTCTGCTCTTTGTGTGCCCTCAACCAATACTTTTACGGTTCCATCAGGTAATTTAAGCATCTGTAAAATATTTGCAATGCAGCCAATTAGATAAAGATCTTCTACAGTTGGCTCATCTTTAGATGCGGTTTTTTGGGCCACTAAAATCACACTCTTTCCAGTTTCCATAGCAGCTTCTAGAGCTTTTATAGATTTTGGCCTGCCGACAAATAGAGGCATGACCATATGAGGAAAAACCACAACATCTCTTAATGGTAAAAGTGGTAAAAGAACTGGCTCAGTAGGGAGCAACAAGTTACCTGGCATTAATATGTCCTTATATGTTATTTACATTTTAAAAAAGTATATTAGTTAAATATAGCAGTTTTAATAAATTACAAGATAAGAATACACTTTTTAAGGAAGAAATATTAAAAATGCCAAAAAGGATTTTACAAAAAGGAAACTATATTAAAGGTTTAATTAGATTGTTGTTTCATATCATGATAAATAATTTTAGGGGTCCCATTAACTAATGATTCGCCATCAATCAAGATCTTAGAGACATTAGTCATTGATGGAATATCAAACATAACCTCAAGTAATATGCTTTCAAGAATACTCCTAAGGCCCCTAGCACCACTTTTGCGCTCAAGAGCTTTTTTTGCAATAAGTCTTAATGCCTCATCAGTAAATTCAAGACCTACCTTTTCAAGCCCAAACAAAGCCTCATATTGTTTAACCAATGCATTTTTAGGTTGCGTTAGAATGTCAATGAGAGCCTCTACTCTAAGCGGCATCAATGTGGTAATCACTGGAAGCCTTCCAATTAATTCCGGAATAAGCCCAAATTTTATTAAATCTTCTGGTTCAATTCCCTTTAAGATATCACCGATATTTTGGATAGATTGATCCTTTATAACGGCATTAAACCCTATACTTGTTTTAGCGGACCTTTGGGATATCACCTTTTCCAACCCATCAAAGGCACCTCCACATATAAATAGAATATTTGTTGTGTCAATCTGAAGAAAATCTTGGTTAGGGTGTTTTCTTCCACCTTGAGGAGGAATTGATGCAACCGTCCCTTCAATTAGTTTTAGAAGAGCTTGTTGAACACCTTCACCAGATACATCTCTTGTTATTGATGGGTTGTCTGACTTTCTGGAGATTTTATCAATTTCATCTATATATACGATACCTTTTTGGGCCTTTTCGACATCATAATCGCAGGATTGAAGTAGTTTTTGGATAATATTTTCGACATCCTCACCTACATATCCAGCTTCTGTTAATGTAGTTGCATCAGCCATTACAAATGGCACATTTAAAAGCCTAGCTAAGGTTTGTGCTAAAAGAGTTTTGCCAGAACCAGTTGGTCCAATCAACAAAATATTACTTTTTGAAAGTTCTACACCATCAATAATTGAAGTATTCTTATTTCCTTGATTATTTACTGAATCTTTGGCATGAGACTGCAGCTTTCCATCAGATTTTATAGCGGGTTGCAGATAGTTTAATCTTTTATAATGGTTGTAAACTGCAACGGATAAGGTCTTTTTAGCCTCATCCTGACCAATAACATAAGAGTCAAGCTTATCTTTAATTTCACGAGGAGTTAAAAGTGGTGCGATACCTTTGTCTTTCCCATGAGGTTTATTGGTATCTGAGCCTTCAGCTATAACCTCATTACATAAATTAACACATTCGTCGCAAATAAATACGGAAGGACCAGCAATCATGCGCACAACTTCATGATGGGTTTTGCCACAAAATGAACAAACCAATTGTTTATCGTTTGAATTATCTAGGATATTTTTACTCATTGTGCAGATTATCGACTAGAAATAACCTGATCAATTAACCCATAAATTTTAGCCTGTTCAGCTGACATGAAGTTATCACGATCTGTGTCTTTTGCAATTTCTTCTGTTGATTTACCGGTGTTATCAGAAAGAATGCTATTCAGACGCTCTCTTAAATATAAAATTTCTTTTGCCTGGATTTCAATATCTGACGCCTGTCCTCGTGCACCGCCTAATGGTTGATGTATCATCACACGCGCATTCGGCAATGAAAACCTTTTATTCTTGGTTCCAGCTGCCAATAGAAAAGCTCCCATACTGGCCGCTAAACCCATACATAATGTACTAACATCCGGCTTTATAAAATTCATCGTATCGTAAATAGCAAATCCTGCAGAAACAGAACCCCCAGGAGAATTAATATATAAAGAGATATCTTTGTCAGGATTCTCACTCTCTAAAAAAAGCATTTGAGCAATTACTAAGTTGGCGGTCTGATCATTAACTTCACCAATTAAAAAAATAACTCTTTCTTTCAGCAATCTCGAATAGATGTCATAAGCCCTCTCACCTCTTCCAGAGGTTTCAATGACCATTGGCACTAAACCTAAAGACTTTGATGGTTCGAATTGCATTTCTTGCTCGTAGGCCATTGCGCTGATCCTTTTAATTGAGTTTACTTAATTCATCAAAACTAATTGGCTTATTAATCTTCTTAGTCTTATTTGATATAAATTGAACTAGGTTATCTTCAAGAACTAAAGACTCAATCTCTTTCAGTCTATTAGGATCACTATAAAACCAACGAGTAACTTCTTGAGGATTTTCATAGCTTTTAGATTGTAATTCAATCTCATTTTTAATTTGCTCTGGGGAAGCTTTTAATTCATTGGCGTCTACGACTTTATTAAAAATTAATCCTAACTTAACATTCCTAATTGCCTGAGAAGTGAATAGTTCAGAATCAACAGGAATATCCTGTCCTTTATAACCTCTTTGCAATAGGTCCTTGCGTGTTAAATCAGCGATTCTCATGGCTTCTTGTTTAACCAAAGAGTTAGGTAAATCGAATTCAGCTGAATTTAATAGCAACTCCATTACCTGGTTTTTTAGCGATTTTTGAATTCTACTTTTAACTTCTCTATCTAAGTTGGATTTGATTTCTGATTTAACTTTTTCAATACCACCATCTGATATACCAAGACTAGAAATAAAGTCTTCATTTAACTCAGGCAATAGTTGAACTTCTATTTTTAAAAGGGTCACATCAAAAACCGCAACCTTACCTGCTAAATCAGTTGACTGATAATTATCTGGAAAGGAAACATCAAAAGATTTTTGAGCTCCAACCTCAAGACCAGTGCAACCCAATTCAAACTCTGGGAGCATTTGCCCCTGCCCTAAGATAAAGCTATAGGCCTTCGCATTTCCGCCTTGAAATTCAACACCGTCAATTTTGCCAACAAAATCGATTGTTAACTTATCGCCATTTTTAGATGTATTACTTTCTGAAGGCTCGGATTTAGGTAAAACATAGCTTGACCTCTGGCTTCTTAGCAGTTCAATTGTTTTATCAACTTCTCCATCAGTAACCTCAGTTGTATAGTGAGTTAATTCTTTATCTGAAAAATCTTTAATCTCAATTTCGGGGAAAATTTCAAAATAAGCGGCAAATTCAATTTGCTCTTGACTAAAATCACTTAAAGGTTCCAACCTTGGCTGAGAAACTATATTAATATTTTCATTTTGGGCTAGTTGATAAAACTTATCTAAAGCAAAATCAAAAGAAACCTCATAGTCGACTTGAGCACCATATTGCTGCTCCACTAACTTTGCAGGGATCTTCCCTGGTCTAAAACCCGGCATTTTCATGGTTTTAGCTATTTTTTTTAATTTTGTCTCTCTTAATACAGCAATATCTGATTTTAAAAAATTAAATATGGCTTTTTTATCGATCGACGTTAAATTTTCAATTTGTAATGACATAGTATTAGTGATTCTATAACCCAACTATTTATAATTTTGTATTTTCGTTAAAAAACAAATCCCTATAAATTATGGCTTCTGAATATCCTAGATTAAACAATTTATTAAAAAAACTAAAAAAATACTTGCTTTTGTAGCAAATAATACCTTGGTGCGAGGAGGGGGACTCGAACCCCCACACCATTTCTGGCGTCAGGACCTAAACCTGGTGCGTCTACCAATTTCGCCATCCTCGCACATTTAAACCATTATTTTACAGTCTTTAGCAAGTGTGAGGCTAAATTCAATTAAAAGATGAATCAACGAGCACTGCTGCTTGAGTTTCTATTGCCTCTTCATTACCTAGATAACCAAGATTTTCATTAGTTTTAGCCTTTATGTTCACGCGGGAGCTTTCAATCTGCAAAGCTTGGCTAATATTGACTCTCATTTGTGGCAAATAATTTTCCAACTTGGGCTTTTGACAGATGATGGTGCAATCAACATTTAAAATACTGTATCCGCCCCCCATCAAAATACTAGCGGTGGTTTTTAATAAATCCAGACTATTTGCATCCTTGTATTTCAAATCTGTATCTGGGAAATGTTGCCCAATATCGCCTAAGCCTGCAGCTCCAAAACATGCATCAATAATTGAATGAGTCAAAGCATCAGCATCTGAGTGGCCAAGTAATCCCATCGGGTGATCAATAAGCACCCCCCCTAAAATTAAATCTCTACCTATCTCCAATTTATGAACATCGTAGCCTTGGCCAATCCTAATTGAACTTGATTTTAATTGTGCTTTTGAAGAAATACCACTTACTATAATTTTTTCCATTGTATATAAATCATCCTGATAGGTAACTTTAAAGTTTTGTAAAGAACCTAAAATTAATAAAGGCCCGACTTCGTTATTTTCAAACAAGCTTGCCTCATCTGTGAATACAAGATGCTTATTAATTGCAGAAGTTAGAGCCTCGTATAGATCTTTCACTTTAAACATTTGAGGCGTTTGCGCCAACCATAATTTATCTCTTGGTATCCCAGATTCGATTTGGGCATCAAACAATAATGGATTATGAGACTTTTTAATACTATCGCTAATAGGTAAAGCAAGAATTCCACCAAAATTATCAGATTTGGAGCGGACCACTTTAATTAAACTTAGAATCAGTTGTTGTGTGATGCCTGGTCTCGCCGCATCATGTACTAAGACCCAATCATTCTTAGAAATACCCGATAAGAGCATCTCCTCTAAAGTACGAAGCACTGTTTCTTGTCGGGATGGACCGCCGGTTAATGTTAGCTTGAGTTTATCGGAAATTGGCCAATTGATTTTAGTATGTTCACTCTGATCAGGAGATAGTCCAATCCAAATTGATTCTATTTCACTTAATTCAATAAAACGTTCCAATGAATAAAGCACCATGGGCTTCCCATCAATTAAGGAAAACTGTTTAGGTGTAGTTCCACCCATTCTTTGTCCAATTCCTGCACAAGGGATTAGAGCGTGGCATTTAGTCATTTTTGATAATTATTTATTAAGGGAGTACTAGAGCGAACAAACATAGATCAATTCTATAATGCTTTCATGGAAAACTCTTCACAACCACTTACGCAAACAAATAGAAAACTGTTTTTAGATCCACCTCTTCCTAAACCACAAATTGGGAAAAAATATGAGTTCAATCAAATCATTGGGTCAGCTGATGCGGCTTTAATAGCCCAACATGCTGAAATATATAGAGAAAACTTCTCCGTATTAATAGTTATTTGTAGCAATTTTGATGATTTAAATAGACTTTACGATGAAATCGCCCTATTCAATAGTTCATTAATTGTAAGAAAGCTTCCCGATTGGGAAATCTTACCTTATGACCACTTTTCCCCACATCAAGATCTAATTTCTGAAAGATTAGAAACACTTCATCGATTAAACAAAGGTGATTGCGACGTCTTGCTTCTTTCTGTGAGTACATTCTTACAACGAATGTCTCCCCCTCAATTTATTTCCTCAAGGACTTTTTTCTTTAAGCAAGGTGAAAAAATAAATCAAGTTGTGCTGAGAAATAAATTACAAGAAATTGGCTATGATCCTGTGTCTGCAGTTATTAGGCCTGGCGAATATAGTATTCGTGGCGGACTAATTGATTTATTTCCGATGGGATCAAACTTACCTTATCGTATAGATCTCTTTGATGATGAAATAGAGAATATCAAAACGTTTGATCCAGATACTCAAAGAAGCTTATTTCCAGTAAAAGAAATCAAACTACTCCCCGGTCATGAATTTCCTTTTGATGAGGCCGCAAGAAAGTTTGCACGTGGGAAATGGAGAGAGTATTTTGAAGGAGACCCTTCAAAATGTTCTATGTATAAAGATTTAGCGCAAGGAATTGCTAGTCCTGGAATTGAATTCTATTTGCCTTTATTTTTTGACCGTTTAGAATCTATCGTTGATTATTTTCCAAAATTTACACAATCCCCTTGGATATGGATACAGGGGGATATTCAAGAATCTATTTCCTCGTTTTGGGAAAATGTAACTGAACGGCATAAGTTCTTATCACATGACGTTGAAAGACCAATAGTTAATCCAAATGATATTTTTATTAATGAAGAACAATTTTTTTCATTAATAAAACCCTACCCTAGAGTAACTTTAAAAAATAATGCTATCGAAAACGATGCCGATAATAAATCGTTTTTAACCATCCCCACCATTTCAATTAACAGAAAATCTGCTGATTCAATATCTATGCTTCGCCAATTTTCATCAGAAACAAAATATAAGATTGTAATTTGCGCTGACACTCCCGGGAGAAGAGAAACGATTAAGGATTTGATTGATAACTCCTCATTTTTACCCTCAACTAATATTCTTAATCTAGAGTTTCATGCTGGTATTAATGAGTTTATTTCAAGTGGTCATAATTTTGGACTAATTGTTGCACCAATTAATAATGGCTTTATTTCCGCTTCATTAAATACTTGTTTTATTTCTGAAAATGAATTATTTTTTAATTCTGAATCGAAGAGAAAACGTTCAAAGAAAGAATCCTCTACAAATATTGATAGTATCGTTAGAGATCTATCAGAGTTAAATGTGGGAGATCCTGTTGTTCACTCTGAGCACGGCATAGGAAGGTATCAAGGACTTATTCTTATTGATACGGGTCAGGGAGACGAAGAATTTTTATTCTTAAACTATGCCAATAGCGCAAGTTTATATGTCCCAGTGCAGCAGATACACTTAATCTCAAGGTACGCCGGCTCAGATCCAGAACATGCTCCATTACATAACCTTGGCTCAGAACAATGGGAAAAAGCGCGAAAAAAAGCTTCTGATCAGATACGAGATACAGCCGCTGAGCTCCTTAATATATATGCACTTAGAAGCATTCGAAAAGGCCATGCATTCGAATTCTCTCGCACAGATTACACTATTTTTTGTGAAGGTTTTGGATTTGAGGAAACGCCAGATCAACTATCTGCAATATCGGCAGTTATCGAAGACATGACAAGCGGAAAACCAATGGATAGGTTAATTTGCGGAGATGTGGGATTTGGAAAAACCGAAGTTGCTTTAAGAGCTAGTTTCGTTGCAGTAATGGGAGGAAAACAAGTAGCAATACTTTGCCCAACTACATTACTTGCAGAACAACATGCAAACACTTGGCGCGATAGAATGGCAAACTGGCCGGTAAAAATTGTAGAGATATCTCGATTTCAATCAACTAAAGAAGTTAATACTGCACTAAAAGCTATTGAAAATGGAAATGCTGATATTGTCATAGGCACACACAAAATATTGACTCCTGAATTAAATTTCAAAAGGTTGGGGTTACTAATCATAGATGAAGAACATCGTTTTGGAGTTCGACAAAAAGAAGCATTGAAATCCCTTAGATCAGATGTTGATATCCTAACACTAACAGCAACTCCAATACCCAGAACACTCGGTATGGCCCTTGAGGGAATTAGAGAACTATCTGTTATTGCAACTGCACCTCAAAAAAGGTTATCAATTAAGACCTTTTTGCGCAGAGAAGGTGAGGGTATCATTCGAGAGTCTGTGCTAAGGGAAATAAAACGCGGCGGTCAAGTATATTTTTTACATAATCAAGTTGAGACCATCGAAAATAGACGTCTTTTCTTAGAGAGAGTTGTACCAGAGGCAAGAATTGGAATAGCACACGGGCAATTACCAGAAAGAGAGCTGGAAAAAATAATGCATGATTTTGTCTCAAAAAAGATAAATCTTTTGCTTTGTAGCACCATCATTGAAACTGGTATTGACGTCCCTTCTGCCAATACAATTATCATACATCGCGCAGACAAATTTGGCTTAGCTCAACTTCATCAATTGCGGGGGCGCGTTGGAAGATCTCATCATCAAGCATATGCCTATTTACTTGTCCCCGATCCTGAGGCTCTATCAAAACAAGCTAAATTGCGACTAGATGCTATACAAGCAATGGAAGAACTAGGATCTGGCTTTTATTTAGCAATGCATGATCTTGAAATTCGTGGCGCAGGAGAAGTCCTAGGTGATAAACAATCTGGCGAAATTCACGAAATCGGATTTCAGTTGTATAGCGAAATGTTAAATAGGGCTGTAAAGGATTTAAAGAATGGAAAAGAGCCAGATTTACTAACACCAATGCATCAATCCACTGAAATCTCATTGGGAGTTCCCGCTCTTCTTCCGAGCGATTACTGCCCAGATGTTCATGAAAGGCTATCAATTTATAAAAAACTAGCTTTATCAACTGATAATGAACATATAAATTTAATTTTTGAGGAGTTGATAGATAGATTCGGGAAAATTCCCGATAAAGGTTTAGCATTAATAGAAACGCATAGATTACGGTTAGGTATATCTTCTATAGGCATAAAAAAACTTGATGCAAGTAATACATCAATCCTCTTACAATTTATACCAAATCCCCCTATTGACCCTCTAAAAATTATCAAGCTCATTCAAAATAACCCATCTTTCAAACTTTTTGGACAAGATCGATTAAAGATAACCCCATCACATCGAGATGACTTTAGTACTTTAACTAAGCGGATCGAAAAAATAAAGCAAACTATCGCCTATCTTGAAAATTATTAAAATGAATATAACATTTATACACTCATCATCAGATTCAAATAATTTTATTGAGAAAGCCCTTCAGCTTTTCCCCTTTTTAAAAATTAAAAGTCGTACAAAACAATGCTCTATATTTGAAAGTGACGTTAATATCACAACAGATATAAAGACCGCCATAAGAAATTTCTCAATTTCTTATGCTACTGACCTCATCATTTCACCCCATGAATTTAATCCAACTCAAATTAAGATACTTGCCATTGATATGGACTCAACACTGATCAATATTGAGTGTATAGATGAAATTGCTCGAGAAGTTGGACTTGAAAAAGAGGTCTCAAAAATTACTGAACTAACAATGAATGGAGAAATTAAAGATTTTTCTGAGAGTTTAAAATTGCGTGTTAAGTTACTAAAAGGTGTTCCCTTAAGCGCACTTGAACATGTCTACAACAACAAATTAAAATTTAATCCAGGCGCAGTGAATCTTTTATCTAGCGCTAAGTTACGTGGATGGAAAACCATATTAGTCTCTGGCGGGTTTGATTTCTTCACTAATCAACTTAAAGAAAAATTAAACTTTAATGATGCATTTGCAAATCAATTAGAAATAGTAAATGGCTCACTTACAGGCGGAATTGTTGGGACAATTATTGATGGTAAGCAAAAGGCTGAAATTGTGGGTAAATGCGCCCTAAAGTATGGCTATACAACAAAGAATGCTTTAGTGATAGGAGATGGTGCAAATGATTTACCCATGATGTCTTGTGCGGGGCTCTCTATAGGATATAGAGCAAAAACGATTGTTAAGGAAAAGGCCGACGGCTTTTTAGACTTCGCCGGCCTTGATAGCATTTTAAGTATCTTTTAAATCAAGTTAAAGTCTTTCAAAAATTACCGCAATTCCTTGTCCGCCACCAATACACATAGTTACAAGGGCATATTTTCCTTGACAGCGGTGAAGTTCATAAATGGCTTTAGTAGCAATAACAGCACCTGATGCTCCTATTGGATGTCCAATAGCAATAGCACCCCCATTGATGTTGGTTTTTCCAGGATCCAGATCTAATCCTTTTGCAACGGCTAATGCCTGTGATGCAAAAGCCTCATTTGATTCCACCACATCTATATCAGAAATTTTTAAATTTGCTTTTTTTAAGGCTAATTTAGATGCCGGTATAGGTCCCTCACCCATTATATGATTAGGTACACCGGCCACTGCATAAGAGACAATTCTGGCCAATGGCTTTAAACCTGATTTAGATGCAACTTCAGCAGAAGCCAAAACAAAAAAAGATGCCCCGTCATTAATGCTTGATGCATTTCCAGCAGTCACCGTTCCATTTTCTTTAAGGAAAACAGGTTTAAGCTTGCTAAGACTTTCAAATGAGACTTCTGGGCGAACACCCTCATCATGTTCAAAAACAATATCACCTTTGCGACTTTTGATCACAATGGGAACAATTTGTGATTTAAAGCGCCCTTCACTCTGAGCAACTGAAGCTCTTCGTTGGGATTCTGCCGCTAATTGATCTTGGTCCTCCCTACTTAAATTCCATTTTTTTGCCAAGTTTTCTGCAGTAATACCCATGTGACCAACTCCAAATGGATCTGTTAAAGCTGAGACCATCATATCTATCATCTTAGTGTCATTCATTCGAGCACCTGATCTCATAGCAGGTGAACCATAAAGTCCTCTAGACATTACTTCAACACCCCCACCAACTGCATAATCACAATCTCCGAGCATGATTTGTTGGGCAGAAGTAACTATCCCCTGAAGTCCGGAGCTACATAAACGATTCACAGCCATCGCAACTGATTCCATCGATAAACCGGCTTGAATTGAGGCTACTCTAGCGACATAAGGATAGCGAGTTTCAGTTGGAATGCAATTACCTACAGTAACGTAGTTAATTGATTGTGGGTCGACACCTGATCTAGAAACTGCCTCTTTCATAACCATCCCAGCCAACTCAGCTGGTTCAATACTACTTAAGGCACCATTAAAACTTCCAACGCCAGACCTTACCGCACTTAATACAACGACATCTTTTGTCATAACAACTCCTTGTGATTTGATATTAGTAAATTATTTATTTAATTCAATACGATTTAAATTTCTGCTAAAAGGTCATGTCCATCAGATTTATAAATGGTGACTTTTATAAAGTCACCAATTTTATATCGCTTAGACGCCTTGTGATTAGGGGCAACATAAACAAGCCCATCTATTTCTGGAGCATCAGCAAAAGTTCTACCAATTCCCCCTTCATTATTAATCTCATCTATTAGAACTCGAAATTTCTTACCCACATTTTTGCTCAGTTTATTTACAGAAATATTTTCAGCTAACTTCATTAACTGATCACGCCTTTGATTTCGAATCTCTAATGGCAATTGACCAGGTAAATCATTTGCTTTGGCTCCATCAACAGGCGAAAAGGGAAAGCACCCAACCCTATCAAGTTGCGCAATATTTAAAAAATCAAGAAGATGATTAAACTCCTCCTCGGTCTCACCGGGGAATCCAACGATAAATGTACTCCTAATTATTAAATCTGGGCAAACTTTTCTCCAAGAGGTAATGCGTTCTAGGTTCTTCTCTCCACTTGCCGGCCGTTTCATTCTTTTAAGAACATCTGGATGAGAGTGTTGAAGTGGAACGTCCAAATAAGGCAATAATCCATTTCCAAATTCTTTAAAATCTATCATTAATGGAATTAGATCATCCACATGAGGGTAAGGATACACGTAATGCAATCGCACCCAACTATCATAATTTCTAGCAAGTGCTTTTAATTCAACCACCAAATCATACATGCGACTTTTAATAGGTCTGCCTTCCCAAAACCCAACTCTATAGGATATATCAACGCCATATGCACTTGTATCCTGAGATATAACCAACAACTCTTTTACGCCGGACTCAAACAGTTTTTTTGCTTCTAATAAAACCTCATTGATTGGGCGCGACACCAAATCCCCACGCATGCTTGGAATAATACAAAAAGAGCAGCGATGGTTACAACCTTCAGAGATTTTAAGATAAGAAAAATGCTTTGGTGTTAACTTAACGCCAACAGAAGACACTAAATCCATAAATGGGTCGTGCGGTTTAGGAAGATGAGTATGAACTAAATCTAACACTTGATTAGTTGCATGTGGACCAGTAATTCCAAGAATTGCTGGATGAATAGATTTAATCAAATTTTGACCATCCGAGGTACTTCTCTGCCCAAGGCAACCGGTAACAATTACCTTACCATTTTCTTGTAGCGCTTCACTTATAGCATTAAGACTTTCTTCCACCGCAGAATCAATAAAGCCACAAGTATTAACAATGACAATATCTGCGGAATCATAATTTTTAGAGATCTCATATCCTTCAGCGCTTAACCTAGTTAATATGAGCTCCGAATCAACTAATGCCTTAGGACAACCTAGTGAAACAAATCCAACTTTAGACACGATTTTCTTTCAAAGAATTAATTATTGGTTTTAGGCGGTATATTAAAAGGGAATTTAATTAGTAACCCATTAGTCTGGCTTTGAATCTGCTCGAGAAACATTGTTCCAACTTCGAAAAAATTTGTAAACGGACTAGCGAAGTTAGAAGCAGTATTTTGTTGATTAAAACTTAACCAAGTTTCTGGGGTTATAGCCCCACCTATATTTTTACAATAAGAGAGGTATTGATTTTGCAGATCGCCAAACTGATTTAAATTTTTTTCCAAAAAAGGGGCAATCATCCCTTGTAATGAATTTCCGTAAAATCTTATCAATGACAATAGGCTTTCAGATGACAGCAATGGAGTTCCACTAGACTCCTCTTCTAAAATTATTTGCATCAGAATGCTCCTAGTGATTTCCTCGTTGGTTTTAACATCGATCACCTGGAATATCTCATGAGACATAACTAAACTTTTAATATCAGTAAGTGTTATATAGGCGCTATTTAATGTGTCATATAAACGACGGTTCGGATATTTTTTTATAATCCTAGATAAAGGATAGGGATCAGCTTTAGGCTCGGATTTTAATAACTTTTTACTTTTTTGCCTGTTTTTAAGACTTATAGTTTTGTCTGATCTCAAAGAGCGACTTTTTAGAGGAACCTCACTCATTTTATTGGGTATTACTTTAGCCATTAAGCTCTCATTTATCTCACAAAAATTTAAATATTTAAAAAAATATAGATTTGTGACTATTTTAGACTCTATTTTGACTAAAAACGATATTTACCCCATATGAAGTCCGCCATTTACTGAAAAATCAGCCCCAGTAGCAAAACCACCATCATTAGACGCAAGCCATGAAACGATCGAGGCTATTTCTTCGGGAGTTCCTAACCTTTTGACTGGAATCGTAGCAATAATTTTATTTAATACATCTTCACGAATAGATTTCACCATATCAGTACCTATATATCCAGGTGAAACTGTATTTATAGTTATCCCCTTAGTAGCGACCTCTTGTGCAAGAGCCATAGTAAAGCCATATAAACCTGCCTTGGCCGTGGAATAATTTGTCTGACCAAATTGTCCCTTTTGACCGTTAACTGAAGAAATATTAATAACCCTCCCCCATTCCTTTTCAACCATATCATCAATGACTTGCTTAGTAACGTTAAAAAGGGAATTTAAATTTGTGTCGATAACTGCCTTCCAGTCATCTGGGGTCATTTTTCTAAATACTGTGTCTCGAGTTATACCAGCATTATTTACTAGTATGTCAACAGTACCTACTTCTGCTTTAACTTTATTAAATGCCACAAATGTACTGTTCCAGTCGCTTACATTACCTTCACTCGCAATAAAGTCATACCCTAAAGCTTTTTGTTCACCGATCCATCTATCTTTTCTAGGAGAGTTAGGCCCACAACCAGCAACAACAATACAACCATCTTTTGCAAGTCTTTGGCAAATAGCTGTCCCAATCCCTCCCATACCACCGGTAACATACGCGACTTTTTTTGACATTAAATTCTCCTAAAATGATATTAAAATGATTAAACTTTTACGGGTTTTTCTAGAACATATACTCCAGGAGCATCTCTCAAGGGAGGAAATTTAGCACTTCCAAATACTTTTTTACTGGAAATTTTCTTTCCAGAATACTGCTTTATCCATTTGATGTAATCAATCCACCAACTACCTTGGATCTCTTGCGCACCCTCGATCCATTCTTCTGCGGTAGTATTAAGTTTAGGATTAACCCAATAATTACGCTTGTTTTTTATTGGAGGATTTATTACACCGGCAATATGGCCAGAGGCTCCTAAAACAAAACGTAAATTTCCTTTTAACAAAGTAGTTGATCCAAAGGCAGATTTCCAAGGAACTATATGGTCTTCTTTTGAAGCATATATATAAACAGGACAGTTAATTTTTCCAAGGTCAACAGGTGATCCACAAATAGTTAGTCTATTCGGTATCTTTAACTCATTTTGTAAATACATATGCCTAAGGTACCAACAATACATTGGGCCAGGCAAATTAGTTGAATCTCCATTCCAAAAGAGTAAGTCAAATGCAGGTGGAGATTTACCTAAAAGATAATTCCCAACGACATAATTCCAGACCAAATCGTTTGGCCTTAAAAAAGAGAATGTATTAGCTAATTCGATACCACTTAACAGTCCAGCATTAACTCCTACCCCACCAATTGAAGATTCTCTCAATTCAACGAGTGCTTTATCAATAAAAATATCTAAAAGTCCAGTATCAGAAAAATCCAAAAAAGAAGTTATAAGCGTTAGTGATTTAGCAGGATGAACATCTTTGGCTGCTAATACCGCCAAAGCAGAAGAAAGCAAAGTCCCACCAACACAAAATCCAAAGATATTAAGTTTAGGCTGCTTTGAAATTTCAACAACTATTTTTATAGCCTCAATGACTCCATCTCTAACATAATCATCCCAAGTTAAGTTGATCATATCAAGATCTGCATTTTTCCATGACACAATAAAAACCGTATGACCTTCTGAAACAAGATATCTAATCATTGATGTTTCAGGTTGTAAATCCAAAATATAAAACTTATTAATGCAAGGAGGTATCATCAAATAAGGAGTATCAAAGACGTCCTTCGTCAAAGGCTTGTACTGAATAAGTTCAAATAATGGGTTTTGATAAACCACTTTCCCCTCAGAGGATGCAATATTCTTACCCACTTGAAAGTCAGCAGATGCTGTTTGTGAAATCTTTCCTGCGCTTAAATCATTTAATAAATTATTAATCCCCTGGGTTAAAGACATTCCATTTGTAGAAATTAATTGTTGAATTGCTTCAGGGTTCGTAGCCAAAAAATTGGCAGGTGACATCATGTCAATCCATTGTTCAACAGAAAATTGAATTCTTCTTTTAGTCTTCTCATCAGACTCAACGCCGTTAGCTAAGTTTGTTAAATATTCAGAATTGATGAGGTATAGACGATAAACCATTTCCGAAGAGCCGTCGTTCCATAACGGTGATTTAAAACGAGAATCAATCAAAGGGGTTTCTTCCGACGTTCCTTTGAAAAAATTAAACAGATCACTCAAATACTGAGTCTCTATTTGCATTAGTTTCTCAGGTGGAATTAATGCCATCTGAGATGGCGTTAATGAGGGTTTATTCCATGGAAAGTCTTTAAGATAGCTAGAATCAAACAAAAGAGAGCCTCAATTTAAATACAAGTAAATATGAATGTATCGGTTATGGAAAATAAAGTTTATTCGCACATACCCTAATTTAAGTTGATATTTTAATCGATCCAAATAAAGCTTCCAAACCTTCCGGTTAAACCCTCACGCCGATAGGAGTATAGGAGACTTGGATTTTCGTAACAACAAATTTCACTATCCCAAATACGCTCTATATTTAGATCTCTTAAACGCGCAATAGCTAATTGGCGCAAATTACACAAATATTTATTAGGATTGGCTGATGACTCAAATGAATCAATCGTTAACTTATCTCTAGAATGGCTCAGAAAAGCATCTTTTAGCTCAGCCCCTACTTCAAAGTGAGGCATGCTTATTGAGGGGCCCAGATAAACATTCAATGTTGAAAAGTATCTGGAATTAGAGTCTGGGGAAACAATATTTGAAATACTTTTTAAAGTATTTTCGATAACGCCACTCAGAAGCCCCTTCCAACCAGCATGACATACACCAACGATATCACCTGAAAAATTCGAGAAAAATATTGGCAAACAATCAGCTGAAAGTACACATAAAGTATGTTTTTTTAAAACTGTAACCGCACCGTCGCAATCCGGCAAAGCCGCATTAAAGTCCTTTATCTGAACAACATCATTCCCATGAACCTGATTTAGCCATTTGGGCTCTGATGGAAGGTGTTCAAGTAAAAGTGATCTATTTTTCAAAACTAGATTTGGATCATCATTGACGTGTGAGCCTAAATTAAGTCCCTGATATTTATCTTTACTAACCCCACCGATGCGAGTGGTTATAAAACACTTAACATTTTTGGGCGCGTCCCAGTTAGGATAAATAACACTTATTCCGTTATCTAACAATTGAGTTTCAATCATTCTTAGTCTACTTTAAGGTAGTTAATACATCAGAAAATCCCAAGTTCTTTAAGGTTTTAATAAAAAGATCGTCTGGTTTAATTTGAAACTCTATTTGTGTCTTGTGCAATGGGTTCAAAAACCCCAACTCCATAGCATGTAAAAACTGACCATAGGACTCAAAGCCAGTATCACGCATCAATTCTTTTAGTTTATTGTTTGTAATTTGAGGAACTTTTTGACGATAAAGCGGGTCATTGATAAGTGGTAAACCAATCGATTCTAAATGCACTCTAATCTGGTGCGTTCTGCCAGTTTCTAATTGGCACTGAATAAGAGAAATTACTTTTCCATGAAATGAAACACTCTCAATTTTTTTTATATGCGTCTTAGCAGTTTTACCATTATTTACATGTGTAACCCCCATCTTAATTCGATCTCTTTGATCTCGGCCGATTGCAACATCAATTGTTTTTTCATAAGGAGCTTCCCCCCATATTAGTGCTAAATATTTACGTTTCATTGAGCGCTCTTGAAGCTGTCTTACAAGATTTGTGTGAGATTCAAGTGTTTTAGAAAAAACTAATAGCCCTGAAGTATCCTTATCCAAACGATGAACTATTCCAGCCCTTGGAACCAATGAACATTCCGGAAAATGGTGCAAAATACCATTCAACATAGTGCCACCCCAGTTACCGACAGCTGGATGGACAACCATTCCAACAGGCTTATTAATCACCCCGACTTCCTTATCACTGTAAACAACTTCTAAGGGAATATTTTCCGGTTTAAATGCATTATTTTGAGGTTCTTCTGGGATATCTAATTCAAGCCACTCACCACCAATAATCATGTATTTAGAAGATATCGGTATTTTATTAATCGATATACTACCTTTGAGGATCCATTGTTGAATTTTACTTCTTGAATACTGAGGGATTAAGTCAGCAATACACTTGTCTATTCTGACTCCGCGATAAGACTTTGAAATTTCAAGCTGTATAGTTGTGACGGGAAGAACTTCTTCCATGAATGCTTCATCATCGATATAATCAGGTAGTTCCATATTAAAATACCTTAATTAATTTTAACCCACTGTTTCGAGATCATATTGCTAAAACCTAACTATAGTTTAAATATCTTCCTCAAATTGGCTGCATTATGTGGATTCCTTGCCTATTTATTGGCAGGATGCACAGGATCCACAACCGATGAGACCGCAAGTTGGACTCAAACAAAATTAATCTCTGAGGCAAAAATAGCCCTTTCAGATAATGACTACCCTAATTGTGTCAAATATTACGAAAAACTTGAAAGCCGATATCCGTTTGGGCCAGTCGCAGAACAAGCTCAAATTAATATAGCATACTGTAACTGGAAGAAAAATGACCTTGAAGTAGCTTTAAATTCAATTGATAGGTTTATACAATTACACCCTGGCCATTCCCAAATTGATTATGCATACTATCTTAAAGGACTTATTACCTTTAATGACAGCCTAGGTTTTTTTGCTAATCTTACAGGGCAAGACTTAAGTGAAAGAGACCCCAAAGCAGCTAAAGACGCCTTTGAATCATTCAAAATCTTAACATCACGCTACCCCAATAGTAAATACGCTCCAGATGCCCTCGATAGAATGAGATATATCATTAATTCGCTAGCTGAAAGTGATGTTAGCGCCGCAAGGTACTATTTTAGAAAAGGGGCGTACTTAGCAACCATTAATCGCGCCCAAGACGCTATTAAACAATATGATAGGGCACCTGCAATCGAGGAAGCAATGTATTTAATGGCCAAATCATATGATGCACTTGGGTTAAAAGAGTTAAGAGACGATTCTATAAGAGTTTTTAAGCTCAATTTTCCTAACAGTGCCATATTTCAAACTGGCCAAAGAGAGTCGGTTACCGCTTCTAAGAAGTCTTGGTGGCAAATTTGGAACTAGCTTTCTAGACAACAACTCGTTTAACCCTAGGGGCAATAGCGCACAGTAACTCATAACCCACGGTGTTAGCACACTTTGCAACAGTATCTACAGGGACATGCTCACCCCATAACTCTACATCAGAGCCTACACCAATTGTTTTATGGTTTGTAATATCTACGGTGATCATATCCATAGAAACTCTTCCTATAGTTTTCACATAAAAACCTAGTGATGGCGAGTTAGAGTTACTAACCCAAACTTGGGTTCCATTAGATACTACCCTTGGGTATCCATCAGCGTATCCACAAGCAACAATGCCAACTCGTATCTTGGATGTGGCTGTATATTGCCCACCATATCCAACCCTATCACCTTCATTAAGATCTTGAACTGAAATAATTTTTGAAGAGAGATTCATTGCTGGTTTTAATCCAAATATTTGAATATCTTCTGATATTCCTGTTGGAGATGCACCATAAAGCATAATTCCGGGCCTAACCCAATCAAAATGAGTGTTGTGATGCCATAAAACAGCAGCAGAGTTTGCAGTAGAGACATCTCCAGATAAGTCTTCAATTACTTTTGCAAATACATTCATCTGGCTTTCAACAGAAGGCTCTAGACCGATTTCATCTGCATTAGCAAAGTGGGTTAGGTGATTAACTTTAAGTCTATAGTCTCGCAGTTTTTTAAAGCATAGTAAATATTCTTGGGAATTCAACCCCAAACGATTCATTCCTGAATTTAGTTTTAGCCAAATACATATCTTTTGTGACACAACAGTTTGCTGATCAAATGTCATAGCATTTAACCACTGGCTCAACCAACTCATTTGCTGTGAATGATGGATAACTATGTCAATATTTTTCTCATAACATTCATTAAGCTCATCCTTCGCAAAGATACCTTCAAGAAGCAGTACTGGGCCTGCCCACCCAATTTCCCTTAATAGGCAAGCATCCTTGATATCTAACAAAGCAAATCCATCTGTTTCCTTAAGTCCCGCATATACTTCACGGATCCCATGACCATAAGCGTTTGCTTTAATCACGGACCAAATTTTTGAGTCATTCGCTAAGCTTCTGACGAAATTTAAGTTATTTTTTAAATTTTCAGTTAATATCGATGCTTGTATTGGACGTTCCACCTGTAAACACTTTCATAATTAAATAATGTAATTAGACTATATTGTACGAATGAAACCTGGTTTTTACTCAATTATGGCAGCGCAGTTCTTTTCCTCACTCGCTGATAACGCTCTTCTCATTGCTGCTATTGCACTCTTAGCCAATATGCACTCTCCCGAATGGATGACCCCACTACTCAAATTGTTTTTCGTTTTGTCATACGTAGTTCTTGCTGCATATGTTGGTGCGTTTGCTGACTCTAGACCTAAGGGTAAAGTCATGTTTATTACTAATTCTATAAAACTGATCGGCTGCATTGTTATGCTCTTTGGTGCACACCCTCTTTTTGCTTATGGTATTGTTGGATTTGGTGCTGCCGCATATTCTCCAGCGAAGTATGGAATCCTGACAGAGTTATTGCCTGCAAATAAGTTGGTCGCAGCAAATGGATGGATCGAAGGTCTTACTGTAGCCTCGATTATTATTGGGACAGTCCTGGGCGGAATCTTAATTAGTCCAAAAGTTGCAGCAACACTTCTTTCTGTTGACTTCCCAGTTTTTGAGACTGCAATTGATACCCCTCCCGAAGCTGCAATCAGCATTATTATGACTTTTTACCTAATGGCGGCACTCATTAATTTACGCATACCCGATACGGGCGTCAAATATACTAAAACCAATAAAAACCCCATTAAATTAGTCAAAGACTTTGCGTTATGTTTCAGGACTTTGTGGAATGACCGATTAGGCCAAATCTCGCTTGCTGTGACCACTCTATTTTGGGGCACTGGTGCAACACTCCAATTTATTATTTTAAAGTGGGCAGAAAGTGCTCTAGATATGAATCTTTCTCAGGGAGCCATTCTTCAAGCAATCGTAGCATTTGGCGTTGCTGGTGGAGCTATGTGGGCCGCGTGGAGAGTCCCATTAAATAAGTCATTTGTGGTTTTAAAATATGGCGTAGTTATGGGTTTCTTCGTCTTAATACTTGCTGCGTTCCAAAAAAGTCAATTTCCTGATATCGAAATAAATTTTGGATTTATTCATATTAAGCTTTATCTTGTATTTTCGTATCTGTTTTTGGCTACGATTGGATGGATGTCTGGATATTTTGTTGTTCCAATGAATGCTCTCTTGCAGCATAGGGGGCACGTACTTTTATCTGCAGGTCACTCAATTGCAGTTCAAAATTTTAATGAGAACTTGTCTGTGTTAATGATGCTAATAATTTATGCTCTGCTAATCTCTTTAAATATTTCAGTACAAGTAGTCATCCTTTTATTTGGCTGCTTTGTAATCATAACGATGTCTCTTGTCATTTATAGACACCAACAAAATCAACTTGAATATGACTCTCTTTATCTTATTGGCGAAGAGAAAAGAGTCTCTATAGAAAATTTAGACTAAAGCTCTAAGGCAATTGATCTAGCCCATAATAAATCCTGCCAAAGAAGTTTTTTAAGTTCATATTGGGCCAATACTTCATCAGGGTGAAAAGTAATTACAACCGGAACATCATTTCCTAATTGGTTACCAACTTCAAAAACTATTTCTCTCATATCTTCTATATTTGATTTTTCTTTTGATAAAAATTGCCCCGCTGCTTGGCCAAATCCAATGACTAATTCACCCGCAACTTCAATTTTCTCTTTTTGTAAATGATCAAAGTAGATCACTTCACATTCGACTCCCATATCTAATATTGTTTTAAGTATTTTTTTAAATAACTCTTGAGACTTGAAGATTTGGGTGGTACATAAAGTCCATTTCATATTTTTTAACCTATCAACTTTTTGTTCAACCAAATATGAGTCAAGTGATGAAAGACCAACATCTCTCAAAACCCATGATGTAATTCCAATTTCTTTTAAAAGACTCGTTTTATTCATATTCATCTATCATTAATAAGAATCTTTTCCATAATTATGGCACTCTCCTTACTAGCTCCATCAACTGATTTTTTTGATGGATAATAATCTTTCCTATGCCCAATACCTCTATACCCTAAAAGTTGATACAAATTAATTGCACCTAAATTACTCATTCGAACCTCCAAAAGAATCTTTATTAATTTCTTTTTTATAGCAATTGGCTCTACTGAGAGCATCACTGATTGAGCAACTCCCATTCGACGAAAATTTTCTTTTATCGTTATATTTAAAAGATGTAACTCTTCAAACCCAGGCATAAAAATAGAATATCCAATAATTTCTTCTGAAAGCTTATTTTCTAAAAAGACATAACACCAATAATTACAATTCATTGAATCTTCAAAATTCCCTAAAGTCCAAGGATGTGAATGTGATAAATTTTCTATCTCCAACACATGGGGTAAATCAATACGTTTCATTTTTCGGATAGAAAAATCAAACATAGACTATATTTTGGCAAGTTTGGAAGCCAATCTTTCCTTTGTTGTTTCTGCAACCTTATCTCTAATATAGATTGGCATACATAATTTGGGATCAAGCTTTTCGATACAAACCTTACTTTCTTTTGCTAGTAATGCCACTCCAAGAGCATGAGGCTCTAATGAGTACCAAGTGTCAATACCACTTGTTTTAAGGTCAATCGCATATTCGTCAATATGGTATCCAAGAATTTTAGTAATGGCTAACTGACTTAATGTTTTAATATCAGCTAATTGGGGTGAACCAATCGGGATCAGTTGATCTAATTTTTTATTATATTGATAACTTGAGTAATACACCTGGTTCATTCTTGCATCCATAAGTACTAATAACTTTTCATCATCTTTAATCTCTATGAGGTTATTTTTATAGGCATATTTAGCAAATCCATCTAAAGATACTACAGAAATTAAAGGTTTCTTAAGTGCGAAGGCTAATCCTTGAGAAACAGAAACACCAAGCCTAATACCAGTAAAAGCGCCAGGACCAATAGATACTGCGAAAGAACTCAATTCTGATAGATTAATTTGAGCCTCTTCTAATAATTTGGAGACCCATAATAGGAGATTTTGACTTGTAAGTGCCCCCAACTCCCCATGCTTATAGAAGCTTTGACCATTTGGAAATAAAATAGCCACCGAACACCACGACGTGGATGTTTCGATGGCTAAGATGGGCATAAAGAAGTCTAAGACTTAGGCGCCTTAGATTTCCTCATATAAAGGTAAAGTTAGAAATTCTTCAAAATGCTCACCCGTTGACATTTGATCAAAAATTTCTGCTGCACGATCAAATAATCCAATAGCTCCTGATTCTTTTATTTTTAGTAATTCTTCCTTGATCAAAGGTTTAACAAGCTCAACAGTAACCTTTCTACCGTCATCTAGTACACCTTTAGGGGAACGTATCCACTGCCAAACTTGAGAGCGGCTGATTTCTGCTGTTGCTGCATCCTCCATCAAGTTATGAATTGGAACACAACCATTCCCAGCGAGCCAGGCACCTAAATAATGAATACCAACATTTATATTCATGCGAAGTCCGGCTTCTGTAATTGGAACTTCTGGCTGAAAGTCTAACAATTGACTTGCTTTTACTGAGACTTCAGGTTTCTGCTTTTCAAATTGATTTAATTTATCCCCAAGAACTTTTTTAAACTCAATCATTGCAGGCTCAACCAACCCTGGATGAGCGACCCACCCGCCATCATATCCATCTTCTGCATCACGCTTTTTGTCCCCAATAATTCCTGCCATTGCTATAGCATTCTTCTCAGGATCATTTTTAATAGGAATCAATGCGCTCATACCTCCAATGGCTGGAGCCCCTCGGTGATGACAAGTCTTTAACAAAAGCAAAGCATATGCTCTCATAAAAGGAGCGGTCATAGTGACCTTAGCCCTATCGGCTAAACAGAAGCTTTTATCAACCTTAAACTTCTTGATACAGGAGAAAATATAATCCCAGCGACCAGCATTGAGCCCAGCACTATGCTCTCTTAATTCATACAGCATTTCATCCATTTCAAACGCTGAATTTATTGTTTCAATTAAAACTGTGGCTTTAATTGTTCCACGAGGTAAACCAACTACTTCTTGAGCCATAATAAAAATATCATTCCAAAGTCTTGCTTCAAGATGACTCTCAAGTTTAGGTAGGTAAAAGAAGGGGCCCGCACCACGAGCAATTTGCTCTTTGGCATTATGGAATAAGAATAGGGCAAAATCGAATATTCCTCCCGAGACACGCTTTCCATCAATAGTGACATGTTTTTCCTCTAAATGCCAACCACGAGGTCGGACCTGCAAGACCGCAATTGTGTCATTAAGAGCGTATTTTTTTCCGTTCTGCTCAAGAAATAATTCCCGACGTATAGCCTTTTTTAGATTAATTTGACCTTGTATCTGATTTGACCAGCTTGGACTATTTGAATCCTCAAAGTCGGTCATATAGGAGTCAGCTCCCGAATTGAAGGCGTTAATTACCATTTTGGCATCTACTGGTCCAGTAATTTCAACTCTTCTACAATGCAGTGCGCTAGGAACCGGAGAGATTTTCCAATCACCTTCACGAATATGTTTGGTTTCAGGTAAGAAATCAAGCTTTTGACCTGAATCTAATAATTTAACTTTATCTTGACGTATCTTTAATAGTTCATGGCGGCGAGGTTCAAATGCATGATGCAACTTAGCCACTAAAGCTAAAGCATCTGGTGTCAATATTTCAGCAAATTCTGGGGATACTTCGGCATTAATTACCATGCCTTGAGGTAAGTTAGACATTATTTCTCCTGATTTCAATAAAATGTATTACAACATAGGTTATATTATGCCAATTTCTTAAAAGTAAGATTAGTTTTGCCTCATTAAAAATCAACTTAAAGCTTTAATGATAGAAGGTGGTGCTTGGACTAACTCTACAAGAACTCCCTCCCCTGCTATAGGAAATTCATCGCTTGCTTTGGGGTGGAGAAAAGCAATGTCATGCCCTCCGGCTCCATTCCTAATTCCGCCGGGGGCAAATCTAACCCCTTGAGAACATAACCATTCATAGGCCTTTGGCAAGTCGTCAACCCACAAGCCAATATGATTTAAGGGGGTCAAATGAACTGCTGGCTTTCTATTGATATCAATTGGCTCCATTAGATCAAATTCAACTTCATTTGCCCCTATTCCAATTGAACAAATATCTTCGTTAACATTCTCCTTTTCAGAAATGAAGTTTCCCTTAACAGAAAAACCTAACATATCAACCCATAGCTTTTTTAATTGATTTTTATCAACGCCACCAATAGCAACTTGTTGCACCCCTAATATTTTAAAAGGCCTTTTCATCCTATCCTCACTTAAATTGAATAATAGCTTGATCTACAGCTAAGCTCTCACCTTGATTTGCTAAAACTTCTAAAACGATTCCATCCTGGGTCGCAAACAAGATATTTTCCATTTTCATTGCCTCAATTACCGCCAATCGTTCGCCAGCTTGAACTTTCTGACCAGCTTTAACTGCAATTTCAACTAACAAACCAGGCATAGGGGACAAAAGAAATTTAGATAAATCAGGAGGTTCCTTGAACGGCATCATTTGTTGAAAATTAGCTCCGCGAGGATTCATGACCATTGCCTTAAAAAGCATTCCATTCATCCGTAATTCGTAAAATAAATCTTTTCTCTCAACCTGTAATTGATAACTTTTTAAATTGATGGTGCCCTTAAATAGAATTTCTCCTGGCAACCACAGCGACGAAATATTATAGATATTTTTACCAATTTGAACTTTCCAACCCCCTTGGACTTCATGTATGGAGCTAGTAGTAAATGTTTGTCTTCCATTTTCACCTGCAACAACCACAAACTCTGAAGGTATCGAAGGAGAGTGCCCTTGTAATTGTCCAGAGATATCGGTTGAACGAATAACATAGTTTCGATGAATTGATGTTGCTAAAGCACAAAGAAGTTCATGATCACTTGCGGAGGGCACTATCCCAGAAAAACCATGTGGAAAATTTTCCGCGATAAATCCTGTATTAAAATCACCACTTTTAAATTTAGGATGTTGCATCAATGCAGCTTGAAAAGGAATGTTTGAATGAATACCACGAATCACAAATTCATTTAAAGCTACTTGCATACGTTCAATTGCTTCATTTCGATCTTTACCATGAACGATTAGTTTGGCAATCATAGAATCGTAATACATTGGAATTTCACCACCTTCGAAAACTCCTGTATCAATCCGACATTCTGGTAATTTTTCGCAAGGCTCATAATGAACTAAACGACCAGTCGAGGGTAAAAAATTCCGGTACGGATCCTCTGCATTGATTCGACACTCTATTGCCCAACCGTTACGAATAATATCTGCCTGACTAAAAGATAACTTTTCTCCCGCAGCAACACGAATCATTTGCTCTACTAAATCAATTCCAGTAATCATTTCTGTAACAGGATGCTCAACCTGTAAGCGAGTGTTCATTTCTAAAAAATAAAATGATTGATCACTACCCACAACGAACTCAACAGTTCCGGCAGATTGGTAATTTACTGCTTTAGCTAAAGCAACAGCTTGTTCACCCATTGCTTTTCTTGTCTCATGGGAGATGAAAGGAGACGGCGCCTCTTCTATCACTTTTTGATGACGTCGCTGAATAGAACATTCTCGCTCATTGAGGTAAACCACATTGCCATATTGATCACCCAAAATCTGAATTTCAATATGACGCGGCTCCTCAACAAATTTCTCAATAAATATTCTGTCATCACCAAAGGAATTTCTAGCTTCATTGGAACAAGCCGTAAAACCATCTAACGCTTCTTTATCTCCATAAGCAACCCGCAACCCTTTTCCGCCACCTCCAGCGGAGGCTTTGATCATTACAGGATAACCAATCTTTTTTGCAATCACTACAGCTTCTTCTGCATTTAAGATGACATCGTTATAACCTGGAATTGTATTAACATTTGATTCTAAAGCTAATTTTTTCGAAGCAATTTTATCTCCCATTGCGCCAATAGAATAATGCTTTGGACCAATAAAAATAAGCCCCTCTTCTTCAACACGTTTTGCAAAGGTTTGATTTTCAGATAAGAATCCATAACCTGGATGAATTGCTTGGGCACCAGTTAATTTTGCGGCAGTAATGATGTTGTCCATCACTAGGTATGATTCACGAGAAGGAGCTGGGCCAATAAAAACGGATTCATCGGCAAGTTGGACGTGTAGTGCGTCCCTGTCAGCTTCAGAATAAACAGCCACAGATATAATACCCATCTGTTTGCAAGTTCGAATGATGCGACAGGCTATCTCACCACGATTAGCTATTAAAATTTTGTTAAACATATTAATCTCTTTCTAAGATTAAAGCGGAATATTGTTATGCTTGCGCCATGGGTTTTCTAGTTCTTTATCTTTTAACATCAATAAAGAACGAGCTATTCTTTTTCTGGTTTCGTGGGGCATAATCACATCGTCGATATAGCCTCTTCTACCAGCAACAAAAGGATTAGCAAATTTTGTTTTATATTCAGCTTCACGAGCAGAGATTTTCTCAGAATCTCCTTTTTCATCTCTAAAGATAATTTCTACAGCTCCCTTAGGTCCCATAACAGCAATTTCAGCTGTCGGCCAAGCAAAATTAACATCTCCACGTAAGTGCTTTGATGACATTACATCGTAAGCACCGCCATAAGCTTTTCTTGTAATTAAGGTGATTTTTGGAACGGTGCATTCAGCATAAGCAAATAGTAATTTAGCACCATGTTTAATAATTCCTCCATACTCTTGAGATGTTCCAGGCATAAAGCCAGGGACATCTACAAATGTAATCACCGGAATATTAAAAGCATCACAAAATCTTACAAAGCGAGCCGCTTTAATGGAAGATTTAATATCGAGACATCCTGCCAAAACAAGGGGTTGATTTGCCACGATTCCAATCGTTTGACCATTGACTCTACCCATACCAATGATAATATTTTTAGCATAGTCAGGTTGAATTTCAAAGAACTCTTTATCATCAAGAACTTTATGAATAAGCTCTAACATATCATAGGGTTTATTAGGATTTGACGGTATTAAGGTATCTAATGAAAAATCAATGTCCTCGGATTTAGAAGCGCTTGGTCTTATTGGAGGAGCCTCCCGATTTGATAAAGGAAGGTAGTTAAAGAATCGCCGAAGCATTAAAATTGCCTCAACATCATTTTCAAAAACACGATCGCAAACACCTGATTTAGTAGAGTGCGTCAATGCTCCACCCAATTCCTCAGCCGTGACTTCTTCGTGCGTTACAGTTTTAACCACTTCAGGACCAGTCACAAACATATATGAGCTATCTTTGACCATAAAAATAAAATCAGTAAGAGCCGGAGAATAAACTGCTCCACCTGCACAAGGCCCCATAATGAGAGATATCTGAGGAATAACACCAGAAGCTAATACATTTCTCTGAAAAATTTCTGCATACCCACCGAGTGATGCGACGCCCTCTTGGATCCGAGCTCCACCCGAGTCGTTTAAACCAATGACGGGTGCGCCAACTTTCATTGCCTGGTCCATTACTTTACAAATTTTTTCAGCATGGGCTTCGGATAAAGAGCCTCCGAACACGGTAAAATCTTGAGAATATACAAATACCAACCTGCCGTTAATCATTCCATAACCAGTTACAACGCCATCACTTGGAACTGAATCTTCCTGCATTCCAAAATCTGTACATCGATGTTCAACAAACATGTCCCACTCTTCAAATGAGTCAACATCTAAAAGAAGCTCAATACGCTCTCTTGCAGTTAATTTACCTTTTTTATGCTGAGCAAGAATCCTCTTTTGTCCGCCACCTAAATGAGCTTGAGCGCGTTTAGCCTCAAGTTGTTTAATAATTTCACTCATATTGACCTCATTAATTATTTCTTAAATATTGAAATTAGTTCGTGGGCAGCGTTAGACGGAGACTTTTTACCATTATTTACCTCTTGTAATATTTCAGGTAACCGGCTCTTTACATCTGGATGATGTCGGAATTGGTCCTTCAATTCTGCTTCTATCCTCTCCCACATCCATGTCTTTGCTTGATCCTGTCTTCTTTTGAGGAATGAGCCATTGGCATCTTGAATTTTTTTAAAAGCATTAATTGAATCAATAAAATCATCAATACCTGTTTCTTTTAAAGCACTTAAACTCATGACCTTAGGAACCCAATTTTTCAAACTTTCCCCGTTATGTGGATCTTTACCAAAGAGACCAAAAAGACGTAGCGCTCCAGTAATAAATGCTTCAGCCTGAGTAGCGGAAGGTTGATGAAGGTCTGCTTTATTAATTACAATCAGATCTGCAACCTCCATAACCCCTTTTTTTATTGCTTGAAGGTCATCTCCTGCGTTAGGCAACTGCATTAAAACAAATATATCAGTCATATTAGCCACCGCTATTTCGCTTTGTCCAACGCCTACAGTCTCTACAATCACAATGTCATATCCTGCGGATTCGACAACTAGCATAGACTCACGAGTCTTTGCTGCTACACCACCCAAATTACCTGAGGCTGGACTAGGTCTTATAAATGCTTTTTCGTGAACCGATAATCGCTCCATCCGCGTTTTATCACCTAAGATACTTCCTCCTGTTAAAGAAGATGATGGATCCACCGCTAAGACAGCTACCTTATGGCCTTCTTGAATGAGTCGAAGACCCAATACTTCAATAAAAGTTGATTTACCAACTCCAGGTACTCCAGAAACCCCTATCCGAAAGCTATTCCCACTAAAGGGGAGTAACTCATCCAAAATACTAAGCGCTTTTTCACGGTGTTCAAGCCTCGTAGACTCAAGAAGAGTAATCATTTTCGCGATTGCCCTGCGTTGCTCATATGGTTCTGATAACTGGTGATTACTTATCACTTGGGCAATGGAATGATCAGGCGTCATGAAGGATATCTTCTGTTATTACTTAATCAGATGGTGATCGCGAAACTGATTCACGAATTTTCTCCAGAACATCTTTAGCTGAAGCATGAATTGGTGTGCCTGGACCATAAATACCCTTTACTCCAGCTAGATATAAAAACTCATAATCTTGCTTAGGAATGACGCCACCAACAAAGACAACAATGTCCGAGGCGCCCTGTTTTTTTAACTCTTCAATAATTGCCGGAACAAGCGTTTTATGACCCGCTGCAAGAGTAGAAATACCTAAAGCATGAACATCGTTCTCTATGGCTTGACGTGCACACTCTTCAGGTGTTTGAAATAATGGTCCCATGTCAACGTCAAAGCCTAAATCAGCGAATGCAGTTGCAACGACTTTGGCTCCACGATCGTGCCCGTCTTGACCTAATTTTGCAATCATTACTCGTGGTTGGCGACCTTGGATTTCAGAAAATGAACTAATTTCTTTTTTTAAATTTTCCCATCCCGTCGCTGAGTCATAAGCAGCTGCATATACCCCTGTCACCTTTTGAGTATCTGCACGATGCCTTCCGTAAACAGATTCAAGAGCATCGGAAACTTCGCCAACCGTAGCCCTAGCTCTCATCGCCAAAATACACAAACCAAGTAAATTACCAGACTTGGACTCTGCTGCATTAGATAATGCTTTTAAAGATTCTTGTACATTTGTGGCATTGCGTGAAGCTTTAACCGCTGTAAGTTTTTGAAGTTGTAAAACTCTCACTTCATTATTATTAACTTCCCTAGTATTTAGGGGAGCTTCTTCATCCAGTTTATATTTATTCACACCAACGATAACATCCCGTCCAGAATCGATATTAGCCTGCTTTTCTGCAGCTGCTGCTTCAATCTTTAATTTAGCCCATCCACTATCAACTGCTTTGATCATTCCGCCAATAGCATCTACTTCTTGAATAATCTCCCAAGCTTTATCTGCTAATTCTTGGGTTAATTTTTCCATCATATAAGATCCAGCCCATGGATCAATAACGCTCGTCAAATGTGTTTCTTCTTGAAGTATCAATTGTGTATTTCGAGCGATACGTGATGAGAAGTCCGTAGGAAGTGCAATAGCCTCGTCAAATGAATTTGTATGCAAGGATTGGGTTCCTCCAAATACAGCAGCCATTGCTTCGACGGTTGTTCGAACAATATTGTTATAGGGATCCTGTTCAGTTAAAGACCATCCTGAAGTTTGACAATGTGTTCTAAGAATTAATGATTTAGGGTCTTTAGGAGAAAAATCCTTCATGATTCTCCACCATAAAAGGCGAGCTGCGCGAAGCTTGGCAACTTCAAGATAGAAGTTCATACCGATTCCGAAGAAAAAAGACAGGCGACCAGCAAAGTCATCAACCCCCAAACCCTGAGACAAGGCAGTTTTCACATACTCTCGACCATCGGCAAGCGTAAATGCTAGCTCAAGGGATTGATTAGCTCCTGCTTCTTGAATATGGTAGCCAGAAATAGAAATCGAATTAAATTTCGGCATTTTTTCCGATGTGTAAGCAATAATGTCCCCAATGATCCTCATTGATGGCTCAGGTGGGTATATATAGGTATTTCTAACCATAAACTCTTTCAAAATATCATTTTGAATAGTTCCAGAAAGTTGGTCCTGTTTTACCCCCTGTTCCTCTGCTGCAACTATATAACTCGCTAAGATTGGTAAAACCGCGCCATTCATGGTCATTGACACTGATACTTTATCCAATGGAATTTGGTCAAAAAGGATCTTCATATCTTCAACAGAGTCTATAGCGACCCCAGCTTTACCCACATCTCCAGTCACCCTTGGATGATCTGAGTCATATCCTCGGTGGGTGGGCAGATCAAATGCTACGGAAATCCCCTGACCACCAGCTGCAAGTGCTTTTCTATAAAAAGCATTGGATTCTTCAGCAGTTGAGAAACCCGCATATTGCCTAATTGTCCAAGGCCTTGCAGAATACATCGTCGCCTGTGGGCCTCTGATGAATGGTTCAAATCCAGGGATTGTGTTCTTAAACTGCAAGTTTTCTGTATCTTGGGCAGTGTAAAGAGCTTTAAGAAAAATGCCATCCGGAGTTTTCCAACCTAAAAGACTTGGGTCTCCTTTGGGAGCAGTTTTCTCTGATGCTTTTTCCCAATCAGACAAATGCTTCTCATCAAAGTTCGGCCAGCTTTTTGGGGAAGAGTTTGATTCAGGCATAAATACTATCCTTGAAATAATGTAATTGTTTTAATAACTTAACAATTACAGGATACCATTGACAAAAGAAGAATAAAAGGATTAAATGAATTCATAATTATGAATTCAAATTTGATAATTAAGATTTATATTATTACTATTTGTATAAATATCAATATATTGTATAACTTAATTAATCTATATTATTAGATAAAAATGATAGGAAATATGCTTTTACCAAAGAGTCCATTGTACGAAGATGTGGCAAATGAGCTACGTAAAAGTATCTTTTCACACAAACTACCGCCAGGAAGCTGGGTTGATGAGCAAGCTTTAGCTTTGCAACTTGGGATTAGTAGAACCCCTATGAGAGAGGCAATAAAGGTCCTAGCTTCTGAGGGGTTAATCACCATGAAGCCTAGGAGAGGTGCCTATGTGACAGAAGTCTCAAAAACTGATTTGGAACAAATCTTTCACATCATCTCAATATTAGAAGGAGAAGCTTGCAAGATTGTTGCTCAAAAGGCTACAGAAAGAGAATTGGATCTATTGGATAACATTCATTCCAAGTTAGAAAAAGCTGCCGCCGATAGAAATATCGAACTATTTTTCGAAATCAATCAAGACTTTCACAGCAAAATACAAGAAATAGCCGGAAATCTTTGGATGAAATCCACTATCAGCGACCTGAGAAAGGTCCTTAAACTTCAAAGATATGACTCTTTAATGAAAAGTGGACGCATAGAGCAATCTTTACTAGAGCATAGGAAGATTCTAAGCGCAATAATTAACAGAGAAGCTACATTGGCGGAGGATCTTATGAAAGAACATCTCAAACAAGGTCAAGTCGCTGCTAGCTAAAAGCGCTAGAAGAGAAGGCTATTTTTTGACTACAAAATCACCCGGCAACGACGACACATAAGCAGCAATATCCCTTAGTTGACTGTGCGAAAACTGCTTAGCTTGACTACCCATAATGGCATTAGCTCTTCCAACATGAGGATTATTTTCTACTTGATAAGCTTTTAATGCGAAATAAATATAGTCTTCGTATTGACCAGCAATTTTGGGGTAAGCTGGCGCAATAGGATTCTTCAAATCCGGCCCGTGGCAAGAGATACAGTTATTTTTATCCACTAATTCCTTACCAGAAGAAACACTACCCGCACAAGCAGAAGCTGTAATGAAAACTGAAATCATTAGGCTAAAAATTTTATTTAAATTGTTCATACCAAATCCTGTTTTGTTGATTAAATTATTTCAATTTATTATTCATTGTGGCCGCATTTTGGGCCGCATAATATTCAGATAGATCAGCTATATCTTGAGCTGAAAGTGAGCCTGCAATGCCGCCCATAGTCGGGTGTTTTCTTTCACCTTTTTTATATGCATACAGTGCGGCAGCAATATATCCTGAAGATTGACCACCAATCATAGGAACTGAATAAACTTCTGGAGTTGATGCACGATAGCCAGGAATAGAGTGACATCCAGCGCACAAACTAACCTTACTTGCACCTTTAGAAGCATCCCCCTTCAAATCTTGCGCTTTGACTTTAGGAGTTAAAAGTAAAGAGGATAGCAAAACCATCGCACAAATAAACAAGCGAATATTGAAGGCTAATGGGGGTAAAAGTGTAGTTGTTGTTTTTTGGGGTTTGTTCATTTTGATAATTAACGGTAACGAAAATAAAAAAGCGATAACATAGAAGTATAACGGACATCAGCAATTTAAGTGGATCTAAAAGGCTGTGTCACAATTTTTGCACATAAATTAACCTAAACTATGACTAAGACATTTACAAGCTCTAACCCTACTCAGCAATTTAATGGGACAACTAGCTATGTGGCAACGTCTGATTTAAAGCTAGCAGTCAATGCAGCCCTTAAATTACAAAGGCCACTTTTGATCAAAGGTGAGCCCGGCACTGGTAAAACAATGCTAGCAGAGGAAGTTGCGAGCGCCCTCAAAATGCCTCTAGTGCAATGGCACATTAAATCAACAACTAAAGCTCAGCAGGGACTATATGAGTACGATGCCGTGAGTAGACTTAGAGACTCACAACTTGGCGATGACAAAGTTCAAAATATTGCCAATTACATTGTTAAAGGAGTTTTATGGCAAGCTTTTGATGCCGATGAGCAAACTGTTTTGCTTATTGATGAAATCGATAAGGCGGATATAGAATTTCCGAACGATCTTTTACGAGAAATCGACCGAATGGAGTTTTATGTTTATGAAACCCGAGAACTGGTAAAGGCAAAGCACCGCCCTCTCGTAATCATCACATCAAACAATGAAAAAGAATTACCAGATGCGTTTTTAAGACGATGTTTTTTTCATTACATCGCATTCCCAGATGCTTTAACGATGCAGCAAATTGTCGATGTACATCACCCTAATATTAAAAAAGATTTATTAGCGGCTGCACTGCGCTCTTTTTATGAGATTCGTTCAATCCCAGGCATTAAAAAGAAACCTTCTACTTCAGAACTCATCGACTGGTTAAAATTACTCATGTCAGAAGATTTACCTCCCGAGGCACTTCGAGGTGAAAAGGATCAATCTATTCTTCCCCCTCTTCATGGGGCCTTGCTAAAGAATGAACAGGATGTGAGTCTTTTTGAACGTTTAATGATGATGAATCGCAATAATCGTTAAATTGCACTTTAAACATGTTAATTGACTTTTTCTTTTCATTACGTCAAGCAAAAATTCCCGTATCTGTCCGTGAATTTCTGATGTTACTCGAGAGCTTAAAAAAAGAGGTTATTTCTCCTCAACTTGATGAGTTCTATCATCTTTCTAAGATTTGCCTCATTAAGGATGAAAAATATTTCGACAAATTTGATCGTGCATTTGGAGCTTACTTTTCAGGTATTGATGATTTAATTCAGTTAAATCCGAACATCCCTACCGATTGGCTTAAAGCAAAGCTTCAGAAAGAACTATCCGCTGAAGAGAAAGCCGCAATAGAAAAATTAGGCGGACTTGAAGCTCTTATGAAACGATTTGATGAAATTCTTAAAGAGCAAAATGAACGTCATGAGGGTGGGAAAAAATGGATTGGTTCGGGAGGCTCATCACCTTTTGGAAATAATGGATTCAATCCAGAGGGTATACGTATTGGTGGAAAATCCTCTGGAAACAGAACTGCTATCAAGGTGTGGGATGAACGTGCTTTTCAGGACTATGACGATTCTATTCAATTAGGAACTCGTAATATAAAAGTTGCCTTAAGAAGGCTACGAAAATTCGCAAGGCAAGGAAACTTAGAGGAGTTTGATTTAGACAACACAATACAATCAACCGCTGCGAATGCTGGATATTTAGATATTAAAATGCGTCCAGAACGACATAATAAAGTAAAAGTGCTTTTACTAATGGACGTTGGCGGTTCGATGGACGACCATATTAAACAAGTCGAAGAGTTGTTTTCTGCAGCAAAATCAGAATTTAAGCAATTAGAACACTACTATTTTCATAACTGCCTTTATGATTTTGTTTGGAAAAACAATCGTAGACGTCACCTTGAAAAATTAGATACCTTTGATTTGATTCGTAAGTTTGGGCCAGACTATAAATTAATATTTGTAGGAGATTCGACGATGAGTCCCTATGAAATTTTAGCCCCGCACGGATCGGTTGAATACAGTAATACTGAAGCTGGAGCAGTTTGGATCAATCGTATGCTGGATCATTTTCATCACACAATTTGGCTCAATCCCGAGCCAGAGTCAGTATGGCAATATAGACAATCCGTAGGAATTATGCAAGATTTAGTTAAAAGAAAGATGTATCCAGTGACTTTAAATGGCTTAGAACTAGCTATGCGAGAGCTATCAAAGTAATTAATAAAAACCAAGCTTTATCACTAGAGAGTATATATAATTCAAATATGATTAATACACCATCCATCATCGCTCAGCGACTTGAGAGTTTAGGTATCAAACTTGTTAAACCAGGAACTCCAGCTGCTTCATATGTCATGATTCGTAACGCCGGTAATATTATCTATCTATCCGGACACATCGCAAAAAAATCTGGGAAACCTTGGGTTGGTAAGCTTGGTCTGAATATGACTACTGAGGAAGGTTATCAGGCAGCAAGAAGTATTGGGATTGATTTGCTTTCCACTCTAGATAAAAATTTAGGTGATTTAGACCAAGTTGAAAAAATTCTTAAAATGACGTGTTTAGTTAATTCTACTCAAGACTATACTGATCAGCATTTAGTCGCAAATGGTTGCTCTGAGTTAATGGTTGAAGTCTTTGATTCAGCAGGAAAACACGCCCGAAGTGCCTTTGGTGTTTCTCAAATTCCGATGGGATCATGTGTAGAGATTGAGTTAATTGTTCAAACTCATAGCAGCTAGTTTTTACCTCTAAAAACTTTGTTATCTAATTAGCCTCTTCTCGAAAGATGATCTGCTAAGCATTCTCTTAAACACTTACGTTAAGCGTGGGACTTAAAAAACATCGTTAGAATTTTGATGGTTTAAAAAAATGAGTGACGTGATTTTCACAATTTAATGTCAGAATAGTCCCTTTAGGAGCTACGAACTTTTCTTTAATATTCCCAGAAGCATCTTTAATCGAATTAGCATTTTGATTATTTACAAATATACTTTGCCGTAAAAAATGCGACACATGAGCATCACAGTCAAGGGTTAGAATCGTTCCCTTAGGCGCCCTAAGATCAGGCTTAGTGAGGGTCAACGTGCTACTACTCAATCTTGGTGAAACATTAACTTTTCTTATCTCTGGAGACTTCTTTTTTATGACACTGGTTGCCATATATCCTTCAAATTAGTTATCAATAGATACAGTAAAAATAAGTTATTAATACTTTTATAGATTAAATTTAACGTCTTGTCAAGGACAAATTAAACCCGCTCAAATATTCCTGCAGCCCCCATCCCAGTACCAACGCACATCGTTACCATACCGTACTTTAATTGACGGCGATGTAAGCCATGTATTAATGTGGAACTACGAATTGCACCTGTAGCACCTAAGGGATGTCCTAATGCAATTGCCCCTCCTAACGGATTCACCTTACTTGGGTCAAGATTTAAATCGCGGATTACAGCTAAGGACTGAGCAGCAAAGGCTTCGTTGAGCTCTATCCAATCCAAGTCATCTTGTTTCAAATTAGCATATTTGAGTGCTAGCGGTATAGCTTCTTTCGGTCCTATTCCCATTATTTCAGGAGGAACGCCTCGCACGGCAAAACTAACAAATCTTGCCAATGGCTTTAGTCCAAAGGTTTTAATGGCTTTTTCGCTAGCAAGAATGATCACACCGCAACCATCAGACATCTGAGAGCTATTTCCGGCGGTTACTGAACCACGATTTGCAAAAACAGTCCTTAATTTTGAAAGTCCTTCAAGAGTTGTATCAGCCCTTGGGCCCTCGTCCTGAGTCACTTCATATTCTTTGAGATCTACTATTCCAGAAACTTCATTAACTCTTCTTTGAGTAGCTATAATTTTTGTAATTTCTTGATCAAATTCTCCAGATTTTTGGGCTATTAGGGCTTTTTGATGTGATCCATATGCAAAAGCATCTTGATCCTCACGTGAAACCTTCCATTGCTGCGCAACTTTTTCAGCGGTTAATCCCATACCATAAGCAATACCAAAATTCTCATCATGTGCAAAAATCTCCGGCGAGAGTGATGGTGAATTACCCATCATAGGAACCATACTCATCGATTCAGTTCCAGACGCAATCATAATATCCGCTTCTCCGACCCGAATCCGATCTGCAGCTATGGCTATTGCACTTAAACCCGATGCACAAAACCGGTTAACAGTAATACCACCAATCGTATTAGGAAGCCCAGCCAATAAAACAGCTGTTCTTGCAACATTAAGTCCTTGTTGCGCTTCTGGCATTGCACAACCTGTGACCATATCTTCGATCGCTTTTGGGTCTAATGTGGGTACTTGCGCTAAAGCCTGAACAAGCATTTTGGCTAAAAGATCATCTGGACGCATTAAACGTAATTGGCCACGCGGAGCTTTACCGATCGGACTTCTAGTAGCTGCTACGATATAGGCTTCTTGAATCATTTTCATTATAAATTCCTCTCAATTAGTTTCTAACTGGCTTACCAGTTTCTAAAAAGCTCATCATTCGCTCTTGCGTCTTTGGCGAGTCTAATAACTCCACAAAGGCCATTCGCTCTAATTTTAGTAACCATTCTTCAGAAACTAAGGTTCCAGTATCAACATCACCTCCAGAAATACAGGTAATGATTTTCTTAGCAATTAAAAAATCATGGTCAGAGATAAAGCCGCCATCTTTCATATTGAGTAATTGACCAGTCACCGTCGCGATGACAGCCCTACCTGCGACTGGGATCAACTGTTTAAATGGTGGTCGATAGCCTCCATCTGCCAAGGCCTGTGATTGAATCAAGGCATGATATAAAAGTTCATGCACATTAGATACAATTAAATCCGTTCTTTTTAAGTATCCCATTTGCACTGCCTCATGAGCAGAAGAAGAAACCTTTGCCATTGCTGCGTTTTCAAATGGCAACTTAATAGCTTCAAGATAATTGGAAGAACCCGATAAAGCTACTGCCTCTGCCGTTCTAATAGCAGCTTCTTTGAGGCCCCCACCTGCAGGTAATATTCCTACGCCAACCTCTACAAGACCTAAAAAGCTTTCTAATGCCACTACTCTTTTTGCAGCATGCATATTAATTTCGCAACCCCCTCCTAATGCAATTCCTGAAATGGCAGTAACAACAGGTACTTGAGAATATTTAATGCGCATCATGCAATCTTGAAAACGTTTAACAAATGGCTCAATTGCCTTAGCACCCCCCTGCATAAACAAAGGCATCGTCGCCGTGAGATCTGCTCCAGCAGAAAAAGGACCGCCAGGAGCTCCCAATTGAAGCGAAGTGGGTTGCCAAATCACTAATCCTTCATAAGAGTTTTCAGCTATATCTACAGCTTCAAATAAACCATCGATAACCCCTGGTCCCATCGTATTCATTTTTGTTTTAAAGGATGCTATCAAAATATCAGGTCGATATTCATGAGTCCATAAACGAATAGCATCTGTTTCTAAAATAGTTTTACCTGAGGTACGAGAATTGGCAGAACGGTCACCTTTAAGAGCCGCCTTAAAAAGTTGTTTCTTATAAACTTCAAGATTTGACCGCGGTAGGAATTTTGCTTCAGTAACAGACCAAGCCCCAGTTTCGGAATATACCCCGCCATTTTCTAAAACAGAACTTGAAAACACCCATTCAGGTAAAGGAACATTGCATAATGCTTTTCCTGAATCAATATCCTCTTTAACCCAATTTGCAACCTCTAACCAACCTGCCTCCTGCCAATCCTCAAATGGACCAGCATTCCATGCATAACCCCAGCGAACCGCTAGATCTATATCTGCGACACTTCTAGCTATTGAACCTGCATGAACGGCTATATATTGAAAAACATCTCGATAAATTGCCCACAGAAACTGTGCTTGGGGCTCATCACATTCGCGTAAGAGCGCAAACCGTTCACTGATTGGTTTTTTAAGAATACGCTCAACCATGGGCACTAACTCACCTGATTGTGGAACATATTCCATCGTTTGAGGATTAAGAACTAGGATATCTTTGCCAACCTTCTTATAGTAGCCTGCTCCAGATTTTTGGCCTAAGAACCCCTTCTCAACTAGACCCTTGAGTAATTCTGGAACAGTAAACAATGACACAAAAGGATCATCAGCTAGAGTATCTTTCATCGTACTCAACACATTGAGTGAAGTATCTAGACCAACAATATCTGATGTTCTGAAGGTCGCCGACTTTGCCCTACCAATTTTTTGACCTGTCAAAAGATCAACTTCATCAAAAGTCAATCCATATTTCTGCATTTCAGTGCCAACCGCTATAGTTGCAAATACCCCAACACGATTCGCTAAAAAGTTAGGCGTATCTTTTGCCCTTACAACCCCCTTACCCATCACAGAAGTCATAAAACTTTCTAAAACATCCAGCATGTTTGTATCGGTATGAACCGTTGGAATCAATTCAAGTAAATGCATATAACGCGGAGGGTTAAAAAAATGTATCCCACAAAAACGTTTTTGCAAATCAGGGGAAAATCCCTCAGATAGTTTAGTGATTGATAACCCAGAAGTATTAGTAGCAAAAATTGCATGGGGAGCTAAATAGGGGGAAACTTTTTGATACAAATCATGTTTCCAATCAAGCCGTTCAGCAATGGCCTCAATAACAAGATCGCAATCTTTTAAGAGCTCTAAATCGTCTTCATAATTAGCGCCAACTACAAGACTGGCCTCTATTGATAATGCCATTGGAGAAGGCTTAAGCTTTTGTAAATTGGCGATAGCACGGTTAACAATGGCATTCTTATCTACCGCTTGACCATCTTTCGGGTAGCTCGGTAAGTCAAATAAAATAACAGACACCTTATTATTGATACAATGCCCAGCAATTTGTGCGCCCATCACACCAGCACCTAATACGGCAATTTTCTTAATTTTCTGTGTTGTCATTGAGTGTTCCTAATTCATTAAAAGTGTGAGGCATCAAGAGCCATTAAGGTATCAGCTCCGGAACGAATCACTTTCATGTGATATTCAGCCTCTGGTAATAAACGAGCAAAATAAAAACGTGCTGTAGCTAGTTTTGCCGTATAAAAAGGATCATCACTCTTCTGATGATCTAAAGCAATTCTTGCCATGCGTGCAAATAAATAGGCATATACAAAATGTCCTAAAACTCTCATGTAGGGCACCGCAGCTGCGCCAACAACATCTTTATTCATCATTGCCTTCATGCCGATTTCCATGGAGAGCTTTTCAACCTTTGTACCAATATCAGCTAATGGATCAACAAATTCCGCCATGGCTTTTTTAGTACCTTCTTCTTCAACAAAATCTCGCACATATTTTCCAAAGATTTTTAACTTAGCGCCCATATCCCCAAGAACTTTTCTACCCAATAAATCAAGGGACTGTATCGTATTAGTCCCTTCATAAATCATATTGATACGAGCATCTCTTACAAATTGTTCCATCCCCCACTCAGTGATAAAACCATGCCCGCCAAGAACTTGTAGACCTTCATTGGTTGAAGTGAATGCGTTATCTGTAATAAATGCTTTAATAATTGGCGTTAGCAATGCAACTAAATCAGCATTTTCTTTTTTTAATTTTTCATCAGTTGTCGTTTTTTCGATATCGATCAGCATCGATACCCAATAGGAAAAAGCTCTTCCACCTTCTGCATATGCACGCTGCGTTAGTAACATACGTCTTACATCTGGGTGAACAATAATTGAGTCTGCTGGCTTATTAGGCTCTTTAGGCCCCGTTAAACTCCGACCTTGAACTCTTTCTTTTGCATAAGCAACTGAATTTTGATAAGCGACCTCTGTTAATCCAACACTTTGCAACCCAACTCCAAGCCTGGCCTCATTCATCATAATGAACATCGCATTAAGACCCTTATGAGCTTCTCCAACAAGACTTCCGACAGCTCCATCAAAATTCATTACACAAGTTGCATTTCCATGAATTCCCATCTTATGTTCTAGAGAACCACAGGAAACAGGATTTCTCTCTCCTGACTCCCCGGCTTCATTAGGAATGAATTTTGGAACAGCAAATAATGAAATCCCCTTTGAACCTACCGGTGAATCTGGCAGCCTAGCTAAAACCAAATGAATAATATTGCTACTGAGATCATGCTCACCGCTCGAAATGAAAATTTTGGTTCCGGTAATTTTGAATGAACCATCCGCTAGGGGTTCAGCTTTGGTTTTTAATAATCCCAAATCTGTACCACAATGAGGTTCTGTCAAACACATTGTTCCGGTCCAAATACCACTGACTAATTTCTCTAAATAAAGCTTTTTTTGTATCTCTGTACCGTGTTCATGTAAACACTGATAAGCACCATGAGATAGACCAGGGTACATTGTCCAAGCCTGATTTGATGAGTTCATCATTTCATATAAGGCTGTATTTAGGAGGGCAGGTAAATCTTGACCACCATAAGCAGTATCACAGGCCGAAGAAGGCCAGCCAGCCTCTACATATTTTGCATAAGCCTCTTTAAATCCATCAGGAGTTTTTACACTGCCGTCTTCGGAACGAATACAACCTTGCCTATCTCCAATCTGATTCAGAGGGAAAATGACTTCCTTACAAAACTTTCCAGCCTCTTCTAAAATTTGATCTAAAGTATTACGATCTAATTCCTTATATTTTGGCAATGACTGATAGATTTTTTCTGCACCAAGAAATTCATACATTACAAATTTCATATCTCTCAGTGGTGGGTTATAAATTGGCATAAAACTCCTTTAAATGATTAATATCATGCAGAAAAAATACAGTACAATAAAAAAGTACGATCGTTCTTTTTTATTGTACAACAACTTAATTGCAAAAAGAGGGTTAAACGTAAAAAAAATAGGGGTAATAATAGAGGTATCAGTATCTAACTGAAATTACATAAAATAATGAAAAAAACAGGCCAAAATATCCATGTTGATTACCTCATACTCGGTGGCGGATCTGCAGCTTGTGTCTTAGCCTGCCGACTGTCTGAAAACCCCATTCTTGAAATCGCTCTTTTGGAGGCCGGCGGTCAAGGTACAGATATGCTCGTACGTGCCCCAGCCGCGATTTCCATTACGGTTCCAAGTCAGCCACTTAAATTTCATAATTGGAAATATAAAACAACACCTCAACAAGGGCTAAATCATCGCCAAGGCTATCAACCACGTGGAAAAGCTCTAGGAGGTTCCTCCGCAATTAATGCAATGCTCTATGTGAGAGGCAACCCAAAAGACTATGACTCATGGGAAGCCGAAGGTTGTAAAGGATGGTCTTATAAAGATGTATTACCGTATTTTATAAAATCTGAGAATAACGAGTTAGGAAAAAATGAGTTTAGGGGAAATCAGGGACCTCTTCATGTTTCTAACCAAGTGAGCCCAAGACCTATTTCTGAAATATTTATAAAAGCTTGCGAAGCAGAACATATCCCCGCAAACCCCAATTACAACGGGGGCATTCAAGATGGAGCATTTTTATATCAAGTTACTCAATTTCACAGTCCAGAAAAAAAGGGGGAACGATGTTCAGCCGCCGCAGCTTATCTTCACCCTGTACTTTTTCGCTCAAACCTTCATGTTTTTACTAAAGCCCATGTTTGTCGAGTTTTGTTTGATGGAAAAAAAGCGATCGGAGCGGAATATATACAAAACGGTGTGACTAAGAAAATCTTTGCCAAAAAGGAAGTCATTCTTAGTGCCGGGACCTTTGGCTCGCCTCAAATTTTATTACTCTCAGGTATAGGTCCCAAAGATGAACTTGCTAAGCACAAGATCATCCCGGTTCAGTTACTTCCCGGCGTAGGTCAAAACTTACAAGACCATGTTGATTTCACACTTATTTATAATGTCAAAACGACTGACGTCTTTGGTATTGGTCCCATAGGCTTTATCCGTTTACTAAAACATATCCAACAATGGGCCAAGAATGGATCAGGCCTTATTGCGTCTCCCATGGCAGAGGTCGGTGTTTTTCTGAAATCAAATCTAGATGAAGATATTCCAGATATCCAACTGCATTTCGTGATCGCAAAACTAGATGATCATGGAAGAAAACTTCACTATGGTTATGGAGTCTCTTGTCACTTGTGCGTCCTTCGCCCAAAATCAAAAGGAACGGTGACCTTACAATCCTCAGATCCATTAGTCTGCCCAAATATCAATCCCCAATATTTAACTCATGAAGATGATATGAATCGCATGGTCTGGGCCACTCATAAAGTTCGTCAAATCATGCGAAGCGCCCCGCTAAAAGCCTATGGTGTTAAAGAAATAATCACGCAAGATGGTACCTCGGATCACGATATCAGGGAATTGATAAGGCAACGTTCAGATACGATTTATCATCCCGTTGGGACGTGCAAAATGGGGATAGACCTAATGTCTGTTGTAGATCCTGAGATGAGAGTCTATGGCGTGGAAGGGTTAAGAGTCATCGACGCTTCAGTCATGCCAAGCTTAATTGGTGGCAACACTAATGCGCCAACGATAATGATGGCTGAGAAAATGGCCGAATTGATATTAAAAAATCACATCCCCCATTAAAATCAATAGAAATCTATGGTAGATTAAGCTTGAACTTAAGGAAACTCCAATGAAATTGAAAACATTATCTCTATATATTATCCCGTGCTTCATGACTCTGACTCTAGTATGTCCACTATTACAGGCTGGAACACTGGACAAAATCAAGTCTTCTGGTGAAGTCACTATGGGGGTTCGAGAATCTTCAGGTGCCCTCTCCTATACTCTAGGAGATGGAAAATATACTGGATTTCATGTTGAAATTTGTAAACTTGCACTTAATGAACTTAAAAATAAATATAAGCTTCCAAAATTAGATATTAAATATATCGCTGTAACCTCTCAAAATCGCTTAGCTCTTGTTCAAAATGGCACTGTTGATATTGAATGTGGTTCAACAACTAATAATATGACTCGACAAAAAGAAGTCTCTTTTGCTGTCACGACCTACGTAGAAGATGTTCGTATTGCGGTGCGTGCTGATTCAGAAATCACTTCTATCTCACAACTTGCTAATAAAAAAGTTGCCACAACAACAGGGACAACATCGGTTCAGCTCTTAAGAAAGCATGAACGCGCAACAGGTATCAATTTTGACGAAATCTTTGGTAAGGATCATGCTGATAGTTTCTTGTTACTAGAATCTGGGCGAGCCGATGCATTTGTGATGGATAGCTCAATTCTTGCGGGAAATATTGCAAATGCAAAAAAACCACGTGATTTCAAAATTGTTGGTGAAGTTCTGAGCACTGAACCCATTGCAATTATGATGAGAAAAGATGATGCCGAATTCAAAGCCGAGATTGACGAATCAATTAAAAAGATGATGAAAAGTGGAGCAATCAATAAACTTTATAAACAATGGTTCTTAGATCCTATCCCGCCTAAGGGAATGAGTGTTGGACTAGAGTTATCTGAAAACACTAAAGCCGCATGGGCATCTCCTAACGATAAACCAGCTGAAGATTACGTCAAAAAATAAGCGATGGCTTTTAACCTTGATATTTTTTGCAAAAGCACCCTAGAAGACACTTACTCTTCTGCTTGCTTTGGCGAAAAATTTAAGTGGTTGTTTCATCAAGGTGATGTGGATCCCACTTATCTTGATTGGCTCATTAGCGCTTGGGGGTGGACTATCACCGTCGCTATCATTAGTCTTTTTCTTGCGATGTTCTTCGGAATTATTATTGGAACATTAAGGACACTTGAGACCCAAAAAGATCAAAATAAATTATGGATATCTTGTATTGTTTTTTTATCAAATACTTGGGTTGAGATTTTTAGAAATATCCCCGTTTTAGTTCAGGTTTTTCTTTGGTACCATGTGATTCCCGTATTTCTTCCAATCCTTAAAACTTGCCCCTCCTTTTTACTTGTTAGTTTTGCCCTTGGCTTCTTTACTTCGGCACGCATTGCCGAGCAAGTAAAAGCCGGTATCACCTCACTGCCAAAAGTACAAAGAATGGCTTCAAAGGCACTGGGGCTGAGCGTAACTCAAACTTATCGATATGTGCTCCTACCAATGGCACTTCGTGTCATCATCCCCCCCATGACTTCAGAAGCTATGAATATTGTTAAAAACTCAGCCGTTGCCTTTGCAGTTTCAGTTTCAGAACTCACTCTATTCGCAATGCAAACTCAAGAAGAAACTTCACGTGGGATTGAAATGTATTTAGCTGTAACAATGTTGTATAGCCTTACAGCGTTGATGGTCAATCGTCTTATGAATTGGATTGAACGGACAACACAAATACCAGGTTATTTAAATTCTTTGAAAATTGAGAAACTGGTATGAATTTAGATTTATCTTTCTACACCTGGAATCTCGTAGAACATTATCTAATCAAAGGTCTTGTCTTTAGTCTTGAGCTCACTGTGGTCGCTACAGTTGGTGGAATGGTATTTGGTACTTGCTTAGCATTAATGCGCATTTCTCCCATTAAATTAATCTCTACACCGGCTTCAATCTATGTGAATGTCATGCGATCAATACCACTAGTCATGGTGATCTTGTGGTTTTTTCTTCTCGTTCCATCTTTAATTGGAAGATCAATTGGAGCTGAACTTTCTGCTTATGTGACCTTTATTGCCTTTGAATCTGCCTTCTTTTGTGAAATTATTCGCTCTGGCATTCTCTCAATACCCAAGGGACAAAGTGATGCAAGTATGGCGCTTGGCATGACATTTCAACAAAATATGCAGTATATTATTCTGCCTCAAGCATTTAGAAATATGGTCCCTATCGTCATGACTCAGGTCATTATCTTGTTTCAAGATACGTCTTTAGTTTATGCAATCGGGGCTTATGATCTCCTAAAAGGCTTTGAGATCGCCGGTAAGAATTATGGCCGACCTATCGAGGCCTATCTATTAGCCGCAATGGTTTACTTTATCATTTGTTTTAGTCTATCTCGCTTGGTTAAGTGGCTTGAATCATCCCATCAACGATGATTTCATCCATAATGATCCTATCCATGTGCAATTCTTTTTCTATGACCTTCTAATTAAATGACAATCATTGAACTAAAGGATGTCTCCAAATGGTATGGAACATTCCAAGTCCTTAACCATTGCAACGCAAAAGTTAATGCTGGTGAAGTCATTGTTATTTGCGGTCCATCTGGATCAGGAAAATCGACCCTCATTAAAACTTTAAATGCCCTAGAAACAATTCAAGAGGGTGAAATTATTGTCAATGGCATTTCTATTAACAAACCAAATACAAACTTACCCTTGCTGCGATCTAAAGTGGGGATGGTTTTTCAAAGCTTTGAACTCTTTCCGCATTTATCTGTGATTAAAAATCTAACATTGGCACAGGTTAAAGTCCTTGGAAAAACCAAAGATGCTGCCTATAGCTTTGCTGTGCACTATTTAGACCGTGTTGGACTTAAAGACCAAATTAATAAATATCCTGGACAACTATCAGGTGGACAACAACAACGCGTTGCGATTGCCAGGGCTCTATGTATGGAGCCTGTAGTAATGTTATTCGATGAACCTACCAGCGCACTCGACCCAGAAATGGTGGGAGAAGTACTTGATGTGATGGCCGAACTGGCACAAGAAGGAATGACGATGTTGTGCGTTACTCACGAAATGGGCTTTGCAAAAAAAGTTAGCGACAGAGTCATCTTTATGGATCAGGGGAAAATTGTTGAGGATTGTACAAATCATCAATTTTTTAATGACCCACATTTACTTTCAAGTCGAGCGCAAGAATTTCTATCAAAAATAAATTATGCCTAATTTTAGATTAAGATTTGAGCTGTGCGTAAGCCTTGTAAAATAAGATTCCTAAAACTCCATCTGCAATAGGCATTATCCAAAGTACAGGATGAATTTGTACGCCAAGGACTAGCAAAATAGGCAAAATTAGTACTGCTAGTAGTTTTTCTAGCATGGGAATAACCATCAAGCGACGCAATCTCTTGGGATCAAAAGATATATAAATGATCAGAAATTGAATCAGCAAAGCTCCACCGAGATTTAATCGATGAAAATTTTCATGTCCCTGAAGATCCGGTGGAAATGTAAGGCCAGGAAGAATACCCAAAATAACAAGTGGAGAAATGGCTAAAACGCCACCAATACCACCCAAAAGAAATATGCGTTTAATTTGAGACAATGTCATTTAATTTTCCTAAGCACGATGATGAGGGTTAATATCAGTAGTAATTTAGCATAACAAACACTAATGTATTGAATAATTATTGATCTACCCTATTTTTACAAAATGGACACTCATGACTAAACTCTCTCTGAAACATGTTTTTAAGTTTTGGATTCCAACAGTAATCCTGATCGGAATTTTAATTTATGGAATAAACAGAGTTTTTATTAAAGATTTATTAGGTTTAGGCAAAGTTGATACTGTAAGCGAGGCATCTGAATTTACAAAAAAAATCCATCAAGAAATGTTATTAGCTTTTCCTAATGATAATAAGGAAGACTTTAATAATGCTTCAAGAGGATTCATAGCCAAACCCAATGGTAAAGTTTTAGCTAAAGATGGTTCAGTCATATGGGATTTTGATCGTTTTGAATTTTTAAATGGCGCATCACCAGATACTGCAAATCCGAGCCTTTGGAATCATGCACAGCTCAATCATCAAGTTGGACTATTTTTAGTCCGTCCTGGCATCTATCAGCTCCGCGGCTTTGACCTTGCCAATATCACTTTAATTGAAGGAAAAACAGGGTGGATTGTTGTAGATACACTTACTAGTGAAGAAACTGCAAGTGCTGCATTAGCTTTTGCTAAAAAGCACCTCGGCGAGCATAAAATTTCTGGAATTATTTTTACACATAGTCATATTGATCATTTTGGAGGAGCCCTTGGGATCCTTTCAACAAATGATGCACTAATCCAAAAAACACCAATCATTGCACCCGCTGGATTTATGCAAGAAGCTACCAGCGAAAATATTCTCCTGTCAAGTGCAATGGGTCGAAGAGCTGCTTGGCAATTTGGTAGCATGTTAGAAGCTAACCCTAAAGGGCTTATTGATGTTGGTCTAGGACAAAGCATTGCCCTTGGTCAAACAGGTATTCTTACACCTACGATTTTAATCAACAGCCGACATCAAGAAGTACTCATTGATGGTGTTAAATTTATTTTTGAAAATACCCCCTCAGCAGAAGCACCTTCAGAACTAACATTCTACTTACCAGATCTGAAAGCTTTATGCGCATCCGAATTAGCCGTCCAAACACTTCACAATTTATATACACTTCGGGGTGCCAAGGTCAGAGACCCACTCGTGTGGTCTGCTTATTTAGATGAAATGATTTCTAGAAATAAAGATAAAGAAGTTTTATTCGCCAGTCATCAGTGGCCAGTCTGGGGGGCGACTTCTATCAATACTTTTTTAAAAAGTCATCGGGATACCTATCGGTATATTCATGATCAAACTGTACGTATGATTAATTCAGGGATGAAGCCAGATGAAATTGCCGAACAAATTAGAATACCTAAATCACTTTCTAATGTCATAGCAACCAGAGGCTATTACGGTTCAGTCAACACCAATGTCAAAGCGGTCTATCAGTTTTATATGGGATGGTTTGATGGTAATCCAACGCATCTTAATCCCATCCCAGCGATTGAAAGTTCCAAAAGATATGTTTTACTCATGGGTGGAGCAAGTAAAGTCATAGAAGAAGCTAAACACTCTATGAAGAATGGCGATTATCGCTGGGCAGCTGAACTATTAAATCATATTGTCTATAGTAATTCACGCCAACTTGAAGCTCGCACCCTTCTTGCCTCTTGTTATGACCAGTTAGCCTATCAAGCTGAATCCTCTATTTGGCGGAATTTTTATGCATCTGCCGCAGTTGAACTGCGTGGGACTGATCCTCAAACTGCAAGTCACCCACTGCAATCATTTAATCTTCTTGTCAATACTCCCATTGAAAGTTTCTTGCAATCCGTAGCTGCGAACTTAAATGGCCCTAAGGCTGAAGGCGTTAACTTAAGTATTGGCCTCAATTTAATTGATACCAATCAACATTATGTCCTTTGGATTGAAAATTCTGTACTCCATTTTGCGCCGTCTGAGTCAGCATCCTCTTACCCAGGGCAAGCCTTAAATGCAAGCCTTAACCTGACCCGGATCAAATTAGTCGAGCTACTTATTGGCAAAACAAGCGCAAAGGATGTGATCATTAATGGAGGAGTCAAGGTTACGGGGAGCACAATTGACCTCTTTAGATTTTTAGCTCTTCTAGACAAACCAAAAGGCTTATTTCCAATTAGTACTCCAGCTAGCTCACCTTAAGAACCTACATTAATAAGTGTGCCAATCTCTTGAGCCATTTTTGGAATGAGCTCATTCGGAAAATCGTGCCCCATACCTTCATACCGCACAAACTTAGAAGTATTAATTTTCTGGGCCAAATCCTCACCCCCCTTTATAGCCACCATAGGATCAGCTGAGCCGTGTATCACGAGTGTTGGAACTTGAATGCGAGTAATCTCCTTAGATCTCTTACCATCTGCCATAATGGCAATCATTTGGCGCAGAGAACCACTCTCTGAACTGCCTGCTAGTTGAGCCCGCTCAATACTCTTTTTAATCCGAGCACGCATTTCATTTTCCGGCTCAGGATAAGCTGGACTCATTAATTTTTGATACACCCTAAAAAAGTAATCGACCTTAGCATCTACAGATCGGTCTGCAGGACGTGAACGCATCATGTGAACAACATCAGCTCGAGTGCTTGGTATTCCACTAGCAGTCATAATACAGGTCATACTTAAACATGCCTTGGCATGATTAAGTGCAAATCTCTGCGCAACCATTCCACCCATACTCCAACCCACAATATGCGCCTGCGATATCTTCAGAGATTCTAAAATCCCCATGGCATCATTGGATAAATCAGCTATCGTATAAGGAGTTGAGATTTTAAAACCAAAGCGTGATTTTAAATACTGAATTGGAATATTAGGCACACCTAAGTGTTTAAAACTTTGTGACATTCCAATATCACGATTATCAAACCGAATCACACGCAAACCCAGTTGCAGTAATTCATCAATAAGAGGCCTTGGCCAATCAATAAGTTGTTGTCCGACCCCAGCAATTAATAATATTGCAGGATGACTTTCATCGCCCTCTACCTCTACCTCTAATTCAACACCACGACAATTCAATTTCATATTACTTTCTCATTCAATATTAAAGAGTTTTCATAAAACGAGGACCGATTAATTCATCCCCCAAATCTTCACCTATCTCTAGGGCAATGAGCGCATTGAGTTGAAGATTAAGTTGCATGATTAATGTTTTATAGTCTTCAGGATGCATTGCTAAATTATTGAGCTCATGCGGATCGTTTTCAAGATCATATAACTCTAACTGATTATGGTTAATCAGCTTTTCCCAGGTCTTTGGAACATGATGCTCAGCTGGTTTGAAATAACGTGCAAACTTGTATCTTCCAGTATGAATTCCCCTAAAAAAAGCATACTCATGCGTACTTGGTATCAATTGGCCAAAACTAAACAAAGACCGAAGTGGCATGAATTCATCACCTCGAACATTATTTTTAATAGATTTTGCTACAAACTCTGGATCCATATATAGAGCAACATCGTAATTGAGTAAGATACCTCTTTCATCACGCATTGTTTTGTTCTTAGAATTCTCAATCGCTTGTGCAAAACTTACGCCCGCTAATTGAGGATATAACTCCATTATCTTTTTAGGAGAGACACCAGAAAGTTCAAGGATAGTCGGAATAATATCAACAGCAGATGCTAATGATTTAGTTTGTTTTGTTTCTTTAATAGCAGGATGCTTAACAATAAAAGGTACCCGCATATTTTCTTGATAGATAAAAGGGCCTTTTTGCCGAAGGCCATGAGCTCCAGCCATCTCACCATGATCTGCTGTAAAAATGACAATAGTTTTATCCGCTTGCCCTGATTTTTCAAGTGCGTTAAGTACAGTCAATAAATGGCGGTCCGCATCGCGTATACAGTTGAAATAATAACTCTGATAATCCTGCCACGCTTTCTCACTCGCACTAATCTCACCATACGCAATATTACAAAAATCCTTATAGGATTGATGTGCTTTGGGCTTTGTCGATAAATCAGCTTTATAAAAACTCATAGGCAAAGGAAATTTCAACGGCTCATCATAAGGTGCCTCAGATGGCGGCTGGGCTAATGGGGATAAATAATATGGGCTCCCACGAGTATTCACTTGATGATCAGAACTAGAGTAATACATCACATCATGTGGATTAACAAAGTTAACAGCCATAAACCAAGGTTGTTCCTGACCAATCTCTTTACCCTTATGCAATATCCAGTCAGAAGCCCCACTCGCAATGGCTGCATCGTTTTTAAATCCTGTCCATGTCGAGCCGTGAGGGTCGCCATCAAAGTTAAAGTCACTAAAACCAAAGGGTTCTAACGCATGCTGAGAATTTGGATAGGCTCCATACTGTAGCTCATAATTGCCAATAATATCGCTCAAGTGCCACTTGCCTTTGTACGCAGTGTAATAACCTTGAGCACGCAGATAATTTCCCAAACTTGCCATATCACTTGGTATTTGAGGTTGCGGATAGACACCTAAATTTGCAATCATTTTCGTGTGCTGATTGTGTTGCCCAAAGTAAATATTAGATCTCGATGGTGAACACGGGGTGGTATTGACATAAAACTGGGTAAACTCCGTTGCCATTTTTTTCATTTTTTCATGACCTGGCAACGATAAGCCTTTGGGTAAATCAAAACGTTCCTGATCTGTGAGTATCAAGAGAATATGAAGCGGCCTAGTGCCACTTGTTTTATCAAGCCCTGATAGTGGCTGAACCACATTTCTAAGACCTGAATTGGATTGATGATTTGCAATCAATCCTCCTGCACCAGCAAGAGCTGCTGCACCACCAAGAATAAATTTACGTCGATTTTTCAATTCGAAATCTTTCTTTTATTAATCTTTTGTTATGAACAGATAGTCCCCAAAAATGAGGGTTTTCACTCTTCATAAATCAATACACTAGTGTATACTGATTTTCAATTTGATCCCATCATATCTATTCTAATACCTGATCATATGCGTAAAAATTGCTGGCCTAATTTAATGTTATTTACTTTGGCTACAATCCTAGGTATCGGCAGCGCTTGGTATGTCATGAGATATGCGCAGTTTACAACTAATGCACAACAGATCTCGGGATGGAAAACTTTATCAACACCCATTTCTCATCCTTCTGAGACTGAAATAATTAGTCCTAGAATACTTTATTCAAGAGCAATTACAGCAGTGCGTGGACTCTTAGCTTTAAGTTCAGAGGAAACTATCTATTTTGTCCGTTACACAGATAAAAATGGAGCTGAACTAAAAGCCAATTGCACATATCAAATCAATGGCGCCACTCTTCCAGCTAGATGGTGGAGTCTTACTGCCTATGCTAATGACTTCTTTCTTTTTGATGCTCCGAATCATATCTTCAGTATCGATCAGTCACGAGCTGCACTTGATGAATTGGGTCAATTTACAGCTAGTATTGGACCTACTCCATTAAAGGATACCTATTGGATACCTACTATAGGCAAGGAGTCTGTTGTCCTTACATTGCGACTTTATCAACCAGAAAATGATTTGATACACCACTTAAACGACTTAAAGCCACCTGAAATTACTCCAGTTGGAGTTTGCTCATGAAATGGAAAACACGTCTATTAGCTTGCCTAACTGTTTTTTTATTGTTCCACGTACTTACCCTTTGGATCACTCCGCGCCTCATCATGTATAAAGTGATTTCCACTCTCAATAAAGAGAGTATTGCTGATGGTAAATTGGAGCATTTTCCCGCTATCAGTGATGCAAGTAGTCGAAAAATCGTCATGCCAAGCCCTGATATACTTTATTCATATTGTGTCTATGATCTCTCCAAAGGTCAGATCCATATTACAGCCAACCCCAATTTGTCGAGTTATTGGTCAATTGCTTTTTATGCAGACAACACAGACAATTTTTATACCCTTAACGATATGCAATTGCGAACGTTAGATACAAACCATCCCTTGTCAATATGGCTTAAAAAAGACAATTTAGATCACAAATTATCAAATCAATTGGGAAAAAACGAGGAAGTGAATTCCCCTTCTGAAAAAGGCATGGTCCTGATGAGAGTTTTAGCTGTGGATTATGCAAATAATCAAGAAAAATTGGATCAAGCGCGTAAAACCCTCAAATGTGAATATCCTATTAAATAGCTATCCTATTTATATCAAAGAAAGAAATTAAGTTCATGGAAAAAATATGGCTCAGTAGTTACTCTCCGGGAGTGCCATTTGAAATTGATTTGGGACAAATAGAATCTATCCCCCATTTTTTTAAAGAAATGGCGAGTAAATATACTGAACGTTCTGCCTTTATTAGTGGAGCAACCGGAGAAAAACTGTCATACAAAAAGTTAGATGAAATGTCCGACGATGTTGCAGCCTACTTACAAGAAAAAATGAACCTACCTATCGGTTCTCGTGTCGGTCTGATGATGCCCAATTTACTCCAGTATCCCGTGTGTTTACTTGGAGTTCTCAAGGCTGGATGTATTGCAGTCAACATTAACCCCCAATACACAGGGCGAGAACTAAAGCATCAATTAGATGACTCTCAAACAGAAGCAATTATCATCGTTGAATTATTTGCCCATACCCTCGATAAGATCATCAGTACAACCCGCATCAAACACGTGATTGTGACAGGTCTTGCTGATATGGTGAGTCAACCAAAGCGGTTTTTAGCCAATTTTGTTATTCGACATGTAAAAAAATTAATCCCTGAATACTCCCTGCCTGGATCGGTTTCTTTTCTAAGTGCCCTAAAACAAGCGGCTAACTGCACATTATCAAAGCCCTCTTTAACGCTAGACGATATTGCCTTTTTACAATACACCGGAGGAACTACAGGAGTATCTAAAGGAGCAATGCTAAGCCATAAAAATATATTGTCTTCGATGAAACAAGGAGAAGTTTGGTCAGCCCCCTTTATCGACACTAATGAAATTCAACTCACCGTGACGGCTATACCCCTCTATCATATCTATGCCCTAGGTTTTTCTTTAGGATTTATGGCTTGGGGCGGCGCTAATGTTTTAGTATCTGACCCTCGCAATACAGGTGCGTTCATCAAGGTCCTTCGCGCTTATCAGTTCACTTGTATACCAGCAGTCAATACTTTATTTAATAGCCTAGTCAATCATCCAGATTTTAAACTGATCAATTTTAGTAAATTGCGAGTTGCATTTGGTGGTGGGACAACAATTCAAAGACCTGTTGCTGAAAAGTGGCAAGAAATCACAAAATCACCTTTATGCGAAGGTTACGGCCTAACAGAATGTTCACCTAATGTTGCATTTAATCCTTTTGACATCACCGAGTACACTGGCACAATTGGCCTACCCATCCCATCAACAGATGTGGTTATTCGTAACGCATTAGGTGAAGACGTCCCACTGGGTGAAATTGGAGAACTATGCGTCAAAGGTCCTCAAGTCATGAAGGGCTATTGGAATAGACCAGAAGAAACTACTTCTGCATTTACAGCAGACGGCTATTTAAAAACCGGCGATATTGCAACCATGGATCACAAAGGATTTATTAAAATTGTGGATCGCTTAAAAGATATGGTCATCGTCTCAGGTTTTAATGTATACCCTACTGAAATTGAGGAAGTTGTTCAAATGCACCCCGGAGTATTTGAGGTCGCTTGCGTAGGAAAAGCTGACGCTAAAACTGGTGAAGCTACCAAAATCTTTGTAGTTAAAAAAGATCCTGATTTAACGACAGATGATTTAATCAAACATTGTCGTGAAAATTTAACGAACTATAAAGTTCCACGAGAAATTGTATTTATGGAGACCCTACCAAAATCTCAAGTTGGAAAAATCCTTCGTCGTGAACTAAGAGATCTAGCTTAATCATGTCAATCAAAACTTTTCTTATGCCCTATGTAACCAAGCATATGCTGTCACATGAGAGTTTGTTAAAAAAACGACAAAGCTTTGAGAAGAAACGTCAAAAAGCGCAAGAACCACATACCATTCATTTTTTTCATCAGGTGGATGATCCTTATAGCTGTCTTTTAGCAGAAGCTTTACCCGTCCTTTATCGTAAATTTGATGTCCAAGTTGAGATTCACCTCGTGGAAGCACCCGGCGATGCTTTTGCACCAGAGCGGCAAAAATTAATGATCTATAGTCGACGGGATGCTAGCCTACTGGCTAAACACTTTTCGCTTAATTTCATGGATCCATCAGAACAACCCAGCTCTGAATTAATCCTAAAGTCACAAAAATTAATCCTAGATCATTTGAAATCTATGAATGCATTAGATCAACTATCTAGAATTTCTCAAGAATTATGGATGGATCAAAATAAAATTAGCGACTCTCCAAATCCTTTAATTAACAATGTCCAACTCCAAGATCATCTTGCTAAGTCCAATCAACTTCGAAATCACTGGGGACATTACCTTGGCGGAACCATTTATTATGGTGGCGAATGGTATTGGGGCATTGATCGCCTCTATCATTTAGAAGACCGACTTCTAACCCTTAAAGTGCAAAGGGATTTTAATACGAGTCAGTTTCCGATACAAACTAATTATCTTTTTCCACCCGACACATTAAAACCTCATACAGGTCAACCAAAACAGGGACAAACGATTGATTTTTTCTTTTCGTTTCGAAGTCCCTACTCCGCTATCGTAGCTCCCCGTATATTTGATCTAGCAAAAAAACATCAAGTACAGGTGAATTTACGCTTTGTTCTTCCTATGGTCATGCGCGGCCTTCCAGTTCCAATGAAGAAAAGAATGTATATCTCGAGAGATACGGCGCGTGAAGCATTTTTCCGTGACATCCCCTTTGGCAAACTTAATGATCCCGTCGGCCCTCCCACCGAAAGAGGTTTGTCATTAATCCCACTAGCTGAACAATTAGGTTGTGGTCAAAAATATGTTTTATCGTTTATGCGCGGCGTTTGGAGTGAGGGTTTTGATGCCGGTAGTGATCGAGATTTAAAAAAGATCACAGATCGGTGTGAAATACCTTGGAACCTCTGCGAATTAGCTTTAAAAGATGAGCAATGGCGGAGTCAGGCTGAGTTAAATCGTACTGAACTCTTCTCACTCGGACTTTGGGGTGTGCCTTCATTTAAAATTAACAATCTTGCCGTTTGGGGACAAGATCGACTCTGGGCTATTGAAGACGAATTGTTTCGTTAAACAATTTAGATCAATAGCTAGGCTAGCTAAAGCAAACTTTGGACTACTCAAAATACACCATTAATTAGCAAATGAGAAGAACTCTTCACCCGGTTTACTAGGCTTACCCAGCGGTCTATCAATAGCGACCGGAACCTCAAGTAATGAATTCCACAACGGTGGTTTTTGCTCTTCATTGAGTTTCAATAAAACAACTTTGAGCTCTTCTACTTTTTGAGGTTGAGATTCACTAAGATTGTTTTTTTCAAACGGATCGTTTTTCATATCAAAAAGCCAAATCTTTTTACTATGATTTGCAATTTGTAATTTCCAACCATCCTGGAGCAAAATAAGATTATCCGCATTACGCCAAAATAAGTTTTTGTGCGGATCTCCCATTTTTTTTCCCTGTGCATAAGGGATAAGATTCACCCCGTCAAGTACTCCTCCCTTAGATGAATTAACCCCTCCGGCTGCGCGAGCGGTTGCAAAGATATCAACATGAGAGACTGGTCGATCAAATTGAACGCCAGCTGGTATATGTCCTGGCCATTTCATAAGAAATGGTACATGAATGCCCCCCTCAAAGAAGGTAGCTTTCCATCCACGATAAGGGCGATTAAGTTCTGGTAAACCAATGTAGCTTGCACCACCATTATCTGTTGTGAATATCACAATCGTATTTTCTTCTAAGCCATTTTCTTTTAAGGTCTCTAGTATCTTACCCACACTTCTATCTAATGCTTTAATCATAGAAGCATAAACTCTGAGTGGATGATCTTTAATTTGCGGTAAAGAATCGTAATCAGATTTAAGTGCCTGCAATGGAGAATGCGGCGCATTCGATGCAAAATACATAAAGAATGGCCTATCTTTATTTGCAACAATAGCCCGACTAGCCTCTTTAGCGAGATAGTCCGTCAAGTATTCATCCGGTTTAAAGCGACCACCTGTTGATTGTTCAACAGCAAATGGTAGGTTTGCCCAAAGGAATGGATCAATGGGATCAAAATCTTGTTTAGCATTCACAGCCCTCGGATCATTCTCAGGCAAATACATCGATGTGGCCTGCATAAATCCTAAGACCTCATCAAAGCCTCTTTTTTCTGGACGAGAATTAGCTGTACCTCCTAAGTGCCACTTACCAATAAACAAGGTGTGGTAATTATTAGTTTTTAAACTAAGAGGCAACATTTCTTCTGTATTAGGAACTGCCATTTCACTATGATCAGGGTATCCATCTTCATATTCTTTGTGATAAATAGCAGGAGGTAAGTTGGGGTCGCGATTTCGATTGGCAAAAAATGCGACTGATTTAGCAAAGGCCGAAGGTGTTGGTGTGAATTCGAATCCAAATCTTGTTGGGTAGCGCCCTGTTAGCAATGAAGCACGAGACGGCGCACAGGTCGCATTACCAGCATAACCCGTTCTAAAGTTAACGCCCTGCTGTGCAATGGAGTTTATATTCGGCGTAGGTACCTGGCCACCGGCTACACCACCGCCATTTAAGGAAATATCGTTATAACCTAAATCATCCACCAAAATAAGAATAATGTTTGGGGGCCTCTTGTCTTTATCGATTGCTGCTAGTGTCTTTGCATCTGGCTGTTCCCAAATCACTTCTCGATTCTTACTTATTGGGTTTTTTATTTCCTCAATGAATCCAGGCAAATAAATCCAGTATTGTTGAATCAGCAACCCTAACACTAACAATAGTAAAGCAAAAAGAATAGTCTTTTTGAATTGTTTAATTTTATTCATGTCTATACTTTAAAAAGCGTTACTGACTTTAACTTGCTGTGAACCTGATGGAAGACTAATAAAATCTCCGTCGACTGCTACTTTAATCGGACCTGAATAGATCTCTTTAGATTTACCTAAAAATATTTTTTCAGAGCCAGGTGCGGCTAATGGCGGTGCAATATGCGTAAAGAGTAGATATTTAGCATGCGCATCCTGAGCGACTTTTGCGACATCTTCTGGTGCACTATGGTAGTCAATCACGTCTGAGAATATTTTTCCTAATTTATCTCGACCGGCTTTTAAAGCACCCAACTTTAACATTTGCATTAACTCAGGTGATAGCCCTTCATGAACTAAAACATCAACATCCTTCGCGTATTTAGCGACAACTGTAGAAGGCTTTGTATCACCACTCACGAGAACGCTTCTATCTTTGTAACGAATTAAATACCCAACCGATGGATCAACGGGTTGATGATCAACCCGAATCGCTGAAATCGATAAGTCAGGCGTTTTAATAAGTTCCAGAATATCTTGACCATCAGCAAGATTAAAAGCCATTGGCTTTAAACCAAAACCATTGTCATGGATAGTTTCTTCACCATGATGGTTGTGTCTATAAACACGGTCTAAAGCGTATAACTTCATTAATTCACTCGTAATTTCTTCTAAACCCTTTGGACCGTAAATAGGTAATGATTCTGCACTACCTGAAGAGGCCCAGCGCTGGGTCATCAACTGTCCAATACCATCGATATGATCCGAGTGATAATGTGTAATCAAGACTGCGTTAATGTTTGCTGTAGCAAAGCGCATCAGCGCTATATTTCTTGAACTGTTGTCACCAACATCAATCAAATACATTTCTTGACCAGCAATGATTAAGGTACAAGATTCTGCGCGTAATTTATCGGGAAAAGGCGATCCTGTGCCGCACATCGCAATATGCAAACCATCGGGAAGAGATGCCATTGTGTTTTCTTGCATACGCTGGTCAATCGCTTTAGTAATGATAAAGCGCGTGACTTGCTTCTGAAATACCGAAATACCTAGGGCTGCAAGAATGAAAAGTGCAAAAATCCATTTGAGAAAACTAAGCCTTGAACTCATAATTACCTTTAAATAAACGGGGATTGGTATTTTTTCTTTACAACTTCAAATGTTAACGGTTTTCCTTGAATCCAAACACATATGCATGGATTCTAATCATGTCAAACTTTTGCACTTATGTCAATCAAGTGTGGGAAGATTCATCATGAATTCTGTTAGTATAAATAGATTAAAAAATATTAATCACACTTTGTCTTCTTGGGTATTTGTAGCCACTATATGCCGACATTAAAAAATCAATCAGTTAAGACAGTTGCAAAGTCTACGAAAAAAAAGATCCCTAAGGCAAAGTCGTTAAAAACTCCTGGACTGAAATCTACCTTATCTGAAAATGATTGGCTCAAGGCCGCCGAAAATGCTGTTGCCGAGGGAGGTTTCAATGAAGCTAGAGTCCTACCTTTATCAAAAGCACTCGGTGTCACTCGAGGTAGTTTTTACTGGCACTTTAAGGACCATGAAGAGTTTATCAAGAAATTCATAGAACGCTGGGAAGCAGCACAGATACAAAGTATTGATCTGTGGTTCGAAGAGCATCATGATCCTTTTCAAGCCACCGAAAGGATGCTCGACATCGTACTATCTAACCAAGTCTTTAGTCGAAAGATTTTTAAAATAGAACTCGCTATCCGAAACTTTGGAAGTCGTGATCAAGTGATCTCAGAAGCCCTGCAGCGGATTGATGAGGCTAGAAGAATGAAACTGATCCCAGTACTTCGTAAATTAACAGACTCTGACGAGCATGCACAAACACTGTCATATCAAGTCTATCTCCAAACGATTGGCGCTCAACTTATGCTCAATAGTATTGAATCAGGAAGCTTAATCAAAAAGCAAATTAAAGATTCAATCACTCAAGTTCTACTCTCTGAACAATCCCGCACCCTATAAATTAGTTTCTTAATCATAGATGCACAAATAAAAAAACCGTTAGAACAAACTAACGGTTTTTTACATCAAAGTGAACTCAGTTCACTCACAGATTACTTGAATACTTGTGTCCAACGGAATGTTAAAAGTGAAGCTAAATGTTGTGAATCACTAGCTGAGGGCATCATTGTATAAGACATCGTAATTAAAGATCCTGATTCACGAATTGGAATAGCAACAAACGGTGTTAATGTTAAATATTTAGTTCTTTGACCACCATCAATTGGAGATGATGTCCCAGCTTGTGCAGCAAGTCCACCAGGACTTGCAACTGTAGTAATTGATTGAGTGGCACCACTAAATGTGTCATCTGTAACCTGAATAAATTGAGTTAAGTTAAGACCAAGACTAACATTTGGCAACTTGTAAGCACCTGATAATTCGAAGGCGGCAAAATTACCACTTTGATAACTCGTATTATTGTTAGTTGTATTGTAGCCATATGTTGCACGACCACCAAACGACCATGTATTTTCGTGGTAAATTGCTGCAACACTCGGTCTAATTGTATAGTAACCAAATCCAACGTTAACTGGTGCATTAGCATCAAAAGCGCCAGTTGGTGCAACTACAGTGACACCGGCAATATATTTCATATTCGTGCCGTTATATTTAGACCAAGCACCGGTAATTTCAATATCACCAAGTCCACCAGCAGTTCCTGATTTAGCAGCAGCTAAAGAATTACCAGCTGTAACAAGTCCAGCCAAAACAGCACGACCAGCTGCAGTAGAAGACATTTGAGAATATTGGGTTGAATCAAGAGAAGCTGTAACTGTTCTACTTATGGTAGCCACGGGGATATTTACCGCCGCAATTAATTTCCCGCCCAGATAGCTATCTTGTGTCACATAACCAGCTAATATATTAGCTTGCGTTTGAGCCTGAGCGACAGATTGATTCAATAGGATATTAGTTGTACCTGTTAAAGCATTAAATACTTGTGAAGTAGAGGCACCACCTAAAGCAGGAACAGGAGTTGTAGAAAGAACACCGCTTGTAATAACTGCATTAGCTCCAGTACCATTTCCATCAGCACCATTAATTTGATCAACATTAAGTGATGTAAAAAAGACTGAGGCAAAGTAGCCTGGACGATCTTCTTGAGAAATTGTAGTTTCACCAGTTAATGTTCCACCTGGTGAGTAATGTGTTCTAAATCCCTCAGATGCAAGCGCATTTAAACTCAGTGTCAACACGCTTAGTGCGCAGGCTGATTTTAGTAGGTTCTTTTGGATACGCTTCATTTATTCTCCATTAATTTGTAATATAAAATTGTATTTTCACTGATTCGAAAAACCATAAGCGAAATAATGGATTAACTTTATAGGAATACATCATCGACATACACTAGTGTTTTTACCTAGTGTATGTTTTTGTCCTCATTAAATAACTCTTCAATTTATTTAATTTTTGACGGTTCTAAAACCTAAATGACTAGCTCCTAAATCAATATCTTGCCCCGCTCTTGCGCCCGGTCGGTACCTCATACAAAAGTCAGATGAACATAAAAATGATCCACCTTTAATTATTTTTTTATTTACAATTCCCACGCGTTGGATATCAGGAACTGAGGCTTCAGAGTCTTTTGAAATGATGCTTGTAGCGATCCATGAATCTGATGTGAATTCCCAAACATTACCAATCATGTCATACAACCCCAGAGCATTTGGGGTAAAACATCCCACCGGTGCTAACCCAACAAAGCCATCATCTGCAGTATTTCTAATCGGAAAGATCCCCTGAAATGTATTGGCGTCTGTTGACAACGGTTGATGATGATCATCAACCGATCCTATTGCATTAGCTTTTGCACTTCGCGCAGCCCATTCCCATTGGGCTTCAGAAGGAAGGGTTTTCCCTAGCCATCTAGCGTAAGCTTGAGCATCTTCATAACTAATCGCTGTAACGGGGAAATTTTCTTTTCCATCAATACTGGTTTTTATCCCCCCAGGATGCCTCCAATTAGCAGTTGGATCAAGTTTCCATCCACCGAGATTTTTTGTTTTTTGATTTGGAAAAATAAAAACTGCCGTACTACCCTCAGCATTGACCTTGCGCTCAGCAAGTGTTTGATAACCCGTTGCTTTGACAAACTCTGCAAACTGGTAATTAGTCACCTCATGCTCGTCCATCCAAAATCCAGCAATCTTTTGTAATTTGATTTTTTCTTCTGGATATACTGAATCCCCAAGATAAGAACTACCCGCCGGCACCCAAACCATTCCAGGATGTTCCCCCTCGGATTTGAATACTTTACAAACTTGTTGCTCTTGCGAAACCTCGTTTTCACTTCCCCATTTCAATGGGTTGAAATGAAACACATAGTGATTCAAAAGAACTAAAACTACGAGACCAAGACCTAGAGTTAAAAATAGAAGAGTCGATCGCGATAGTTTCATTAAGATGCGATAACTACTCTCTAACCCAAACCATATCTTTACCCATCATCGGACTTCCTAAATAACCTCGGGCATCAAGAGTCTTCGCATCATCTCTAAGTTTAAATTTGATCTTTAATTGACGATCTTTTTTTAAATCATATAAGTTGCCATCAATCCATTCACCTTTATCGTTCTTTTTTAAGTTCGAAATAATTTCCATACCGATTATAGGTTTACCAGCTTTTTCTCCTGAGCACGTTGTACAGTTTTCAGTTAATACTTCTCCGGCTAAAGGTATTGGTTTAAGGATGGTTCCTTTTAATTCATTACCGACTTGCGTGAGTTTAATAATAGAAACCGTATTTCCTTCAGGAGTGATGAATTTCCAATTACCCTCAATCGGATCAGCTGCGACAAACGTCATCATAGGAGCAAATAACCCCAGGATAACTAATGATTTAAATATATTTACGCATGAGACTAATTGATTTTTTAACATCTTTATTCCTCGTCAAATTTTAATAATTATTTTAAAGCTATTAACGTAATCTTAATTCATACAAATAGCCTGCATGAGATGGATAATAAATGATCCCATTAAATCCGGGAGTAATCGGCAGTCCAATACCTTGATGTAAGGACGGACTTCTTAGTTTTTCTTGTCCTGTTTTGGCATCTCGCCAAATGAGTCGCGTCTTATTTAATGATGGGAAATACCCATCCTCTAAAATAATTTCTCGCTGCTGAGGTGTTCCAATGAGCGCTGAAAATCCTAATGCCGATTGCGATTTGCTCCAGGCAATTGAAAATCCTTTAATCGGGTCAAAATCAATCGCAGCAAGTTTTCCTTCAAGCACGTCAGCACTGTAGACGCGACGATTCGCTAAATCTACTGCAGGCAAACTCCACTGCATCGAGCCCGGGAAAAGACGCTGTTCAAGAAAAGGCTCCATTCTAAAAATTTGCTTAGAATCTTTTTGCGATACAGCAGTCAAGGACAATGGACCAGGCGCAAATTGAAAATTGGATTGAGCTAGAACAAAGTCCCCTACCATTGCAGGAGCTGTCGCTGGCTTTTCATCTTCATGCAGATAGTTAATCGGTCCCCAGCTCGAATCCAATTTAACTTTCCCATTTAAATAAGTAAACCGCAGTAAATGCTGCTTACCACTGGCGTATATATATTCATATCCATCAAAGTGGCCATTCGTAATTCTTCCTAAAACAGGTTCGTCAAAAGGGGTTACTGAAATAATCTTTAAATCAGGACTCAGAACTACTAATTGAGATGGGACTTGCACATCAAAATCTAAGAGTAAAGCTTGTATAGAGTCTCGCTTTGATCCCTTTGTGCGCGTCAGAGATTTTGCCACTAAATTGCCATCACTTAAGAGCGAAAATCCATTATAAGTCGTATCTCCAGCGGTTCTATCTATTGCTGTCGGCAATTTAACTCGCTGCTCAATCTCCCCAGTTTTTGGATCAATTTGATACGCTTGATAACCAGCTACAACATAGACTTTTCCATTGCCATGAACACCAATAGCACCCGGATAATCCCATTCACTTGCCGCTTTAGTATTGTGCAAAAGAGTTCGCCACTCTTCTTTTAAAGTATGAGCGTTAATTTTTGCGACGTAAGGTCCAAACGAACATAATTTTTTATTTTCGTTTTCGTCGGTACAACCGTCACTGGACTGAGTCCCGCCGTAAAGAAATAACTCATCAGGATTTCTGGTCACGACATTATAAATTCCAGGAAAACCACTCATGACTCGAGTCATCAATTCAAGAGGTTGACCTTGAGCAATTTCTTCAAGAGAGCAAGCAAAAGGAAAAACATGCGAGCGTCCTGAATCATAGGATTCATTTGGGGTAACAGTGGGATACCAAGGACTGTCCCAAACCTTGAGTGTTTCGCCAGTATGGAAAAGTGCTGATCTTTGACAACGATCCGTGGCATGTAAAAACTGTCCTACTTGATTTTTACCCTCTTCTTCAAAAGAACTGTGACTTCTTTCATAAAGGTTGTAAATAAAAATATATAAAACTCCAACCAATACAAAACAGAAAATAGCAAAGCTCAGTTTAGTCAGGAGTTTTATCATTCTCATCGCTTAAGCTCATACCTAACTTATTGAATACTATATTTCAATTTACCAATTTAACTTTTAATGCCACTCGCTCTAACCTTGGGATAGCCATGTCAAGCAATGCCTTAGCATTTAGTGGTGCTAACCACTCTCGAATCATTGCTTGATCCTCTGGGGTATTTGAATAAAATTCATCCAATACACCTTGAACTTTCCACAAAATGAATGGCAAAGCTTCTCTTGTGAAAGAGTTTTCTCCCATTGGACAAGTCACTGAACCAATCCCCCTTGGCAGAGGTCTATCTTTTGAAAAACCATCTTTTTTCTGGATCAATAAATCATTAATGCCATTGACCATAGGAACAAACTCACTAAAAATACTTTTTAAAATGGGAGTTAGAGTTTCAGGGACAAAATCATTACCATGATCTAAGAGTGGATATTTTTCTTGTACTTCAAGATAACTCATCGAAGCCATACGATCAATCCAATTCCTTAAATTTGGTAGAGGATCAATCCAATTTCTTTTAGGCCATGGATCACGTCCTAAGTGGCCATACATAGTTCCCACTAATCCAAAATCCCCCAACATAGGACGATCGCCTAATAAATAAGGGTGCTGACCAAAGTGCTGATTAATTTTAGCCAACATATCAACCGACCAGTCTTCCATCATTTTGAACTGTTCAGGAATAATTCCAACGCGAGGGCAATAACTTCGTAGTACCGGAACAATGACTTTTGCAACAGCCATATTTTTTATAAACCGCGGTGCAAAAGGCAATAAAGCATCTCCAGCATCTTTTTCAAATAAAGGATAATTTTCGTTGTAACTCCAACGCGTATGCATTGCCATAGGCATCCACCATTCGTCACCCCAGGCTTCAAACAAGCTACTCACAAAACGTCGTTTAGCACCAGTTGGAAATACGCTTGGCTCTAAATAGCGCTGCTCCATCCTGTCAATAATATTACGCGTATCCTGCAACCATTCACCTTCCTTCGTCTCAAGAACTGGCATTACACGTGCCCCAGTCTCTTTATAAATTTTATAGGTCAAGTTATATAAATTGACGGGCTCATCTATAAAGGGAATTGCTTTATAAGTTAAATAGCACCTTGCTTTACCAGCAAAATAAGATAAGTGCCAACCATGAAGTTTATGTTGTTTGGTCATAAATTTGCCTTGATAAAATCAATTAATAATCCAGCCACTTCAGGGCCTTTGTCTTCTTGAACAAAATGTCCAGCACCACGTATTCGCTGATGCGCTTGCCCCTGACATCCAGGAATGTATTTTTCAAATGGTTTCTCCGCTCCTTTAGTCATAGGATCCCTTGTTGTAAACAAGGTAATAAATGGCTTTTTCCATTGTTTAAAAAATTCCCAAGCGGCAACATTATTGAGATGTTCAGGATCTTTTGGACTCATAGGAATTAAGCTTGGAAAGACCCTCGCACCAGCTTTAAAGAGATCAGATGGAAACGGTGCATCGTAAGCATAAAGTTCGGCTTGACTTAAAGGGACGACACAAACTGCTTTGACTACTTTTTGAATTCTAAAATAAGGGCTGTATTTTGAAAAAATAATCCATACTTTAAGTGGCCAGGGAATTAGCTTGTTATCAAACCCCGTAGGAAGCCCACCATTAGATAAAGCAATCTTAGAAAACCGATCTGGTCGAACGTGCACTAGCCTGAGTCCAATTAAGGAACCCCAGTCCTGACAAAATAATGTCAATGAAGCAGGCGTATCAATTTGATCTAACCACCCTGTCATCCATTGCACATGCTTCAAATAGGAGTAGTCACTCTTTTTAGTGGGTTTATCCGATCTCCCAAAACCAATGAGATCTGGGGCTAATACCCGATACCCTGCAGCAAGTAATACTGGAATCATTTTGCGATAGAGATATGACCAAGTCGGCTCACCATGCATCAAAAGAATCGCAGGAGCATCCTTTGGCCCCTCATCAATATAGGCTACACGCAAGCCATCAACTTCAAGATAATGTGGCACGTACGGAAAATTAGGTAGTGCTTCAAAGCGTGATTCTGGTGTTCGAACAACTTGTCTTAAAGAATTCGACTTTGGTTCAGCCTGTAAAGTCACTGAAATCTCCTAAGGTTATTTGAGTTATTTTGACAACTTGATAGAGAATACAATACACTTGTGTATCTAGCAAGAATATTGCATTTATTTATATGCCATCAATTTTTAATAACGGATCCTATGTCTTCTCACAGTCTTCAGTTTACGGATGTCGCAATTATCGGTTCTGGTTTTTCTGGTTTGTGCGTAGGAATTCAACTCAAGAAGTCTTCTCAAAATGATTTTCTGATTCTTGAAAAGTCCCAAAATGTTGGTGGTACCTGGCGAGATAATTCCTACCCAGGTGCGGCTTGTGATATTCCGTCTCATTTATATTCATTCTCGTTTGAACCAAATCCTGATTGGACTAGGGTCTACCCTGTGCAAGCAGAAATTGAGTCCTATATGAATCACTGTGCAGACAAATATGCATTGCGCTCCCATTTACTTTTTGGAACCGAAGTTAAATCAATTACGTATCAAGATATTACGAATCGCTGGTTAATCACTTCAGATTCAGGTGCGCAAATTAATGCAAGAGTCGTAGTTTCTGGTACAGGCGGACTCAGCCGTCCATCCATCCCCAAAATTTCGGGCTTGGAAAGCTTCGCAGGTAAAGTATTTCATTCATCTCGTTGGGATCATGAGTACGATCTTCGTGGAAAAAATGTTGCTATTATCGGCACTGGTGCTTCAGCAATACAGTTTGTCCCCGAAGTCATTCCACTAGCCAGTCAACTAACACTCTTTCAAAGGACACCGGCGTGGGTTGTTCCTAAGAGAGATGGCGCCTATAGCCCGGAACAGCGCTCACGCTTTAAACGCTTTCCGTTTTTACAACATATCAACCGTACATTGATTTATTGGCAACATGAGTTTCGTGCTCTATTTTTTACACAATTTCCAAGCCTACTCAAGCGACTCGAACCAAAGGTAAGAAGTTATATTAATTACCAACTTAAGAGTCCAGAGTTACAAAAGAAAATGACGCCAAACTATACCTTTGGTTGTAAACGAATTTTGCTTTCTAATAATTTTTATAAATCGTTAAATGAACCTAATGCACTTGTTATTACTGAGAGTATTACTGAAATAACACCGACTGGAATTAAAACTCAAGATGGCATCACACACCCTGCAGACACCATTATTTTTGGAACAGGCTTTTTAGTTGCCGATGCGGGCCTGCCTTTTCCTGTCAAAGGAATCAAGGGTCTTGATTTAGGCAATATATGGACAAAAGGTTCTTCAGCCTATTTGGGCTGTACTGTGCCAGAATTTCCGAATCTGTTTTTAATGACTGGCCCCAATACAGGTCTTGCTCATAATTCAATGATTGTGATGATCGAAGCACAAACAAAATACATCATGAGTGCTTTGAAGCAAATGAAAAAACACAAGGTCAAGAGTTATAACCTTCGCCCTGAGTCTTTAATTTCCTACAACCAGACAATAAATCATCGTATGGCTAAAACAGTTTGGTCTATTGGTGGCTGTAAGAGTTGGTATATCAGTAGTAATGGCCGCAATGAAACCCTATGGCCCGGCTTTACCTTTGAATTTATTCTAAAATCGAAAAACTTCAACCCGGATTTATATGACCCCATTTACGCTTAAAAATTCTCGCGCCATCATCACCGGTGCTAGTAGAGGTATCGGTGCGGCGATTGCACTAGAACTTGCTAAAAAGGGGTGCAACCTCGCCCTATCAGATTTAAGTGTTGAAATGCTCAGCACAACGGCACGTGATGCTCGAGCACTTGGTGTTGAAGTGACTGAACATGCACTAGATGTGAGTGATCCGTCTGCCATTAAAGTATTTGCAAAAAGTATTATTGAAATGCATCCTGATACTAATTTACTCATTAACAATGCTGGCATTTCATTGATTGGCTCCTTTTTATCAGCCTCTGAAGAGCAATTCGAAAAAGTGATGAATATCAATTTTTGGGGCACTGTCAATATGACCCGTGCTTTTCTTAGCCACTTCAGATCACTTCCCCAAGCACATATTGTTAATCTCTCAAGCCTATTTGGTATAGTAGGCCCAATTCTACAAACGGCTTACGCCTCTAGCAAATTTGCTGTGCGTGGCTTTTCAGAAACCTTATTGCATGAACTAGAACATACCGAAGTTGGTGTGACCGTTGTTCACCCAGGCGGTATCAAAACAGCTCTGGTTCAAAACTCATTATTTGCTCCAACAATGCAAGAAGATAAGCAGATGAAAATGAAAAAAAGCTTTGATAAGATGGCTCTAACAACTCCTGAAGTGACTGCGGCTCTTATTGTTTCGGGAATTGAGAATCGTAAAAAAAGATTACTTATCGGAATCGATGCTAAATTAATCACTATGTTATCGCGACTTTTTCCTGTGCTCTATTGGAAATTATTAACCTTTTTTCAAGGTAAGAAAGTAGATACATCCTCATGAATACCATAGAAAATATGCAAAGAATTTTTGCGCTACAAAAAACAGCTGCAGATCAGCAACTCACTCACGACGCAAAAAAGCGCCAAGAACAACTTAATCTCCTTCTCAATTTTATTAAAACGCACGAGACGCAGATTCAAGATGAAATTAGTTTAGATTTTGGCAACCGTTCTAAACATGAAACACTGACCGCAGAAATTATGACTTCTTGTGAGGATTTAAAACACACTTTAAATCACTTTAAAAAATGGATGAGACCTGAAAGTGTTTCAGTACCTTTCTGGCAAAAGCCTGGTAGCGCAAAAATTATGAAGCAAGCCATCGGCGTTGTTGGGATCATCGTACCCTGGAATTACCCATTATTTTTAGCTATTGGTCCATTAAGCGCAGCTCTTGCAGCAGGTAATCGTGTGATGATCAAAATGTCTGAATTCACACCTCACTTCTCCGAATATTTTAAAAAATCACTTTCTGAAATTTTTCCAGAGGAAGAAATTGCCGTTATTACTGGCGATAGCCAAGTTGCACAAGAATTTTCTAGCCTTGCCTTTGACCATATCCTATTTACCGGTTCAACTTCAGTTGGACGCCATGTCATGCGAGCTGCGGCGGAAAATTTAACGCCCGTTACCCTCGAGCTTGGTGGCAAATCACCAACTTTAGTCACCGATCATTTTTCAATTAAAGTTGCCGCAGAACGAATTATTTTTGGAAAACTATGTAATGCTGGACAGACCTGCATTGCGCCTGATTATGTTTTAGTTCCAAAGCAAAAGGTTACTGAATTTATAAAATTCGCTCAAGAGGCAACTGCCTCAATGTACCCGACTCTAGAAAATAATCCTGATTACACAAGCATCATTAATAATCGGCAAAAGACCCGCCTACAAAGTTATGTCGATGAGGCATCTGTTGACCCTACGAATAAAGTGATACCCCTTCACACGGAAGCACTTCCTCCTTCAAGTCGAAAATTGACTCCCAGCATAGTCATGGGATCTTCGGAATTAAAAGTCTTTGCAGATGAAATCTTTGGCCCTATTTTGCCAATTGTTCCCTATGACACTCTAGATGAAGCTATTAGTTATATCAACGCAAGACCTAAACCTCTCGCCCTATATGCTTTTAGTGATAATCAATCCGAAATAGATCAAATTCTGAATAACACGATTTCTGGTGGAGTAACAATCAATGATATATTTCATCATTTGTTGAGTAATAACCTCCCCTTTGGTGGTGTTGGACCTAGTGGTATGGGACATTACCACGGTAAATCAGGCTTTGACACTTTCTCAAAACAAAAAGGTGTATTTAAGCAAAGTCGATTTAACGCAGGAAAAATGCTTTACCCACCCTACACAAAACTTCATGAACGTGTCATGCGTTTTATTATTGGCTAATGACTTAATTTATTCTGGAGTGTAAGAAAAACTTAATCCGGCAGACCCTTCAAGTCTGCGGATTAAAGAAATCCCCATGGCTGAAGCTGGCGTCCATACTCCACCAGGTACTAACTCCAAAGAAATATCTTCAACCAAACATAAAGCACTCTGCCCAATCATTTGGGATGTTGAGCCATAACCGGGATCTTTATTGCCTTTCACACTGATGGCAATCGAAGCATCAGAGGTATAGCCCGTGTATAGAATTTCAAAACTTCCATGTTCACGAGCCTGCAAATCCGGCCCTTCTCCAGGCTTTGGCAATACAAAAGTTTTAAGAATCCAACGCGTCGGAGCAATCGCTAAAAGAATATTTTGTATCTTATCTCTTTGAATTGCTTTTTTAGCTCGAGCCTTCCCTGCTTCACCGTCCCCCATCATGATCATTTCATCATATTGAAAGTCTTTACCCCAAGCAAAATTAAGGAGGTAATTGCTACGATGGATATTTTTAATATTAATAGGAGCCATCACAAAAGGTACTAACCATGACTGGTGTGTCTCATCATAAGAAAGATGATGACTTGAGGCTTGCTTTGGCCCCTCAAATCCAGGGGTTAATGCAAAAGGATTTTTCATCAGCTTTAACATACCTTGATCCTTAATCGCACTTTTAACAGTCGCTAAAACACTTGCAATTGTTCCCCCTGAAAATGTGCCTTTCATAGTCTTTACTCGACCACTAACGCGTGAACAAGTTTGACCAAGCTGACTATTCGCAGTCATTTGTAAAAAAAGAACTCCTAAATCAAAAGGAATTGAATCAAAGCCACAAGAAAATACAATTCTTGCACCGCTGGCTTTAGCCATGTCCTCAATCTGAGGAATCATCTTAGCCATCCACGTAGGCTCACCGCATAAATCAACATAGTCTGTACCGGCTTGTGCGCAAGCTTTTACTAAGGTATCACCATAGAGCTGATAGGGGCCAACAGTGGTTAATACCAACTTAGCTTGCCTAACTAGAGATAAAATTTGCTCAGAGTTATTCACATCTGCTGTGATTAACTTAACACTTGATGAAGCTTTAATTTGAGTGTGAACCGCTAGTAGCTTAGAAGCATCACGGCCAGCCATAGCCCAGGTAAACTGATGACCAGCATCGCTTAACTTTACAAAATACTCAGCAACTAAACGTCCAGTAAATCCTGTTGCACCAAAAACCACAATATCAAGCGCTTTATTCACATCATCCTTTTTAATTAAAAGCCCAAAAAATACTAATTTACATTTGCATCATTATCTTCTGTGAATTATATTATGTATAGATACAATGGTGTATGTAGTAAAAATATTAGGAGACGATATTGAATTTACTTTTCTCACCAAAAGATGAAGAATTTCGAGCATCTGTAAGAGAGTTCGCGAAAAAAAATATGCCCCCTGACACTTCAAAACGTGTTGGAAACGGACTAAGAATTCATAAAGAAGATATCGTCAATTGGCAAAAAATTCTTTATAAAAAAGGCTGGGGAGCTGTGTCATGGCCAGCTCAATTTGGTGGCCCGGGCTGGAATGCTACCCAGCAGTATATTTTCGAAGAAGAAACCTCAGCAGCTAATGCACCAATTCAACTTCCATTTGGCTTAAAAATGGTTGGTCCTGTCATTATGGCCTTTGGCAATAAAACCCAACAAGACTATTACTTACCACGCATCATCTCTGGACAAGATTGGTGGTGTCAGGGCTATTCAGAGCCAGGATCTGGTTCAGACCTCGCTTCCTTAAAAACAAAAGCAGTCGATCATGGCGACCATTATGTGGTTAATGGTCAAAAAACTTGGACCACGATGGCCCAATATGCCGATATGATCTTTTGCTTAGTCAGGACAAGTTCTGAGGGGCGCCAACAGGAAGGAATCTCTTTTCTACTCATCGATATGAAAACTCCTGGCATCACAGTGCGCCCCATCATCACACTAGATGGAGAACATGAGGTTAATGAAGTGTGGTTCGAAAATGTTGTTGTCCCAAAAGAAAATTTGGTCGGTGAAGAAAATAAAGGTTGGACTTATGCTAAATATTTACTAAGCCTAGAAAGAACCAATATTGCTCAGGTCGGTAAATCGAAACGTGAACTTAAACGCCTAATACAAATTGCCCACTCAATCGAAGCAGATGGGCAACGCCTCATCGATCAACAAAGATTTAGAGATCAAATTGCACAAGTGCAATTAGAGCTGAATGCTCTTGAAATTACTAATCTTCGTGTGATTAGTGCTACTGATAAAAAGGTAGGTCCAGAAGCATCTTTATTAAAGATACGTGGATCTGAAGTACAACAGCGACTCACAGAACTGATGATGCAAGCCTTAGGCCATTACGCGATTCCTTTTATTCCACAAGCGCTCGAGCTTGGTTCTAGCAGCACAGATATTGCTCCAGATTATCCAAACTTTGCACCAGCTCTGAGTGGTACTTATTTTAATTATCGTAAAACTACAATTTACGGCGGGTCAAACGAAGTCCAGAGAAACATCATCACGCAAATGATGCTCAACCTCTAATTAATTTGAAAGTCTAAGATGAATTTTGAACTCAGCCCTGAACAAGTTGGTATCGTTGATAGCCTTAAACGTTTTTTAGTTAACGATTATTCTTTTGATAAACGCCAAAAGTATTCAAGTCGTCCCCAAGGATATAGTCAAGAGGCATGGCAAATGTACGCTGATTTAGGCTTACTTGCACTACCCTTCCCAGCTGAATATGATGGTCTTGAAGGCTCGTCGATCGACACTTTATTAGTAATGGATACACTGGGCAAAGCCTTATGCTTGGAGCCGTATATATCGACTGTGGTGATGTGTGGCACTCTTTTAGTAGAAGCTGGCTCAGAAGCTCAAAAACAAGAGCTCCTCCCGAAAATTGCTAGCGGCCAAATTAAGTTAAGTTTTGCACATTTTGAATCACATATGCGCAATACCTTCCATCTTGTCAAAACAACAGCCACCTCAACATCTGGAACTTGGAGCATTAATGGCCATAAGCATGTGGTTCTTGATGCACCCTCTGCTGATTATTTGATCGTTAGCGCACGTACGAAGCAGAATCAAAATTCTGAAGATGAATCTGGTATCTCACTATTTTTAATTAAGTCTTCAACACCTGGTGTAACCCTTCATTCATATAAAACTCAGGACGGTGGAATGGCGGCTGATATCGAATTTAATAATGTTCAATTGTCAGCAAATAATCTTTTGGGGAATGTAAATGATGCCTATCCGATGATTGAAAAAATCCTATGCTTTGCCAATGCCGCATTATGTGCAGAAGCAATTGGTGTAATGACAGCGCTCAATGAGTTCACACTTGAGTACTTAAAAACTAGAAAACAGTTTGGGGTGCCTATTGGGAAATTTCAAGCACTTCAGCACCGCATGGGAGATATGTTTATTTCAACTGAACAAGCCAGATCTATGGCCTATTTAGCTGCTCTGAGCTTAAGTGATGTTGATTCTAAAAAGCGCAATCGAGATTGTTCCGCTGCAAAAGCCTATATTTGTAAAGCGGGTCGCCAAGTTGGGCAAGAAGCTGTGCAACTCCATGGCGGCATGGGAGTCACGAACGAGCTAAATACAGCTCATTATTTTAAAAAAATGACCATGATTACTCAAACCTATGGCGATTATGATTACCACTTAGATAAGGTGAGTAGTTTTTTAGTTGATTAAACGACCAGAAAATAATGGACTAGCTGTTTTAGAAGCCCATTTATAAATTGTGGTTTTGTGGTATGGCTCATATCATTCCACATTAACGCCGTCTTGGTGCACATTCTGCCCATTTAAAAATTTCCTTTTAAAACAATATTTATTTAGCAAATTAGATGCGTTATCGTTGAATAATGTAAATTAGTAGTTAATCAATTGATCATTTAATCTTTTATAGGACTAATTTTATGAGCATGACTCCGTCAGAACGCACAACTTATTCAGCTATTGTTGATAGACCACCGTTAAAACTTCCCCATAATGCCAAAGTCATTATTTGGTCAATCGTCAATTTAGAAGTGTGGGATATTTCAAGACCCATGGCAAGACAGGTTATTCCGGCACCAACCGGACAAGCCTTAATGCCTGATGTACCAAACTGGGCATGGCATGAATATGGCATGAGAGTTGGATTTTGGCGCTTTAAAAAACTATATGACAGCCTTGGCATCACGCCTACTCTTGCTCTGAACGCACGAGTCACCGTAGATTACCCAAGGGTTGCACAAGCTTGTCTTGATGCAGGTTGGGAATTTATGGGGCATTCCTATGAACAAATGCCCATGCATAAAGTAGAAGATCAAAAAGGGATGATCGACAAGTGCATCAATACTATCGAAAAATTTACAGGTAAAAAGCCAGTCGGTTGGCTTGGCCCCGGTCTAACTCAGTTATTCGATACCCCAGAACTTCTTGCTGCAGCTGGCATCAAGTACGTCGGTGACTTTCCCTACGATGATGAACCAACCGTCATTAAGACTGCAAATGGTCCCTTAGTCACATTACCCTATACCGTTGAAAACAACGATATCCCCATGATGATCGTACAACACCATGAGGCAGAGTACTGGACTAAAAAGTGTACAGATACCTTTGATCAGTATTACCTCGAAGCACAAGAGCGCCCAAAAATCATGTCGATTGCAATTCACCCCTACATTAGTGGTCAACCTTTCCGAATTAACTATTTAAAGAAGGTGTACGACTATATCAACCAACACGAAGGTGTAGTTCATATGACGGGTGAACAAATCTATGACTGGTATAAAACCACTTTATAACGAGACTAAAACCCACCCTTCATGTCCTTTACCCTTTTTCAAATCTTGAATGGTTTAACATTTGCGGCTTTGCTTTTTATCGTCGCAAGTGGGTTTACTCTCATCTTCGGTTTGATGCGCATTGTTAATCTAGCTCATGGAGCTTTTTATCTCCTGGGTGGATACGTCGCTTACGCTGTTGCTACTCGTTACGATAGTTTTCTGCTCGGGTTAATAAGTGCTGCTATTGTGATTGCATTGTTGGGCTATGTTGAACAACGGATCTTGGGTTTAGTCAAAGGAGTAGATTTATATCAAGTACTGATGTCATTGGGGCTCGCTTTAGTACTTAATGATTCATCATTAGTTCTTTTTGGTGGGGATACTTTTAGCGTACCTATTCCAGAATTATTAAAAGGACCTTTCATACTTGGAGACATGAGTTATCCCCGCTACCGTTTGTTTGTTCTTCTCATCGGCGTGGTGATCTTTATTGCTTTATGGCTGCTCATGAATAAAACCCGTTTGGGTGCCCTGATCCGCGCCGGAGTTGATGATTCAGAGACAATTCAAGCACTGGGCATTAATATTCGACGCATTTTTATGATTACCTTTATGTTGGGGATGGCACTAGCAGGTATTGCCGGAGCATTAGGAGGTGCTTTTTTATCTCTCTACCCAACCGCAGATTCTGAAATCTTAGTCCTTAGTCTTGCTGTAGTCATTATTGGCGGAAGAGGAAGCCTACTCGGGGCAGCCATCGGAAGCGTTACAGTTGCTATGCTTTCCACATTTGGTCAGGTGTGGTTTCCAGAGCTGGCCTATTTTGTAATATTTGGACCTATGGCTCTATTGCTCGCATTTAAACCAACGGGCTTATTTGGTAAACCCGCGTGACCCATGATTGCGAACTCTCATCAATGAACTTTCTCAAAAAACCCCTTCTCCTGATATTAATATTGGCAGCTCTAGTCATGCTACCTATCCTGGTTGGTAATTATCAAACTACCCTCTTAACCCTCGTCCTCATTTATGCCCTGCTAGCAATGTCAGTCGATATCATGGCAGGCTTTGCTGGACGAACGCCATTGTGTCATGGTGCAATTTTTGGTTGTGCAACCTACGGCATGATGTATTACGTATCTACTCTTGGAGGCAGTACCCTGACAGGTGCACTTTTCGGAATTGGGCTTGCACTCATCGTCACTCTAATTTTCGCAATCCTAGCAGTAAGAACCAGTGGTGTTTATTTTTTATTATTAACCCTCGCTCTTGGGATGATCATTTGGGGAGTATGCCAACGATGGACTTCTGTATCAGGTGGGGAAAATGGAATTCGTGGCAATATTCGCCCTGATTGGTTAATGGACCCTTTTAATTTTTACTATTTAGTATTAGTCGTCGTCATGATTGCAAGCTGGGTCATGTGGCGCTTTGTGAAATCACCTTTTGGTCTATCTCTCAAAGGTATCCGTGAAAGTGAAAGCCGTATGCGAAGCCTGGGCTACAACACAACACTCCACCTGATTTTAGGATTTTTATTTTCCGGTTTAATGGCTGGGTTGGCAGGTGTTCTCTACGCACTATTTAATAGCTTTGTAAGCCCGTCAACCGTTGCATTAACTCAATCTGTTAAAGGTCTATTAATGATCATTATCGGCGGTGTAGGCACTTTATTTGGTGGTTTTGTGGGCGCTGCATTAATTATGGGCCTAGAAAATATTGTCAGTTCGTTCACAGAACGATGGTCCATGGTACTAGGATTCATTTTTATTTTTACAATGATTTATGCACCTGAAGGAATTTTAGGAAAAATCCTAAAACTCCGAAATTCATCATCCAAAAAATCAACTTTAGATCATCCAACTAAACCCGTTTCTTAATTTTTCACAGGAGAGCATTATGAATCGTCGAAATTTTATCAAGTCTACATCTGCATTAACAGGACTTGCAGTTTATGGTTCTTTTACAGAATCTTTTGCACAAAGCTCTGAACCTATTAAGATTGGTTTACTAACTCCATTAACTGGCGTCATCGCTGCTGGTGGAAAAGAAATCGCTGAAGGATTTAATTTATTCTGGGATCAAGTCGGTAGAAAAGTCGCTGGACGTGAAGTTCAAATCTTCATAGAAGATGATGGCTCAAACCCAGATATCGCTCTTCAAAAAGCACGTAAGCTCACCGAACAAACTAAAGTAGATTTTTTAGTAGGAGATCTTTTAGCCAATACTGGACTTGCCGTTGCTGAATATGCCAAAACAAATGGTATCCCTTATTTTATTCCTGTTATTGCTGCTGATGATTTAACACAGCGTAAACGTATTCCTAATGTCATCCGCGTTGCTGGATATACTGCAAGCCAAACAAGCCATCCTCTTGGCGATTACGCTTATAAAAAATTAGGCTATAGAAATATCATGACCATCTCTCAAGATTACACCTTTGGTCATGAACAATGTGGTGGATTTTGCCAAGTGTTTACAGAACTCGGTGGGAAAATCTCTGGTCAGTTATGGAACCCCCTCAATACCCAAGACTTTAGTCCCTACTTTGCGCAAATTCAAGCCGCTAAAATTGATGCACTTTTTGTCATGGAAACAGGCGCAGACGCTAACCGATTTATTGCACAATGGAATAATTTTGGACTTAAAGGAAAAATCCCTTTACTGGGAGCCCAAAATGCAACCGATCAATCTGTGATTAGAACAGTTGGCGCAGATGCTGAAGGAATGATTTCTGCAGCTCATTTTGCAGAAGGTAGCCCAAATGTAGATACTCAAAAATTCGTCGCTGAATATAACGTGGCCTATAAGCAATATCCATCTATCTATGGTTTTTCACATTACACTGCAGCGATGTGGCTTTATGAAGCAATGAAAAAAGTGAATGGAAATGTTCAAGATCGGCCAAAATTCTTAGCCGCAGTTCGAAGTATTACTTTAGAATCTTCACCCCTTGGACGCCCAGTCAAACTAGATGACTATGGTAATCCCGTGTATGACGTATATATTCGTAAAGTAGTCAAACGTCTTGATGGCAAATATTGGAACGTTCCTATTGAAACCTATCCTAATGTTAGCCAATTTTGGAAATATAAACCCGAGGAATATTTAAAACAACCTGCTTATTCCAGGACTTTCCAAGGGATTAAAAATCCATAATGCATTCTTTATTACTTCATCTTGAAGACGTGGGAGTCCATTTCGGCGCTTTGAAAGCAGTCGATCAGGTCTCCTTCGATCTTCATGAAGGCGAGCGTGTCGCTATCCTAGGCCCTAACGGGGCTGGGAAAACAACCTTATTTAATGCCATTACTGGAATAAGTCCTGCTACAAAAGGATCAATTAAATTAGGGGCTGATATCATTACTAAAGCTTCCCCAAATCGTCGCGCCAAACTAGGCATCGCAAGAACCTTTCAAATCACTAATCTATTTTTTGGTTTGACGATCGAAGAGAATCTTCTTCTTGCCACACGTGGTCTGCAAATGAGTAAATTTTCTCCATGGAGATCAAATCAAGCTAATGCAGATGAAAGAGATGTTATTCATTCAGCACTAACAAGATGTCAACTTGACAATAAACGCCAAACTCTAGTTAAAGATATATCCTATGGCGAGCAGCGACAATTGGAGCTCGCCATGTCACTAACAAGTTCACCTAAAATATTATTACTAGATGAACCTGCAGCAGGACTATCTCCGGCCGAACGCGGTAATATGGCTGAAATTATTCGAAGTTTACCCAGTGATTTGGCCCTCATATTAATCGAACATGATATTGAACTCGCCCTTGGTCTAGTTGAACGCGTCATTTGTATGTATCAGGGAAGTATCTTAGTCGAAGGTAGACCCGATGAGATTAGAGGTAATCAACAAGTTCAGGAAATTTATTTAGGAAAGCCAAGACATGTTACAAGTCATTGATGTTTGCTCTTCCTATGGCGAAGCGCAAGTACTTAATAAAATATCTGTAACAATCAATCCTGGTGAAATTGTCGCCTTACTCGGTCGTAATGGCATGGGGAAAACCTCTCTTGTTAGAACCATCATGGGTTTGGGATCACCCCACCTGACTCAAGGTGAAATTTTAATGCAAGGGCAAAGTATTATAAGTCTTAACTCAAATTTGATTTCAAACTTAGGAATCGGCTATGTCCCACAAGGAAGACGATTATTCCAATCATTAACAGTATTAGAACATTTAACAGTTCTTGACAACAAAAAAACCAATACATGGAATGTTGATCGTGTTTTAAAAGCTTTTCCACGCCTTGCCGAAAGACTGCATCACCGCGGTAATCAACTTTCTGGTGGCGAACGTCAAATGCTTGCTATCGGTCGTGCCTTAATGACCGGCCCTAGTATCATGCTCATGGATGAACCAACAGAAGGTCTTGCACCAGTCACGGTAGAATTAGTTGAATCCATTTTAAGTACCTTACGAGATGAGGGTCTAGGCATTCTTCTAGTTGAACAAAATCTATATAGTGCTTTAGCAGTTGCTAATCGCGTATACATTATCGAAACAGGACAAATTGTTTGGGAAGGTTTACCTAGTATTCTACTTTCTGATCAAAAAATCCTAGAGCGCTATTTAGGCATTCATTAATGCCTCTTCATTCATCCGCCTCTTCGTTAGATTTAATCTCAATGGATTTAATTAGTGTTGCTAATGCTATTGCAAGCAAACAATTAAGCTCTTATGAAGTAACTAGCTGGTGTTTAAATCGTCTAGACTCTTTTGGAAAAGCACTTAATGCCGTATTTTGGATCGATCACGAAAATGCACTTCATCGAGCCAAGCACCTTGATGAGATGCTCTCGAAAAATGAATCGAGAGGTTCTTTACATGGTGTACCTCTTGCCCATAAAGATATCTTTTCAGTTGCAGGACAAGTTCGTCATGTGGGATCAAAAATTTTACGTGGGTCAATCATGGATCAAGATGCCCATGTCATTGACTTACTTAATCAGGCTGGTCAAGTTAACTTGGGTTCTTTACACATGGCAGAATTTGCATTAAGCCCAACAGGATTCAATGGACATTATGGTCATGCTCTAAACCCCTGGAATACAGAGTATTGCCCTGGGGGATCGTCTAGCGGCTCTGGGATTGCTGTGGCTGCGCGTTTAGTCTTTGGATCATTAGGTAGTGATACAGGTGGCTCCATTCGACACCCATCAGCTATGTGCGGTGTTACTGGACTTAAAACAACTCGACGCTTGATTGGCGATACAGGATCTTTCCCACTGTCTATGACTCTGGATTGTATTGGTCCAATAGCGCAAACTTCTAGAGATTGCGCCCGCCTACTGTCACACCTCGTGAATGAACCCAAGGATTACGAAACAAATCTAGATGGCGATCTTAACGGTATTCGTATAGGTGTTCCACATCAGTATTACCGAGATTTTATAGATGCACAAGTCAATGCAGCACTCCAAGAAAGTTTATCTGTTCTAAAAGAACGTGGTGCGACCATTGTCCATTTTGAAATGAACGAAGGACCAAGTCAAAAATTAATGCAAAAAGTAAATTCAATGATGGCCATAGTGATGTCATTTGAAGCCGCAACACTTCATCAAGACTGGTTAAAATCTCGCCCAGAAGATTATGCAGAACAAGTTCGTCTGCGTATTGAGCCTGGCTTTAATTTTAGCGAGCAGGTCTATTTTGATGCTATTTCTTCACGATTGATGATTCAAGATGAATTTTTATACGCATGCGGGATGGGATTAAAAAATCAACGTATTGATGTGGTCCATGTACCCACCTTACAAATTCAAACACCAACGATTAGTCAAACCACAGTTGGATCATCCAGCGAAATTCTTTCCTCATTATCAAAGGTCACCCACAATACCCGAGGAGTTAATTATTTAGGATTGCCTGCGATCAGCGTACCTGCAGGATTTTCATCTGCTGGTTTACCAATGGCATTTCAATTAATTGGAAGAGCACACGAAGAGGCACTGTTACTAAAGATTGCAGATGCCTATCAAAGTGAAACTAGTTGGCATCAAAAAATACCCACATTGACTCATTAAAATCTCATGCTGAGGAACTGTCGAGGCAACCCAATTACCCGCCATTTGTTTATGATATCTCTTGATTAGAGATATCATAAACAAATTCAATTTAAGCAAAAATTAGTGAAATATTTTAAGAACTTGACTACTTTGCTGATTAATTTGACTAGCTAAATAGTAGTTAATATTTTGTTGGTTATTGTAAGCACTTAACTGCTGTTGCAGAGTTGGCAAATCTGGGGTTTGCAACGCATTTACAGAATTATCCAGGCCAGTTGCAGTGCTACTATTCTCTGTTTGTAAAGTCTGAAGGTTAGTCTGACTAGCTGTTAAGGAAGCTTGCGCATTACTCACAGTGGTGAGAGACTGCTGTAGGACAGACAAGGCTTCAGCTGCGCCAAGATTAGTTGCCCCAATAAAAGCACTTGGAGGAGAGAAATAGGGGTTAACAGGTGGAACTGCCAATGCGTTGGCGGATATATTAAGAGATGATAATGCTGTCACCAAATTATTTAACGAAAACCCTGATACAGTCGTTGAAGAAGAGGCGTCTGATCCTAAACCTGTCTGAATTGACAAACCATTATTTGAATTTAATAAATTACTGCCATTAACTGAAGCACTCTGGACAAGATTACTGACCTGTCCAGCAATCGAAGAAAAAGATTGTTGGAGTGCAGCTTTATCAGTTGGCGAAGTTGTTGATGAATTAGAAGATGAAGCCAAGGATTGAAGTTGCTTGAGCAATCCAGATATCTGTTGTAACGCGGTTTGAGATACCCTCACCACATTACTCGCCTGAGTAATGTTAGCTCCATTCGCAGTTAAATTGCTTGCTTGTGAAGAAAGTTGTGTAACAATACCTTGCACTCCGGCAACAGGACTAACTTGGTTATTTGCAATCTGGGACTGAGCATTAGCAATGTTACTTTGATTTGTAACTATGCTTGCATTAACTTGCGATGGAATAGTGACTGAATTGGCCATAAATACCTCTTTAACTATATTTGAAAACAAATATTTATATTCAAATGTTAACTAAACGAGGCTAGCTTTTCAATTTTAAATTTAATAAAAATATTAAATTTAGTAAGCAATTTTCCTAATAAAAATCTCTGTCAATTGGCTTCAAGAAACCTTTTCTCCAACAACTTCACCAGAGTCTGTCCATTGAGCAAATCGACCCGCTTTTTTAGCTTCTTCCGCCGAAAAATTAAGCTCTACTTTTAATCCGTTTACTGGTTCACGCATAAATAATTGAAATAAATCAGAGTTATGCGCTTTACGCTCACTGAATTCAACTCCATTTGAGCTTAAACGATCGACGAACTCTTCAATACCTTCACAATTGAAACAAACGTGATCGATACGGCCAGAACCAGGTGCACCAGCTCCAGAATAATCTTCATTGGCTTTATCACTCGGTGTACTCAAATACGTATTTTGATGATCCGAATGCTTCGCTTTACCAATGTGAACGACATCTTGATCGCCGATATACAACCAATAAACAGGAAAACCAAATTCTGGATGATAACCACTTCTAAATCCCAAATTATCACAAAACCAATCCCGCGTTGCTTCTGGATCGTGCGTCAATATTAATATATGCTCCATGAACTTAAGTCCCATCAACTTCTCCCTCTATAACTTGTAAGTGATCAATGGAGGTATATTTACATAAAATAGTCCCTTGGAATAGCGTTATAAGGGTTATTACTAGATTTATTGGCAATTACCTAAACTGATTCATAAAAAAAATAGGAATTGACGCAACTGTTCCTCCGAATAATGCATAAATTTTCCTTCCATTAATGCATTTAATGATTTTTGAGACATTCCTAATCGTTGTGCAATTTGCGCAGAAGACAGCTTTTGGTTTGAAATCCTGAGAAGGATAGTCTTAACAATTTGGAATTTTCTAATTTTTTCCATTGCTAAACATTCTTTTGGACTCATTAAACTCTGGTCCTGAGTCGCCAAAAGAAAGTCTTGATCGACATCAAACCTTTTCATACGCAAAGCTCAATGGATATCTTACTCAAAAGAGGTTTAATAGCGTGAGCCCTAATATCATCTTCAAAGCCAAGAAGCTTTAATGCTTTTATTAATTTTTTCTCTGAAATATGGTTTAGAGGGGATTTTCTAATTTCAGAAATTTTTAAATAGGGATCCTCAGTGCATAGACTCAAATCCTCTTGCAATAGTTTGACTTCACACACTGCGTCTAAAATCTGCTTTGCAGGCTTTGACTTGATGTTCTTACATGCTTTCTCAAACTCCTCAAATGATTCAAGAGAATCATCCGAGTCTAAAATCATCGTAATGTGTGTGAACTTGTTCTTTGCGGATTTCATGAGTTATCTTTTCTTTCAAATAAATTAGTCTAAATTTTTAGTGAACCGTAAATTTACGCATCACTTCTTACTTAAAATAATATCGAAATTAAGAAGACCACAAATTACTAAAGCCTTATATTTAAAGAGGCTAAGGATCTAACTCAAAAGACAATAGCAATGAATAAATTTCGTAAATGGCTAAGAACTATTTCTAATAATTGAATCAAGACAAGTAAAATTATCGGCGAAAAATCTAAACCACTACTAGAAGGTAATTTATTGCGTATAGGGGAAAGTAAAGGTTCTACAAGTAAGGAAATATAGTACTGCGTTGGGCTATTATTTTGAACCCAAGATAATAAAATGTTAATGAAAACTAACCCAGTAATACCCGAGAGAAAAATACTAAACACATCAAAAATACAGTTGATCAAAAGTACGGAGATATTAAAGCTTAAAAATCCTCTCAATAAATCAATAATGATATTTTTAAAAATTATCGCAAATAAAGCACCTAAAATACTAGCGAGATCAATTTTTCCCCAATGAGGTAATAACTTTCTCAATGGCAGTACCAACCAATCAGTAACTGGAAAGATCAGCGCTGCAAAGGGATTTCCTGATCCGGGTGATGTCCTAATACTTAAAAAATGCATGAAGGCTCGAAGTAAGCAACTACCGGCAACAATGCTAACAACAATATTTAAAAGGAGATGGATGATTTCTAAAAGCACTGAATGTAACCCTCACATAATAGATAACAACATTATGCCCCGAGAGGGTTATTTCATCAAATTTGATGAAATTGTCGATGACTATTTGTTTATCTCGTGAATCTTTAGAGATAAGCCTTCAGCAAATGGCTCTTCAATTTTCTGAGCCATCAAATCCATATGCTCATGCAATTTAGTAGTAGGCCTTAATATTCTAACGCGCTGATCCTTCTCGTTCACATCAATACTGACCCAATCTTTTTCAATCAGACGTTTTAAATGATAACGAATTCCCATATCACTGTGGATGCCAGAATTTAACAATTTCTTGATGGTTAGGTCTTGACCCAAGTGATGATAATGCATGACAAGTAGTAAAATGTCGTAAGGTATAAAAGAGTGCCCTATAGGTAAAACATTTGTTGTTATTTTTCTTATGTTTATTAGAGCTTCACAATAGTTTTTATTTTTACTTGAAAGGGTACTAAACTCTTCTTTATTCATTATAAATTCCTTAGATTCACTACTCTAATAGAGTAAGAATAAAATAGGGGATTTATTTTGCTAAAAAGTTAGTACACTTTTTTTATATTAAATTTTGTTGCTAATTTAAATAGATTATGGAGATAAAATTTCTATTTTTTAAATTGAGTTTGTCTAAGGCATCAATGCTAAAAAAATAAATAGCTTTTTTCAACCTGGTAATAAATTATCCTTATGCATTCAAAGTTTCAAGCTCGACGTCAAACACTTCTATCACTTAGAAATATTTTAGTGGGCCCTGCCTTTCTTTCCACCACAAGCTTAGCATTCGACACTTTAGGTCAAAATGAAACTAACCACCCTTTTCATGATTTAACCCTTTCCCACTCTGGTTCCCAAAGGTCTCTTTCTATTCGCGTTAGACTCCCATTGTCCCAAAAGAAGTCTCCTCTAATTATCTATTCTCCAGGTTTGGGTAGCGGCATTTCTAATGGTCAGGCCTGGTGTATTGCATGGCAAAAGGCTGGCTATGTGGTCATCACAATTTCTCACCCCATATCAAATGATTCTATTTGGGATACTACACACACCTTATTTTTAAATAATATGCATGAGTCAATTGCAAGTCCTCAATATGATTTAAGAGTAAAAGATTGCCAATTTGTCATAACGCAAGCCCTTCTTCCTCAAGCTTTACAAGCTCCTGAATTAAGATCTTTATCCCTGAATGAGGTGATTGACCCAGATCGCATTGGGATTGCAGGTCATTCTTTTGGGGCACTTACAGTCCAATCTATTAGCGGACAGTCATTAAAATCTCAAATAGATCCGAGAATTAAAGCTGCAATTGCACTTTCACCAGGTGCAATGACAATCCAAAGCGCCAAGAAAATGTCTGCAGTGCAGATTCCATTTTTTTGTATCATGGGCGACCACGATAATTACGTCACCTTCAAAAAAGGAGAAAGTCAAATTCGCTTAGGAATGCCCCTTGAAAAAAGAAAAACAGTTTTTGACTATCTACCAAAGGGCCAACGGCAACTACTGATTATTCATCATGCAGATCATATGAGTTTTGCTGGTGAAGCAATTGATAGCAACTCATTTAGCAGAGATATTAACAATGAACTAGTCACAGATCAGGCTACCTGGGACAAAGTTAGCAATGTAACGACTACTTTTTGGAACCGTTATCTTTTACAAACCAATTCTAATATCAACTTAGATCCTCAGAAGAACCTCTATAAAAACGAAGTTCAAAAACTTCTCTCTCCTCAAGATATAAGTGATATCAGTTAACCATCTTCTTTAAACTATTCGCTATAAATAGGCTTTGGCATAGTCATAAAACTATCCAAAATATGATACGGAATGGCTACATTTTTTTCTTGAAAACTTGCATGTGCGATACCGTGCATGACTGAAAAATGCTTGTCAGGGTGTGGTAACAAAGTAAAGAATTCCATCAAATCACTAAACGCTGCGATACCGTCGTATTGACCACGCATAATGAGGATAGGTAAATTAAGCTTTAATGGATCAACTAAAGGTAGATTCATCGACATATCTAAATAAGTTCCCGTTGGCATTGTGTCGTCTAATTCAGTAACAGCCTTAGCAAAAGCTTCAACCACAACTGGATCAGCAGTACCCGCATGATCTCTTGTAAAAACACTTTCTATCATAGCTTTGTCAACAGGGCGACGATTAGAATTTTGCCATTGCGCAATCCGTTTCTTTCTCTCGGTTAAAGTAGGACTTCCTTTTCCAGTCCAAACGAATGCATCAAATGCCGCGCGACTTACTTTCCCAGGATTGTTTTGAATGTATACCGCCAATTTTAACGATCCAGAGGAGATGCCATAACCAAAAATACTCGACTGCCCGGTCTCTTGCAAAATAGCATCTACAGCAGCAACGAGATCCTCAGCACCATTTTTGACGTTAAAGTTAATATTCCTAGCCTTATCTGAACGACCATATCCCTCGTTGTCGATACACCATGTGTCATAACCTAGCCCAGCGAAGTAGTCCATAGTTGAATACTCAGGCCGACCTTCTACAAAAAGGTCAAACGTTGGAGTCCCAGCCATAGAAGAGCCATGAACAAATAAAATAGTACCTTTTGTGACTTTAGTAGGTTTTTTGCGCCACAAATATAGTTTGACACTGCCACCATCGATAGGCTTATTAACCCAATATGACTTTCCCTTAAATTTAGTACCAAGTTGCTTAGTTGCATTTGACTGAGCATTGACTTGACTAGAAACTAGACCAACACTAGCTAAAGCCCCAACCATTAATGCATTTCTTCTTGTTTGTGATTCCATCATCGTCCCCTTTTACATTTAATTGTGCGCACTGAGTTAAATAATCCTAAACATTGGGATCATAAAATACCAAGCCTTCAATTTGCTTGGCATCAACTGAGTTTAACCTTGCCCTAAGTTCAATCGTATTTTTATCAGGATCTCGTATAAAAACAGACACATGTCCATCACCAAAAGTTACTGGACCTTGTGTAATCTTAATATGATGCTGCTTTAATGTTTGTAAGACCTGATTGATATCAGCTACCCTCAAAGCTACATGGGTAATTCCAGTGTATTTAATAGGCATATCCATCAATATATTTTTGTTATCCTGAGATACGCCATTTACAATTAAATTAAGCTCTACTCCTTGAGTATTTTTGATAATAACCACAGCATCAAAGTCAACCTCAAGCTCTAACTCAAACCCTAAAATCTGATAAAAGGATAATGCTCTATTTCTATCAGTAACGCGGATACCAATGTGGTCAATTTTATCTATCGTGATCATAATTTTATGCTAACGGGTTGTTAGAAGTTCTTACTGACATCCTATCACTACCAAGGAATATTTTGGTTTTCAAAAGTTTTATAGGAACCTGTGTCATTTAAGCTAAGCTTTGATATCACCTGAGCAATACCTTTTGAACTTTGTTCAACGCTTACATTAGCACCCGCACCACCCATTGCGGTCTTCACCCAACCAGGATGTATCACAGTAAAAGCGATATTTGGATAGTCATTTGAGGCTGCTTTCATGGCCATATTTAATCCCGCCTTCGATACTCTATAAAGCCAACCATAACTTCCCTGCGCCTGAGAAATACTTCCCATGCCACTTGTAATCAACCCAAACTTTGCTGGCAATCCTTCAGAAACCCTCTTGAGCTTAGGTGCAAAATGAGAAATTGCTGCCATTGCACCATATACATTAGTACGCATCACGAAGTCAAATTCTTCCCGAGTAGGTATCGATTGAGATCCAGAGGGCGACCCAAATACCCCAGCCACAAAAATAAGCGCATTAAAAGAAACGTCCGCCGGAAGTGTTAACAGCTTAACCCAGTTGGAATCAGTTACATCGATATGAGTTACATGAGCACCCAACGCTCTTAACTCATCTAAATGAAGCTGATCTCGAGCGCTTGCATAGACATTCCAACCTAGGGATAAGTACTCTTGAACTAAGCCACGACCTATTCCTCGAGACGCTCCGATTATTAATATATTATTTTTCATTTCCAACACATAAATACTGTTTAAAATCTTAAATTAGTAAGGGACTTTTTTATAAAACCATAAAATCCCAAGTTAGCTAAACTTTACTAGGCTTATCAAACTCAGTAATATTATATTTACTAGAAAGGATAAAGTGTTAAATCTCTTCAAAAACCTTCTATTAAAGCCCAATATTAAATTGCGTCAAGCAGTTCCAGAGAAACTCGATATGGCGCTAATTAAAAAATTTAGTCAGCAATTAGCCACAGAGGCAAATCATTTAAGCGTCGGAGTTATCAAAACAGATCATAAAGAAATTGCTGCTTTTACTGAAACTTTTTTATCTTGTGCCTTTGCACTTTTATACGTAACAAAATTTGAACTCATCAAGGTCTACGGCAAAGATTCAACAATAGTATTTGAACCTATTAAAAAAAATGTCATCGCCTGTCTTTTTACGCGCCTAAATTTGTTAGTGTCTTTTGAAAATTTCCAGATCAATACACTTAAGTTTTATCAAAATGAAGAAAAAATATATTCACATTATCCAGAATTATCTTTTGATGATGGAACTGTCCTAGAAGGTACTTTGCTTTGGGAGATTTCAAACCGCATCTCTCGACATGCCACCTCTCACATGACTCCGAAAGTACTCCAAGAAGATATGATGTATTTTGGGAAATCTTTAAGTAATTTAAATATTACCGCCGTTGTTAGTGATTTTGTTTTACCCGATTAATTCTAAAAGTGAATATGAATGAATACACGACATAAAGCCCCCAATGTATTGGGCATTTTTAAAACGGGAGATATTTTAAAACACGTCAAAACTGGGGGAACTTATGAAGTAATTGGCTTAGCGACAATAGAAGCCACACTTGCAGCAGCATATGTTTATAAAGCACAGTCGAATCAATCCCTCTGGATTAGACCACAACAAGAGATGGAAGATGGCCGATTTGTGGTTTTAAACCGGTAGGAAGAAAAATTTATTTCTCTTCCTACCTCGACACATCAGTGAATTTTTTTCACTGTATTAGTTAGAGTGCCAATCCCTTCAATCGTCAAATCAAGGACATGACCATCAAGCAACCATTTCTGCGGCGTCATTCCAAGAGCCACACCCGATGGTGTGCCCGTAGCAATAGTATCTCCAGGCTCAAGTGTCAAACCAGCCGATAAACTAACCAAAATTTCTTCACAACTGAAAAGCATATCTACAGTATTAGAGTCTTGTCGAATTTCGCCATTAACCTTCAAACTTAATTGATGTCCACTTGGACTTCCAAATTCATCAGCAGTCACAATGCAAGGACCAATAGGACAATATGTATCAAATCCCTTACCTTTAAACCATTGACCATGAGCTTTTTGCGCATCACGAGCAGAAACATCATTAACAATGGTGTAACCAAAGACTGCAGATAATGCGTTTTCTGCAGTCAGGTTAATCGATTTCTTACCAATCACCATCGCAAGCTCAACCTCATAATCTAACTGCTGAGTTACACGACTATCCCAATGAATTTGATCTTCATGACCAATCACCCCTGTCGTTGGCTTAGTAAATAATTCAGGAACAGGTGGGAATGTAGGATCAACTCCTCTAGCTCTTGCGCCTTCTAAAATATGGAGTTTATAGTTCCTACCCACGCAAAATATATTTTTATTATATTTTGGAATTGGAGAGAGTAACTTCACAGATGACAAAGCTAAAGCACTAGGGTTAAGCTTCAAAAGCCTATTTGTGTCTTCTAAAGCAACATTACCAGCATCAATAAAACCTAGCATCGTGTCTGGAAAATCTTTATGTAATATCTTTTTCCCTTCAGCGACTAAATCAATGACATCACCTTTGTCATTTAAAACACCAAGGTATTGTTTGGCTTGTGAATCACTCTTTAAAACATAAGTTACTAATTTCATTCTGCTCTTTCTTAAGACGTATTCTATAAATTAATAAACTATCCTCTAACTGTCGTAAACGCACCAGGTAAATGGAATTCTAAAAAACTGACACTTTCATTGCCATTACTATCAGCAACACATAATCCATGACGATCAGTCATTGGAAATATAGTTGCTTGCCCACGACCAATAACAACATCCTGACCATTAACCGTAAATTTATTTTTTCCTGAAAGCATAATGAACATACTCTCAGCATTAGGGTGCATATGCATGCCAGTAACTGTTTCTGGTTCATAAACGACAATCATCGCATGTGCGCGCTCTGTTTTAGCCGATTCTTTGCCAGCAAAATAAATTCTTTTCTTCTTTTGCTCTGGTACTTCAAGAACAGGTTGAGTTGCTCTTTTAGAAACTTTTAACCCATCTGAAAATCCTGGCAACTTTCCTGAATCAGGGCTACTAGGTGGAGGTGCCAAAACACTGATAACTTCAGCTCCATGAGAACTGGTATTCGTGATCGTATATGAGTTACCCTCTTGTACTGCACTAAATGTGTCCTGAGGCATAGCTTGTGAGTTTCCCAAAGAGCTTATTTCAACAGCTCCTGAAAAAGAATAAAAATATTGATCTGAACCAACGGGAACTTGCCCTTCAAAATGACCTCCAGGCTCTAAATGATATATGTCACACATCATTTGTGTTGTCTCAGGGCTCGTAAACGTTCCACGTTTTGCGGCTACCCCAACTGCTTCGTAATTTAACTTTGTGAACTCTACAACCTGACCCATTACGTCTCCTTATTTTTAGTGATATTAATTCTGAACTATTTTTTCTTTAGCAATAATTTTCTTAAAAAACACAATGTCATTGGTGACTAGCGTTTTAAATTCTTCTGATGTTGTGCCATTCGGCTTTGTTCCTAAATCGATCAAACGCTGTTTCACATCAGGTTTTGAAACAATATAGTTAATTTCTTTATTTAATCGATCTCTGATCGCTGGTGGCATATTGGGAGGGGCGGCAATCCCTAACCAAGACTGAAACTCAACTCCCGGAACAGAGTTTGCAACCGCAGGAACACTAAACGCCGAAACAACACCCTTAGGAGCTGTAGCTCCGATTCCTCGTGCACGACCATCTTTGATAATGCCTGCACCTAATGGCATGGTATCAACCATTAAGTCCACTCTACCTGCCATCAACTCAGTAATTGGAGCTGTGCCTCCCTTAAATGGCACATGGATTACATCAAGTCCAGCCTCAGACATCATCCACTGCCCCACCAAATGCATTGCAGTGCCAACTCCTGAAGATGAGAAACTATATTTTCCCGGATTTGCCTTGGCTTTAGCGATAAAGTCCTCGAACGATTTAATTTCACCCGTAGAACTCGATAAAACTACCAAAGGGTAAGTAGCAACAACACTTAGCCATGTGAAGTCATCAATTGGTTTAAATGGTAAGTCTTTTTTCATCGCTCCAGAACTGGAATGAGCACTAGAAATGAATAAAATAGTGTACCCATCTGGAGCTGATTTGGCAGCAACTTCACTTGCTATATTGCCCCCAGCACCTGGACGATTATCAACTACTACATTTTGACCTAAACGATCGCTTAACTCTTTTGCCATCAATCTTGCCACCAGATCAGAACCACCTCCTGGTGCAAAACCAATTAACATCTTAATCGGTTTATTTGGCCATGCTTCATCAGATGCAAAAGCTTGATGAGTAATGAAGCTAGAAAACAATACAAGGGTAATACTAATTTTTTTGAATAACGAATAAAAACTAACTAAATAAAAGGTTGCCTTCATGTTTACTTCCTTTATGTTTGAGCATTTATCACGCAAGTTTTTTTATGACACGACCAAGGGTGGCAACAAGATTTTCAACTTCTGCAGGAGTCGATATGAAAGGCGGACAAACAACAATGCCATCACCCGAAATACGCACAAGAATTCCATTCTCAATACACGCCTCTAAGACATGCATTCCCCTTAACCCAGGCTGGTCTTTCATGGGCTCTAAATCGATTGCAGCAGCTAACCCACAATTACGTATATCAAGAACCGTTGGAATACCTTTTAATGCATGAATTGCATTTTCTAGCACAGGCTCTAATGCACTTGCGCGTTTAACGATGTCATCCTCTTCAAAGATGTCCAAAACCGCATGTGCTGCTGCGGTTGGCATTGGATGACCTGAATAGGTATAGCCATGAAAAAACTCGATGACTTGTTCTTGTCCGCCTTGATTCATGATGGTGTTGTAAATATCCTCTCGTACAATCACACCACCCATAGGGATAACCCCATTGGTGATCGCTTTAGCAAAAGTGATCATGTCAGGTGTAACACCAAAACGCTGTGCGGCAAAGTTCGCACCTAGACGACCAAAGCCCGTAATCACTTCATCAAAAATTAATAGAATGCCGTGTTTGGTGCAAATCTCACGGATTTTTTGGAGATACCCTTGAGGTGGAACAAGCACCCCAGTAGAACCTTGCATCGGCTCTAAAATAACTGCAGCAATAGTGCTGGCATCGTGCAATGCAACTAAGCGCTCTAAATCTTCTGCAAGATGAGCTCCCCAAGTGGGTTGCCCCCTAGAGTATGCCATTTGCGATAAATTGTAGGTATGGGGCAAATGATCTACCCCAGGAACCATTAAAGAAGAAAACATCTTCCGGTTAGCAGAGATACCGCCAACAGATATCCCACCAATTCCAACACCATGATAAGCACGTTCACGCCCTATCATACGAAAGCGCGATGCATTTCCTAAGCTACGGTGATAGCCAATTGCAATTTTGAGGGAGGTATCAACCGCTTCAGAACCAGAATTAGTAAAAAATACCCGGTTTAAGCCCTCCGGAGCCATATCAGCAATCCGCGTTGCTAATCGAAAAGTCTCAGCACTTGCCATTTGAAATGCCGGACAATAGTCCATCGTATTGAATTGCTTTTGAATGGCTGCACCAATTCGTTCAACACCATGCCCTAAAGGAACACACCAAAGCCCAGAAAGTCCATCAAACAACTTTCTACCCTGGTCATCATAGTAATATGCACCATGAGCTGACTGCATTATTTTGGGTGTTTTTTTAAAATATCGATTTGGAGTATATGGCAACCAATATGCTGACATATCAACCCCGAGAGAGGTCACTAGTTTATTCATAGCGTTTAAACACCCTATATGGTTATTTTATTTGTTTAGGCTTCCTTTATATTACTATAACTTTTAGATATTTTTCCTTTATATAACCTTGATCGGATAATAATGAAACGATTTAGTGCAATCGCCTATTTTTTTAATACGCTTTTTTTCTTAACTTTCACAAATTTATCAACCGATATTGTTGCTGCTGAAGTTGACTGGCCAAAAAAACCAATCCAATTAATTTTATCGTTTCCACCTGGTGGTTCAACCGATATTATGGCGCGCTCAGTCGCAACGGCTCTTGAACCTATTTTAGGTCAACCTATTGTCATAGAAAATAAACCTGGTGCAGGTGGAATGATTGGTTTGTCTGCCGCAGCTAAATCATCTCCTGACGGATATACCATTCATGTCAGTGCAATGACTAATCAGGCCATCTCTCAAAGTCTTTTTAGCAATCCTCCCGCAGATTTACGAAAAGATTTTTCACCTGTTGCAATGTTAGGTAGTCTTCCTCATCTGATTGAGATCAACCCCAAAGTGCCTGCAAACAATTTGAAAGAATTAATTGCCTATATTCGTTCTAAGAATGGTGACTTTAATTTTGCCTCACAAGGTAATGGCACCCTATCACACCTTGAAGCTGAAGTTTTCATGCAACGAATTGGTAGCACTGGCACACATATTCCTTATAAAGGCAGTAGCTTTGCTCTTCCAGATTTAATCGCAGGAAATACAGTCATGATGTTTGACAGCGTGAGTGCCTCCCTTCCCTACGTTAGAAGCGGCAAATTACGCCCTATTGCTATTGCAGCTTCTCAACGCACCCCATTACTTCCTGATGTCCCAACGCTAACTCAAGCTGGTCTTGCCGATTTTGATGTGGAGAATTATTGCGCTCTTTATGTCCCTAAAGGTACACCTCAAACCATTATTGATAAGTTAGAAAATGCCGTTCGCCAAGCCTTAAACAACAAAGAAATGATTGATCGTGTTGAGGGCCAAGGAATTCATTTACACTTCGAGTCTGCTTCAAGACTTGTTGAGATTACCCAAATGGAACACGATAAGTGGAAAAAAGTGGTGAAGTCCGCTAATGTAAAAATTGATTGAACCCTATGAAAATTGAATACCCATCATCTAGTGCTAGAAGTCCCGTCATCGCCCAACAATTAGTCGCAACCTCACAACCTCTTGCTACCCAAGCAGGACTCTGGGCATTGCAACAAGGGGGTAACGCTGTCGATGCCGCCCTTACTACAGCCATTACCCTGACTGTAGTTGAACCAACAATGAACGGAATAGGCGCTGATGGTTTTGCACTAATTTGGGATGGTCAACAACTACATGGGATGAACGCCTCAGGTCGTGCCCCAATGGCTTGGACACCAGAGTACTTTAAAAGTCAATCTAAAATGTCTGCCACAGGCTGGGGAAGCGTTACCGTTCCAGGAGCAGTATCAGGTTGGGTCATGATGTCTAAGCGCTTTGGAAAACTTCCATTTGAAATGCTCTTTGAAAAAGCTATTCATTATGCAAATAATGGCTTTCCAGTCTCTCCAGTGATTAGTCGTCAATGGCGGGAGCAAATTCCTACCTTTGAAAATCAACCAGGCTTTAAAGAAGCTTTTATCCGTGAGGGTCGAGCACCCCACCCCGGCGAGATTTGGCGTTTTCCGGAGCAAGCTCAAACATTAAGAAAAATAGCGCAAACTCATGGAAAGGCTTTTTATGAAGGTGAACTCGCCAATGATATTGTGCAGTTCTCTAATGCTACTGGAGGGTGCCTCACCCTTGAGGATTTTGCAACACATGAAGCGAATTGGGTTAACCCTCTTGGATGCCAATATGGCGATTATGAATTGTTTGAAATACCACCCAATGGCTCTGGTATTGCAGCTCAAATGGCTCTTAAAATTTTAGATATTCTTGGCGCTCGCAAGTATCCTCATTTATCTGCGAAACGCATCCATCTACAAATAGAAGCCATGCGATTAGCTTTTGCAGATGTTTATCAACATCTTTCAGATCCAAATGCGATGCATGTCAAAGCAGAAGATTTACTCAATTCAATCTATTTGAAAAATCGTGCAGCTTTGATTGATATCGATAAAGCCGGATCCTATGCCCCTGGTGACCCCCATTCGGGTGGAACAGTCTATCTTTGTACCTCTGACTGCTCTGGCATGATGGTTTCTTATATTCAGTCAAACTTCAAAGGCTTTGGGTCAGGTGTAGTTACCCCTGGTGGTATTGCACTACAAAATCGTGGAATGGGATTTAGCCTTGAGCCTGGGCACCCTAACTTGGTTGCTCCTGGCAAACGCCCCTTTCATACCATTATTCCTGGTTTTTTGATGAAAAATCAACAACCTGTAATGGCATTTGGAGTCATGGGGGGAAATATGCAACCCCAAGGCCACCTGCAAATGATCATGAATTTTGTTGATGAACAACTGGATCCTCAAGCCTGTTCTAACGTTCCTCGTTGGAGAATTACTGATCAAGGCGCTCTCACAGTCGAATCACATATGCCATCTGATGTCGTTGAGGGACTCAGATCACTTGGTCATGAAGTCTTGATCATGCCAGCAGATAGTATCGATTTTGGTAGCGCCCAAGCACTTACCCGAATAGACTCGGGAAATCAGGTCACCTATATTGGTGGAAGTGACCATCGTAGAGATGGTATGGTCGCAGGATTTTAATTTTTATTTTCAGGAAATATCATGCAAAAATTCAAAAAAAATACCCTTAATATGAACTGTAACTGCACTCCAAGGCGAAGCTTCTTGAAACAACTCGCTAGCATGAGTGCTATTTCTGGTGGCCTATCTTTAAGTGCGATAGCACAAACGAGTTCAACATCTTCTCCTGAAGTGATCGATACACACCATCATTTCTTTCCTCCTGAATATCAACAAGCATGGAAGGATTGGGCAAACCAACGAAAAATACCGCTTGTCGGTGATCAAGGAATTTGGTCTGTAGAAAAATCTTTAGGTGTGATGGATCAAGCTGGTGTGAAAAAATCAATTCTCTCTCTAGCATCTACACCAGGCTTATGGTTCGATCTCCCAGTCCCTGAAGTCAACAAACTTGTCAGAACATGCAATGACTTTGGGGCAGGTATGGTTAAAAACAACCCGAATCGATTTGGGTTATTTGCAGCTCTTCCAATGGTTGATGTCGAAAGTTCTTTAAAAGAAATTAGTTATGCCCTGGATACTTTAAAAGCTGATGGTATTGGCTTACAAACCAACTACGGCGATAAGTGGCCAGGAGATCCTGCATTTGACCTAGTGTTTGCAGAACTGAATCGTCGTAAAGCAGTGGTTTATTTTCATCCATTAGTGGCAGCCTGCTGCGGTCGACTCAATGTGGGAACAATCAACCCCGTTCTAGAAGTGCCTCACGATACCACTCGTGCTGTAGTTAGCCTATTATTACGCGGTACATTGGCTAAATATCGAGACATTAAATGGCTCTTCTCGCATGGCGGTGGAACCATCCCAATGCTTGCTGGAAGAATTGATTTCTTTCATGGCCACCAGTCTAAAACTGCGGAATTTGCTCCTCAAGGGGTTGAGGCTGAATTTAAAAGACTTTACTACGACACCGCCAATGCAACCCACCCTTCAAGTATGGCAGCCCTTTTAAAGCTTGTACCCAGCAGTCAAATTATGTATGGCAGCGACTACCCCTACGTGCCTTTAGATACCCAACTAAAAGCCCTAGACCAACTTGGTTTAAATAACAATGAACTCATGGATATCAAATATAAGAATGCACAAAGGCTTCTAAAAAAATAAATAACCTCTGTAAAAAAACTACAGAATATGATTTAGATATTGATAAATGATTGGAATAGCGATGGAGCTAAAAATGCCATTCATCCCCATCGCTAAACTGGCGTAAGTTCCAGCTTCGTGGTTGACACTAAAAGCACGCGAGGTCCCAATGCCATGTGCAGCAATGCCAATTGGAAAACCTCTTTTCCACCATTCTTTTACACCACATAGGTTTAAAACTGATGGAGCTAATATCGCCCCAAGAATCCCAGTGCACACTGCAAAAATAGCCGTCAATGTGGGTGATGACCCAATTCTTTCGGCAATGCCCATCGCAATAGGCGCTGTGACTGACTTTGTATACATCGCATTAATAATTGCTGCGTCTGCACCAAAGATCCTTGAAATACCAACAGCACTCAATATTGAAGCAAAACCTCCAACCATGAGTGATAGTAATAAGATCAATGATCGGCCTTTTAGAGTATGTAAACCACGATAAATTGGAACGGCTAAAGATACCGTTGCTGACCCCAAAAGAAAGTGAATGAATTGCGCTCCTTCAAAATATTTTTCGTACGGCATATCAATTAACTCAATGACTGAAGCCGCAATAAGAATCGCAATTGCTACAGGATTAGCTAGTGGGTTTTGGCGAGAACGCTGGTAAATCAATAAACCTATTTGATAAGCCACTAAAGTCAAGAACAGAGCAAATAAAGGGCTACCTGAAAGGTAAACCCAAATTTCGACAATGGAATGCTTTTCATTCATTATTTGTTAGACCACTTTTGAAAAAATTTCAGCACTAAGGCACTCGCCATAATTGTAAAAATAACACTTCCAATTAAAGCGGCAAAGATTGGAAGTGCATTGGTCTTGAGTTGAGGTAAGAAGAGCACAACTCCAACAGCTGCAGGGACAAATAACAACCCTAAATATTGACTTAAAGTATCTGAAACAAGAGCCAAATCCGTGTTCACTTTTTTCTGAATAACGAGCCAGCACAATAACAAAACTAGTCCAATGACCGGTCCAGGAAGAAATGGCAAAAAGAATTTGGAGATAATCTCTCCAATACTTTGAAATAAAAGGATTTGTATTAAGCCAGGTAGCATAACTTTCATTCTACCTTGGCCCAAAACCTCCCATGGAATAATCGATCAAGCCAATGACTTGCCACCGACCTACTTAGCTAGCTTTGACTTCTGATTCCTCAGGCGAGCTGCCGTAATGTGAATACGTATTTTTCATATACCACTGAAAATAAGACCAGTAACTTTGGGTAGGATAAATCGGTGGATTCTCAAGAGATTGACAGGTTGGCAAACATTCTGCAATAGCATCTAGATTTGTATTTATAAAACAGGCAAATGAATATCGGTCATTATGTTTCGGGGGTAAGACACGGTGTGGCGTTGCTCGAAAACGACCGTTCGTCCATCGAGATAAAAATTGACCAATATTGATAATCACGCCACCTGGTGCAACGGTTGGCCAAAACCATTCACTATTCTCATCAAGAACTTGCAACCCCTGCTCAGAGGCTAAAGGTAAAAAGGTCATAAATCCTGTATCTGCATGCGCCCCTAAACCAAACTCTTGATCTTCAACAAATTCTGTTTTTGGATATTTAGCAATCCGAAAATAACTATAGGGATCCGTAAAATACGCATCAAAAAAATTGGCAGGTAAATTTAAAGATCTTGCCCAGACGGGCAGAAGCTGAATGCCCAGCTTTTGAATTTCTGCCATATAACTTTCTACAATTTCTTGAAAACCAGGCAAACCATGAGGCCACAAATTTCTTGAATAGAATTGTTTTCCAGCTATGAAGTCAGGATGATTTTCATCATAGTCTGTAGCAACAACTAAACACTCTACTGAGTCTAATTTAGTATGTTTTTCATAGGTTGAATGTTTGAGCATAGTAGCTCGAGATGGAATATATCCTCGCTGATGCTCAGTCACTTTGATACGGAGTTTTTCCTCATCAGGTAAAGCATGAAAATCACGTGAAGCTTGTTCCATCTGATCAAGCAATACTTTAGGTAAGCCATGATTAATCACACACAAAAATCCAAGATTCTCACAAATATTACGCCACTCTATAGCGAGAGATTCAAGCGCCCCGTCCTCACCTCGCATAAAAGGGCCTAAATCAATGACAGGTAAAGCCTTGGTAGGCGTATCTTTATCGCGCACGTCAGTTGAATTGGTACTTGACGAATGTAGAGCTGTAACGGTGTTCATCATGCCTCCCCTTAACTTAAAGACTATTTAATGATGCCAAAAACGTCTTTTTTATATAAATGAACTTAAATCATAATCCAGGTCTTGCCGATTAGCTAGTAAACGATGAGCCCAAGGAATACTTTACTGGAGTTCTGTGATTTCTTCGTTTTTAAGTACATGCTTTGCTCGACGCTTAAAGTCATTAGGCGAAGCATGGCGACCAGAACCTTTGACTAATTTTTGCGCAGCCTTGGCAACAAAATTCTTAGCCTTGATCGGTATCTTCTTTCCTAACTCGAGACGTTTTTTTAGATTTTTTTTAACAGACATAAGCTCATCGGAATAATTGTATTGAATGATCTAATTATCGTCGCATTACTGCGTTGCCCCTTAAATCTTCAAAAGCCCCTAGTCTATTACTGTCATAAAGTTAACTTGTTAGCTGTTTAAAATTAAATAATTAAAATTATCACTTCCTATTAATAAAAATTATGCCCTCCATTTTAAAACGCCCCATCCAAACTTTACTGTTCACAATTTTATCGATTGTTAGCCTGTATGTGCCATTTTCCTTCGCAGATAGCTTCAAGTTTGTGGCCTATGGCGATATGCCTTACAACATCCCTGCAGATTTTGCTCGCTACGAAAGACTGATTCAGACGATTAATACAAGTAATCCAGAATTTGTCGTTTTTGTCGGCGATACGAAATCAAGCTCAACCCCATGCTCAAATGAATACAACACTATCGTTAAAAATTACTTTAATCAATTTAACCAGCCTCTCATCTATTCTGTAGGTGATAACGAATGGACAGATTGTCATACTAAAAAAGCTGGCTCATACAACCCCATGGAACGCCTGAATAATTTACGTCAGACTTTTTTCAACACGAAACAGTCATTTGGTAAAAAAACACTCCCATTGACACGACAAGCAGATACCCAAAAAGAATTCTCGGATTATGTTGAAAATTCCTACTGGATAAGCCACGATTTCTTATTTGTAAGTCTAAACATTTCAGGAACGAATAATAATTTAGGCGTATCTAAAGAAGGTGACGTCGAATATCAGGAGCGAAATTTAGCTAACCTCGCTTGGATAAAATATTGCTCTGAAATTGCAGTTAAAAAAAATCTAGCAGGCATCATCTTTGCTTATCAAGCTGACATGTTCAGTGTCAAAAAACAAGCACGTGAAAAAGTAAATGGCTATCTAGATACTGTGAATGCTATTACCTCATTAGCCATCAACTTTAGTAAACCCATTTTGCTGATGCACGGGGATAGCCATCGGTTAATTATCGATCAACCTATTACCTACCCCAGTAGTCGAATGGTTGTAGAAAATGTGCTACGACTTCAATTGATGGGTGAGGATGAGGTTCAGGCTGTAGAAGTCACCATCAATAGCGACTTACAATCACCCTTTAGTTTTAGACCAATCATTATTCCTGAAAATCATCTCAAACCATAAATCTAAATCAACATAAAGCATAATTCATCTAACACCCTATGCTTTTTAGTCTAAGGTATTAAGGGGCTGGAGTAGCAACCGGTTTACCTTTTTCAACCACATAAGTCGCTAATACCTTGGTATTGCCAGAATTCACATTCAGACCATCATGAACAAGCCCAGCTGGGACAAAAAAAGTTTGACCAGCACTTATCACCTTAGGTGCCTGACCATCAATTTTTAATTCAAGTTGACCTTCTATAACATACCCAATTTCTTCACCAGGATGCGTGTGACGACCCGCAGCAACATTGGGACCAAATTCAGCAATGGCCTGTACAACCACTTTTCCTGGAATGCTTAAGTCTTGCGTTTGTAACGGTGTTCTCTTAAATCCAGCTTGCTGGGCTAAAACAAACCCGATAACTCCAACAGACATAGCAACGCCTAAAATTAACTTTCTTTTCATTTAATATCCCCAATTGTAGTTATCTTCATCACAGTTAATATTACTCCGATAAAAACTTAAAACTATAGAAATTCCACTAGGATAAGCCCTAAGTCGACAACTTTATTTCTCAGCAGAAGCCTTGACAGTCGATAAATTAAAGCAAATAATTAAACAAACGATTAATAAATAATAGAGACAATTTATGCAACTTGCCCAAGCATTGGGAAAATAAGATATTTGTATCAATTGCAATGACTAAGATAGCTATTCTGTTATTTAATTTAAAGGAAACTTGTTATGCCACATTTAATGAAAACCGAAGTGCACGATGGAATGAATGTCGATTGGGACGCCCCTATTCCTCTAAGAGACGGGATTACCCTTCGCGCTGACGTATTTAGACCATTAAAAGAAGGTAAATATCCAGTTATTTTGACGTATGGCCCCTATGCTAAAGGGCTACATTTTAATGACGGATACAAGAGTCAATGGGCTACTTTGTTGAAAGATGTTCCTGAAATCTCTGATGGCTCAAGTAGTAATAAGCATCAAAACTGGGAACTCGTTGATCCTGAAATTTGGGTTCCAGATGGTTATATCTGCATTCGTGTTGACTCTCGGGGTGCAGGTCGCTCACCTGGTGTTATTGACTGTTGGTCAGCTGAAGAGACTGATGATTTTCATGAGTGCATTGAATGGGCGGGAACACAACCCTGGAGTAACGGCAAAGTCGGAATTAGTGGCATTTCTTATTACGCCATGAATCAATGGACCGTAGCTGCAACCCAACCAAAACATCTTGCAGCGCTTTGTATTTGGGAAGGTTCCTCAGATTATTATCGTGAACTTTCTCGTCATGGTGGTATCTTGTGCGATTTCTTACATAAGTGGTACCCAACTCAAGTCGTGAGTGTTCAGCATGGTGTCGGAGACAATGGCGCTCGCTCCATCGTGACTGGCGATACGGTGACGGGTCCAGAAACATTGAGTCAAGCAGAACTAGCCAAGAATCGGGTAGACCTTGATGGTGACGCTCTACGTCACCGCTTTATCGATGACTATTACAAAGCCCGCATGCCAGATTTTTCAAAAATAACAACCCCTCTGCTATCAGCAGGCAATTGGGGTGGCATGGGACTTCATACACGCGGTAATATTGAAGGGTTTTTGCGCGCGGGCTCACAACAAAAATGGTTAGAAGTTCACGGCGATACACACTTTACTCATTATTACAGCGCTTATGGTTCTGCACTGCAACGTAAGTTCTTAGCGCACTTCCTTAAAGGTGAAGACTCGGGTTGGGATAAACAACCCAAAGTTTCTCTGAATATTCGTTGGCCTGATGAAAAGTTTGTGCTTCGCGCTGAAAATGAATGGCCTTTGGCGAGAACACAGTGGACTAAGTATTATCTGAATCCAGTAACAAAACATTTAGAAACCACCCTACCTTCTTCTGAACTTGAGATGACGTATGAAACACAGGGGGATGGTTTATTTTTCTCAACACCTCCAATGGAAAAAGATACTGAATTTACGGGTCCAGTCGCTGCAAAACTATTCTTATCATCTGATACAACCGATGCTGATGTCATTTGCGCCCTTCGCGTTTATGACCCGCAAGATAAGGAAGTGATCTTTGTTGGGACAAATGACCCTAGAACACCAGTTGGTTTAGGTTGGCTGCGTGCTTCTCATCGTAAATTAGATCCTAAAGAGACCTTACCCTATCGCCCATATCATACGCATGACGAAGCTTGGCCACTCACTCCCCATGTTCCAGTAGAACTTGATGTTGAAATTTGGCCAACCTGTATCGTTGTTCCAAAGGGTTATCGGATTGCGCTTAACATTCGCCCAAAAGATTATGAGTTTGATGGTTCTGCTTTAAAAATAGAACATGCTCATTATGAAATGAAAGGTGTTGGTCCATTTACTCACTCTCACCCAAAAGATAGAACAGTTGAAATTTTTGGTGGTAAAAATACCCTTCACTTTAAAGCTGGATCTATGCCGTACCTTCTTCTTCCTTTAATCCCTCATTAATAGAAGATTTCCTTCAACCATGCTTAAATAAAGGAGTTTTTATGCATTATCGTTATCTTAGTTTATGTGTCATGATGTACTCAGCTTTGAATTTCATGGGAATTTCTTCATCACTCGCAACTGACATTCCATTACCACCAGGCGTCACTTTGGTCAAACCAAATGAAATGAAATGGGAACCATCGCCAGGTGGCAAACAGCAGTCTTATCTATTGGGTGATCCTCGCAAAGCTGGTCCATACATTTATCTCGTTAAATGGCCAGCGCATGATAAAGCACTTGCACATACCCATCCTGACACGCGATACGGAATGGTCTTGTCGGGCGTTCATTACATTGGCTACGGCACAAAGTATGATGAATCAAAACTTCATGCACATCCAGCCGGTACTTTCTTTACCGAGCCTGCCAACACAGCACACTTTGGTAAAACAGAAGGTGAAGGTGCAATTCTTTATTTCTTCGGTACGGGGCCAACTGGCGTTTTTCCTTTAGAGTAACTTTTTATTTTTTATGGGTTAAATATGCAAAAGCTTACTTTCTTAAATTCTGTACGTAGGTATTGTGCGCTATGGGTAAACACATTTCTATTTTGTTTTGCTGGACTCTCATTGGCACAAACTCCTAGTGAGTTAGCAAGTTTTCCTAATAAACCTATTCGATTAATTGTGACTAATTCAGCGGGCTCAGGCGTCGACATTACCGCCCGCTCTTTAGCCCAAGGACTTTCTGAACTATATAAACAACAAGTCGTGGTTGAAAATAGACCAGGTGCTGGTGGAATCATTGGGGATACTTTTTTACTTCAAGCACCTGCAGATGGTTACACGATAGGAATAGCAGCGACTGCTCATATTGTTGCCCCTCTCTTACAACCAAAACCACCCTACAAACCAGTTGAAGATTTCACCCCAATTGCGCTTGTGACTTCTATTCCAAATCTTGTCATTACCTCATCAAAGACAGGTATCAAAAGTTTAAAAGAGCTAGTTGATCAAGTTCATGCAAAGCCTGGACAGTTTAATTTTGGATCCCTAGGTGATGGAACCTCGGCACACTTTTCTGCTGAAATCCTTAATCGTGCTGCAAAACTTGATGTCGTTCATGTGCCTTATAAATCCATCACGGATACCTATACTGCCGTATGGAATGGAGACCTACAATATGTCGTGTATTTAAGCCCTTCAGGTCTACCATTGCTTCAAGGCAATAGAGCCATTGCCATAGCAACAACGGGAAGAACTCGAAGCAGTTCCATGCCAGACCTACCTACAGTGACCGAGCTAGGCTATCCAGACGCAACGTCAGAGGTTAATTTAGGTATTATTGGTCCTCCAAATCTTTCTCCAAAAATTGCCCAACGTTTACATGATGATCTCGTGACTGTCATGAAACGTGCTGATGTGAAAGAACGATTCCTTACTCAAGGTGGGGTTCCCGCCGTTGATGCATCTATTGCAGACTATTTAAAAACCCTTAAAGAGGATGAAATCCTTTATCGTAAATTAATTACTTCAATGGGTTTAAAAAAGTAATTTTTTAATTGGCCTCTAAAATAAAAACTGTTCGTTTTTTTGGTATTTAATTTTCTTTATTAGAGTCCTCGTTCCATGCTAATTGATAAACATGTTCCAATCCCGACCAGTGATTCTGGAGTTCAACTGGCAAACATCTATAGACCGAATGCACCCGGGAAATATCCTGTTGTCATGGCACATGGTGTTTATGGAAAAGACGTTCATTTTGCAGATGCCTTTCAAAGCCAGTGGGAAGTATTAAAGGAAATTTATCCTGAAATTGATTCAAATGGATCAAGCGGTAAATACTTGCGATGGGAAACAGTCGACCCTGAACGCTGGGTTCCCCAGGGTTATGTTGTCATTCAAGTGGATGCCAGAGGAACTGGCGCATCTCCTGGTATTATCGATCCCCTCAGTCCTGATGAAATCCAAGATTACTATGAAGCCATTGAATGGGCAGGAACACAAAATTGGAGTAACGGTAAAGTTGGCTTAATTGGAGTCTCTTATTACGCCATTAATCAGTGGTTAGTTGCAGCTAAGCGCCCCAGTCACCTTGCAGCAATTATTCCTTGGGAAGGCGGATGCGATCATTACCGAGATTGGTCTCATCATGGCGGAATATTAAGTCGTAGTTTTCTTGAGGGCTGGTGGCCAAGACAAATTCTAGTCAATCAACATGGTAATGCCGATACCACTCATATCGATCGTGAAACTGGTGAACCCACTACAGGAATTGCCCTAAGTAAATCTGAACTTGAAGCAAATCATTCAGATTACATTGATCAGCTATTTTTACACCCCTTAAATGATGACTTTCACAAAGAACGAACGCCAATTTTAGAAAATATAGAAGTCCCCATGCTTTCAGCAGGCAATTGGGGTGGCCCAGGTGTTCACTTACGAGGAAATATTGAAGCCTACTTACGAAGTGGTTCGAAACACCGTTGGTTATCCATGCATACAGGAACCCATTTCGAAAGCTTTTATCTTCCTGAGTTTGTAAAAATGCAGCAAGATTTTTTTGATTGCTTTCTTAAAATAAATAAGAAAAGTACTTGGCTCAAAACGCCACCTGTTCGACTAGTCATCCGCCACCCTGAGTATCCGAGAAATTCAAAAGTTCGCTATGAGAAAGAGTTTCCATTAGCAAGAACTCAATTACTTCACATGCATCTTAATGCGAAGAGTTTGAGCTTTGACCAAAAGAAGTCCGCTCAAGTTTCTGAAGTAAGCTATTTACCTCTGTCTTCAGGTATTGACTTTTCTACCCTGCCTTTTTCTCAAGAAACTGAAGTGACAGGCTTTATCAACCTCAAACTTTGGATCTCTTCACATTCCACAGATATGGATTTATTTGTCACACTGCGCGTATTTAACAGTGCTGATGAAGAAGTTAACTTTACTGGTGCACACGAGTTAACTCCTATGGCTCGTGGCTGGCTTCGAGCATCTCACCGTGCTATCGATAAAAAGCTCTCTAAAATCGGTCGTGTTTTTAGACAACATCATTCCTGCGATAAATTAATTCCTCATCAAATCATTCCAGTTGATATCGAAATTTGGCCTACGTCAATGGTCTTTCCGGTTGGGTATCGACTAGTTCTCACCATTACTGGTAAAGATTTTGAAATTGGCACAATTCCAGGACGTATTTTGCATAATTACCCGCCAGATAGAGAACCTATTGGGCTTCATACTCTGAACACAATCTATACGGGAGGCAAATATGATTCCATTCTTAGCCTTCCTGTCATTCCAATTTAATAGACTCCCCTTAAAATAATTGTATAAATGTCCTTATTTTTTTTAGGATGTTTATAAATTAGTATTGCACTAAAATTTCAGCATTAATTTCAATATTTTTCTAGGACACATTATGAGCTTTGAAGATTTAACCATCAATCCAGAGGATGAACTCAAAATTATTGAGGTCTATCTAGAGGGTAGTGATGACGATGACTTAGAAGATATTTATTCAGAACTAGAAGTTCCGGAAGATGCTGAGCCTTCTTCTATTGAAATCGCTGTTGCTAAAATCATATTAAATGAAGATGAAGATGACGCTCCAGCTTGGACAGAGTTCCTAGATGAACCCAGTGTAGAACCCTCAAAAGCTATACGCCATCCTGAAGCTATGGATTATGCTTATCTTCCACACCTCATTTGCTCAGTCATCTGGCCAGAAAAAGGTCCAGCATTTAGCGGGCCTGAATCTTATTTCATCACTTATATACCTGGCTTCGAAAAATTTATTGTGACTGCAATGCGCGACTCAGATGAAGTCTGGGGAACAACTGAGCATGCAATTGGCTTTGTCGATGGCCATATAGAACCCACAGAAGTTGCTCATCAACTTCTGTTAGATTACTGGACGATGCAAGAAGATGATTATGGACAACGAGCACCAGAAGACATTACCGATGAAGGACTTATTGATAAAAAAATCGCTTTATCTTGGGCTGAAGAAGTCTGGCCTGATGATATTGAAAAAGATGAAGATGATGAAGATGACTATGATGATGACATCAAAGAAATTGAGTTCGACGACTAAATAGTAAACTAGTGACTCTTATCACTAGGCTAAATAAATTATGAACAATCATTTTCATGTAGGACTTGCAGGAACTGGGAAAATGGGAGCTGCAATGGTTAAACGCCTTCTCTCCCAAGGTCATTCGGTCACCATTTGGAACCGAACCATCGATAAAACAAAGCCTCTTGTTGAGCTTGGCGCTAAATCCGTCCCAACCCTTCCAGACTTAGTTTCAAAATGCGATCGAATCATCACCATACTGACTGATGAAAATGCGCTTGATTCAGTTTATAAAGGGCCCAATAATATCCTGTCCGTTGCTCCAGAAGGTAAGTTATTTATAGACATGAGTACGGTAAAACCAGCTAAACCTATTGAAATAGGCGCTTTAGTAAAGGCCTCAGGAGCAAGTTACTTAGAGTGTCCAGTCGGTGGCAGTATTGGCCCAGCATCTGAAGGCAAATTACTAGGCTTTGTGGGAGGATCAGAAGCCGATCTGGAACGTGCAATGGACCTACTCAATGTTCTTTGCCGTCGTGTTGATTATCTTGGTCCTTTAGGATCTGGCTCAACAATGAAGCTGGCAATTAATTTACCCTTGCTAGTCTATTGGCAAGCCTTATCCGAGGCACTTTCGATTATTGAACCACTTCACCTTGATCCAAAACGGGCCATTGAAATCATCTCGGAAACCTCAGGAGCTCCTAATATGTTAAAAACAAGAGGCGGTATGATTGCTAGCGCTCTTGGAGGAGTTGTTAATCCTAATATTACAGTTGACGTTGCAACGATGCGTAAGGATCTACAAGCAATGATTGATCAAGCAGCCTCTCATCAACGGACCCTGCCGTTAACTTCACAAGCATTAGCCTGCTTTACTCAAGCATCTGATGAAGGTTTAAGTCATGCAGACTGTACTGCGCTTTTAGGTTGGTGGCTGAAAAATAAAAGCTAATCTGTCTAACAAATTGATTTTTATAGGTAAGTTAATTTAAACAACAGTAAAAACTTTTTAATTTTACGCTCGCCTTGTTTCTGACATAATAAGCTCTATATGTAGTTTAAGATTCGATAGTTTTTTGCGTCTTACTCAGTTATTTAGAAATTCTGACTTATTTGTTTTAATTGGAGAAAACATGAAAATTACAAAAAAATCATCCCTGATTACCACAATTATCTGCACAGTCGCTATTGTGGCATTTAATGCTGATGCCAAGCGTCTTGGTGGTGGAGGCAACTTAGGTCGTCAATCCAATACCATGTCACAACGCTCTACTGCACCTGGAAATAGCAATGTACCTCCCAAACAAGCTGCTCCAGCTCCGAACAATGCTGCACCAGCAAATAATATTCCTCCAGCTGCGCCAATAGGTAATCAAAGTCGCTTTGGTGGTTTTGGAGGAATTTTAGGTGGAATTGCAGCTGGTGTCGGTATCTCCATGTTATTTTCTCACCTAGGAATGGGTGGTGGGGCAGGCGGTTCTTTTGTAGGCATTTTGATGATCATGATGCTTGCTTTTGGCGGTTTCTGGTTTTACCGTCGGTTTATGTCCAATAATATGCGTCCTGCTGGTATGCCTGATACAAATACAGGTAATTATTCTGGAGCGTATTCGAATACCTATGAGGCTAGCCCTCAACCTATTTACACACCCCCGCCATCACCCGTGATGACTAGTTCAAACCATGAGCTATTTGATAATCAAGCGAGTACCTCAACCCAAATTACTCCAAGTGACATTACGGATCAAGATGCTTTCTTAAGTAACTCCAAAAAATGTTTTATCGAGTTACAAGAAGCTTCTGATCATCAGCATTTAGACCATCTCAAGTTATTTACAACACCTCAAATGTTTAATCTAATTCGAGAAGACCTACTCAGTCGTAATGAGGCCTATTCAACAACCCAAGTAATGACAGTTCATGCGGAATTAGGTGCTGTAGAAAAAGATACGACAACAATTATGGCTAGTGTTATTTATACAGGCACGATTCGTGAAGAAGTTAATGGTCCCGTTGAACCATTTAAAGAAGTTTGGAATTGGGAAAAACCTATCTCCCAACAATCTGGCTGGTTACTAGCAGGAATTCAACAAATCGTTTAATTCTCATCACTTCAAAAAAAAAGCCTCTTTTTATAGAGGCTTTTTTATCACTTGAAGATTTACCGTTATCTAATACTTACTGGAGATAATGCTCGTGATAAGCTCGCCTCGCCCTTTCCGTATACTGCAGCAGAATAATTACTGATAGTATCAGTCCGAGCAGTATTCAGTAATTGGTTAACAATAACTGTTGGGGTTGCTGTTGTAAATTTACTTCCAAGAATTGCTGAGTAACCAGACACAATTGGTGCCGCAAATGAAGTTCCTGCTAGTCCGGCCATTTGAGTGCTATTAACACCCACCGACAAAAAATGAGACTGAACTACCGCATCTGTTCCTGCCGTGTTTGAATAATAAGCCATGCTAGTTTTAGCAGTGGTTGAACCGTTACCATTAAGTGCACCAACAAATAAAGCCGATGGACTTCCTCTTAAGGCATAGTTCATGTAATCAACGCCATTTGAACTTGCGTAAAAACCAACCTTATTTCCAGAAGTGAACGTGATTGGAATACCATCATTTCCAGCAGCTTTTGCAATCACTGCAGACCCAGCCTTAGAAATATTAACGATTGATGTTTGCTCAGTCCCAATATTTAAATTGGGGATAAGAGCAGAGCCTGAAACATAAATCCCATAACTCATATTAATGACATTCAAACCTTTTGAAGCAAGAGTCACTGATTGATTTGATGTTGTGTTGAAATCAAGAGTTTTAATTGTCGCACTTGGAGCAACTAATTTCGTCTCTTCAGAAGTCCAATATCCATGGGCTTGATTTTGAGTTGAGCCATTCATGTTTCCAGAAAATTTATGACTTGCAGCAGTAGAAAAATCATCCACAAAAGTAATCGTTGTACCCTGACCTTTATAGCCTGAAGACCATGCTGCAGGAATGTCAGAACTCATCCATTTTTGAGCAACCTGTGCGTTTACTATAGTGCTCGATCCTGAAATTAATAAAGCAACTGCAAAGTTTATTTTATTTTTTTTCATTTATATTTCTTAGTAATTATTACTTGATTGTTGCAGGAGCTAAAGCACGACTTAAACTTGCTTCTCCTTTACCATAAACAGCTGCAGAATAGTTATTAAGCGTGTCAGTCCGAGCAGTATTTAACAGTTGATTTGTAATAGATGTTGGCGTCGACGTCGTAAACTTACTTCCCAAGATTGCCGCATATCCTGAAACAATTGGAGCTGCAAAAGAAGTTCCTGCTAACCCGCCTAACTGAGTACTATTGACCCCTACACTTAAAAAATGAGCCTGAACCAAAGTATTTGTGCCCGCAGTATTAGAATAGGTCTGCATTGACGCCTTAGCAGTCGTTGTGCCGTTTCCTGTCAATGCTCCGACAAAAATTTGAGTCTTACCAGTACTTAGTGCTGTGTTTAAAAAATCAATTTGGCCAGCCGCATTTGCAGCCCCTATAGCGACCGCATCATTACCAGCTGCTTTTGCCACGATTGCATTACCATTGGTGGCGTAAGAAATAAGTGATTGCTCTTCTTTCGACCAATTCATATTAGCAACAGTATATGTTTTAGCAGCGTACATGGCGTAACTGGCATTAATAACATTTAATCCTGTTTTGGCGAGCGGAATCAAAGTACCGCTGGCGGTGGTGTAATCCTGGCTTGCTAAACTTGCATTGGGAGCAATCATGTAGGACATACCAGCAGTCCAAGCTCCATGGCTTAAGCTAAAAGTCCCTGTTCCAACATTACCAGTTGAAAGGTTAGATGTTGCTGTTGAAAAATTATCAATTGATGTGATCGTTGAACCTTTACCCGAATAGCCAGATGACCATGCTGAACTCACATCTGGACTCATCCAAGCTTGATTTAGTCCTGTGGACAAACCACCTGCTGTAGGAGAAACCTTAACCCAAGTTGGCGCAGTAGTCGCTGCTGCTTTAGCTACAGGAGTTACTCCCGATACTGAAATAGACGTAGCTGCAGAAATCGGATTGACGAGCTGAGCAAAAGAAGAAGGTGTAATCAACACCAACGAAAGAATCGCTAAATGAGATAGCTTAGGTAATATTTTTTTCATTTGTTTCTCACTATGTGTAAATTGCTTCAATTAATTAAATTCCTGCTTATACTCAACCCAAAAGGTATTTTGGTTATACGGTCTATCATTAAATAAATACTGTAATGTTTGCGATGGTTGCAAGGTCGATGCAGCTAGCCTGCAATTAACGTTTTGGACTCCACCAATATCACCATAATCAGCAGAGCATGGAGCCTCATGCAAATTTCCACCAACTATGGTCGTTACCCTGGCAGATATGCTGCTTCTCTTATCTAGTACCTGGTGAAATGCGATGCCAACTTTCATGCTGGGATCAATCGTGTACTTCTGTCCAGACTCACCAGAGCTAATCCCCCAAATCAAACCAACATGTTCTGTCAGCTGAGTCATAAAGGTCACGCGAGCATCAGTCCAATTGGTCGAGTACCATGGCTGAAAACTAACTTTCCCACCACCAGATGTATCAAAACCACCCGCTTGATAAGTCATTACTTTGTCAGTTAATTCAGAGCCTTGTTTGAACTCAATCAAAAAAGTCTTATCTAAAAAATCAAACGCAAACACCTGCACACTAAAAAAACAACTTTCAGAAATAATTAGACATAGAAAGACACGTCGAACTAACAACCAAAATGACGAATTGAAAAAATCAAGAGGGAATGACATAAAAAGAATCTATTAATGGTAATTCTCTTACGGCACAAAAAGCTAAAAGTTTAGATTTTTTATAAGAATAAGACCTTAATTTTATTTAAATGATCTTTTTCAGTATATTGTTGTGAATGAAGGTTTACTGTAAAGACACAGTCAAACCGATTGATTATAAATAATATTCCAATAAAAAAACCTTCAAAGAACAACTTGAAGGTTTTGAAATATTAACTCAGGCAACTTTACGCAAATTTAACTACTTCATCAATAGCTCTTCTTACTTTACGAGGCCAATTTCCAGCAGCAGGACGACCTATAGCAATTAACATCACTGGAAATTCATCATCAGTTAATCCAACAACCTTCGATACAGCATCTGGCATAAAACCAATCATTGCCCCAGAAACTAATCCTTTGGCATGGGCAGCGTACATCAGTGTCATTGCAACTAGTCCACCTGAGCGTATCGCTTCTTCACGCTGAGCTTGAGGCTTACCCGCATACATACCATTACATTTTGCAATCCAACCATCAAAAGCAGCTTGATCTATCGCACCAGCATCAAGCATGGGTTTAATTAAAGCAGGTAATGTTTCATTACCCTTCATTTTTCCAACAACGACAAAGGTCACTGCGGCATCAGCAACCTTAGGCTGTCCAAAAGCTGCTGCTTTTAATTCTGCCTTCTTCTGCGGACTAACAACAGCAATCAATCCAAAATTTTGCATATTAAAGGAAGTTGGAGTTTCATTAGCAAGTGCTACTAACTCTTTAATCTCATCATGAGTCATTTGATGTGTTGCATCAAAATTGTTTGCAGAAGTCCTACCTTTGATAGCTTCAATAATTCCAGTCATGCGTTTTCCTTAGTGAGATATGATGATTAATTTTGTAGTTGAATTTTAAGCTAACTTAATAAAAATCGCATGTATCTATGCATTTATCGCCAAAATTCATATAAAAAAAACCAAGCATATGATCATATACTTGGCTTTTTAGGAAAAGAAACGGATTATTATGCTTGAGCTTATGCTTAAGCAGCTTTAGATGTTGCTGTTCCACCGTTTTTAATCGCCGCATTAACTCGTGGCATTACTTCTGTAGCCATTAATTCCATCGAGCGTTTTGCCAATTTTGGATCCATCCAGTCATGACATGCATATAAAAGATTACCAAAATCACCAATAAATTCTCTAAAGGCCAATATTTGATCTACGACTGAGTTAACAGTCCCAGCAATCACTAACCGGTCTGTCACGTATTTAGGAGTAATTTCTGAATCTGGCATATTTTGATCGACTTTGAATAAATTACCGCGACCACCACCCACTAATTTTTTAGACAACTGGCTAAAATAAAAATGGTATGGCCCGCCCGGTTCTTTACCGTACCTCTGAGCAGTAGCATCGTCATCAGCAACAAAGATACTCTTTGCAACACGCCATTCATCTGGATGAGCTACTGCGCCAATTGCCTCACGCCCTTCAACATATTTTGGCCAGTGTGATTTCACCCATTCAGGCATCAAAAAGTTCGCAGAAATTGGCTGCCATCCTCTTTTAGCCATTTCAGTTACACCTTTTGAAAATGGGGCTACGGCAGTCCCAACAATTAAGGGATGTGGTTTTTGGTAAGGCTTCATAATAAAACCTTGTCCAATATCTGGCTGCATCGTTCTCTCTACTGACACATTCCAAAACTCACCTTTCAAGTTATAAGGTGGCTCAGACTCCCAAATTTTGAGAATCATATTAATGCTCTCAACGAACATGGCATTCCGGTCTTTATCTAAGTTGCCAAAAACTTCAGCATCAGACATCAACCCACCAGGACTTATCCCAAAAATAAAACGCCCCTCGAGCAAATGGTCCATCATCGCAACCTGAGCAGCAACAGCTGCTGGATGCAAACATGGCAAATTGACCGTACCTGTTCCTAGTTTGATTTGCTTGGTGTCATGTATCAAACTGGCTAAAAATATCATTGAATTTGTAACCGTCTCAGCTGCATCTGTGACATGCTCCCCCACAAATGCTTCACTGTAACCAAGACGATCCGCCAAAATAACAGCCTCACGGTCCTCTTTAAAGGTTTCAGTTGGATTTCTGCCAGGAGGATGAATTGGCATCATAAATGTACTTAGTTTCATATTAACTTCCAATCACGTGATGTTGAGTTGATGAATGCAATACTTCAAATAATTCGTTAAACAATATTCTACACAAAAGTAATCAATTGATCATTTATATTGTGATGATCGGTATGTCTCAATAGGTAAATACCCCTATCAACCACAGCAAACAAGGATGAATATACGACATATTGCCGATAAAAAAATACTAAGAAATTGTTTATTCTTGATTTAACTTGCTCTGCGCCTGCTTAATCAGTCCTGGAGCCACTGCTTGAGCTCCAGATATGAAAGAGGTGATCGTATGTTCAATAATGGTATCAATATCCATTTCAAGGGGCATATTAAATATCCATCTCCTTTGCCCAAGGTAAAAAACACGCGCATTAATTCCCCAAGCTAATTCAACTTCACCTTCAGTCAAAGGAACTACGGTGTGATCAGGCAAGCCCATTTCGGCTCTGAACTCTAGAGCGATAGGCTCTAAAATTCGACTGCGCAAAAATTTAAGATATCTTGTATTAATATCCTCACCGTTAAGACCCGAAAACATAAATATTCTGACCCAATCGTGAGTCAATGAAGTTCTTGCATAATCTTTATATAGCCTTACAAGACGATCCTGAAGAGAAACGCTACGATCAGCAATGATCGTCTCCCAATAGGGGTTCCAGCGCCCCACATAAACCTCTTGATAAACGCGCTCAATGAGAGCAGCCTTGCTTGGAAAGTAACGAAAGATTAGAGATTGAGTTACCCCAAGTCTTCTTGCTAATTCGCGCGTGTCTCCTCCGAAACCAACTTCTGCAAAAAATGCGACTGCTGCTGCCGCAATTTCCCGATCCCTGTCTTCTCTTTTGAGCCGTTTTCTAGGCACTGGGGGATTAATAGTTTCAGTCACACACTTTTTTCTTTATAAGTTTTTTAGATTTTTAAATGAGTTCATTTCATTCTAACTGATCATGAACTCATTTAACTAGGCTTTTAAACTCGGGTTTTACCCTTGAATCTTTTCAATTGTCTTCGTTTGTGCTGAGCGCATGATCGCTTCAATCGCGCCTACATTCGCTAACATTTCTTGATGAGTGACCGGATAAGGCGCAACTCCTCGGACAGCATTAGCAAAAGCTTCCAAATTATTACGAACCGCAGGAGCAGGTTCAAGGAAATTAGAAGTCTTATCTTGATCACGAAGCTTAGTTGAAACTACCCAACCCGTTGGATTCTCAGGATGAGTTAAATCACGAATTTCAGTCCAACCTTTAGAGCCATAAACACAAAAACGCCCATCAAAGGGAGTGGCTAATATCGCACTAATCAGTGCTGTGGTTCCATTTGGAAATGCTAACGTAATAGCTAAGGTATCCCCGTTTTCAAAATTACTTCCTAAGGTTCCCAATCTCGCCCACACCGATTCTGCAGGCCCTAAAATCGCGATCGCTAAATCAACCAAATGAATACCGGTTGCGGTCAGTGGACCTACTGGTGCAAGTTTGTTTGATAACCGCCAGTTGTCCGGGGCAAGAGCAAAAAATTTGTCCTGAGAAAAATTAGCCTCAATCTGCAAAATATGCCCTAATGTTCCCTTCTTAATCTCTTCGCGAAGCGCAATGACTGCAGGCTCAAAACGGCGCTCATGACCAATGCCTAAGATAAGGTTAGCTGACTCGCAAGCTGCAATTGAAGCTTTAGCATCCGCATAAGTAAGACATAAAGGCTTTTCACAAAAGACATGCTTACCGGCTTTTGCTGCTGCTTGAATTTGGCTTGCGTGAAACAAATGCGGCGTGCATAAGATAACTGCTTCTACGTTTGGATTAGCAATAGCCTCTTCAAATGATTCTCCAGTTACAAACTCATCTTTTAGACCCTTTTGAGCAGCTAGCTCTCTGACTTTGGGGTCACTTTCAATGACCATTACCACTTTAACAAGCGGGCTTTGCTCTAAAGTCGCGACTATCGTCTTTCCCCACCAACCATATCCAATCACTGCTATCTTTACGGGCTTAACTGACATTACTTTTCCTCTCGAATTCAACTCATCGAATTAATGACAACGCTATTTTTTTACAGTGTGATTTAGGCCTGCTTATGAATAAAATCAACCACAATTTTCGTAAACTCAGGAGCGCATTCAATGTTCGCAATGTGAGCTGCAGGAAGAGCCACATATTGGGCATTCTTAAGAATTTTAGTCAGGCTCTCAACTTCAGCAAACGGTGCGCCACCATCTTGCAGGCCAGCAATCAACTGCACAGGACATACCACCTTATCCATATAAGGTCTTGCATCATAATCTTTAACAACATGGCCTACAGCTTGGTAACCTGGAACAGAAGTTGTAGCAATCATATGACGAATCGCTTGATCTTGATCAGGCCTTGCTTTTCTAAAAGCTTCTGTAAGCCAACGCTCTGCCGTTGGACTAACGAGTGGCTCCATCCCTTTATCTTCCACCATGACAATACGCTGCGCCCACTGCCCAGCAGTTTCTTCAGTTTGATAAGGTCTAAAGCACGCAGCAACGAGACTCTTTACACGTGATGGGTAATGAGCTGCCATATATAAACCTAACATGCCACCTAGCGATAAACCCGCCCAGTGAAATTCTTTAATCCCTAATTGATCCACAAGACTAATAATGTCATCTGCCAAATCTTTTGATGTTGCTTTATTACCGTTGGCTGGTGTGGCACCATGTCCGCGATAACTATAGCGAAGAACTTGAAAATGTTTTCTCCACTCTGCTATTTGTAAATCCCACATGGTGTAATCCGCTGCAACTGAATTTGCAACGACGAGAACCGGAGCCCCTTGAATTCCTTCTAATACGTAAGATGTTTTAGTCATGTCTGTCTCTTTTGTGCTTTAAGCTATTAAATCATTTTAAAAAAATTCGAGAATCTCTGTGACTTAAGATGTTATTTTTAAATATTCTTAAATTTCTAAAGATCGACCGCTCACTTTAATACAAGGATTTTTTTTTTACAAGGCTTTTGACGTCCCTTTTTTGCAATATAATATTTTGGGGTTAACCCTATATTTTTATATTATTAAAATTAACTATATAAAAATCATAGATCTATGGAGTTTATTGATTCGTGAAAGAATCGCCATACTCAGATTGACAACTAATGATCAAACGATTACTATACTTAAAATAATTAAGGAGTCACGCGATGACCAATATCCCCCCCGCGCACGAAACTGTTGAGCATCCCCCTGAATTTGACCCACGTGATTTTCGAAATGCGCTCGGACATTTTGGCACTGGGGTTACCGTCATTACAACAGTTGACTCTGCCGGACAATTTTATGGCGTGACTGTAAGCTCTTTTAATTCAGTCTCACTCACCCCACCCCTCGTACTTTGGTCACAAGTAAGAACAGTCCCTAGTCACCAAGCATTTATCGACTCAGAGTATTTTGTAGTCAATATATTAGCCTCAGATCAAAAAGAAATTTCAAACTGCTTTGCCCGCCCGAGTGAAAATAAATTTCAAGATATTTCCTATCATTTGTCTGAACAAGGAATCCCTGTCTTAAACAATACCCTTGCACACTTTATCTGCAAAAAAGAACGCGATGTCGATGGTGGCGATCATTTAATATTTATTGGACGCGTCATCAGTTATGCTTATAGTACCGATGATCAAGTTACACCACTTTTCTTCTGGAAAGGAAAGTACCATAGCGCAGCAGATCATCAGGAATAATTTCTATTAATCTTTCTTTGTTTATAAGGGTTTTTTATGTCAAATGTAACACTTGCTCAAGCAGATATTATCGCAACTGAAACTTTAAAAAAAGGTCGTGAACTCGGCTTACATCCACTCACAGTGGTGGTTCTTGATAGCGGTGGCTTTATCAAAGTTTTAAAACGTGAAGATCATTGCAGCTTATTGCGTCAAGATATCGCTATTGGAAAAGCTTGGGGTGTATTAGGAATGGGCTTTGGTGGCCAAGAGATGGCGCGTCGTGCCGAGAAAATGCCTACATTTTTTACTGCTTTAAACGTCATGTCTGAAGGTAAAATGGTCCCTGTGCCAGGCGGTGTACTCATCAAAAATTCTGAAGGGCATATCATCGGTTCAGTCGGCGTGACTGGTGATACATCAATCAACGATGAAACTGCTGGCGTTGCTGGGATTTTGGCCGCAGGACTCAAGCCAGATACAGGTAATCCGTAAGCAGATTCTAAGTTTTTTTCGTCGTAATTGAAGTAAGGGCACCATAATTTATGGTGCCTTTTTTTATCAGAAACTCGCGGCAAATCCAACAGACCATCCCCTCACGTTAGCGCCAAACTGATACCGCAATAATGCTCGCAACCGTGTGAAAAATATTCCCGAGTCAGTCGTATCGATTTCTAATCCAGTCCCTAATGATGAAAGATTGTTAAACCCTAAAGCCCCCCTCATGTCGCCTAAATATTCAGTGTGAGCAAACTCATAAACATTACGTATGGTTTTATCAAAAATGGTGTAACTCGTTGGCACCCGACGACGAGCCCACAAACCTAAACTTTCAGAGCTTGAATGACCACTCACTGCAACAGAACTATCAAAACTATTGAGTTGAATATTAGTATAACGAAGCTCAATATCAATTTCACGTTCCGGTAGACGATCTTCATATACCAACATTAAAGAGCCTCCAAGACCATAAACATTGAGCCTACCGTTTTTTAAAAAATCTAAGTCAATCCCTGCTTTATAGTCAATGTAGCGTGCCGCAAGCGAAAGATCACTCTCCACATGTCCTAAAGTAAAGTTAAACATTGGACGAAAACGTAAATGTTGGGCAATAGGAAAATCCCATCCAATCCCCCCTGTGCCAGAAATACTATTCCACTTCACCGGCAATGGAGAATTTGTTGAGCTTCCACTGGATGCAACAAATGTTGGATCATATCGATTTAGAGCTAAGGTACCCTCTAAATATAAAGGAAAGTCATCACTGATAACAGCACCCCCGC